>Ga0208038_1000009_pt1 | contig 336820 bp, 333 predicted proteins | sample June2015DPH_16_1_FD_184714 | JGI IMG/M metagenome (GOLD analysis project Ga0208038, IMG submission 184714) | Peatland microbial communities from SPRUCE experiment site at the Marcell Experimental Forest, Minnesota, USA - June2015DPH_16_100... | ecosystem: Environmental > Terrestrial > Soil >...
TTTGAATGGCCGAACCCTTTCCCTGCCGCTCTTCGAGTATGACCTGGGCGCCCTTTTCGACGGCGATCTCCCTCGTTTTGTCGGTGGATTGCCCGTCGATCACGTACACGGCAGTTTCAAGCCCGTTCTGCAAGAGGTCGGCAACGGGCACGTCGTCGATGACCTTGCCGATTGAGTATTCCTCGTTTAACGTCGGAATGACAACCGCTACAGTCTCCATCGCCTCGCCTGTTCGCTGCGCCTCGGTGTCCGTGGACACCAGCGATTCCCCCTTTTTGTCACGCCTGATTTGCTTTCGGTTGCTCAGTTTGGTGGCGTCAAATTGCCCAATGCGCCAGAAGCCACGTGACAGAGATAATCGTATTTACTTAAACGATGCGGTTCCGGTGTCGCGAAGAGCAGTGAATAATTGAGCCACAAATACCGACGTTGCATCAGACAGTGCACGACGGTCGACGAAGAGCTTGCGTTAGTCTGTGAGTGTGTCGCACGCGAACGGACGGATGCGCGAAGAGCGGGAAGTCCGAGCGTCGACTCGGTCTGGACGGCCGCGGCGCAGGCTCAGCTCTACCCGCAGGTGCTGCGTCTGATACACGAGATACAGTCTTTGTAGGGCTCATGAAGCGGTTTCTTGACCCCATTCCTTTCTTACTTTCAGCGGGTGCTCGCAGCGGGATCGTTCCCCTCGGCTGAACAGCAACGGTTGTGCACGCAATCAGCCAAAGATTAGTGCAGGTGAGATGAATAAGGCCCTCGACAAGCGATTTGCTGCCTATCGTCATACGGGCCTTTCTGGACTGGTCACTTCAGTTTTGTCCTAAGCTGCGCTAACGCGTTGATTGAAAATGTCAGAAGGGGCTGTCTAGCAGGCCATAGACCGTGTGAGACACCAGCTCCGAGATTGTTTTTAGTTTGACGCACTCGCTTGTTGGGGCTTTGAAGACCGCGGTTACGACTGCAGTCAGAAAGTGGTATAACGGTGGTCAGTAGTGGTCCCCACGATGCTGTGACAGCATTGCCCGCCTTGACCGAATATTTTTGTGTAACGAGGGTGTCTCGCACGTCGTTAGATTGGCTCACGGTTTTTTAATATACTACATATGGTCTGGAAGCCGAACGCAAAAAAGCAGCAATTCCACACCATGGTTGAGACGGGTGAGTCCTCTTAGATTTCTAGTCGCGCCGTCGAACTTCGGCCTGGCAGCGCGACGTTCCACCTCGACCAATACCTTCAGTTCATAACGTTTTGGGAGGCTTAAGCGTACGGATACTCATTGAACCGTCGTATCGACACGTGTTGAACATGTTGAACATAACTTGTAAGCAGCCTAGGTGCGCTTGTTGCGTCTGTGACGCGTCGTAAAACGGTCGCTCATCCCATACGTTGGGCTTATGGGGCCGTTGTTGCGAAGCCTTGTGCACGAGCACGCAGTTCGCAGCCGACAAACTGAAAGCAGAGCTACGTTCAGCACTAATGTGGGTTCCATTCGGAACAGCACCGTTCTTCGGCCTTAGGCAAAGCGTCCGAGTGTTTTTGGGCGGTCCAATGCGTCCAATACGTATGGCCTATAGTCCGCTTTATTGAACTCGTTCGTGCTCTAGCGGTTGAAGGTCGTCGAAAATAGGTTAAGAGGGGCGCTGCGGCTGCTTGACTCGACCTACAGGTGATGTTCTAAATCGAACGGCACGACTGCCAGCTAAAGGCGTTTGCAGTTTATAATTTTGTAAAAAAACGGAGCTTGTTTCGACGATAGCCTCAAGTTGGGTTTAAATAAGCCGGATTTGAGATTCCCAGTATCGTGGGAAAAAAAGGGGCTCTGCCTCTACCAGCAGAACGCCGCAGAATCCCGCTTAGATAAACACGAATTCAGAGGCGATATAGACGTGCCATATAAAGATCGTGCCCGACGCCGCGACTACGACAAGACGTATAAGCGTAGACAGCGGGCAGCAGTTTTTTGCAAAAAACGGAGCCCAATTTGGCGTTAGAGCTTAGTCGCGTTTATATACTCGATTTTATTGAATGCATGATTGTGATTAACTTGCCACAAAATCTGACTACGAAGTCGGTCACGACCGACAAACTTGCAGTTCCCTCGCGCCGGCCCACACTGGTCCAAGGGCTCGGTCTCGAAGGAACGTATTTTGAAAGAACAGGGGTGGACAGAACAAGGAGAGGCGGTCGGTAAATGTCCCCCTACGCAGACCCCGAACGACGTCGCGAATACGACAAAGAACGCAAGCAGAGGCAGCGTTCCCAGGGTTGGACAAAAAAAGGGGTGGACACACGTCCAACCGCACTTGAAATCAAGAACGCTGAAGATCTGTGCGCCTTGATCAACGAGGTTGTCGACGAGGCGCGCAACGCCGATGGCGCTTCGCTGGAGCTCGAGGCCAAGTTGCGAATAAAGTTACGGGCCGTGGAAATCGGCCTCCGGGTCATTGAGATCACGAATCACGAGCAGCGAATAGCGGCGCTCGAGGAGCAATCGAAATGAGCAAACACGAATCGAGACTCAAAACACTCGAAGCTTCACGCACCAGCAACGCCACGAGTGAGATGAGGATTCCGCGTGATCCCGTGGCGTTCGCCAGGTTGTTGGGTATAGAGCCCGATCCGTGGCAGCTCGAGGTTCTTGAGTCAGACGCGAGACGCATTATCCTGAACTGCGCTCGACAGACAGGAAAAACGTCACTCACGGCGGTAATCGCGCTGCACGAGGCGCTCTGGACCCCTGACTCGCTCGTACTCGTGCTATCCCCGTCGCTGCGTCAGTCCGGCGAGATGTTTAAGAAGATTATCGGATTCTATCGTCAGCTCGATAGGCCCGTAACGGCTGAGATGGAAACTGCACTGACGCTCGCGCTCGCAAACGGCTCGAGAATTGTCTCGCTGCCCGGAAAGGAAGGCACGATCCGAGGATTCTCGGGCGTATCGCTCCTCATTATCGACGAGGCTGCGCGGGTCGATATGGACCTCTACATCGCCGTGCGCCCTATGCTCGCAGTATCAGACGGGCGGCTTATCCTGTTGTCGACGCCGAACGGCAAGCAGGGCTTTTTCTGGGACGAGTGGAACAGCGACAGCGAGGCGTGGCTAAAGATACGCGTCGACGCGACAGAATGTCCGCGGATTCCACCCAAGTTCTTAGAGCAGGAAAAGATAGATCTTGGCCTGACGTCGTTCGCTCAGGAGTACCTTTGCGAGTTTGTCCAGATCGAAGGAGCTATCTTCAAGGAAGAGTGGATTCAGTACTTCGATCCTAAGACTGAGCCTGATCAGGACATGATCATCATTCAGTCGTGAGATACGGCACAGACGAAATCGACTAGCTCAGATTATGGTGTAGGGCAGGTGTGGGGCAGGGTAGGCGCAGACTTCTATCTGCTCGATCAGGTGCGCGGCAGGTGGGATTTCGACGAGACGATCGAGGCTATGAAGGCAGTATCTGAGACGTGGCCTGAGTCGTCAGCAGTTATTATCGAGGCGCAGACGTTAGGCGCTGCGCTCGCGTCGCACCTGAAGAAGAAGATAAGCGGCATTATCCCGATCCACGTCAAGCAGTCGAAGGAGCTGCGAGCTATGTCCTGTATCCCGGCGTGGCAGTCGAAAAACGTCTTTATCCCGCTTCCTGAGAAACGGCCCTGGGTGCGCGACTACGTGTTTGAGCTGACCAACTTTCCGAACGCGCCCAACGACGATCAGGTCGATGCAACCACACTCGCCCTCAATCAGCTACGAGGTTCGCTATTTCCCAACATGAAGGCCGTAGCGAAGCCCATAGAGCGACGACCACCAAAACACGAGCACGAATACTTTATGGGGTGGATTCCGGCTCGCTTGGACGATGACTATACCGTCGTTGTCTATGACCTAAAGGACAATGCGGTCGTGCGGTTCTTTAGAATCCCGGCGCAACCGGTCGAGGAACAGGCAAAGGTGACATACAAAACGTCCGTTTATTTTAACGGCGCAGTGGTGCGCGTTATTAAAGGCTACGACGAGGCGCTTACCTACAGCGCTGAACTTAAAGGCACGTATATCCAGAAGATTGAGTTTGACAAGGCAAGATTTGCGGCTGCGTATGAGAACCTATCGCAACTAATCAGAAACAGAGTTATCGACATCCCCGAATACCCAGAGCTGATGGCCGAGCTAAACGTATTCCGGTCTGAGTTCACCTTCGACGAGGCGCCAGACTACACAACGCAGATCGCACAGCAGTCAGCTATAAACGCTTTAGCGCTATGCACCTACGATCTCGACCCGACGATGTGGGAGTATCATCCAGATATCTGGGCTCCTTTTGAATTTGATATCGTTTAGTCTGGTTGAAGACTGGTGAGCAGGAGTTGCGTTTAATGGCCATGCCACTTTACAGCCAAAATGCGATCAACAAAAGCATCCCACGCAAATGGGCCCGGCCGGATTCGAACCGGCGACCCCCACCGTGTGAGGGCTCCTTTTCGAGATCGGAGCCATTAGAGGGGCTCTTATGAGGGCGATCAACGATCTGGGTGACTACTCCCGTAGCGCTCGCACGGGGCTTCTATCGGTTGTACGAACCGACGCTCGCCCACGTCTGAGTAGGTCTGTTGCCGCGTTCTCATCGCTATCGGGAAAAGCCCACACGCGCACGAGTGCACGCGTGCAACCACGTCCCGCTTCTTGGCCCTCTGTGGCATCCTCTTCTCTTGAGCTGAGCGCTGCGCTTTTGCTAGTGCCCACCAGCACGAGTTGAGGTCACCGTAACTCGTGGCTCTTCTGCTCTATATAAATTAAACTTATTAACAAATAATAGTATAAATTAAAGTTATTAACAAATAATGGCAAGTATTAAATACTTTGACAATGTTTAAGAAGTGACGACAAAGGCTTTACGCCTCTGTTCCTCTAAAAAGAGGATTCAAAATTGAATTAAGAAGAAGGAAATGAACCAATGAACATAAAAAGATACGGAGCAGCAATCGCAGTGGTTTCTATTGCGCTTGCGATGCTCGCAATGCCGGTTGCGGCGGCAGTAGTAGCGCCGCCAGGCGGCAGTGTCAACGGACAGTTTAACGCAGTAACAACGCCGACGATCACGGCAACGGCTAGTGGGAACTCAGTGTATTGTACACCTAATGGTGTAACCACCTTTACGCTAACAGCCACCGTAACGGATGTAAACGGGGCAGCAGCGTCAGATCAAGTAAGCGCACAACTCTACAATGGTGCAACAGCTCTTGGAGCACCAATCGTCGTAACGAGTGGAACCGGCACGGGGAACACCGCAACATTCACCGTAGGCATACCATTCCCGTACAACTACCCCGCAGGTTCAGCATACTCCGTCGTGCTGACGGCAAGTAATACACAAAAGACCAGCGCAGCCTATACGTTCAGCCCAATCACCTACGTTGCAGCACTGGGTATATCAATCGACAGCGGCTCAAGCCTCAATTTCGGAACGCTAGGTCCAGGAGACACGTCAGCAACGCAGACGACGACCGTTCATAACACCGTTAACCAAGCAGAAAATATGGGCATCAGTACGAATCCCTGGACGAGCAGTGCTTCAGGTGCAGCGTCCGTTCCAGCATCTTCGTTAAGTCCGAACAATCCTAGCCCACTCTCAATAGATGCACACGCGCCTATCGGGTTTGTCGAGACCGTTCCAACAGGTATAAGTCCTTACGCCGGAACATACACAACCACGATAACGCTGACGGCATCGGCAGCGTAAGCAAACGAGGATGAAAAAACTGAGTAAACGTGGAATTGGAGGGCTTCTAAAGCCCTTCCTCTTTTTACTTCTTACGGCGGCGGTCGCGCTCGCGGTAACAGCTCCGGCTAACGCAGTAGGCGTCGGGGCCTCCCCGTCAGTTGTCAACTTAGGGACGATAGGGCGCGGCGGCAGTGCTACACAGGACTTTAGAATCTACAACACCGATAACAGCACACCACTTAATTACACCGTAGCGGTCGTGGGTGCGAACGCAGTATCAGTAACACCATCGAGCGGCGCACTCAATCCGCTTACAAACACAACGGTAACGGTTCAAGCGAATGTGAATAACAGCGCAAAGGACGGCAATTATTCCGGTTTGTTAGTAGTGAACTCAACCGCAAGCGGTAGAACGGGACAAGCCGTTATATTACCCGCTCTGGCAGTTACCGTAAAATACCTTGTCAACGGAACCGCTCCGACACCGCAGTCAACAACAACTATACCACTAGTGCCGCTCGTAGCTGCGGGTGTCATCGTCGTGGTCATCGCCGCTCTTTACGTCGGTATCCGAAGATTGCGGTGATTGGCGGCAGAACGCGACGGCATCTGAGGGTAACAAATTGGGCCTTCGTTTGGATCTTTATACGGTGTCCGAAGAATGCCCTAAAACCGCCAAACTGACCGGCATTGCGCCTTAATGCTACTATACGCTTTCTTCGGGACCTAAACTTTGTGATAGTTTTTACAGAAAAGCGCTCTGCAGTTTTTACAAAGAATTAGACCGAAGGCGGCGTTTGATGATCTTGAGTTTCGTGTGATTTAGCAGTACGTCAGCACACTCAAGGTGCAAAAAGGAGCGTAAGCGGGGCAACTCGTCCTCGTTCCTCGTTGAACTCTCGTTTTTTGCCACAATTCTCGCGACCGATAAAGCGCGTTGCGCGTAGCCGGCCTAAAAAAGAACAATGGGCTCGGTCGGATTCGAACCGGCGGCCTCCGCCGTGTGAAGGCTCCTTTTCGAAAGTGCAGCCCTTGCTGAGCTTCTTTTGAGAACGATCTTCACTAAGAAAGCAATTCCTCATAGCTTGTTTGATAGATCGCTGCGCTTACACCAGCCAGTTCGCGGAATTCACGCGGCAGCCTGAACATCGAATACGCGTGTGACGGCTTCGCGCTTTCGACGCGTATCGTGTGCGTGCAGATCGGTTGCACGTGGCGTGCGTGCGACGCGCGCAACGATCGTAATCCGCGCGTTGCTAACACCTTCACAAAAATATGATGCGGAGCGATTAACGGCAACGCTGACCTTGCTACGCCTTTTATCTTCTCCCAAGATCAAATATAAAAATATATATCCTACAGGGTCTCCGATTTGCGTATAGAGAGTCTAGATAAGCGAGATTGAGGCGGCTCGACGTGGATGAAAGTTCCTGGGTAAACAAGCAGCGAATTCGCCCAGAACTGCTGCCCGACGCCGCAGAGCGGTATATGTGCCCCCTCTGCCTCGTGAGCGGGCCCAAGCCTTGGTTAATCACGCACCACCCGGAATGCGCGTACATTAAACGACAAAAAGGGGCGGGCTGATCAAATGCCACCCGCACACCCCGCCCTTCACTCTGCGCCTCTTCCACAACGCGTTCAGCCTGTTCGGTCGAAATGCGTACCATATCTGGGTACCCGATATGCGCGCAGACTTCGTGGTGCAGCCGAAGCAGAAGCCGGCAAACGGCCCCTTCAAAATGCCAATTCATCAGATTGTTTTCGTTTTTACAGCTCATTTTACGTGTCCCGAAGCTCGCTGATTTAAGAACGCATTAAGGCGCCCAGTTGTCCCGCACGCCAGGCGCGTTGACCGTTATCGGCGCCTTGCGGCGCTACCGGTCCGCGCGCCATTTCGGTTGCTCAATGGATTCCGTCATCCGCACGCATTTTTTCAGCGCCCATCAACCTTTATTACAGAGGTCGCGTTATACGATTAACGGTACAGATGCGATGAGTGGCGAAACGCTCTACAAGAGACTGCGCGCCCCGCTATCGGTGCGCGTACAAAACGGCGGGCTTTGGAGTTACCTCTCCGCGCTACGGAATGACGAAGGCGCGAAGGTGGCACTGGCAATCGCACTCGGAGCGTGCCTCTCCCTCACGCAAGGCATCGGGCTCCTCCTGCTCCTGCCGCTTTTGCAGTTGGTAGGCTTTAACACCGGGCAAGGGGCGACTGCGGGCGTCGCGCACTATGCCTCCGCGGCCTTTGCCGTTATCGGGTTGCCCCTTACGCTGGCGACGGTGCTGGGCGTGTACGTCGTGATCATGACGCTCTATTTTCTCCTCACCCGCTGGCAAAACAATCTCAGTTACGTAATCCAGCTGGACTTCGGAACGCAATTGAGGCAAAAGCTCTACAGAGCGATTGTCAGCACAAACTGGCTCTTTTTCACGCGCAATCGCGCCTCGACCTTCACCCACGCGTTGACCGCCGAGGTTGATCGGGTGAGCTATGGGACGCAGCAGATCTTCCAGGGGATGGCAGGCCTGATGGTGTTGGTCGCGTACGTCGTCGTGGCGTGGCTCCTCTCCGCGGTAACGACCGCAGCCGTGGTTCTCTGTGGCATTGTCCTCATCTTTGGACTGAAAAACAAGATTTCAGTGTCGCGAGAGAAGGGCAAGGCCCTTTCTGCGGATATGCGGGGCCTCTACGGGGCGGTGACCGAGCACCTTGACGGCATGAAAACCGTCAAGAGCTACGGCGCGCAGGAACGCAATATGGCGCGCTTTTCACACCTCAACGCGCGCGTCAGGAACGACTACGTGGGGTATGTGCGCAACATGAACACCAGCCAGCTGCTGGTCAACGTCGGCTCAGTGGTCATTCTCGCGGGGGCACTGCTCGCGCTGATCGACGTGTTGCACCTGCCCGGTGCCACGGCGCTGGTGCTGCTGTACCTGTTCTTCCAAATCATACCGCAGTTTAACTCCCTCCAGCTCAACTACCAAGCGGTCGTTAACATGCTGCCTGCATTTGCAAACATCACTGATATCAAGACTCGCTGCGAAGCAGAAGAAGAGCGCGAGATTATCCGGCCGCACGAGGTCGCGCTGCGACGGCGCATCGCGTTGCGGGACGTGTCGTTTTCCTACGCCGCTGACAGCCAGTCGGCGGTTGCGCACGTCAACCTTACGGTCGACGCGGGAAAGATGACCGCGGTCGTGGGCACGTCAGGCGCCGGGAAGAGCACGCTCGCCGACCTCATTATGGGGCTGATTGCGCCGCAAGAGGGTGCGGTGTTGATTGACGACGTGCCGCTCGATGCCGAACGGCTCCACGCGTGGCGGGAGTGCATCGGCTACGTCGCACAAGAGACGTTTCTTTTCAACGACACCGTGCGCGCGAACCTGCTCTGGGCGTATCCGGACGCGACCGATGACGAGCTGCACACGGCCCTCCGGTTAGCCGCCGCCGATGATTTTGTCGCCCAGCTTCCCGACGGGATGGAGACGATGCTCGGCGACCGGGGGGTGCGCTTGTCGGGCGGGGAGCGGCAGCGGCTCGCCCTTGCGCGGGCGTTGCTCAGGAAACCGAGCGTGCTGATCCTCGATGAGGCGACGAGCAACCTGGACTCAGAGAACGAACGGCGCATTCAAGGGGCGATTGAGGCCCTACACGGCGGCATCACCATCGTCGCCATCACCCACCGTCTCTCGACGATCCGCAACGCTGATGTAATCTACGTGCTTGAGAACGGGCGCATACTCGAGACCGGTGACTGGGCGTCCCTCACCGCCGGAGGGACTGGGCGTTTCTTCGCGTTATGCAAGGCGCAAGACGCGCTGCGGGAAACAGGGAACGTTGGTGCAGCCTCTCAACTGGTCGTACCGTCTGTTTCGCTAGCCGAGTAAGGGTGCGACCACACCATCCTGATGGCGGTCGCATCTGCACGCAGGAACGGCCTAAGCTGGCGACTTCGTGCGCGAGAGACGAGTGCACGCATTAAACGCGCCAGACGTCATAGAGAGGAAGAAACACACTGAGCGATCGCTTGTAATTGCGATGCGCTTTGACTGCTTATTCTGAGCAGAATTTCGCGCCCAGATAGAAAGCAGCGCTATAACGACTATTCAGCTCCGTCGACGCAAGAGAGAAGAAACAAAAAGCGTTACTGTTTGTGTCTGTGAGCAACCCGTTAGGGTCGAGTTCCCTCTAATCGGCAAACACGTTTCGAATGTGCGCTATAGCTCAAATAGCCTTAACGTGCGCTCATTCCTTTGGTTTTTCCGAACGCTGACTGCCGTTTCGTGTCGATTGCAGCCCCCGCGTTATTTCCTACGATCTTCAATGAACAGAAGGACTATGATTATGAGCGGAATAACTATGCTGCCTGCGCGGCTCCAGGAAAACCCTTGCGTGTAGGTTAAATACGCCCAGCCAACGAACAAAATAAGCAGCAATATATAATCTATGATTCTGAGCCAATTCACCTTTCTCACCTCCTCTCATCTCGTTTTCGATTCTACTTACCGAAATCGGCAGAACCCTGCTCGATGCATACCTAAGAAGTGCACAACGATTTAACCGTTGCCCTTTGACGTTACCCCCGCAAATCGGTTGTCGGCATGCAAAACAAGACATCGGAACCGGATAACGCGCCAAGAGGCGCATACGAGGCTCGCGACCGCTCAGATTCGGTGAAATACTAACGCAACAAACGAAAATAGTCTCACTACCCTCTCTCGTGTCTTTTTTATATCAAAGAATCGATAGACACAAACCCCCAAGTGGTTAATTGGACGCTTTTCTCGAATCCCCTACTGCTTGCCCCTGTCACCCAAACGTTCCATGACCCACGCTCTGCGGTAGATGAGGTACCCGATAAGCACCACCACCCCCACGATGACCGCGATATTGAAGTACCTGAATAGTCCCCTGATATCCTCCCAGTGGGGGCCGAGCGCGACGCCCACGTACGCGAAGGCAAAGCAGAACGGAAGCGACCCCAACACGGTATACACGGAGAATCGCTTCACGTCCATCCCGACGATGCCGGCGGGAAAGGAGATGTACGTGCGGACGACGGGAAGCAGCCGACTGATGAAAACGGCGCTTTCCCCGTGCTTTGCAAACCACTGCTCGCCGCGGTCAAGCTCGCTCGTGCGTATGAACACGTATTTGCCGTAGCGTTCGAGCAGCGGCCTGCCGCCGTATGCGCCGATTCCGTAGGCAATGAGAGAGCCGGCTAGGCAGCCGAGCGTGCCGGCAAGGGTGATGCCGAGAAGGGTAAGTCGCCCCTCCCAGACGACGTACCCGGCGAAGCCCATGATGATCTCGCTCGGCAGCGGCAAGCCGGTACTCTCAAGCGTCATCCCGACGAAAACGCCTGCATAGCCGAGCTGCTCGATGATGGCGATGACGAAGTTGCTGAGCGTCTCAATGATGTTAATGCTTAGGGCGAGCACGCAGCACCTCCTGTCCGGCAGGCCTGTACCGTGATCGCCAGAAAGATCGTTGTTCTGCCTGTTCCAACGTCGGTATACAACGGAATTCCTCGCAAGAACGTCTGAGTCTCAGGACCTGACCGCGCCGAGGGGCGGCAGGACATCAACGGGCGCGTTATGGCTACGCCGTAGAGCTGAGCTACGCGAGTGATGATAAGCATTACCACGACATCGACACGCGCCGCGCCGATGAGATCGGTAAAGGGGTGGGGGCCAAGACAAACGCTGCCGAAGGCAACAAAGAGGGCCCCAGCAAAGAGCGGGACGCCGAATTACAGCAGCACCACGAGATAATAAGCCACGTCGTCGTGCCCGTGCGGCCAGCTAGTAGGCAATCTGAGCGTATCAGATGACCTGATCTGAGCGTATCAGATGACCTGAAGCTTAGGTGCAAACCTGCTCTTCGGCACGGTATAGCCGTAGGCTACTGCACATCCATCATTCATCACGTTTCCAGCCGATTGAGCATAGCGACGAATCGTGCGTCACGTGCCCATAACTGCTACAACGGAACAACGGGCGAACAGACGAACGGTGCCAGAGCAATTCAAGCGCTACAAGGCATAATCCTTCTGTTTGACGCCCTAACACGGGTCCGATACAACAACCTGTGTCGACTGACACGAAGCCATTCGCCGCTAGCGTTTTCGGTCTTCGATGAATAGAAGGACTATGACTATCAATGGAATAACGACGCCAGCTGCGCGGCTCCAGGAAAACGCATGGTAGGTCAGATACCCGAAGCCAACCACTAAGATAAGCAGTAATATATATTCTATGATCCTAAGCGGACTCATCTCTCTCACCTCCTCGTAGTTCGTTTTGCATGACTCACAACTGAAGAGCACGTGCTCAACTGCGTACGTGAGAATTGTGAAACGATTTAACCGTTGCCCTTTGGCTTTTTGCCGCAGCGCAACCGCGATCGTTGTTCATCGCTCGATGCGCAAAGTGTGCCGAGATACCTGCAAGCAAAGCGCGGTGCTGACGTGCGGAGCAGCCATTCCGAAGATCGTCTAAAGAGGCTAGAACGTGCCGAAAGCGCCGCAAGATTAAATAGCCATCGCCTCGCCATTGCCTTGAGGATGGCACCATGGTTAATGTGTTAGTGGTCTACTATTCGCGCACCGGAAATACCAAAACGATGGCAGAAACAATAGCCGACGCGGCGCACGAAGAAGGCGCTGTGGTCAGACTCAAAGAGGTCGCCGATGCGTCAAATGATGACCTTATTTGGGCCGACGGCATCGTAATCGGCTCACCCGTGTACTTCGGCCTGCCGGCAAGCGAGATCAAAAAGTTTATCGAAGACTCGATCAGTATCAGGAGGCAACTGGAAAATAAGGTTGGCGCTGCCTTCGTCAGCTCAGGGCACCGTGCAGGAGGCAGGGAAACCACCATTATGGCGCTCCTGCAGGCATTCATCGTGCACGGCATGGTCGTGTGCGGCGACCCCCTCTCCTCGGGGGGGCACTTTGGCGCCGTCGCTACCGGAGCGCCTGACGATCAGGCCTCCCAGGAGTGTAGGGGTCTGGCGAAAAAAGTGGTCATGCTCGCCACGACGTTGCACAGCGGGTAGCAAACGTTCGTGTGGGCGGATCTTGTCTCAAACGTTCACACATCAGTTCACGCGCTACCCAAAAAAAGGACGTAACACGCGGTATCACGCCTAAGATAGCCGCTTCAGCTCGTTCTCGTTTCGTAAGGTTTTATACCACAGGCGCCAACTATGCCTTGTCAGTGCGCTCGTTGCGACGGCGATGGGCAACGGCGGGAGGTGTGAGAGATGAAAATGCTTACCAAGTTGGTCGCGATCATACTGCTGCTCATTTCAATGATATTCAGCGCGTACTATCAAGTAGCGCACGGGTTCAGTTACCTTCAGAGTGCCGGCATCGTTTTGATGCTTGTCGTGATTGTCCTTCTGATTCTTGAAAAGCAGGCATAGGGCGGTCTGTGAACCGGCTAAGGCGGGATTCCGCGCGATGGAAGCCGCGACGCTGTTTGCGGCAGGAGCGTATGTGCGCGGGATTGAGGCTTTTTTGATCCCGGCACGATACGCTCTAAATTTCACGCCTAGAAAGGCTTAAGTCTCTCGCTTACAGAATCGGTTTGAGAACGTCGCACTTTTCGCTGCGACGCTATACAACCGACCGTCGGGAACAAACTCGTGACAGACATACTCCAACTCACCTTCGCATTCATCTACGTGCTCGTCGTGCCGGGATTTGCCATGTCGCTTGCAGCATTCCCCCGGTTCAACCAGCTCGAGATCACTGAGCGACTCGCGCTGTCGATCGGGCTAAGTCTCACCATCGTAATCGCCCTAGGGCTGCTGCTCGGCTATTCCCCAACCCTCGTCGCCGCAACCGGCGGCCTCACCGCGTACTCGCTGATCTTCAGCATCGGCCTGGTAAGCGTATTTTTCCTCGTCATATGGGCACTGCGAAGGGCGGGTCTGGCGGCTGCCGATAGGCGCGAGGCGGCGCGACCTGAACGTGCCATGGTATTAGACGCGCGCACTGCCAAGCCTGTCCGTCCAGAGGACAGAACACAGGCAGAGGTCAGACCGCAAGCACCTGCGACGCCTGCCAGGCCTACCGCGGCAAGGCGCGAAGACGACCGACCTCGACGTAAGGGGCCCCCACCTAAGCGCGGGGCTTCACAGTAACCCCCTGCCAACCGAAGCAACGATCGAGTAGTGCCCATAGCGACCGCTTTTGATCATAGGATGCAAAATCCGGCTCTAGAACGTCGAGCTTCTTCTCATTCTTTTCATCTACTCCGCTCAGTGCTAATGAGGTCCGATGGTCGCCGAGTGTTCTTCATCGGCATTTTCAGGATAGTGGCTTTATATCGCCTACGTCCATCTTCTATTAGATAGCCGCGATCGAGGACTCATCCGTATCGAAAGGAGGCGAGATAGAGATGGACTATGAAAAGGAAATGAATGACCTAAAGAAGCGCATAGACGAGCTCGAGACGTGTTGTGCAGACTTCCGCGCCTGCAAGGGCAAGATAGGAGAGCGCATCGACAAGCTCGAGCATCGTTTGGACGACTTGCGATCAGAGGTAAAAACGCTATATAACGTCATGGAGCGCGACAGCGCTGGCTTGCGATAACGCTGTGCCCTTCGCTCAACCGCGATGAGAATGCGGTTAGTTTTCACGTCTGAAGCGTCGTCGTTACCGGTTGAGCAGGTAGACCGACGCGTTCAAGGCGGCGGCGATGGTCACCCACACGATGTAGGGCACGAGCAGGTACGACGCCCGCCGGTCCACCTTGTAGAACTGATAGATGGTGGCGGCGATCAGTATCCACAGCGGCACGATGGCGAGCAGGCCGTATAATATGTTCTGCAGCCCAAAAAAGGCTAGCGTCCAGACAACGTTGACGGTGAGCTGTGCTGCGAAGAGAGCGATCCCGATGTCTCGTGTGTGAGTTCGAGGCGATCGCCATATGAGGAACAACGCCAGACCCATCAAGATATAGAGAATCGTCCAAACGGGCCCGAAAGCCGCATTCGGCGGATTGAACCATGGCTTGTTCAGCGCGGCGTACCACGTTGAGATGGAGGTTAGGGTAAACACTGACGACCCCAAACCCGCTAACACAGGCACCGCGACGGAGACGATCAGTTTAATGATGTCAACGGCTTTCATCGATCGTATGTGGCATCGCCTCCTATAAAACGCTTTATTGATTGTTTGAGCATCCGAGTTGTCAGCGCCACTATGGCAAACGATGGCCAATAAACTCGCTTGGATGTTCCCCGCTCGAGCAGCCTGCAGTTTTGTGCGCCTCTTTTTTAACGCGATGCATTATGGGTTCAGTCCTCGAAAGCCGGTGTGTAGCGTCTCACGTTGCGGGCGAATTGATACGCGGCTCGCAGCACACCTAAGTCACCTCCCAAAACGGCAGAATCGCCGCAACCCGCACTGACGCGACGCTCACATCACCACGCACGGTGCATAGCGAAACGGCTGGGCGCCATCCTCTTAGCGTAGGCGGTTGCTGATGCCCACCGGCTCATCAGTCGCCTAATCGTCGGAGTGCAAATTCAGCGACCACTATCGCAGCCACTGCCCGTGCGCCACGTATAACGGGCCCGACTCCAATCGAATTCCAATCATCGCTAAGGAAGAGTGGACGCACTGCATTTACCGGACAGTTCACGGACAGGCTATGGTTTTTTATATGCTCAGATTGACCTACCCAACAGGGGTGTCCTATGGACGCACAAGAAGAGAAAAAGGAAGAGTACTATAAGGGCAAGGAAGTAAAGGGCAAGGCGGAAAAAAAGAAGGAAGAGTACTATAAGGGCAAGGAAGTCAAAGGCGAGAAATAGCCGTTCGCCGAGGCGAAACTTCGCAACGATCGGCGTGGAACCTCCATGCTATCGATGCCCAACTAAGCTCCGTTCAAAGCGACGTAGAGAGCAGGAGCAGCTTACCGTACCAAGTGTCGTAAGAGCGTGAGCGGGGGGCAGGAGACTGTAGCTCGCGTTTCAGAAGCGGATTCGCTCAAGGGCCGGTTCGCGCCCGCTGTCTCCAGAAGTCCAGAACGTCGCTTCGCCGTTTTGGATCCGGAATATGACCTGATCGTCGGCGTGTGGACGCAAGAACGGCCGCTCTTTAAGAAGGCGCTTTTTAAGGTTCACGTCATCAAGAAAAACCACGTCGCCTGACGCTCGCATCATCGTTCCGATGTCCGTTGAACCCTCGTGACCAAGCGGGCCTTTTGGCGGGGCATAAAAGCACACCTCAGCCTTCCGATTTGCTGTAAGCTCTCGAAATATCTTTTTCGTCTTCACCGTAGAGAAATAGAAGCCCCGTGTATCCGCAAACCACATCCCGAGCATCCGCACGCGTGGCTGCTCGCGATCACACGTGGCAACTGAACAGATCATGTGCTGGTTAGCAAAGCGCACGCAGTCGTTAAAGTTCGCCATATCATCACCATTCGATTCGTTTGGTTACTGTTTCGGAAACAGCCAGCAGGCCGTCTGCTTTCGCGCGCGCGGCCAGCGGTACCGCTCAGCTGCCATCCGTCATTCAGGCACCGGTTTCGCATCGCGTCGATTCGCGCAGTGGCAGGATACGACCTCTGGACAAGGGCACTCATTCTTTCGCCTTCCAGTACACCCGATGATCGGAAATGTCGTAAGCAACTTTGTAGGTACTGACGAGTCCACTCAAGTGACCTTTTATGGTCGTCACGGAAAGCCAATACTGGGCCAGGTTGTCCTGCACGTTGAGCTCTTTGAGCACGGCGTAGATGAGATCTTCCGTTGATCGGGGACGCTCCAAAAGTCGCAGTATCATCCTGTCAATCTCGGCAAGCCGCTCTAAGTGAAGCGCGATCTGGCCCGCACTCTCGTCCTTTGACATGACCTCGCCGTGACTCGGAACAAGCCAGTCAAACGCCGTGTTCTTGATCGTTTTGAGCGAACGGCGCGTGAGCTCGACGTCTATTGAGTAAGGGAGCTTGTGCCGTTCCCAGACCGCTTGCGTATACAACGCGTCTCCCGCAAAGAGCACCCCGTCGCACAAATAGCCCGTGTGTCCCATCGTGTGACCCGGCAAGAGCAACGGGGCAATCTTTCCTTCGAAGGGATAGTCTTCAGTGTAGCGATCGACCGTACACGCCTCTCCGAGGAAGAATCGCGTCGTCATCTCGACCGGTGGACGCGCCCAGCTGAACATGCCCCGAACGTTCACCTCCGGAATTTCGATCAGAAACGCGTCCTCTTTCGGAGCCACCACGATCGCCCCCGTGCGTTTCTGGAGCGTGCTCGCCCACCCAAAATGATCGGCGTGTCCGTGCGTGATGAGAATCGCGTCAAGATCGAGCGGGGCGTCAATAACTGCCGTGTCGATCAGGTGACTTTCGTACAGACCGACGTTGGTCTTCCCGAGAATGCATGTGACGTCGTTCAATTCGATGACTTTTTGCTTCACGCTGTGGCCTTCCACAGAATCACCAGCAGTTCGTGCTGCCGAATTTCCACGAACAGAGAATGCAACAGGCTGCACTTCGTACTGTCGACGATCGAGTGTTTGCGGGTACTCGGCCATAACTCTAACGGATTACGAAGCTTCTGAACGCTAACCCAGTGCACCCGTCACAGCAACTGGGTTCCGTTAAAGTTCGTCATAAATCAGTGTGCCGCCTCAACGCCTGCACAGCGTCCGTCGTAACGTCGAGCACGGCAACAGGTTTTGCTCCGCAGAGCGACTCTATATCCTCAAGCCTGGTCCTCGACTTCCTGCGAAAGACGCAAAAGAGTGCAACCCTGTATCGCGAGTCTGCCTCGCGCTTTCTTGCTCGCGCTTGAGACAATCTCCTCGGTGTCAGCGCCGAGCGCCTATTTTCGTGAACGCCGGTGTGAACGAGCTTACCGGCTAGTTGAGTCGAACTCAATGGGTCTGGGTAGCGCGCCTTCCACGACCGATAAAAAGCGAGACGAGAAATCCGGCAAACAGAAAAAGCGAGATGCCGTCTACGGCGTGTTGCATGGCAGCACTGATCGTGTCGTTAACGATCTGCGTGGCGGTGTTCTGTTGCGCCTTGGCGACCTGCAAGTTCGTCGTTTTGAGCGTGTGCACCCATGCGGGGAGCTGCGCCTTGATGTCCTGCGCCGTCACCTGGCCGGGGTAGGCCTTTTGGACGGCAGGGCCGAGCGCGGCGTAGATGCTGACCAAGAGCAGCACGCCGACGACGGCCGTGCCTAACGAGTTCCCAAGGTTGGTTGTCGTATTCACGACGCCAGACGCATCTGCCTGTTGCGCATCCGAGGCCGATGACAGGATGAGGTTGTTGAGCGGGCCTAGTGACAGCCCGAGCCCGACGCCGATCAATATCGTCCCGGGGAAGATGTCAACGATCTGGGTGTTAAGGCTGAACACACCTCGAAGCAGAATTGAGCCTGAGAGGGCCACGAGAAATCCGATGGGGACAAGGTAGCGCGGCGCTATGCGAGCCGAAAGCCGCGCCGAGCTGAGTGAAAAGACGAGCAACGCAACGGTGAGCGGGACAAACGCGACGCCCGTCATAAAGGCGCTCAAACCGGCAACGGCCTGCAAAAAGACCGGAAGGATGAAGAGCGTCCCCGCGAGGCCGAGTCGCAGGATGAGGTTCGCCATGTTCCCCGCGCTGTACGTGCTCTTCCTGAAGAGCGAGATGTCGGTGAGCGGGGCTTGCCCGTGACGCATCCGGCGCCGCTGCCACAGCGCAAAGAAGGCGAGAAGGAGGAGCCCCGCACCGACGAGGATTGGCACAATACCCCACGCGCTCAGGTTGTTGAGCAGCAACATCCCGGCGACGATCAAGAAGAAGCCTGCCGCAGAGAGCGCGAACCCCACGACGTCGAGGTCGCGCCAGCCGATGGTCGGAGCCGATTCGGTGAGTCGGCCAGAGTACGCGAATATCACCACGACGATGACGGCCTCGAGCCCGAAGCCGACACGCCAGCTCAGAAACGTCGTAAGAAAGCCGCCTAAGAGAGGGCCGACGGTTGCCGCGACCGAGCCGATTGCCACCCAGATGCCGAATGCGAACGCGCGCTCATCGCCCTCGTACGTACCGGAGATGAAGGCCGCCGTCGCCGGCAACATGAGCGCCGCCCCGACCCCCTCAAGCAGTGACCATCCAAAAAGCAGCATGGGGGCGTTGAGGCTCAACGCGGCAATCGTGGTGCCCACGCCATAGATGAGCGCGCCGTAGAGAAAGGTCTTCTTCCTGCCCACGACGTTCTGAAGCTTTGCGCCGAGCAGCATGAGACACGCCATGGTGAGCGCGTACGCCGCGATGATGCCTTGGATGACCTCCACGGTGGTGTGCAGGTCGCGCACTAGTGTCGTGATGGCGACGTTCAGGAAAAAAGAGTCGATAACGATGATGAAGCTAGCGAGAGAGGCGATGGAGAGCGTAGCCCAGACGAATTTCCGTTCAACCATTGCACTGCCCGCCTCGCGGCCAACGACGGGTTAAGAAGTGCGGAGCGCTCTATATATCCGTTTCGTTGCTGCAGCGCGGCGCACTCCTTCGCGTTTACTACAACGCTTTTTGTTTTCAAGCAGGGACTTCCTCGGAGCTGCGTCCCGATAAGGAGCTACTCAAAAGGCTTGAACTCGTGACCCTGCGATCCCCTACGCCTAAAGTCAGCTTCTGGGCACGATTATTCGGCGGAGGAAGAAAGACCCTAATCCGGATCTCCATGTGCGGTCCTCTTCTCCGCTCGACCCGCTCAATCGCTGAATCGCTTGTACAGGTAGTTCGCAATTAACTGGAAGATCAGGATGAAGACGATGAGCATCGCGACGTCAACAATCGGATGGAACGTCATTTTACCGTTGTATCCGCCCTGGATGAGGTCGTTCGCGTACGTGAGCGGTGAAACGTAGGCGATCATCTGCCCGACCGCAGGGAGCGTCGCGATAGGGATGAAGACGCCCGATATAAAGATGAGAGGGAACCTGACGACGTTCACCATCGAGATGATGTCCCCTGGACTCTCGGTCGGATATGCCGCGAAAAGGGTCCCCATCGTCGCAAAGCAGAGTGAACTGAGAAGGATCCCCACCACAATGAGGAGTATGTTTGCGATGGGCGTTGCCAAGATAAGCAGCGCCGCGACAAACACCACAAGCGCGATAACAACACTATAGAGAAGACCGCTGAGGCTCTCGCCCAACACCAGCGCGTTCAGGGAGATGGGTGCGGAGAGAAGCCGGTCAAACGTATTCGTCCTCCGTTCGATCGGGATCGATACCGGTTCGATAGATGATGCTGAGAAGAGGGTCGTGATACCAATGAGCCCCGGGATCAGAGCCATGGCGGTCCCAAGTTTTCCTGCCGTAAACGCGAGGAACATGAAAAGAGGGAAAAGCACGCCGCCGACGATAGTCCCTGGCCTGAGGTAATAGATAGCGACATCTTTTTTCGCAATCGCCCACGCGGCAACGAGCTCGCGCGAAAGCCGGTCTTGGAACCCCATAAGGTTAATCGATGGCAGTAACCCCACCACCTGAGCGCTGCAGCCCGGTCAACTTCACAAAGACGTCTTCAAGGCTCGGACCGAGGGTCGTGATGCTCGTCACCCGTGTGTTGTGCGTATGAGCGTATGCCATCACGCCGTCGATGACCTCAGTCGGGTCCTCGGTGAAAAGCTTGAACTTGTCGCCTTCCTTGCGTGCGTGGTTCACCATCGGGACCTGACGGAGCTCGTCAAGCCGCGTGGGAGAGCTGCGGTCAAAGGAGACCTCGATTGACTGGACGCTCTGAATCGTCTTTTTCAGCCGTTCTGGTGCGTCGATGGCAGCGATGAGTCCCTTGTCGATGATCGCCACCCGGTCGCAGAGGACATTTGCCTCCTCGATGTTGTGTGTCGTCAAGAAAACGGTGACCCCTCCCCGGATGAGGTCGCTGATCATGTCGCGGATGATGAGGTTGCTCTCGACATCGAGCCCGGAGGTGGGTTCATCAAGGAAGAGCAGGCGCGGGCTATTGACCAGGCCCATGGCGATGGTCAGCCGCCGCATCATTCCCTTGGAGTACCCGTGAACGCGGTCGCCCCGCCGTTCATACAGCTCAAAGCGCTGCAGAAGTTCGGTCGCCTTCCTATCCCGCTCGGTTCTGCCTACGCGATAAAGCTGCGCGGCGAGCATCATATTCTGCCACCCGGTCAGGTCAGTGTATACGTTGGAGGTCTCAGAGACGATACCCATGGATTGCCGTGCCGCGACGGTGTCGCGCACGATATCGTGGCCGAATATGGTCGCCATTCCCGAAGTCGGAGGCGAGATCCCGGTAAGCATGCGGATCGTGGTCGTCTTGCCGGCACCGTTTGGACCTAAAAACCCGAAGGTCTCCCCGACCGCCACCGAGAAACTGATATCGTTGACGGCGGTGAAGGCCCCGAATTGCTTGACCAGATGAGAGACTTCAATCGCCTGCGTGTCTGACGTCATACTGTGTTCTCGGAACTTCATACTGAGTTCTCGGATCTACTATTTTAACTTCGCCCTTGTAACGCGTCAAATCCGTCAACGCATCGAGTGACTACCCACATTTCACAGCCCTCCTTCGCAGTCCTGCGAGTATGACAATCGGATATGCAGGGGGAGTGGCAGGATATCCCCCAATGCTGACACAGGAAGGGGGTTTGCACTCCCGCCGCGCCGCGCGATGCACGATGAGACGTCGAAATGATGGCGTTCGCCCAGTGGACCCGGTCGTGCCTCGCAGGTGACCCGTCACGCTATTAAGCGGTTGGGGCGTAATGCACAGCGATGAAAACACTCGTAGCCTATTACTCGCGAACGGGAAACACGAAAAGGGTCGCCGAGGCGCTTGCTGAAACCCTCAACGCCGATATTGAAGCGATCGTGTCCGACACGAAAGACAAGGGCATGGGCAGGTTGGCGATGCAGGCATTCCTGCGGGTCCACGCAAAAATCGCACAAACGACGAACGACCCCGCGTCCTATGATCTGGTAGTCGTCGGCAGTCCTGTGTGGGCGGGCAAAATGTCCAGCCCGATACGAACGTATCTTGCACAAAACAAAGACGAGTTCACCAGCGTCGCCTTCTTTTGCACGCACGGACAGCCGGGCAGCGAGGGCAGTGCAAAGATGCTCGAAAGCATGGAAACCCTTTCCGGAAAAAAGTCGGCGGGCATGCTTGACGTTGCGGCTAACGACGTGGAAAGCGCGGCGTACGTCGAGAAGGCAAAGCGCTTCGCGGCCGCACTTCTGGAACTACCTTCTTCGCAGTAATCAGACGCTAGGGCCCAAGAGGTCGATTGAACGATTGCCGTTGTCAACCGGTTGCATCACATCACTGAGCACTTTAGAAGCTACGCGTGAGACGTCCGCTGTTTCCCCATAGACGGCGCGTTCGCCCAAAGAGGTGGAAACGCTTATGGGCTACGACGCTGCTCCTCCTCATGCTCAAAACAACTCACGTTGGAGGGAGGCATAAATGAGCGTTGAGGAAAACAAGCAATTAATGATAACGTTGGATGATTCTTGGAACACCCAGGACTGGGACACGTTCAACAAACGGCACCACGAAGAAGTCGCCGTGTACTGGCCGGGTCAGCCCGAGCCAACGAGAGGACTTAAAGCGCACCAAGAAGAGGCTGAGCAATTCTTCAAGACCTTTCCCGACAACCGTGTGGGGAACCGCCCATATCTGGTGCTCTTTGGTGAGGGCGACTGGACGTGTTCGATTGCTAATTTCACCGGCACGATGACCGGCCCTATGCCCGGCCCTGACGGAACGACGATTCAACCAACGAACAAGAAGTTTGAGATCGAGTTTTGCACGGTTGCCCACTGGAATGAGAACGGTGAGATCGTCCAAGAGAAGCTCTTCTACGATTTGGTAGGGCTAATGCGACAGATCGGCTTAATGTGACTGCACTGAATTTCAAAATCTAGAGAATGCTCCCCTCATCACTTACAAGGAGTAGGGCCAGTTAGCGACGTCTTAGCAGGATACCTTTATTAAGTCCTCAAGCAAGCGTATGGATCCTTGAGAAAAAGGCATGTCTACACTGCCAACGCTATTTGTGTCACACGGTGCCCCCACACTGCCTCTCGAGGACGTTCCGGCGCGACAGTTCTTGGCCACGCTCGGCAACCGATACCTGAACGTGCACGCGATTCTATGCGTATCTGCCCACTGGAATACGTCACGACCTGCGGTTAACGCCGTAGAAACGCCCGAAACGATCCATGATTTTTACGGGTTCCCCTCTGAACTCTACCGGCTGCGGTATGACGCACGCGGTTCACCTAACCTTGCCGGGCGAGTGGCTGATCTTGTTCACGGCGCTGGCTTAAGCTGCGACCTTGACCGCCATCGTGGCCTTGACCACGGTGCGTGGGTGCCGCTGATGCTCATGTTTCCCAACGCGGACGTCCCCGTCGTGCAACTCTCGATCCAGCGCCACTTCGATCCCGCGCAGCACGTAGCGCTTGGTGCAGCTATTGCATCGCTGCGGGCTGATGGCGTTCTTATCCTTGGCAGCGGTGGCGCCGTCCACCCGCTTGGCTACGCAGCGGCATCGCTGGGCGAAGGTGCCGCCACCGATGATTGGGCCTACGAATTCAGCGGGTGGCTGACCGACGCGGTGACCCGGGGCGACCGCGTCAGCCTTCTGAAGTATCGGGAGCGAGGCCCGTATGCTGAACGTGCTCAACCGTACCCCGACCACTTCATGCCGCTTCTTGTGGCGTTGGGGGCGGCAGGAGACGACGCGCGCGGCACGGCCCTACATCACAGCTGGTACTGGGGCGACTTAGCTATGGATGCTTACGAGTTTGACTCTGCTCGATCTTAACACGCTTGGCGCCGTTAATCGATCATCGGGAATCTTAGAGCAGTCCGTATATTCTGAGCACAATAAGCACCAAAGCGATGGCGCCCCACCACTTGAGGAGATCATCGAACGTAGGCTTCACAGCTCTACGTTACCCGCCACAGCAAAAAACGTGCCGGAATGCTCAGCTGGCCGCCACTAATGCGCGAACGTGAGCACCCGAAACGCAATCCCGCCAGCGATGAGCGCTAAAACGATGGTGAAGATCGAGATGCCCACAGCCCACCGCGCGCCGATCTCCCGTGCTATGACGCCAAACGTCGCAATGCACGGAACGTAGAGGGTGACGACGAGACAGAACACGAATATTTGGACCGGTGTCATCGCGGTGCTAAAAATGAACGTTCCTGACGCGATGGCAAGCATTTCCACGGCCATCTCCTTTCTCAGCACCCCGTAGATGAGGCAGATGGCCGTGAAGGAGGGGAGTCCCAGAATACCGACGGTGATCGGCGCCATCGGCGCCTCGATGAATCGACTGAGGCCGGTTAGATCCAGCCATCCGAACACAATACTCCCTACGATAAGCAGGGGCACGGCGATGTAAAGAAACTCCTTCATCCGCAGCCACGTCTTCTTCAGGATCGGGACGAGCGCGGGCCTCCTGATGAGCGGAATTTCGAGTACGAGCCCCGCCGTCCTTCCCGGCACCGTTGCTCTCAGCAGCCTCCCTGACGCGATGATGAGCACGAATGAGATGAGGTAAATAGCGAGCGCGTACTGAACTCCCGCGTAGGTCGCCGCCACGCCTAGGATTATCGCAGTGCGTGCTGAGCACGGAATGAGCGTGATGAGCGCGGTGGTGATGATCCGCTCCTTTCTCGTGGGAAGGGCCCGAGTCGCCATAATCGCGGGCACGCTGCAGCCGAAGCCAAACAACATAGGGATGATGGATCGGCCGTGCAGGCCGATAACGTGCGCTTGCCTGTCGAGCAGCAGCGCCACGCGCGGGAGGTAGCCGACATCCTCAAGGACCGCCAAAAAGATGAAGAAGATCAGGATGTATGGAACGGCGATAGCGAGTGCCGCCGCCAGGGCGAGCAGCGTGGAGTGCAAGGCTGATGTGATGAACGGATTGGCAACCTGCGCGTTCACAGCCCCGTAGAGCGGCGGGAACACGGTTCCCTCGAAGAACGTGGTGATTAGGGTGCTAAGATAGCCGCCCACGTAGAAGATAAGCGCCAGCATGCCACCGACGAGCGCGATGAGCAGGGGGTACCCCGTGCGCGGACGCGTCGAAATCTCGCCAAACCTCTCGCCGAGCGTTGGTTTGTGGACTTTCCTGACGAGCACGGCACTCGCGATGAGGTCGGCCGTCGAGTGTTGTCCTCGGGCGATGGTAACGGCGACGTCTTCACCGTGGGCCCGCTCTACGTCCTCCCTGAACGCTATGACGCGCGCGAGCGTGTGCTCATCCACGCGCGACTCAAAGTCCTTGTCCCCCCCAAGGAGCCGCACCGCAAACCCCCGTTTTGGGATGTTCGTTTCGGGAAGCAGGGGGATAATCGCTGCTAAAGCGCGTTCGACGTGGTCGTCATAGCTCACCTGCCGATGCGCCCTTTTAGAGGGCTTGTCGGCGTAGTGAAACGCCGTTTCCAGCACCTCGTGCACCCCCTCTCCCTGGGTCGCGACGGTCGGCACGACTTGCACCCCAAGCTCTCTTTCGAGGTCAGCGACGTCGATGTCAAGGTCAAGCGTCTTTAACAAGTCGACCTGGTTAAGGGCCACGACGACTGGGAGGCCGAGTTCGAGGAGCTGCAACGTCAGATACAGGTTTCGTTCGAGCCGCGTGGCGTCAACGATATCAATGACGGCTTCCAAGGGGGTGCTCAGGAGGAAGTCCTTTGTCGCCGCTTCGTCTTCGGTAACAGCGGTGACGGAATAGACCCCGGGCAGATCATACACCATGACGGTGTGCTCGTCAAGGTGCGACAGCCCCTTCTGCACCATCACCGTTGATTGCGGGATGTTGGAAACGATGACGTTGACTCCCGTCATCTGGCTGAACATCGCGCTTTTTCCCGCCGAGGGGTTTCCCATCAGCGCGATACTCTTTGGTGCGGTGTCCTTCTTTTTTGAAGTCGTTTCAGGCATGTGCGTGGTAAGCTATCCGCTCCGCTCCTTTTACAGCAAGTCTGCGTCGTGCATCAGGGATGCGGACTAGCCCGGGGTCGCCGTAGAGGGTGCGCCTCTCCGTCTTCGCTTTCGTCGCCCTTCCGCTTCCGTCCCTTCCGGGCTTACGATGAGGGACTCTGCGACGTCCCTGCCGAGCGCGATTTGCGTATCCTTCGTCTCGATGATCAGGGGGCCCTTTGCGATCGTGCGTAGTACGCGCACGGTGAGCCCGGGGATGAGACCGAGCGAGCACAGCCGGCTGATCGTCTCCGGCTCACGGGAGGTCAAAAACCGTATCGTGTACGCGCCTTTTCCCACGTCAGACAGCTTTGAAACCTCTGTCTCGCCCTCGCTGTCGCTCTCAGGTATGGCGCTTCCGCCAGGGCACGTCGAAGGGTGGCCCAACTGGGCGGAGAGGTTATCGATTGCCTTATCTGAGATGACGTGCTCGATCTCGCACGCCTGCTTGTGCGACTCGTGCGTGTCGATTCCACAGATATCCACCAAAAAGCGCTCAAGCAGCCGATGCTTGCGCTTTACCTTTGTAGCGATCGCGCAGCCGGCCTCGGTGAGCGTTGCCCCGCGGTAGGGTGTATAGTCTACGAGCCCCTTTTCGCTCAATTTCTTGAGCATCTCGGTGACGCTCGCATCTCTCACGCCGAGGCAGCCCGCCAAATCTCGCGTGGTCGCGACGCTCGCCTTCCCTTCCTGCTTCGTGTAAATGGCTTCGAGATACTCCTCTTCTGCGGAGCTCAGTTCGTGCTTCTGCGACATGTTTCTCTGTATAATATTTAGGCTAACCTAATATATAAAATTTAGGTGGACCGAAACTGCTGTCGGGCGCTGCGTGGGTCACCCGTTTGCACGTTCCCCCGCTCCACACCTCAGGGGGCGGAGTTTCACGCCCACAGATAGAGGCGGCACGCGCCGCCATGCACACGATGCTTCCGAGCGCGCTTTTTTCGGAACAGCGTTGCGGCTCCGCCATCCCTGAACCAGCGGCGGCGCCGGCGTCGCGCCAATTCGTCAACTATATTACGGGAACGCGCCATTTCCTGTAAGCAGGTCGTTGTACGCCACAGGAGAGACACCCGTGTTGAGCAGACTCAAAGACTCAGTTGATCGGCTCCTCTCGCGACCGGCGAATCTCCTCGTCGGTCTCGGCGTCACCCCCAACATGCTTACCCTCGCCGGCCTTGCGATTGGCGTCGTCGCTGGCATCATTCTTGCTCTCAGATTCTTCACCGCAGGCGGCGTTCTGATCCTCGTAACCGGTTTTATCGATATGCTCGACGGCGCCGTGGCGCGCAACCGGCGCGCCGCAACGACCTTCGGCGCCACCTTCGACTCGATATCTGATCGCTACGTCGATTGCATTGTGTTACTCGGTCTTGGCATCGCTGGCGTCAACTGGATCTACGTCGGCGCCGCCCTTATGGGCTCTCTCCTCGTGAGCTACGTTCGCGCGAAAGGTGAAGGAATGGGATTTCATTGCACGGCTGGGGTCGCCGAACGAAGCGAACGGCTCATCATCCTCGCCATAGGGCTGCTCGTTGGATTGGCTGAACCAGCGGTGCTCCTTGTCGCAATCCTCGCGCAATTCACCGCGCTATGGCGCGTGGGCCTCCTGCTTAAGCGCGCAGCTCACTGACTGCCAAGGCGAGCCGCTTCGTGTGCGCTTGACGCGCAAAAAAGTCTCACGTGCTCGGCTCTACGCCCTCTTCGAAGGCACGAATCGATTCAAACGCGGCAATAGCGGTCGCGCGCTGTTCGTCCGTGAGCGATTTGCCCCCATAGTGGGTGCGTTCAAATGCGATCGTCAGCGTGCGCAAGGGCTCACGTATCTCCGGAACCGCAGCCTCGATCACGGCGTAGTGCTCCCAGTGCGTCATGTGGGGGGCGAGCGTCACGCCGGCACGCGACGCGAGCGATGCCAACGCCTCATCGTACAGTGCCGCGATCGCCTGCCGGTCGTTTCCTTGTTCCAATAGCTCGCGCGCCTGGTTGAGCGCGGTCGCATCGCCTGCGTCTTCCAAAACAGCTGGTTCTGATGCAGAGACGGGCGGCGCTTGTTCTTCGGTTGACTCGCTTGCGATGGGCTGCACTCCTTCGATCTGTGGCGCCGAGCCGCGCACCTCCTGCGGCGGCTCTTCCGCCGTTGTCTCTGATGCCACGACGGGCGTCTGGGCTTGCGTTGATGGCGTTACCGTCTGCTTTTGTTTAATGACCTGGGGCGTGCGGTCAGGGTCTACAGGATGAACAATTGCCGCAGCGGGAGAGCCTTTTCCGCGGAACCACCGCACGAACAAATAGCATAGAACGACCACGACTGCGGTGATAAGCGCGATGAGCACATACAGTGGCGCTGGATCGACTGGAACGCTTGTTGCCGCGCTCGTCGTGCTGATAAAAGAGGAATTACTGGGCTCCACGACCGTGTACACCATCGCGCCGTTCGAAAATGCCGTAGGAAAGTAGTACGCGCCGACCGGAGCCGAAAAGGCGTATCGCCCAAGTTTATCGGTCTGAGCAGAAGCGACTGTCACATCGCCCATGTGGAGTACTACCGTCGCGTTCGGAAGCGGCTTACCATCGGCGCTCACCTGTCCGTGTGCTTCCAGAACACTGCCGAGCGAGATGCTGTTTGAGCTAACCGTGACATTATTCGTCACGCTGCTGGACGCCGCTAATGCTTGGGCGTCAACAAGGTGTACTCCGCCCTGTAGGGGGTCGTGCGCTGGTACAAAACCAACGGTAATTACAAACACAAGAAAGAGCACCGCGAAGACGAGTCGCGCTTTGCGCGTTGAGATAAGCACTATTTGCACCTATTTTGTCACGTCGAAGCTCCTCTCGGAGCCTGTCGCTATTACCACGCGTTGAAGGGAGTTATTAATGATGCGGTTGCAGGTCGCGTCCGCGAGGTGTTAACTTAGTATCCGCTTGGCCGCTTCTTCGTACGCCGTTATCAAATCGCCGCGCTCGTAGCGGAAAACGTCCTTATCAACCGACTCGCCCGAGTCCTTCAGCCACAGGCGACAGGTATCGCAGCTTATCTCGTCGGCAACAATGATCTTCCCGTCGCTTCCCTTTCCAAACTCCAACTTAAAGTCGGGAAGCAGCAGCCCTCGCCGATTTAAGTGGTCCTTCAAGATCGTGTTCACGCGTAGCGTCAGCTCACGAATGGTCGCGAGCTCCTTTTCAGTAGCGAGGCGTAACGCGCGTATGAGGTCGTCGTTGAGCATCGGATCGCCATACGCATCAGACTTGAAGTCGATAACGAGTAGGGGCGGGATAAACTTCTTCCCTTCCTTAAAGGGATACCTGCGCACGAGTGATCCCGCGGCGATGTTTCGAGCGATGATTTCGAGCGGTATAATGTCCACCGCCTTGACGAGCATCCGTGTATCATCCACCATCCCTTTGTAGTGCGTCGCGATCCCTCGCTGCTCCAAAAGCTGAAAGAGCCGCGCGGAAATTCGCGCGTTGAAGTAGCCCTTCTGTGGCACGGTCCGTTTCCGTTTCCCGTTGAAGGCCGTGATGTCATCGCGAAACTCGATGATGTACTCCTCGGCGTCCTCGGTGCGGTACACGGTTTTTGCTTTACCAATGTGAACGATATCCATGGCGTCACCCGTCCCTTGTCTCGTCTTTCGTTTTTCGTCGGAGCCCGCGCTCGTCCGCCAGCGCCCCGATGAGCGGAGCGAGCGCCTCGCTGTACCATCCGGCACGCACATACTGCGGGTAGATCGGCAACCGCTCGGTCAGCGCAATGCCGAGGTCCGCCAGATCCGGCCAGGCGCGCTCCGGATTAATGTAATCGACCGTCACGGTCGAAATCCCGCCGAGGTCGGACGCCCCCACGCCGAGAAGCGGGGCCACCTCGGTGAGGTTAGGCGGCACTTGAACCGCGACGTCATCGGGGAGGAGATGACGCGCCAGCGCGACCGTGCGGAGGAGCGCCTCGCGACTCGGGCTGGAAACGTCGGCCATCCGCGTGCCCGGCTTCGGCATGAACGGCTGGATGATGACCTCCTGAAGGTGTCGGTATTTGTGCTGCAGCTCCGTGAGGAGTTCGAGCGAGCGGATGCGATCGTCCCAGTTTTCTCCTATGCCGATGAGGAGACCTGTGGTAAACGGAATGTGGAGCTTGCCCGCATCCTCGATGGTCCAGAGCCGCAGTTCGGGCTCTTTGCCAGCACAGCCCTGGTGCGCGTCAACGGAGGCCGTCGTCTCGAGCATGAGTCCCATGCTCGCATTCACGGGTTTTAGCCGCTCTAACTCGTCAAAGGTGAGAATGCCCGGATTGCTGTGCGGGAGCAGTCCGACGCGAATTGCCATCGTGCAGAGGTCATAGAGATAGTCAAGAAAGCTCTCATAGCCGAGCCTACGGAGCTTTTCGACAAAGCCGTCGACCTCATACGGACGTTCGCCAAAGGTGAGCAGCGCCTCGGTGCAATCCGCTTCCTTGGCCTGCCGCAGCACGATCTCCACCTCTACAGGCGCCATCAGCTGTGCCTCAGCGTCGCCGATGTCCCGCCTGAAGCCACAGTAGCCGCACGCGTTGCGACAGATGTTGGTCACGGGCACAAAGACGTTGCGCGAGAACGTGACGCGTGCCGGAAGGGCACGCGAGAGCGTCTCCAAAGGCGCACTAATGATATCTGCGGTGCTCAGGTGTTCAAGCGACATAAAAAGCGAGGCCGTTTTTACCACTACATGGCCGCGGTAATATATAAATAACGGGGACGCTTACGCCACCGGTGAGGCGACGATGAACGCGGCAAAAGCTGTAGTGCCGTTTAAGACGCGCGGAGCGAAGACGCGGCTCGCGCCATTTCTTTCCCCCGAAGAACGCATGGCCTTTTCAAAGGCGATGCTGCGCGACGTGCTGCGCGGCTTGAAGGGCATCGACGTGACGATTCTGGCGACCGAGGACTTCGATCCCGAGTGCGACTGGGCGCACGTCGAGCTCAACCGCCGCGACCTGAACACGGCTATAAACGCCTACATCAGGCACGTGCGCGAACCGACTCTCATCGTGATGTCCGACATCCCACTCATCCAAGAGTGGCACGTGCGCGAGATGTACTCGGAGGGCGTCACGCTCGTCCCGGGGCGCGGAGGTGGCACCAACGCGATCTTCATGCGCGACCCCTCGCGCTTCAAGGTCGATTTTTACGAAGTGAGCTTCCTGAAGCACGTAGCCATCGCCAAGCAGCGCGGGCTCCCGTTAAAGATCCTCGATTCGTTTTACATGAGCACCGACATAGACAAGCCCGAAGATCTAGCCGAGGTGCTCGTCCACTGCCCCGGGGACTCGTGCGCGTACCTGCGCTCAATTGGCGTGCGGCTCAGCTACGGCAAGAGTCGCATCGCCGTCGAACGTGGATAATCGTTTCAAGAGAGCACGCTGCTCCCCACAAAAAACGAATGTTTCAAGAAGCGGCTAAAAGACAGGCGTGAGCCACCGCGTGTAGCGCGGATCGTTGCCGCGTGCCGCGTTGAAATACGCCTCTTTGAGCTCCTGCGTTATCGCGCCGGCCCCACCGTCACCGATGATGATCCCGTCGACGCTCGTTATGGGGGCCACTTCCCCCGCGGTGCCGGTAAAGAAGAGTTCGTCCGCGGCATAGAGCTCTGTGCGGCCAATCCTCCGCTCACGGACATCGTAACTGCGATCCGCACAGAGCGTGATGATCGCGTCTCGCGTAATACCCTCGAGAATGTCATCCGAAACAGGTGGCGTGAGAACGGTGCCGTTGCGCACGAGAAACACGTTCTCGCCGCTTCCTTCCGACACGAAGCCGTCTTTGGTGAGCAGTATCGCCTCATCGTACCCGTCTTGAACCGCCTCGACCTTTGCGAGCACGCTGTTGACGTAGGCGCCGGCGAACTTGCCCGTCGGGGGCAGCGCGTTGTCTGAGACCCGCGCCCACGAGCTCACACACACTTTGAGGCCCGCATCGATGTCGTCGAAGTACTTGCCCATCGGTTCGACATAGATCGCGTAGTCGTTTGCCCTGCCGCACGGGTAGAGGCCGACGGTGCCGGCCCCCCAGTACACGATCGGTCGTATGTACACGTCCTCTTTGAGGGCATTTTCACGCACGACGTCAATGATGGCGTCTGCGAACTCCTGCTTGGCGAGCGGCAACGTGAGCCTGAGCACGCGCATGTTGCGATACAGCCGCTCGACGTGCTCCGTCAGTCGAACGATGAAGCTCTGCCCCTTCCCGTCGTTGTAGTAGGCCCTTATGCCCTCAAAAACAGCAGTACCGTAGTGGAGGGCGTGCGTGCTAATGTGCACCGTTGCGTGGTCCCACGCTACATACGCCCCGTTCATCATAACTTTGCGACTCATCCACGACTCCTTTTGCAGCTCACAATCGTCGGCATTAGGTTTGGTGTGTTCTCCAATGCGCAACTACCCATTTAAACCTTTTTTTCTCGTGCACGGCTATCAGATCAGTTATATACCTGCCAGCGCAACTAGTAGTGCACGGGCCTGTAGTATAGTCTGGATAGCACAGCGGCCTCCGGAGCCTCAAACCCGGGTTCAAATCCCGGCAGGCCCGCTCTTGCTCGCGGCTGCAGTGATTTTTGCGCTATGCGCGGCCTGACCGCGCCCGACTTTGACGTCAGAGCTCGTCACGCGAAGCTACTCTCGCTTCTCCAAGCCGTTGCTCTGTCGAATGCCTTCGAGGGCGCGACGCCTCACTTCAAGCCTCAGCACGTTGAACGGGACGTTGCAGAAGGGGAATAGTCGAATCTCCGTTATGTCGCGCGTTTTACGATCGACGACGAACGGGAACTCCACGCAGACTGCAGGTCGATCGGCATAGACCCGGCATCGGCCGCCCTCTTCGAGAAACGCGCACGGCTGAGCTTTTTTTAGCGCGTACGTGTAACGGCGGTCGTGATTATCGGCGTACGATACGCAGTGCTGCGCAACAAACTCGTCGAGCGACAGTTCAAGGTGCGCGCGCAAGCGCTCCACGTCATCAGACGTCAGCCTGATGATATCGAAGTAGCAACACCCCGGCAGCGAACAGTCAGCGCACAAGTGTCGCGACGAATGATCGTTCGCGCGAAGATCGTCGAGCAGTCGTTCGGGCGACAACGAAAAGTGCCACCCCCCTTCACGTTCCGTGATGATCTGATCAACGATGCCAAGTACGCGTTCGCTGGCGAGTGCCTCTGGCGCGTTAAGCCCCCCTGTCACCTTTGACGCGAGCGTTCGCCGCAGGTCGTCCTCTCGCCTTGGCTCAAAGAGACTGCCGTACGACGCTTGCGTGGCCGCGCCGCGTGACGCACGATATTTGGCCCACCGACCCGCATCACCTACTCGCTGCTGTTTTGTTACCAAATGCTCATCGCTCCCCGAGATCCGCAGTCACGATCTTGCTCAGCACCTTTATAGCACTTCCCACGCAGCCACGCTTCAGCCGGCAGGGCTGAACGCGTACCTCGCGCAGAGTCATCCCAACGAAGGCTGGCTAAAGCTCCTTTTTCGTAAGAAACCTATTAATGTTAGGATGCGCTCTTGTAGAGTGATGTCAGACAAGCTAGACGGTTTGCGGAATTTGCTTGAGCGGCTATCAAATGCCCACGGCGTTTCCGGGCACGAAGGGAGCTCCCGCGACATACTCACGCACGAACTCACGCCCTACGTCGATGAGATCAGGATTGACGCGTTCGGCAATCTGATCGCCACAAAATCAGGGAAAGGACCTTCCGTAATGCTCTCTGCGCACATGGATGAGGTGGGCCTTTCCGCCAAGTACATTGACGAAAACGGGTTTATCTACTTCATCGGTATCGGCGGTTGGTTCGACCAAACGCTGCTAAACCAGCGCGTGCGCCTCCACGGAACCAAAGGCGATATTCCTGGAGTGATAGGTTCTAAGCCCCCACATATTCTCGAGGAGGAGGAAAAGAAAAAACCGATCCCGATGAAGGACATGTTTATCGACATCGGTGCCGCAAGTGCCGAGGACGTCGAAGGCCTCGGCGTTCAAATCGGCACACCCATCACGATCGATCGCCAGTTTACCCCACTTTCGAGCAACTTCGTTACGGGAAAGGCGCTGGATGATCGAGCCGGATGCGCGATGATGATCGAGGCCATGAAACGCACCAAGGCGACGACCACCGTGTTCGCGGTCGGTTCGACGCAGGAGGAGGTCGGCTTGAAGGGTGCCAAAACGGCGTCATTTGGGCTGAATCCCAACGTTGCCATCGCCACGGAGACCAACATAGCGGGGGACCACCCAGGCATCGAAAAGAAGATGGCGCACTTGGAGCTCGGCAAGGGCCCCTCGGTCACCGTCGTCGACGGGGCGGGGCGCGGCCTCATCACCCCGGACTCGGTGCTTCGCTGGATCGAAGGGACGGCTCAGAAGGCGCGGATCGCATACCAGCGCGACGTCAGCTCGGGCGGCACCACAGACGCCACGGCGATCAACCTCACGCGGGCGGGGGTCCCCGCGGGCGTCGTCAGCGTCGTCACGCGGTACCTCCATACCCCCGTCGAGGTGCTCAACCTCGAAGATCTCGACGACGCCGCCGAACTCGTCGCCCGCATGCTCGAGACCGTCGCGGACTACTTTTAACCTTCCAACGCGTTCAACGGGGCCAAAACTCGCGCGCGTGAGAGCTTTTATATAGTTACGGCTTCCTTCTACAGCAAGGAAGTGACTACCGTGAGGGATCGCTTTATTTAACGACATCAAGTTTTTCGACACGACGCTGCGCGATGGAGAGCAAACCCCTGGTGTGTCGCTCACTGCCGAGAAGAAACTGTGGATTGCTAAGGCCCTAGACAAACTCGGCGTGGACGTTATCGAAGCGGGATCCGCGGTCACGTCGGAAGGCGAGCGGACCGCCATCAAAGCGGTCGCCCACGAAGGATTGCGCTCCGAGATATGCAGCTTCGCGCGCGCCCTTCGGGGGGATATCGACTACTGCCTCGAATGCGACGTGGACTCAGTGCACCTCGTCGTGCCCGTGTCGGATTTGCACATCGAAAAAAAGTTGCGCAAGGATCGAGACGCCGTGCTGCGCATGGCCGTGGACACGACGGAATACGCCACCGAGCACGGCCTCATAGTGGAGCTTAGCGCCGAAGACGCGTCACGAGCGGACGGCGATTTTCTGCGCGTTTTCTATCGTCAAGGCGTCGCTGCCGGCGCCAAACGGCTCTGCTACTGCGACACCGTTGGCGTGCTCATCCCCGATCGCGCGGCCGCTGAGTTGGCTGACCTCGCGACGATAGCACCCCTAAGCATCCATTGCCACGACGATTTCGGCCTCGCGACGGCGAATTCCATCGCGGCCCTTGGCGCGGGCGCGACGCAGGTACACGTGACGGTGAACGGTCTGGGTGAGCGTGCGGGAAACGCGTCGCTCGAAGAGCTCGTGATGACGCTCGAGTCACTGTTTGGCTACACGACGCGCATCAATACGACCGAGCTCTACCCTATTTCGAGGCTCGTGAGCAGGCTTACGGGCGTGCCCGTTGCCCAGAACAAACCCATTGTCGGAGAGAACGCGTTCACGCACGAGTCAGGCATCCATACCCACGGACTGCTGGCAGACACACGGACGTACGAGCCGATAACCCCTGAGATGGTGGGTCGAGAGCGACGGATTGTGCTCGGAAAACACGCGGGCAGCGCGTCGGTGCGACTCGCGCTACAAGAGCTCGGTCTCGACGCGGACGATGAGCAACTGAGCGACATACTGAAACGCATCAAGGAGCTGGGCGACAAGGGAAAACGCGTCACCGACGCCGACCTACAAGCCATTGCCGATGCTGTGCTCGAGATCAATCGCGAGGCGCGTATAAAGCTGCAAGAGCTGACAGTCGTGTCGGGAAACATCGTTACCCCGACGTCGTCAATCAAACTCTCAGTCGATAACCAAGAGGTCGTCGAAGCGGGCATCGGTCTCGGGCCGGTTGACGCCGCGATAAACGCGCTTAGAAAGGCGATAGGAAAGCTTGCGGACATAACGCTCGAAGAGTACCACGTTGATGCCATCACCGGCGGCACCGACGCACTGGTCGAGGTGTGGGTGAAGCTAAGCCGAGACGGTCACGTCATCACAGCGCGCGGCGCGCGCGCTGACATCATCATAGCGTCGGTTGAAGCGGTCGTTGAGGGCGTAAACAGGCTACTAACGTTGAAATGATAGGTGAGATGCAATGAACCTGAGCGGTGCCAAGGCACTTTTGAAAAGTCTCGAATACGAACACGTGGATACGATTTTCGGCATCCCTGGAGGCGTCGTCATACCCATCTACGACGAACTCTTTAACCAAGATGCCATTACGCACTACCTCGTGCGCCACGAACAAGCAGCCGCGCACGCAGCGGATGGCTACGCGCGAGCAACCGGGAAAGTAGGCGTGTGCATGGCCACCTCAGGTCCCGGAGCAACGAACCTCGTCACAGGGATCGCGACCGCCTACATGGATAGCGTGCCCCTCGTCGCGCTTACGGGTCAGGTGACCACGGATCTCATCGGCAACGACGCCTTTCAAGAGGCCAACATAACGGGCATCACACTCCCGATCACGAAGCACAGTTACTTGATTCACGAAGCGAGCGAGATTCCACAGACGATAAAGGAGGCGTTTCACATCGCATCCACCGGTCGACCAGGTCCCGTCTTGATCGATATCCCAAAGGACGTGCAGACGACGAGTGCCCGGTTTGAATATCCGAAAAAGGTGCACTTGCCCGGATATCAGCCGACCTACGAAGGACACCCAGGTCAGATTAAGCGCGCGGCGAAGGCCATTAATGAGGCGCACCGACCCGTAATCTACGTCGGAGGCGGCGCCAAGATCAGCGGAGCTTCCGAAGAAGTCCGTGCACTCGCCGAAACTATTGTGGCGCCGGTGACGATGACGCTTATGGGCATGGGAACGTTGCCCGCTGAACATCCACTTTCGCTAGGGATGCTCGGCATGCACGGGACAAAGTACGCGAACTACGCCGTTACCGAATCAGATCTCATCATCGCGATCGGAGCGCGCTTCGACGACCGCGTAACGGGTAAAATCGCGAGCTTCGCCCCCAACGCGAAGATCATTCACATCGACATCGATCCGGCCGAGATCGGCAAGAACGTCAGAGTCGACATACCGATCGTCGGCGATGTGAAGCGAGTGCTCCAAAAACTGATCCCACTTCTCAAGGACACGCGCACAAAAGAGTGGATGGAAAAGGTGCAGACGTGGAAGCGCGAGTACCCGCTTGAATTCGGCGAGACAGGCTTAAAGCCACAGTACATCGTGCGAGAGATAAGCAGACTGTGCCCAGACGCCGTCGTGTGCACCGAAGTCGGGCAACATCAGATGTGGGCTGCGCAATACTTTAGCCACCGCCACCCGCGAAACTTCATCTCTTCGGGAGGCTTGGGGACGATGGGGTACGGGTTCCCCGCGTCCATCGGAGCGAAGATCGGTCGGCCCGAAGAGACCGTTTTTGACCTTGCCGGAGACGGGAGCTTCACCATGAACTGCCAAGAGCTTGCCACAGCAGTCGCTTACGACGTTCAGGTCAAGGTCGCGATCTTCAATAACGGCTACCTGGGCATGGTGAGGCAATGGCAAGAGCTCTTCTACGACCGTCGGTACTCCCAGACGAAGCTCTCCGAGATCAACTTCGTGAAGCTCGCCGGCGCGTTCGGCGCTCACGGAATACGCGTGGACTCGCCGAGCGAAGTAGCGCCCGCCATCGAAGAGGCGCTTGTGGTGCCAAAGCCCGTTATCATCGACTTCAGAATCGAACCCGAGGAGTGCGTGTTCCCCATGGTTCCAGCAGGAGCGGCGCTTAACGAAATAATCGACGCAAAGAACGGGAGGGTGTAGCGGATGAAACACACCGTATCTGTCCTCGTTCAAAATAAGCCCGGCGTACTGGCGCGAACCGCTGGCCTTTTCAGCAGACGGGGCTATAACATAGAGAGCCTAACAGTCGGCGTTACCGAAAACGAAGCCGTTTCACGTATGACCATCGTTGTGACCGGCGACGATACCGTGGTCGAACAAGTCACCAAGCAGCTCAACAAGCTCATCGAGGTCATCAAGGTGAGTGATCTCACCAAGGAGTCGTACGTGAACCGAGAGCTCGTGCTCATAAAGGTCACCGCCGACAGCTCAAATCGAGCGGAGATTATGCAGATCGTCAACATCTTCCGGGCGCGAATCGTCGACGTGGCACCCAAGAGCCTCATCATCGAGGTGACCGGTGATGAGGGAAAACTGGACGCGCTTATTGGTATGCTCAAGCAATTCGGCATCAAGGAGATCGTAAGGACGGGCACGCTAGCTCTAGGGCGAGGACCCAAGGTGATACAAAGCGGCAAAGACTAGAGCGCTGTGACTAAGAGACGCCGAGCAACGAAAATCACTAAAGCGCAGCGGGACATCACCCCCCGATCGAGGGCGAGGGATGGCTTGCCGGGATATGTCTCAATGCGGGCGGCACACGCTCGCGCCACAAGCTTTTTTATACGGCTCATAAACTAAGAGACGATTGATGGAAAATGGAGGGTTAACATGGTTCAAATCTTTTATAACGAAGACGCTGACTTGAAACATCTAAGCGGCAAGACAATCGCAATCATCGGTTATGGCAGCCAAGGGCACGCCCAAGCACAGAACCTCAAGGACTCGGGACTAGATGTTCTCATCGGTCTGCGCAAGGGGAGATCGTGGGATCAGGCGCTAAAAGACGATTTTGAAGTGCTCAGCGTCGCAGAGGCGGCAAATCGCGGGGACGTCGTGCAAGTGCTTCTGCCCGACGAACGCCAGGCGGCTGTGTATAAGGCTGAAATTGAACCGCAGCTCCAAGAGGGGAACGTGCTATCGTTTTCGCACGGCTTCAACATTCATTATAACCAGATCGTTCCCCCGGCACACGTGGACGTAGTTATGGTTGCGCCCAAAGGTCCGGGCCACCTCGTACGGCGCATCTATACCCAAGGGGAGGGCGTCCCAGCACTGGTGGCCGTGTACCAAGATTACACGGGTAACGCGTTCCAGACGGCGCTCGCGTATGCTAAGGGCATCGGCGCCACGCGAGCGGGCGTGCTAGAGACGTCGTTTAAGGAGGAAACAGAGACCGATCTGTTCGGGGAACAAGCTGTTCTCTGTGGCGGAACCACCGCGCTCATCAAAGCCGGCTTTGAAACGCTGGTCGAAGCAGGCTACAAGCCTGAAATCGCGTATTTCGAGTGCCTGCACGAATTGAAGCTCATCGTCGACCTTATCCACGAAGGCGGGCTCTCGTGGATGCGCCATTCAATCAGTGACACGGCAGAATACGGCGATCTCACCAGAGGGGAGTGCATTATTACCAATGCGACACGCGACACCATGAGGGGGCTGCTCAAGGACATTCAAACAGGGGAGTTCGCACGCGAATGGATACTCGAGAATCAAGCTAACCGCCCGGTGTTTAACGCACTCACGCAACGAGAGAGGGAGCATCCAATAGAAACGGTGGGCGCAAAGCTCCGCGCGATGATGACGTGGCTCAAGTGACGGCGTGCTTGACTGGCCCCGGTTTTTAGTGCAGATGCGTGACTGTGGCCCACAATGATCAACGAACGCTGAGCGGAGTTTCACGAATCCCGTCGCCGCTTAGCTTCCCCATTTGACCGTCTGCAGCTGACGGCTCTTTGTTGCTTGGCCTCGCAAATAGCTGGCAATGCGTGCGCAAACTCTTATACTCTCGCAAAGAATTAGAAGGCGAGAAGGCTATGGTGGCCGCCATATGACCCAAGCCAAGCGCATCTGTGGTATCGGAGCGATTGTGTTTCTGATTTTGCAGCCCACGGCACTAGCAACTCACGCTCTGACAAGCGTTACTTCGTTTGCGCCGGTGAACGCGACGCGCGACCAAGGCTTTTCCCAGACGTGGCTTTCTGAACAGGGCACTGGCGCGGCACGCAGCCCGGCGATGGTATACGCGCTTGCGGTAGACGTTCCAGTTGCTCAGAGCGAGATACCTAATGTTTTAGTCCCCTCGACGATTCCGTCTGCTGAGCCATCGCTTCCTACCGTTAGCCCGACGCCGCAGCCGGCCACGGCCTCAACGAACAGCACCAACGGCACGGCACCGACCAGCGCCGGGAATGGTATCGACCTCGGCAAGGTTATCGGCAGCATTTCGCCCTACCTCATCATCGCTCTAATTCCGCTTCTTTTTGTCATCGGAGCCTTGTTTTATTTCTTTTTCATGGGCGATCAAGATCGCGGGGCTCCGAACGACGAAAACGAGGCAGACATTCAATTCACCGATGCAGGCGAAGATACCGGGTGGAGAGAGCTCAAGTAAGCTAGGTCTGATAATTTCACGGTTGCCCCAGACAGGCAGCGCTACAGCGTTAATAACGCTAGCGACACTGTGGCGTCTGCACACCAAAAAGAGGCAATCAACCCCCGAAGGGGGGTCGTATCACCGCCACAAAAAAACTCGTAGACGGCCAATCAACGGTTATTTCTGCTTCTAAACGGGCAATTGATAAAACGTTATATATTGTGCGGATCATCAGAGGGGTGTGGACTAAGGCTTGCACGACGCGCACAAAAACAGCGCTGGACGTCGGGGTGAACGCGATGCCGGACAAACAGGATATCATAAAAAAGAGCGTTGATATTCTCGCCCGTATCGTTGGGGATGATTCGGTGCCGAGAAATATCCGCCGCGCTGCCGACGAGGCCAAAACGAGGCTGCTCGATCGAGAGGAGTCCGAAGCTGTTCGCGCAGCGTACGCGATTTCGATACTCGACGACATAAGCAACGATCCGAACATGCCACTCCACACGCGAACGCTCATTTGGAACGTAGCAAGTCAGCTTGAGAAGGTTTCGATGGAATGATTGATAGCTTAAGCGCCAAGAGTTAGGGGGTGCGCGTTTGAACTCAACCCTCGTAATGGTCACTTTTTTTGCGTAGATGCGCAATCCGCGTCTGTGCGATCGTTAGGGCGCCGCACGGATCAACGTTCCTAAGGAAAGGTCGTCGCACAAGGTCGTCGCAAATAATAAAACGACCTGTAAGCATTTTTTCTGATTTAGAGCGCAATATGAGATGCGAAAAAGTTCGGTGCGCTCATCAAAGAGGAATAATAATATAACATAACGTACGAGTAGTTTTGCGCTTCGGGAGCGTGAGTAAGGTACGGTGACCTCATGGACGTTGACGAACAGGCCAATAAGATTAAGAGTTGGGCCAGAAAGCATGCCGAGAGACGAGGAATTCAGCTCAATCCTGACGAAGAGCGAGTCGATGAGGTCGCAAAGGGTCTCGCTGCCAGGCAGGAAAAGTTCGGAAAGCGTTACTGCCCGTGTCGCATTATTACGGGAGACGCCGATGAGGATCGAAAGATAATCTGTCCGTGCGTTTACCACGAAGAAGAGCTCAAAGAGCACGGCATGTGTCATTGCAAGCTTTTTGTTACAAAAGAACAGTAGAGGGAGTCAGTTATGAATCTAAAATCTAGTAAACGCTATGTTGCGGTTGTTGCCGTGTTATGCCTGCTGTGCGTTGGGATGAGCGGTTGCGCGAGCATCTCATCAGGCGGCTACGAGTTTAAAAGCGGAATAACGCCCCCTACAGTGGTTGGCAACTTGATGCAGAACAAAACGGTCATCCTGTTCATCACGCAGAACAACTGCCCTGATTGCGAGCAGGCACGACCACTGATAGCGAGTCTTCAATCGCAGTACAATGGCACGAACGTAACATTTGTTAACTTCAACATCGACAACAACACTACGTCACAGAATGTCGCCAAAGCCTATGGCGTGACCGCAACCCCGACAACCGTTGTGTTACGCAAGGACGGGTCCGCCGCGATCTTCGTGGGTGTCTTCGACCCGAGCACGGTGAAAAGCGCCATTGACGACGCACGCAGCACTTACTAAGGACGCGCGCACATGGAAGTAAACCCACTGATCGCTTTCGGAGCAGGCCTGATTAGCATTTTTTCTCCCTGCGTGTTACCCTTGCTACCGGCCATCGTCGCCTCATCAACGGATCGCGGCAGATACCGGCCTCTCGCCATCGTCCTGGGCCTAAGCATATCCTTTACGAGCATGGGACTCGTCGCATCGGCTTTTGGCGCCGTTTTTACGGCGTATAGTTATTATCTCTTCGCAGCGGCGATATTCTTCATTATCGCAATGGGATTCTGGATGCTCTTCGATCTCCACCTACCCTACAGTGCGCCGCGGCTAGGTCTCATCGATCGGGTCTCAAAGAAAACGTATGACATTCCGACCGAAGGCATTGCGAGCGGGCTGCTGTTGGGACTTGCACTCGGCATTGTGTGGCTTCCGTGCACGGGACCGGTGCTCGGCACGATACTCACGTGGGTCGCCGCGAAGGGCGACGTCATGACGGGCGGCCTGCTGCTCATCGTTTACTCGCTCGGCTTCGCCGTTCCCATGCTGGCGATCGCGTATTCGACAAAGATGTCGTCATCACTTGTCGGCAAATCGTCCAAGACTATCTGGATTAAGCGCGTCGCGGGCTTAATGCTCATCGTGGTAGGCGTTTATCTGGTTTGGCCGTACCTCGCAACGCTTACTCAGTTTTAAAACGTCTTTTTGTGAACGAGGCCACAGCAGTATGCATTGGATTGTGCAAAAGAAAGAGATAGCGCCTTCCACGTTCGCGTTAAGATAGATGCACCGCTAGTCGCCAAAAAAGCAAGAGCGGGTCAATTTGTGGTCGTACGAGTCGATGAGGTAGCCAAAGGTCTTGCCCTCAGGCAGGAAAAGTTCGGAAAGCGTTACTGCCAGTGTCGCATTATTACGGGAGACGCCGATGAGGATCGAAAGATAATCTGTCCGTGCGTTTACCACGAAGAAGAGCTCAAAGAGCACGGCATGTGTCATTGCAAGCTTTTTGTTACAAAAGAACGGTAGAGGGGGTCAGGTGTGAAATCAAGGGTTAGCATAAGGTATATCACACTTATTGCTGCGCTATGCTTGCTGAGCGTCGCGATGAGCGGGTGCCTCAACATCAATCAGTCGGGTTACGAGTTTAAAAGCGGGATAACACCACCAGCAGTGGTTAGCAACTTGATGCAGAACAGAACGGTCGTCCTGTTCATCACGCACAACAACTGTCCTGATTGCGAGCAGGCACGACCGCTGATAGCGAATCTTCAATCGCAGTACAGTGGCATGAACGTGACGTTTGTGAACGTTAACATCAGCGCCAACAGGACGTCCCAGGACGTCGCCAAAGCGTATGGCGTGACGGCGACCACGACCCCGACAACCATTGTTTTACGCAAGGACGGATCTGCGGCGACCTTCGTGGGTGTCTTCGACCCGAACATCGTGAAAAGCGCCATTGACGACGCGCGCAGCTCGTACTAAGGACGTGCGCACATGGAAGTAAACCCACTGATCGCTTTCGGCGCGGGGCCTATCCCAAGATCTTCTGCGGCAGAGACAGAACGCCGCACTTCTCGATTGATACGGCCTGCGCCGTGCTGCGCCCGAAATTCGATGGCTGGTCTTTGATTCCAGAAGGCTGCCGCGTGATAATCGATGCCTTCGCGCCGGAAGGCGATGTCCTCGCGCCTAGCGTGACCGCAGCCGATTCGTTAATCCGCGACGCAGACGAGGTTCTCGTTTCCGGTCCCGGGGCGATGACTACGAGAAGAGCTGCAATGCCCGGGGGCGAGATGATGCGATCTGCGCACGGAGTGGCCGTCCTGGTGCGTAAGGTAAAAAGACTATAGGTTCAACTAGTAGGATACATTGCAGAATATCCATGGAGTGAAAAGGTTGTTCCGTATCGAAAACGCCGGACAGAAAGGGGGAGAATTATGAACACCCAAACCGTTGCACAGAAAACAAAGGGTATCGTGATCGCCGTTGTAAAGGAACAGGCCCCGCATGAGCAGCGCGTTGCGACCGTGCCCGAGGTGGTCCAGAAACTCACGAAGTCGGGGTACGAGGTCCGGGTCGAGCATGATGCGGGAGCGGGAGCTTTCTACCCAGACGACCTCTATGTTGCCGCCGGTGCGAAGATCGCGCCCGGTCGGGCCGAACTGCTAGACGGTGCAACAATCGTGTTGTGCGTACAGCCCCCAGCCATAGCCGATGTCGAGATGCTCGCAGCGAGCACGATCGTCATAGGGTTCATGAACGCGGCAAACAACCTTTCAACCGTTGCACGGATGCGTGACCGCAAGGTCACCGCCTTTGCCCTCGAGCTTGTCCCGCGGATCACCCGCGCCCAGAGCATGGACGCACTCAGTTCCCAGGCAACGGCCGGCGGGTACGCAGCAGCGATTCTCGGCGCATACAACTGCCCCAAGTTCCTCCCGATGCTGACAACGGCTGCGGGCACGATCCGGCCGGCAACGGTGCTGATCCTTGGCGCGGGCGTTGCCGGCCTCACGGCGATCGCCACAGCCAAGCGCCTTGGCGCCATGGTCGAGGCATACGATGTCCGGCGTGCCGCAGGCGAACAGGTCCGGAGCCTCGGCGCGAAATTCCTCGAGCTTGAGATCAATGCGGAAAGCGAGGGAGGCTATGCCCGAGAGCTCACGCCGGAAGAGAAGGTGAAGGAACAGCAGATGGTCTCTGCCGCGGTGGCGCGGGCTGACATCGTTATCACGACTGCCAGCATCCCCGGCCGGAGGGCGCCGATCCTGATAACGAAAGAGACCCTCGCAACGATGCATCCGGGCGCCGTCATCGTCGACCTTGCTGCTGAATCAGGCGGCAACTGCGAGCTGACACAATGTGGAAAGACGGTAAAGGAGCACGATGTCACTATCGTGGGCCCGCAGAACCTCCCGGCCCGGGTCGCGTTTCACGCAAGCCAGATGTACGCAAGGAACCTCCAGTCGTTCCTCTCGCTCCTTGTTAATGAGGACGGGGCGTTCACCCGTGAGTTCACTGACGAGATTCTGGCAGCAAGCCTCCTGGTGAACGCAGGCGAAGTGCGGCATCAACCAACGCTTGACCTCATCAGCGGAGGGAGGCTGTGACCGAGATCACTGCGTTCTGGATCGCTATCTACATCGCAATGCTGGCGGCATTCACCGGCTACGTTGTCATTAGCCGTATCCCCGCCATCCTACACACACCTCTGATGAGCGGCTCGAACTTTATCCACGGGATCGTGCTCGTTGGGGCGATGGTAGCGCTCGGCCTTGCCAATACGCCTACAGAGCAGGTGATCGGGTTCATGGCAGTTGTTCTCGGGGCAGCGAACGTGACTGGCGGTTATGTAGTCACGGAACGGATCCTCCAGATGTTCGACCGTAGCGGAAAGAAGCCCGGCAAGGGGGCGTGACGTGGCTGACTTCTCCTTTGCCATCGAACCCGTATACATTGCGACGATCTTCTTCTTCATCGTCGGGCTGCAGCGGATGAGCAACCCGCTCACGGCTCGGAGCGGGATCGTTTGGGCCGGCGCCGCGATGCTGATCGCAACGCTCGTCACGTTCTTTACCCCAAATCTCACCAACATCGGCCTGATCGCGATCGCGATCGTGATCGGTGGCGGCTTCGGCTATATATCGGCCAAGCGCGTGGCGATGACCAACATGCCCCAGATGGTTGCATTCTTCAACGGGATGGGGGGAGGCGCGGCAGCCGGGATCTCGGCAGTCGTGCTCCTTGGCCCGACCACTCCCACCAGCTCGCTTGCGGTCGTTGGCGGCTTGATCGGGGCTGTCTCGTTTTCAGGCAGCCTCATCGCGTTCCTGAAGCTGCAGGGCTGGATGCCATCGCGGCCGGTTACCTTCACGGGCCAGCAGATCGTCAACATGGCAGTCCTGGTCCTCGCCATCGTTTCCGGTGTGTTCGTCATCCTTCAGCCGTCATCGAGGCTGCTTTCCGTAAACGCGTCTCTCCCGCTCTTCTTTATTCTCGCTCTCGGCTTCGGGCTCCTCATGACGCTCCCGATTGGCGGGGCCGACATGCCTGTAGTGATCTCGATGTACAACGCCTTCACCGGCCTGGCCGTTGCGCTTGACGGGTTCTCGTTTGTCACCCCCAACTATGCGATGATCATAGCGGGCGTCATTGTCGGCGCTGCGGGTTCGCTGCTCACGCTCAAGATGGCTAAGGCAATGAACCGCTCGCTCACAAACGTCTTCTTCGGAGCCTTCGGCGCAACGGAGGAGCAGGCGGCGCATGTATCGGGCAGCGTGAAAGCGATCGAGGCTGACGACGTTGCAGTCATGCTCGCCTACGCGGACCGGGTTATCATCGTCCCCGGCTACGGCATGGCAGTCGCTCAAGCCCAACAGAAAGTGAAGGAGCTGACCGACGTGCTCGAGCGTAGGGGCGTGCGGGTGAAGTTCGCGATCCACCCGGTTGCCGGACGTATGCCTGGGCACATGAACGTCCTGCTTGCCGAGGCAGGGGTTGCCTACGACCACCTCTTCGACCGCGATGAGGTGAACCCTGAGTTCCCCAGCACTGACATCGTCCTTGTCATCGGGGCCAACGATGTCGTAAACCCGGCGGCACACCGGAAGGGCAGCCCGCTTTTCGGCATGCCAATCCTCGATGTCGAACAGGCAAAGAACGTGATCGTCCTAAAGCGCGGGCAGGGAAGGGGCTTTGCGGGGATCGAGAACGACCTGTTCTACCGGGACAACACGCGGATGCTCTACGGCGACGCGCAGGAAACGGTCGGCAAGCTTGTGCAGGCCCTCAAGAAACTCTGAATCCCACGGGGATCTGCGAGACCGATCATACGGCCCCGTCGAGGTCAACGGGAGCGACTTCTACTCAACGCAGCGTTTATCGATGTGATCGGTCAAGACCCCCCAACATTCTTCCCCCTCTAACGTGCGGCAATCCATAAGGGAACAGATGTAATACCTTTATTGACGATGATTGTCTCACCTTTTTGCAACACTCGTTGCCGATGAAGATGTTGCTACAAAGCGGCAACCGTAATTAGCGCGATGGGTGCAGGAAAGCGCACCGCGCGCGCGGTAGAGGCATTCATAAAGCAGGGTCCGTAAGGGCTATAACAGCCCAAAAAAGGACTGAAAGCAGTGCTTTCGAGATAAAGCGCTTGAACTGACTTACCTTGCAGAAAATATTTAATTAATCAACGGGATACTACAAGTCATAAGTACATACGGAGTGTTTTTCTAAAAGTGTCACAAGCGGAAGAAGTCAGCACCGACACGGAAGCACCAGCAGTTGAGCACAAAGCGTCAGCTTTGCTTGGAGGCCTAGACATAGCGGTCACCGACGAGATCGCTGTCCCTCCAATGCTTGTCGACCAGGTGATTGGACAGGAACAGGCCGTTGAGGTGATCAAAAAGGCGGCCAAGCAGCGCCGGCACGTCATGCTGATCGGCTCTCCAGGCACAGGAAAGTCAATGCTCGCCCGGGCCATGGCAGAACTCCTTCCCAAAGAAGAGCTGCAGGACATCCTCGTATATCACAATCCTGAGGATGGCAACAGCCCTAAGGTGCGTGTCGTACCGGCAGGGAAAGGGCGGCAAATCGTCGACTCACACAAACGGGAGGCACAAAAGAAGATCCAGTTCAGGAATATGCTTTCGATGGTGATTGTTTTCGCAATCGTCGGTTACTCTTTTGCGATCAATCAACCGATAATGGGTATCATCGCCGCTGCTATGCTTTTCATCGCGCTGCGCTACATTACGCCCCGTGAGGACGTGTTGATACCAAAGCTCCTCGTTATGAACGATGGCAAAGAGACCGCCCCCTATATCGACGGGACCGGAGCGCACGCGGGGGCCCTTTTGGGCGACGTGCGACACGACCCGTTTCAATCGGGAGGACTTGAGACGCCGGCGCACGACCGGGTCGAGGCAGGGGCTATTCACAAGGCGAACAAAGGCGTTCTTTTCATCGACGAAATCAATACGCTCAGAATTGAATCGCAGCAACAGCTCCTTACGGCGCTACAAGAGGGTGAGTTTCCCATCACCGGCCAATCCGAGCGCTCAAGTGGCGCCATGGTAAAAACAACCCCTGTGCCGTGCAATTTCGTGATGATCGCTGCCGGAAATCTCGACGCCGTGAAGGGCATGCACCCCGCTCTACGCTCGCGTATCCGCGGCTATGGCTACGAAGTATACATGCGCGATTCCATGCAGGACACGCCAGAAAATCGCCGAAAAATCGTCCGGTTTGTGGCTCAAGAGGTGAAAAAGGACGAGAAGATTCCCCACTTCACTGCCGATGCGGTCGAAGAGATAATCCGTGAGGCACGCCGACGATCAGGGAGAAAGGGGCACATCACCTTGATGCTGCGAGATCTTGGCGGCTTGATCCGCGTCGCGGGGGACGTCGCTCGGGCCGAAGCGTCTGAATACACGACCGCTAAACACGTTATCGCAGCCAAGAAGATGGCGCGGTCGGTCGAACAGCAGCTTACAGATCAATATCTCGAGCGCCGCCGCGACTATCAGATGTTTCGAAATACCGGCGCCGAGGTGGGCCGCGTAAACGGCCTCGCGGTAATGGGTGATGATTCAGGCGTCGTCCTGCCCATCGTGGCAGAGATCACCCCTGCGCAGTCAAAGCAGGAGGGCCGCGTAATCGCGACTGGCCTGCTTAAAGAGATCGCTCTTGAGGCAGTGCAAAACGTCTCGGCGCTCATCAAGAAGTTTTCAGGCGAAGACATCACCGACAAAGACGTGCACATCCAGTTCATCGGTACCTATGAGGGCGTCGAGGGGGACTCGGCCTCAATTTCAATCGCCACCGCCGTGATCTCCGCGCTTGAAGACGTTCCAGTTGACCAGTCCGTTGCGATGACCGGATCCCTTTCGGTCCGGGGAGAGGTGCTGCCCGTTGGGGGGGTCACGCCCAAGGTGGAAGCAGCCGCTAAGGCGGGCATCACGCGCATACTCATTCCGAAAGACAACGAAGGCGACGTCATGCTCGAGAAGCAGTACAAAGACACGGTGCAAATAATCCCCGTTAGCTCTATCCGCGAGGTTCTCGAAAACAGCCTGCTCGGTCGAAAGCGCGACGGCTTGCTCGAGCACCTCAAGAAATTCACCATAAATTCACACGATCTGACGGGCCGTTCGAGCGCGGTCCCTCAGTAACCTTTTTTTGCGCCCCATTTCACAGCGACGGTGACTGAGGCCATATACCATGGACGAAGAGAGCGTGCCACAGTATCGAAGGGCGCGAACGATAGAGACAAACGCCGATCTAAGCGCTCCCACTGAGGAGCTGTGGCACATTCACGACAATTTTGCCGCAGGAGAGCAAAAGGAAACGGCCGTCACGACCACGTCCCTCCTCGATCTGAAGATCGAAATAGCGCAGCGTATGTGTCGTGAGTGCCACTTCTGTGAACGGCGGTGCTACGCCAACAGAGCAGAGAGACCGGGATTTTGCGGCGTCCAGCGATCGAAATATTCATCCGAATTCCTTCATTATGGTGAGGAACGCGAGCTCGTGCCATCGCACACGATTTTTCTCACGGGCTGCACGTTTCAGTGCGCCTTCTGCCAAAACTGGGATATCGCACGACATCCGAAGGCGGGTGCGATCGCTGATGCAGATGCGCTTGCACGGCGAATCTACGCACGATCAATCGCGGGCGCGCGCAACGTGAACTGGGTCGGGGGAGATCCCACCCCGCATATCGGTACTATTCTGAAAACCATGCGAGCCCTCGCCGACCTCGAACAAAAAACGGAGGGCGATGCACGATTCTTGAACGTGCCGATGGTCTTTAACTCCAACACCTACTACTCCACGGAAGCCGCTAAGCTTCTCGATGGCGTGATCGACGTCTATTTGAGTGATTTCAAATACGGCAACGACCGCTGCGCGAAACGGTACTCACACGTTGACAAGTACGTGGAAACCGTTACGCGAAACCTGCTCGCATCGCAACAAAGGCTTATGATACGCCATCTCGTAATGCCCGGACACGTTCAGTGCTGCACGGGGCCGATCGTCGCGTGGGTGCGCGAGACCATGCGCGACGTCAAGTTCAACTTGATGTTTCAGTACTCACCCTATAACGTGACCGATTACCCTGAAATTAATCGGTTCGTGAGCGATGCAGAGCGGCGCGAGGCGACAAATATCGCAAAGGGCTTAAATCTCATCTGACGTTATCTTTGACTATGGGGATTATAACCCTCATTTCTGACTTTGGGACGTTCTATCCCGCCGTAATGAAGGCCGTCATCCTCGGCATAGCACCGGACGTCAGTATCGTCGATGTAACTCACGACATTTCGCCCCAGAACGTGCGCGAGGCGGCGTTCATCCTCCGAGAGACAGTCAAGTACTTCCCTCGAGGCACAACGCACATCGCCGTCGTTGATCCGACCGTCGGGACGGGCAGGCGGGCCTTAGTCATCGAAGCGGGAGGGCACTACCTCGTTGGCCCCGACAACGGACTTCTGATTCCTGCAGCACGCTCCTTAGGCGATTTTGAAGCGATGTGCGTCCACGTGGCGGCCAAGTCAAGAACGTTTCACGGGAGAGACGTCTTCGCCCCGGTGGGGGCGCATGTCTCTCTGGGGCGGCTGCGAAACCTTGAGCCTGCGCCCGCGCACGTAGACCTTGAACTCCAAGACCCGCAGGTGTCTGAGCACACCGTTAGCGGCACCGTCGTCTACGTCGACCGGTTTGGGAACTGCGTGACGAATATCAGCGGTATCCTTATGGCACGACGATCGGGCTACGGCAGCACGCACCTTCTCAACGGTTCCGTCGCGGTACAGTTTGTGAGAACGTACGACGAAGTAGCTCACGGACACCCGTTGTTGACCGTTGGAAGCTTCGATTTGGTGGAGGTGTCCATCAACCAAGGAGATGCTGCCACAGAGCTTAATCTTAATTCAGGTGACACGGTAACGCTCGATCGATTGTGACGAACGTCATCCTTGCAAGAAGCAGGGCGCTCTTTCCACGAACGTCAGAGCGGGTCCTCTACGCTTTGCGAGCACACGCCTTCAAGCAGAAGCAGTTTTCGTTTGATGTCAACGCCCCAAGAAAAGCCCCCAAGGCCGGACGCGGCTACGACGCGATGGCACGGCACAAATAGCGGAACCGGGTTGTGGTGCAGCGCATTGCCTACCGCTCGGGCCGCTTTCGGCTTCCCTAATAACGCCGCCAATCCCGAGTAAGTCGCCGTACTCCCTCTTGGTATCCCTCGCACCGATTGCAGTACGGCCCGTTCGAATGCCGAGCGGTTTCCAAGGTCGACCTGAAAGGTGCCAAGGTCAACGTTCTCTCCTTTCAAGTAGCGTTCAAGTGCTTTTGCGGCTGCTGTCGTAGTGCGTGCGTTAAACGAACCCGCTGCCCCGAGTGCAACTTGACAAACGACGTCGTTGCTTAGCGCAACAGACACGAATCTACCCAGGTATTCAGAATAGAAGCACCCGGTTTCAGTCATGGCTGTTAAAGGAGGTACCAGTCGTAGTCATACAAAGCCTTTACAAGCGTCCCTAATTGGACGTCTTCGCGAGGATCGACCACGAGTGAACGTAACGCATCCTTCAAGTCAGCCAAATATTGCGCGTTGCTCAAGCTCCCGTACTCAAACCTCCTGCCGCGAACCCGGCAACGTTCGAGCGTCTCCTGCCGAGGTAGAATGGTGACAGAAAGGTCGGTCATTTCACAAGCCTGTTGCATGGCTTTCCTAAAATCACCGGTGCAATAGGCAACACGGTGGCGGTAGTTGCTCCGCGTCTTTTCTAGATATCGGTGGAGCCGCGCACTCTCTAGTTCGATGAACTTCTTCTTGACTGACATGACGTCGCAGTCGCCGAGTACGAAATCGTAGTGAGCAAATGGGTACTCGGTATCAAGCTCCCTCGGAGTGACGCCGCACGTCCCAAATGCGACGATGTGCACTTCTTCTGGCTCCAAAACGCTGAAAATGACCTTGTCGTAATTTTGATGACTTGGACTCGTGTGATAAGGCTTCACCTTCGCACACGGCACAAAAATCAATACCTCACGCACGGGCGCAACGTACTCACGCAGCACGTGCTCATTTGCCCTCACCATGTCAGGATGGGCAAAGATCTTCTCTCCAACCAGCGACAATTTTGAGCGCTCTGATTCAGGGATTATCATCATCAGCGCAGTGGCCAGCGCTCAACAGCCTACAAAAGGCTTAGGCTTTTGAGTTCCTTAACAATTCGATCAACCGCATTAGCCGCGTCTTCGGGCTTTCGACCGCCAGTGACTACCAGTTTGCCGGAACCAAACAAAAGAACCACGACTTTAGGATCTGACAAACGGTACACGAGGCCCGGAAACTGTTCAGGCTCGTACTCTATGTTCTCTAGCCCGAGCCCTATCGCAATCGCGTTCAAATTCAACACTGAGTGAAGATCTGCTGACGCGACGATGTTCTGGACTTTAATCTCGGGCGTTCCCTTCACCTCGATTCCAATATTGCGAAGACTTTGAAATACGTTTTCAAGGCCCTTATAAACGTCATCGATGCTTTTTGCGCCCGTGCAGACAATTTTTCCCGATCGGAAAATTAACGCTGCCGTCTTCGGGTCCTTGGTCCGGTAGACGAGGCCCGGAAACTGTTCGGGGTCATAATCTGCACCCTCTAACGCAAGCGTGATTTGCTTGAGGTTTATCTCTATTCCGATGCCGGTTGAGGCTACCACATTTTCGATCTTAATGGTGTCTCGCGGTTCGATATTACTAGTGTCTCGCGGTTCAACCATACGCTTTCTCCCCCGTTCTTTGTTGCTTTATAAAGGCTTTTTATATATAACGTTAAGGGGCTCTCGTTGGTGTTCTGAAAGCGATCCGCCTCAAAATCTGGGGCGCTTCGCAATTACGCGAGCACAGCAATTTTATCTACCCGGTGGCTTATCTACCCGGTGGCCATAGCATATATCCTCGCATGACGCCTACGCTACGTGATGTTCACGAATTTGTCGGACGGTGATTCACGAGCGACTTAGGCGTTCGCAGCCCGCGAGTGGACCAAGATAACCAGCGATTGTGGCCCAACCAGAGTCGTGGGCCAACGGCAAGTCGGTTTTTACGAGCTTGCGGGTATGACCGGAGTACGACATGAGACTTGCATTTGAGCTATCTGGAGAGAACAAAAGTATTCCACGAGCAGAGGTTCTCGCACTTTTCAGCGGCGCCCTAGAACGAGAGCTTGAACGCGTTCTCGTGATTGATGTCGATACCTATGACCAGGCTCTCGGTGAGCGCTTAGCGATGACGCACGCGATACTCGAGGTTAAGGACGTGTGTTCACAAGAGCTCGAATCTATCTACCGAGCAGCCGGAAGCATTGAGCTACCTCGGGTCAGCGTCGCGGTGCGGGCTAAGCGCATTGGACACGGCCTGAAAAGCACAGAGGTCGAGGCTACGATCGGAAAGGCGCTTGCTGAGCGCGGATACGAAATCGACCTTACCCATCCGCAGCTTCAAGTGAGGGCTCTGCTCAGCGAGGGCGTTTGCATAATCGGGGTACCATTAGCGTTGATCGATCGCTCGCGCTTCGAATCGAGGCGCCCGCGTGTGCGGCCCTATTTCTATCCCGGCGTGCTCCTGCCGCGGTTCGCCCGAGCCGCTGTAAACCTCACACGTGTTAAAGCTGAAGAGCTCTTGTTAGACCCGTTCTGCGGCACAGGCGGAATACTGCTTGAAGCTGGTCTCCTCGGGGCTACAATCATGGGGTCAGATGTCGACGGTAGGATGGTTTTTGGAACGAAGATGAACCTCGACTACTATGACGTTCTGAGTGATCTGCTGGTCCAAGACGCTCGACGATTAGGTCTAAGGGACGAGTGTGTGGACGCTGTCGCAACCGATCTACCATATGGCCGTTCCGTAAGTGTACGAGCCCATTCGCTGAATCAACTGAAGGCAGCGGCCTTAGACGAAATTTTTCGCGTGCTAAAACGCAACGCGCTGGCCGTTTTGATATCCCATAGCCCGATTGAGTACGAGGTCACGGATGCTGGTTTCACGATCGAAGGACGCCACACGCAATACGTGCATAAGAGCCTAACAAGAGAAATCGTCATAGCGCGTAAATGACAGCTATGCGCCTTACCAGCGCAGAGCCCGGGTCTGGTTCGCTGCTGGCAGCCGAGCGGTCACATCAAGCGTCTGGGGGTTGAAACAATCCGCGGCAATTTCAGGCGAGGAACACGAGCTCATCTGCACGTTCCCAAAGAACCACCGTGCGAACAGAGTGCAATCTCAAGCAAGCACGGATTTGGGGGGCGTTACACGCGATGCATATAGCGGAAAACATCTTCGTGCTGGGCGGTAATTCTCACACCCTGGGAGGCACCAACGGCGTCAAGTCCCTTTTTTAGGTCGTCGAACTTCGCCGCGCCGATGTTGACGATCATAATCATCGTAAACAGCTCGGACACGATGGTCTGGCTAATATCCTCGATGTTGGCATTCACGCTCGCGAGTAGAGTGGTGACGGCCGCTACGATGCCGGGATGATCAGAGCCGGTCACCGTTACGATGATCCGCGCGCTGCACGATGGGGGAGCCACGCTTCGACCTCCTTATTTGATTCTGGTGCCCGACTGCATCTTTCCTGCCGGTCGAATGAGGACCGACCGACTGTCGTTCTCAGCGACGAGCAGCATGCCGCGAGATTCGATGCCCATCAACTTCACCGGCTGCAGATTGATAAGCACGACGACGTCAGTGCCAATCAGGTCCTCAGGCGCGTAGTCTTTGGCGATTCCCGCCACAATCTGCCGGGTCTCTTCGCCCAATTGTGCTGTAATTCTCAAGAGCTTATTAGATCCTTGGACCGGTTCGGCTTCGACGACGCGGGCGACCCTCAGATCAATTTTCTTGAAGTCGTCAAGCTTGATTGCCGCCTCCTCCGTGCTCGGCTCCTTGCCGGGACCTTTAAGATCCGCCCCGGCGATTCTTTCGTTTAGTATAGCCTCCATTGCACCGATCTTCTTCTCGTCGATCTTAGCGAACGGCAGCGCCGGCTTGGGAAGACGCAACGGTTCAACCTCCACCGTTGCGTCGGAAAAATACGTCGTGGTCAGGCCAAGCTGCGCTTGAACGCCACGCATCGTCGATGGCATGACAGGCTCCAACAACACGGACAAGGCTTTCACAAGCTGTATGCAGTTCTTGAGTTCACTTGCGCACGCCGTCCTATCGGATTTCACTAGATTCCAGAGCTCTCTTGACTGGAAATACGCGTTGCCGAAGTCTGAGAGCGACATCGCCGCGTCGACGACCTTCTTAAACTCATACTCCTCCAGTGCGCTCACCATCTTCTCGCGCGTCTCGGCTACGCGCTCCATTATCGCAGAATCCACGGGACCTTCAGGTACGCGCCCGAAGTTTTTGTACGCGAAGTGCAGGGTGCGATAGATGAAGTTCCCCAGCGACCCAACGAGTTCACGGTTGACCTTCTCACCAAAGACTTGCCATGAGAAATTCAGCTCCTTCGTGTGTGACGTATAGCTGGCGAGATAAAAGCGAAGTAAATCCGGATGAAACCCGTGGTCGAGGTAATCTTCATCTACCCAAACCACATACCCGCGACTTTTTGAGAACGTCTTGCCGTCGACTTTGACCATTCCCGACGCGACGATAGCCGTCGGCAAGGTGAAGCCCGCTCCTTTTAATAGCGCCGGCCAGAAGACGGCGTGATGGTAGATGATGTCGGTGCCGATGAAGTGAATTATGTTCGAATCGCTCTTCCAGTAGTCTTCCCAGACGCTTGTCGCTTCCTCGGTAAATGAGATATACCCTATCGGGGCGTCAACCCATACGTAGACCACCAGATCCGTTCCGGGAAATGAGACGCCCCACGCCAGATTTCGCGTAATACACCAGTCTTTCAATTCGTTGCTGACCCATTCGCGCGCATAGTTGCGGGCGTTGGCCGTTCCTCCGAGTCTTTCAAGGTACGCTAACAAGAAGTCCTTGAACGCGGAGAGCTTGAAGAAGTAATGCTGCTCTTCCCGATACTCCGCACTGGCCCCACACGTCTTACACGTCGGATCGACAATTTCCCCCGGTTCTAGATGGCGGCCGCATCCTTGATCGCACTCGTCCCCGCGCGCCGGCATGCCGCAAAAAAAGCACGCTCCCTCGACGTAGCGATCCGGTAGAAAACGATCGCATTCGGGACAGTACGCTAATCGTATGACCAGTGGGTATATGCAGCCGTTTGCTTGGAGCGATTTGACGATTTCCTGCGTTCTGAAGTGATTTGTGGGAGCATCGGTATTCCCATAATGGCTAAAGTCGACTGACAGAGCCTTAAACGTGTCCTCCCAGTAGCGGTGATAATACGCGGCAAGCTTGGCTGGCGTCGTTCCTTGTTGTTCAGCGTTAATCACGATGGGAGTTCCGTGCGTGTCCGAACCGCACACAAAGAGCGGGTCCTGCTGGAGCTTCTTAAGGCACCGAACGTAAATGTCCGCCGGGACGTACGTCCTGAGGTGACCGATATGGCACGGCCCGTTTGCGTAAGGCAGGCCGCACGTGATCAAAAGCGGTTTGATCGAAAGCGATGTCATTTTGAAGTCCTCGTAGCCCAAGATCGCATTTCGGCATCCACAGCTCGCGCAGGATTCACCTTAAAACGCCTCCGGCGCGCACCACGTAGGAGCTGCGTTTCGTGTCGCCAAGCCGATTCTGCGAAACGGGCTTCACAATGCATTGTGATAGTGGCTACCTATTTTAACTCTTCGAGAGCAGCGCTCTTTTCCGTCAGTCTCAGGACCCCACAGTTTGGACGTGGGGCTGCCACAGACCAATGCATACGCGTATCGTTCGAACTGAGGCACCTCAAAGGCAGGTCACGGTTGAAAAGGCTTAAGTCTTGACAACCCGTGATCATTGTGCAAAGGAATTCGCGTGCATTGACGACGGAAAGGAGGCCTCTTATGAGTGAAGAAGAGTCTTGTCAAACGTGTGGTGCCCCGCTACCACTTAATGCGCAGTTCTGTGTTCAGTGCGGAACCCGTGTAGATAAGAACGCCCCAGCAGCTGGTCCAAGTGCGGGGTCACCGATGCCAGGCTCACCCATTGCCATAGACGGGGTTCTGGTAGTAAGTTCAAATTGGATCCCAGGATACACTATTATAGAAACACGAGGATTCATCTACGGCCTTACGGTGCGGAGCAGAGGGCTTGGAAGAAATATTACAGCAGGATTGCGGTCTCTCGCAGGAGGAGAGATTCGCGAGTACGTAGAGATGATGCAACACGCCAGAGATGAAGCGCTATACCGACTCGTGGAGCACGCGAAAGCAGTCGGTGCCAATGCCATAATAAGCGCCTACTTTGATTCTTCGGAGATTTCTGATTATATGCAGGAGATCTTGGCATACGGAACGGCTGTGGTGATCGGGAAGAAATAATCGGGACAGTCGCCAGCGTCGAGGACGTAGAATGCAGCCACGCCGCTTGCTAATGCCCTCGTGGTCTTGGCAGATGGCTGCGACGTCACTGCAATCACTCCTGGGTGAGATCGGGCCGAACCCTGCTCAAATAATCAACAAAAAAGCCCGTTACAACTGCCTCGCCGACTGCCACAATGATGGTTAGTATCGGGATCTGGATCAGGTAAGTGAGTAGTGCGACGCCCTGTCACTCAGTTCCTTATGCGCCTGAAACCAGTATGACAATGAGAAAAACGTCGTTGACGACCAGCCACCCAGCAATGGCAGCGACAGCACCCCCGGTGAACATCTCAATTCGGCCTTTTGTCATTCTGAAGACGTAGAATGCGACCACGGTCTCGCTCAAGTTCACGATCGTGTTCGCTCCGACTAAGCCGCATCTGCCGTGACCAATGGCTGCGCTCAAGAGATTTACGATGAAGATAACAAGCAATCAGATGCCCTATCCGGCCAAGATGCCGATAAGCGGCGTGAGGTTCATGTGAACGCCTTGTGCGAACGGAATGTTGATCTGGAAGACTGCGAAGAGACTGCGGCAAGCAAGCAGGCGATCGCTAGCCGCTGAATTGCGATCGTGCGCCTTCGCGTGACAACGAGTGCGACAAGGAGCAGCGCGAGGGCTAGTAACCACCAAAATAGGGGCCCACTGGATGGGAAGAACGCCATCCGGAAGATGAATGTGCGCCATGTTAGAGCTCCGCCAAATGTAACGAATTGCTCGTTTGGCTATTAGGTGAAGCTTTCTGTGTCGAAGATGCGCTGGAGCTCGGAGCACGATTATGAAAAAGAGGCGGTGATCACAGCTCGGTCAATCTTCGTCAAATGGCAGCCTGTCGTGCTTTTCTAAACCCGCCGGTTCTACGTCCAAGGTTCTGAATCGATGGTAAGGCCACTCGTAGATGATGACCGGATTAGCGAGTACCTTTGCGCCTTTTCCAAAAAGCGATATCCGTGTGTAGGTAGAGGTCTCATCCAAAGGATAATCGCCTGCCGCCTCGGCAAAAAGGTGCTCCACGCGCCCTCGACATTGGGAAAGATTCCTCTTGTACCACTCCTGTGCAAGATGGAGCTGGTCAGCGGTTTTTTCGGATGTTGTGCCCCTCATTATGGTGTCCGCTGAGTGGAGGGCCAGCGTGTAATCAGCGCCGTATAATCCCTTAAAATTCCTGAGCGAAGGCTCTATAGCCGCCTCATCGTTTCCGAAAGATGGTGCGTTTGGCGTTTTATTTCCTACAAAGACTGCGATAATAGCCACCGCAAAATCTTGTAGGTGGCGTTTCAGGTCTGTCAACAGTGAGTTTTCATCAAAAGCCGCTCTTGTTCGAACGGAATCTGTGAGTCTCCCGGCATTGGTCGATGCACGCGGCAAATGATCTAAGATTATCAACATTGACCTACCCTCATTCGCGTCAACTTGATTTTGGGCCGTGCGCAGGGCACTTCTCACACCTGTGATGTTCGTTCCTGCATTTGCTTCAACGACCGTCAAGTAACGGGCCACCCCTCTGCTCAATCGTTCTCCTGCTTCAATTACCTGCCCCAATGTCGTTTCTTCTGCCTCAGAATCAAAGGCATTCTCGCGATACCGTGAAAGCTCCGTTGCATCAATCCCGCTGTGCCGTGCAAGTGCGCGCTCTGCAAAGTGTTCTTTGCTCATGCCATAGCTTACGTATAGCGTAGGAAACCGACGTTGCGCAGCAAAGTCAGCACACCACGCAATGAAGTCCGTTGCCTCCGTATCGCACGATGCAGTCACCGCGTATAACTTGCCTGGCTTCCAGCCCCCACCAAAAGCGAAGTTTAGCCACTCTGAGGGGGTAGGTATAATATCCTTCCTCTTTGCAAAAAGATTCGTGACGAAGAAATCGAGGTCTTCCCCAAAGGTACGTGTTTTATCGCTCGCTTCAAACAACAATGTGTTCGATTGATCTCTAAGCGTCCTCAAGACGATTTCAAGCGGAAGAGTGCTCGAAGCTAGAGCCGTTTCCGCCATTTGAACGAGTTCTTGCGCTCTGAATCGCGCGCCACGTGCGTTTGTGAGGTTCAAGTACTTCATAAATGTATCACGCTGGCACGGTGCACGGTTTCGTAGCCGCTGCACATATCGCGCTATTTCGTTCACGTGTGCGCGCATCTCAGGGCTTCGAGAGAGGAGGCTCAAGATTGCACTGTATTGTATCTGTCGGTCGTGATATGCGAGATAGTGACACGCGTGCCACAGCACGCGATTAAAAGGCAAACGAATGCCCCCCCTGGACACGTACTCATCCGCGAATCCCTCCGGGCGGAGCCCCAGCCTTAGCCCTTCGGTGACACTGTCTGGATCGTTAAGCAGATACGTGATGATCTCTTCTTCCATTGAAGCATGGTCCTCACTACGTTCGTAGTTCAGGTCTCTGATTGGCCTCGCTTGATAGTACTCGCAGTTCCAGCCCGTGCATGCCGAGCGCTCTCGGAGTCTCTTGCTCAACCAGATATCCTCGCAGCTCCAGCAGTACGTCCAGGGATTCTCTCGAGCCTGTGAAAGGCATTCCACAAACTTCTGGGCGTCGCTTGCCTCCCTCGAGCCCCCAAAGAAGACCGAATTCCGCATCATCGTCTGCGCCATTTTTCTCCCTTGCACGTCGCTGAGCCCTTTTGTCACAACGTATCGCACGAGGAGCAAGTGCGCCGTATCGCACTCTAGATCAGAAGACACGCCGTGATGCAACAGATCAAGGATACACGGCGGATGGCGAATTCTTTTGCGAAAAGACTTCTGAAACTGGGGTTCCACATTTTGACTGGACACGAATCTCTGCCTCACTCGCTGAACCGGGCATCGAACACCTATAGCTCAACTTCAGCCAATGGCGAATCGTCGTGGCGATGAGTACGCCACCGGTTCTTGCTTTTTGCGAAATAGCCCGTATACGTTATCTGTGCGTTAGGTGAAAGTGTATCGTTAGTGCTCGTCACGATCACAGAAGCGTGCACCTTCGACCGGCGCCTAACGTCACACGTTTCCGGCACGCATTATCCGATTCTCAACGCTCCAAGATCAAACGCGAGTTAGGCGCCCCAACCGACCTGACAGCTTACGATGCCGCCATACCGCCACCGATTGATAAGGCGCGCGTGATGCCTCGGGACCCTCGCCGATACCCAACTTCGCGCGCACTCGACGTGTTCGCCGTGGCGATCAAAGGCATTCTAGCGTCTACCAGCGAACTACTACTTTGGTGAACTCTCGCAAAACCCTATTGATGCTATTTCGTTCATCACAAAAATCACACAATAACTGCTGACTTTGGCCGACGCGGCCGAGTCTTTGCTTTGCGCTTTATGAGAGACACCCACCCTGAGTTGCCTTTTTTTTGTAAGCGCCTTTATCATCCTGCCCCACGCGAACAGCGTATTGGAGACAAACTCACCCAAATAGCGAGCGATGAAATTGTTTAAATACGCCGAAACACCTAACACTACGTGGTTCAATGCGCGAAGCCGACACCAGTTCAGTCCCGTACGGAAGATACGAAAAAGATGAATCAATTTTCGGTCTCTCAGATCTAGCGAGCCTGGCTGCGTTCATCTATCTTTTGTTCTTTCTCCTGGTGCTCGTAATATATAGCGCGAATCCTTTCGAGCCGGCAGTGTTCGGGTTCTACAAACTCTCAGTCTTCTTTCAAGTCGTGTCGTTCTTCGGCATCTTTTTTGTTCCGACCTTGCTGATCTACTTCGCCCTCGACTTCACAAAGAGCGTTGGGCACACGGTTGTCGTGCTCGGGTACCCGATTCTTGCGCTTGGAGCAGCAGCAATCCTTAACATACCAGATGCGCCACTTTTCGCAGCGCTGAGCGGAGTCGTGCTCTTTGCGTTCTATTTTTTGGCGGGGCTCAATCGTTCGGCGATCGAGAGACGACAGCGCGCCCCATATGCCCGGAGTGCCGTCCGTCAGAGTCCAGTTGTTCTACCCCCACCGCGGCTGCCTCCTCAACGACGGCCGTCAGATCAGCGTCCTCCCGCTCAGAGGCGGCAGATGTCACAATACGCGCCACCGAGCCGTCCTTCTGATTTCGGACGAGAGGTCAGGCCACAATACGGATCCTCAGATGGCTTTCTTTCTCGGCTCGACCGATTTCTCGATCGGTACGACTACGTGGACGGCGAAGCCGTGCGAAAGGGTTCCCGACGCAGCGGGAAATACGAAAGGGATCGACGGCGCGGCGGCCGATAGGCGCTATTTCCGCTATTCGTAGCTATAAGCCTAGGAGGCAATCGCCGCCATGATGACACGATGGATGATCTCCATCAAAGGGAGCATCATTCCCGGACGCGGGACACCTATTGGGGTCTTCTGCCAGATCCAGCACGCGACAAACAGCCAATACGACGAGACGAACGTGGCAAATCCCACCAGGATGGCCAAATCTTTCAGGCGTTTTCTGAAGCCCACGAAGTACGGCACGAAGAGACTCATCGTGACCATGGTAACGACTCCAAGCGTGCGGTTCAGCGAGAAACCTAACGCTCCGATAAGACCGCTTACTGCAGGCGCGACGAGCGCCGCGTACCCGAGCACTGATCCGCTGAGCACGATCCACGCAGCGGCAAATGCTTGTTTAATAGTGGACGCGTGAACGAGAACCTCGCGTATGCTTGCGAGTGTGAAGAAGATTAGCGGGACATAAAGCGGCAGAAAGTAGCGCATATCAAGGCCAAATCCTTGGTTTAGGCCGAACGGCGCGTAGATTATGACGTGCGCGACGATGCAGATGAAAAACGTGACTGCGATTGCGCGGCTCTTCTCTACCCTTAGGCGCGTCGCGCCCGTCCTGAATCTCAGCAGCGTTCGCGCGACGTACGGGACAGCTGCGAAGAGGGGAATTATGAGCAAGGGGCATATCTGAAATACCGAGAGCGTCACCGGCATGTCGACATAGAACAGCACGTGATAGAGGGTTTGAGGCCAGCTCGGCACGGTTTGTAGTTGCCACGTGGCTAAAAAGAGGTTAGGCAGACTTTGGATCGTGGAGAAAAGTGCGGAACCGGTGGTTGCGTTAATCGGGGAGGCCTGCTGCGAGATTTCTGGGTGTGCACTGAGATAAACTGGCGACAAGAAAGGGTTGTGAAAGAGCAGATAGTTATTGATGAAGTACGGGATCATCGCGAGCAGCACCGTGGCCGCAGCCGTAATCACCGCCCTGATTCTCGCTGTTGACGTCAACAAATCCGTCATAACGATGGCGATCAGGAGCGGAATGGCGTCAAAAACCCGCACCCAGACGCTGAGCCCGACGAAAACGTAAGAGAGGTAGCGATAGCGCTGCTTGCCGGCCAGCAGATACGTGTAAAGGCTCCAGACGCTCGCTGTGATGAGCAACACCGACGCTGTTTGATCTTTCGCTGAGACCGCCCAGAACGTGAGGGGCGTCGCGATCAGTATATATGCAGCCCCAAAGGCGGCCACGCGGTCATCAGCGAAGTACCGCGTGAAGATTCGCAACGAAAGCAGGACGATGGCCGCCATCGCCAAGATATTGAACAGCTGGATGGCCATAAGAGCGCCCCACTGGTCAAAAACAAGCGGCGGCAGACGAGTGCCGATGTAAGCGTTGATGATGAAAAGGGTAAGCGCGACAAACGCGCCCAAGCTGCGACCGAGTCGTGGCCGGTGCCACCGCCTTCCCAGAAGCGAACCCACCATGAATACGCTAAATGACCAGAGAGCAGCGAAGAAGAGCCTAATGCCGACCGTGACACTGATGAGGTAAAGGAGGGCGTAAAACGGAGACGCGAAGACCGGAATGGCGTGTGTGTAGAAGGCGTACGTATGGCCCTGGAAGGAAAACCCAAGGATGGGGGCTGAGCCTCCAAAACTGAGGCCCTCGTAGAGCTTGGTAGGCAGCGTGTCGATCGAGAGCGACCCGCGAGCAAGATTGATGAGCTCCGCCGCGAGGGTCACCTCGTCGTTGATGAAGATGTTAACGTTCCAAATCGCGATGCAGACTGCAAGCGATGCGTAGAAGAGTAGCGCAGCCGTTTCGTTAGGTAAAACGCGTGTGTAGAGACTCCGTAGCTTGTTGTTGCTCATTACTTAGACAGCCGAGCGCTCGGCTTCACGCTCCATGATCGTATCATAGACGCTGATGTACCCGTCGACCATGCGATCCACATCAAAGCGCTCCGCGCGTCTCCTGCACCGCTGTCTTCGAATGCTGCCAACCTCGCCCACTTTGTCGATCGCGTCGCGCACGCTCTTAACGATAAAGCCTGTCTCTCCGTCGACGAGTATCTCCCGCACGCTGCCTTGGTCTGTGGCAATGACGGGCGTACCACTTGCGAGAGATTCAACCAGGGTAAGACCAAACGGCTCAGCAAAAGAGATCAGGTGCAAGCTGCAATACGCCTGCTTGAAAAGCTCGTTTCTCGTTTTTTCGTCCACCGTGCCGAGATACTGTATCTGCTCCCCGTCGATCTCAGGCTTGACGCACTTCTCGAAATAGGCGCGATGCTCGCTCGCGACGAGCCCGGCAATCTTCAGCGTCATTCCGGTTTCTTTTGCCACCTCAATAGCGCGGTGCGTGCCCTTGTCACGCGATATGCGTCCGAAGAACAGAAGATAATCATCGGGAGCGTCACCATACTCAAAGGAGCCGACGTCGATCCCGTTGTACACGGTGGCAACGTAGTTTAGGCCTTCCGTTCGATCGGCGTTGCTGATGGACACGTAGTAGTTATCCCAGTACTTTCTGTACACGGGCAGAATCCGATCTGAAGAGAATCCGTGTATGGTCGTAAGAAGAGGAGTATCCGTGAGCCGTGAGAAGGTTAGCGGATAGAAGTCGTAGTGACTGTGAAGAATATCGAATTCGTGCGCTTTTTCGAAGGCGTTTGATATGTGGAGCCATTGATAGACGCCAGCGTCAAGCGATTCATCTTCATAAAATCCGTGCGGACACACCCACTCAAGCTTCGCCTTCGTGACAGAGTCGCCGGTCGCGAAGAGCGTAACGTCATAGCCTCGCTCAACCAAGCCTTCGGTCAGGTAATGGACGACGGTCTCCCAGGGTCCGTAACGGCGTGGCGGGGTTCTCCACGAGATGGTGCCCAGCATTCCTATCTTCAATCGACAACCTCCCCCGAGCGCGCTCAGCGTTGTGAACCAGACACCATCTCGCCTCGCGCAATCCTCGCTTAGCTCGATGCTTTCGGCGCCGCATTAGCCGCGTTCGCGTCGCTTTGTAGCGCCTCCACACTATCGGTGCGCTCCCACGGCAGATCGAGATCAGCGCGACCAAAATGCCCATAGGCGGCGACTTGTCGGTAGATCGGACGTCGAAGTCGCAGTGTGTTAATGATCCACCCCGGGGTGAGCGCAAAACGGCGCCCAATAATCTCAGAGATGGACTCCTCAGGTATGCGGGCCGTGCCGAACGTATTGACGTATATCGCGATAGGTTGAGCTACGCCTATCGCATACGAGATCTGGATTTCGCACTTGTCGGCGAGTTCGGCTGCAACAACGTTTTTCGCGATATACCTGGCCGCGTACGCTGCCGATCGGTCGACCTTTGTCGGATCCTTCCCCGAAAAAGAGCCCCCGCCGTGGCGCGCCATTCCTCCGTATGTATCGACGATGATCTTACGCCCCGACATGCCAGCATCGCCCTTGGGGCCTCCGATCACGAACCGACCCGTAGGGTTGACGTAAACTTTCGTGTCCTTATCGATCATCTCAACGGGGATGACGACGTCGATCACGTTCGCCTGAATATCCCGTCTGATGGTGTCAAGTTCGACGTCCGGAGTGTGTTGCGACGACACGATTACCGTGTCGACTCGGACAGGCCGATCGTCAACGTATTCCACCGTGACCTGCGTCTTGCCATCGGGGCCGAGATAGCCTATTTCTCCAGATTTCCTGACCTCAGTCAGCCTCAGCGCAAGCTTATTCGCGAGCAGAATCGGCATCGGCATCAGCTCCGGTGTTTCATTCGTGGCATAGCCGAACACCATCCCCTGATCGCCCGCGCCGAGTTCGGCATCCTCATCTACGTCCGCAGGCACCTGTAGACACTCGAGGTCGAATCCATCGTCACCCACGGCTGAGACCCGGCACTCAAGCGACTTGTTGACCCCTTGAGCGATATCGGGAGACTGTTCTTTGATCGATACGATGATCGCGCAGTTGTCACCGTCGAAACCGAATCGCGAATCGGTGTAACCTATCTCGCGGATCGTATCACGCACCACGCGTGGTATGTCCACGGTACAAGTCGTCGTGATTTCGCCGATCACCACCGCGAGCCCCGTAGTCACTGCGACTTCGCACGCGACTCGCGCGTTCTTAGGGTCGCGCTCGATGATCGCGTCCAGTATAGCATCCGAAATCTGGTCGCAGATCTTGTCGGGGTGCCCTTCCGTTACCGATTCGGAAGTAAATAAAAAACGATTCTTAGACATCCTGCCTCGATTCGCTCCACGATTGACAACCTTTTTACCGGTTGGCTTTATCATTGGTATCTATATAAAGCGTATGGTTGCCGGAAGCAACTGCGTAGCAGATGAGGAATTTTGCGATGAAGAACATAATTAAGGACATCAGCCTCGCTGGTGCAGGGGAACGACGAATTGAATGGGCTCGCAGGCACATGCCCGTTCTTGAGAAGATTAAGAGTGAATTTGCCCGCGAAAAACCGCTGGATGGCATTAACGTTGCTGCGTGTCTTCACGTAACGGTCGAAACCGCGAACCTTATCCGTGTGCTAAGCGCCGGAGGAGCGAATGTCGCGCTCACAGGCTCAAATCCACTCAGCACCCAAGACGACGTCGCCGCCGCCCTCGCAAACGACGGGATCTCCGTATGCGCCTTTCGCGGCGAAAGCGACGCTGAGTATCATGCGTGTTTGGAAGAGGCACTCAAGATCGGCCCGCAGGTCACGCTTGACGACGGCGCGGACGTTATCGCCACGGTTCACAATGATCATCCTGAATACCTGAGCGCGGTGATGGGCGGCTGCGAGGAGACGACAACGGGCGTCGTCAGGTTGAGGGCAATGGCGGCAGAAGGCGCGCTCAAATATCCTGTGATCGCCGTCAACGATGCCGAAACCAAGATGATGTTTGACAATCGGTACGGGACGGGACAAAGCACGCTTCACGGCATCATGAATGCAACCAATTTCTTGTTTGCCGGAAAAACCGTCGTTGTCGTCGGCTATGGGTGGTGTGGCCGAGGCGTCGCAGCGCGCGCAAAAGGCCTCGGCGCGAACGTGGTTATTGTCGAGGTCGAGCCACGAAAAGCCCTTGAAGCGGCAATGGACGGCTTCAGAGTGATGCCGATGCGCGACGCGGCAAGGATCGGCGATCTCTTCATCACGGTCACCGGCGATATCGCAGTAATTCGCGGGGAACACTTCGCGGTTATGAAAGATCAGGCTATCGTCTGCAATTCAGGACACTTCAACGTAGAACTCGATCTGGAAGAGCTCAAGGGGATGGCGACAAGCACGACGAATGTCAAAGAGAACGTGGACGAGTATCGCATGCCCGATGGCAGGACGCTTTACGTGCTTGCCGAGGGGAGGCTGATTAACCTCTCGGCGGCCTTCGGGCACCCACCCGAAGTCATGGACATGAGCTTCGCGAACCAGGCACTGTGCGTCAAATACGTCGTCGAAAATCACGCGCATCTGAGCAACTCCGTGCACGGCGTGCCGACCGCAATAGACAAACGGGTCGCCATGCTGAAGCTTAGTGCGATCGGTATTGAGGTTGAGCAACTTACCCCGCAGCAAGAGGCGTACCTCCACTCGTGGACGCTCGGAACGTAGCTCGTCTGTCACGTTTCTCTAGGGGAAAGGTTTGAATGGAAGGAACTTAAACGATGACCGCGATCGATGAATATATAAAAGACGTATTTGGAAGCGATGCGAACGTCGTACAGGTCAGCGAACTGGGTCACCCGACCGAGGAGCTCAAAGGCTTTGGTTATGGGCGGCCCTATCAGATTACGTTTTCGATCGACGGCGAGCTCAAATCCGTTGTGCTTTCGTCGATGCGACGTGAGGGTGGCTTTGGCCACGATCACTTCTCCGACCGCGCCCAGATACTCATCTGGCAGCACGCCACCTTTGGCTCCCTCCCTCGACACGTGCGCGCGTTCGACGTCGGCTACTTCACCCGTAATGGAAGGATGCGATCTGCCCGCGAGGCCGACGAGTACTTCATCCTGATGGATCTGGTCTCGGGAACCGAGTACTTCCACGACCTCAATACCATTAGGGACTCGAGCACGCTGACCGATCTCGACGTGGCCCGTGCAGAGGCGCTCTCAAATTACCTCGTCGCTATACACGCCGTGAAACGTGACGAACCTGTCATCTACACGCGCCGCATACGCGAGCTCATAGGTCACGGCGAGCTCATTATGGGCCTGATCGATAGCTACCCGAATAGCTTCGACGCGTTTTCGCAAGATGATTTCCGCCTGCTCGAAAAGCGCTGCATTGATTGGCGATATGCACTAAAAGATCGCGCGCATCGACTTTGCGTGGTCCACGGCGATTATCACCCGTGGAACATCATGTTCAGAGACGGCACTGATTTTACCGTTCTCGACCGGAGCCGTGGAGAATTCGGAGAAGCCGCCGATGACGTGACGTCGTTAAGCGTGAACTATCTCTTTTATTCAATACAGAAGTACGGGAAGCTGGCAAGAGAGTTTAAGACGCTGTTTGACTCGTTCATGAGAAACTACCTTCAGGAGACGCAAGATTACGAACTCCTTGAGGTTATACAACCATTCTATGCGTTCAGGGGGCTTGTTGTGGCAAGCCCTATATGGTATCCAAACATCGATCAGCAGGTGCGGCAGAGGCTGTTCAACTTCGTGCGAAACGTGCTTGAAGCCGAAACGTTCGACTATCAGAACGTCAACGCACTCTTGAAGGATTGACCCCCGGGGTGACTCTTGAATGGCCTGGGCTATCTGGATTACTGGACTTCCCGGAAGCGGCAAAACCACTATCGCACGAGAAGTTGCCGACAGGCTCAAGGACGAAAGGCTGAAAACGCTGCAACTTGACGAGATTAGAACTGTCGTCACTCCCCGGCCAACGTATTCAGAGCAGGAGCGCGATATCGTCTACGCGTTTCTCGCATACACGGCGAAGGTACTTACCGAATGTGGGGTGAACGTTATCATTGACGCGACGGCAAACCGAAAACGCTATCGCGATCTCGCTCGTCGACTCATACCCCGCTTCGCCGAAATTTATGTCAGCTGTTCGCTTGACACGTGCGTGCAGCGCGAGGCACATCGCGTGACAGAGTTCACACCACCAGGCATTTATGAGAAATCGCACGCGAGAGAGGCTGCCGTGCCTGGGGTGAACGTAGCATACGAGACGACCGAAGACCCGGAGTTGACCATAGACAGCGAGCGGGTTGCGCCGACCGAGGCAGCCGGAGTCATCGTGCAGGAGACAAGGCGACTTTTCGATGGAACTTAATAGCATTGTGAGCATGGCTACGCGGGCAATGGAGTCCGTGCTTGCGTTCGTCAAAACGGAGACAGATTTCTCCGCGATAACAAAGCAGAAAGAGCGCGACGTGACGCGGAGGTTCGATCTTGTTGCGGAGCAAGCGCTGCAAGACGAGCTGCTCGCCAGAGGGATCAGCGCGCGGATTGTCTCAGAAGAGTGGGGCGACCGCACCATTGGAGAAGACCCGCAGTGCACGTTCATCTTCGATCCGGTCGACGGATCCACCAACGTCGCTATCGGTTTTCCGTACTTCTGCTCGTCGCTCGCTTACGCCCCGAAAACCGACGAGGTCACCTTGAGTGATATCACTATGGGCGCAGTAGTCACGAACTCCTTAGACGTGTATGCTGCCAAACGAGGCGAAAGCGCGCGCTTCAACACGACGCCGCTCGTGAGGAAAAAATCCCTTAGGCTTAGGAAGCCCGTGGTCGCTGGATATGCTTATGGGGTGTCGCGCGTTCCGCGTGGACTCATCGAGCTCGAAAAGCGCAGCATCGTGCGGATTTTCGGAAGTATTGCCTACGACCTGTGCCAGGTTGCCTCGGGAACGCTCGACGCAGTTATTGACACGCGAGATCGCCTGAGCAGTTACGACATCGCCGCCGCGCAGCTCATCGTGCGCGAGTCGCACGGATTCGTCACGACGGGTGATGGCAGCCCACTAGATGCCCCAGTCACCGCCACTAATCTATCCCTCGTTTGTTCCACAGACCCGACACTGCACGACACGATCGTGCAGACGTTGCGCCAATTCTCAAACGATGGATAGACCAAACCAAACAACGACACTTCTTGACTGGTCAAGCCTTCCTTTTAGTTTTGTCGAAGTGAATCCAACGACGATTAGTGGCGCCCGTGACTGCACCTTCGCTGACGCAAAGCTCGAGCTCTACGCTCACTCCGGAAGAAGAATAGCCATTAAGTCTCTGCTACAAAACTAGGGCCTGGGGGGGAAAAGCAGATTTGAACTTCTGAGGTCAGGTTCCGTTTCCCCCCAGACTAAAGGGCCTGTAAAAAATCGATACTGTGTTGACTTACTAGAATATAAACCTGACTTGAAACAAGAGTCTTTGCTGTGGCGTCGCAGTTAAAGAAGTCGCTGTGATGGCGGTTCGCGGCTGCTTCAGCGATTTTCTGCGCAGCGCCCCGAACCTACCACGCCAGTAGCTCTAAGCCCTCGATAATTACGTCTTTTCGTAACACGCCCACATCTTGAAAAAATCGGTCCTAGTCATTTTCAGCTCGTGAATGATGCTGTGGAGCAACCCCTTAGGAAGCTGGCGATGAGCGTGTATCGGTATTGTGGTTGCCTGGCCGTCGTCCGAAACTAGCCGAACGTGTGAACCGCGCGTTCGAGTGACGCGATAACCTATGGTCTCCAGGAACTTAACGAGTTCGCTGCCGCTCATCGACGGAAACTTCTCAATATGCGCCGCAGCGGCGCCCGTTTGCTCGCAGCTCGGGATCAGCTTCAGTTCCGTCCCTCCTCCTCAAGCTCTTCCTCGCATAGCTGAATACACTCCTTGATGTTATCCAATGCCTCTTCGAGAGTTGTGCCGTATGAGTGACAGCCTTTTAAGGTCGGACACGTTGCGATGTAGTAACCGGCATCATCTCTTCTGATAACGATCTGGCATTCCTCCATGAACTAGCCCCCTAAGTGGGCTTGTCGTGCGCGTATAATAATGCTTGCACCGGCGATAGTGTTCTCAAAAGCTGATGAGATTGACTCCGGTTCCATCGAAGCGAGACTTGATACGGCAGGTAATGAAGAGCTTCGCCATGAGTGTGCCGTTGAGCTCCGACGGGGTGGCAACAAAGGCTTAAGTTTGTAGACACTCCTTTCTGAATAGGTCATCCGACCGTGTTTTGCACGTTCCGCAACGTGAAGAGGATGCGCTGTTGTGTTGATTGAAGGGCAAGACAATCAGAAGCTCAGCCGAGTCGGTGCGCGGATAAAGTCTCGCGTAGATCAAGCGAGCGATGCTGCTGACGAAGAGAGAGTGAGTTCTTCTCAGTTCATTCCCGGACTATTCTACCCCACGGACCACAGCGGCTATGCGCAAGCATTTGCGCTCAAGCGAGCTTTAATCGAGAAGCACGACGGAAAAGCGCTCGAAGAGGTGACTCCTGGAACCGAACTCGTCACTGAGCGCGGGACGTGTTACCGCGTAGAGACGGAAGAGGGGGTAAGCATACGTACGATACCTCCAAAGAGAGCCAAAGAGAGCCTATTAACAGATTTTAAGCTCCTCCACGGCGTTAGAGAGACGACCGAGCGCGCATTGAAGGAACGCGGATACCGCAGCATCGCCGATCTCGTCGAGCACGACCGCTTTGGCACCCAGGCGCTCCGCTTCTTAAAGCTTGTCGAAATGCGCGACTCGGGTGAATTAATCGAATGGGTTGGAAGAAGGTTTACGAGATCCGACCCGCTCGCACTGAGCGCCTCAGGCTTTCACACGCCAGACCAGTTGCTTTTTGTGGATCTCGAGACCCTGGGACTCTTCACGAGCCCAATTATAGTCATAGGAGTTGCTGAGGCGATCGACGAGACCCTGACCGTTCGCCAGTATGTTGCAAGGAACGTGGGCGAAGAACCGGCGGCACTGGAAGCGCTGCTTTCGCACGTTGACGCAAGCACTGCTCTTGTAACGTTCAACGGGAGGGCTTTTGACGTTCCTTTCCTTGAGCAACGCCTCGCTTACTACCGGATCCACGGCAATCTGCAGAGAGCTCACTTCGACGTACTCCAGTTCGCGCGACGAAGGTGGCGAGGGCTGACTCCTGACTTCAAGCTGGCCTCGTTGGAAAAACACGTAATGGGCGCTCGTCAATCAGATATTCCTAGCGCGTTAGTACCGGAATTCTATGAGACGTACCTGCGCACACAGAACGCCGGACCGTTAGTCGCGATTATCGACCATAATAGACAGGATCTAGTCGCGCTAGCGCACATTTTCTCCAAGGTTTGTGAGGGGTAATCATATCGGTCGAGACTGTTCTGCGAATCCTGCAAAGCGACCCAAGGTTCAGCCGGAAGGTTGCGCACACCGAAGTGTTGTCTGCCCGAGAACCGATCTTTGCCGAAACGGCCGAAGAGATTGCACCAAACGTCCAGGCCTACCTGCGCAAAAAGGGCATTCGGTTGTACCGGCACCAAATCAAAGCGCGCGCTGCGTTGCGCGAAGGCAAAGACATAGTTATCGCAACCCCCACCGCTTCGGGCAAGACGCTCGCGTTCAACGTACCCATTTTTGAGGAGCTCGACCGTGAGCATAACGCGACTGCACTCTACCTCTATCCAACAAAAGCGCTCTCGAATGATCAACTGAAGGTGCTTCAAGAGCTCGAGCTTATTAGCGCCGTGCGTGTCAATCCGAGCGTTTACGACGGGGACACGCCATCGCATAAGCGGCCAAAGATTCGAACGAGTGCGAGGATCGTGATCAGTAACCCCTACGAACTCCACCACGTCTTACCTTGGCACTACAAATGGCAGCGATTCCTCGCGAACCTAAAGTTCATTGTCATTGACGAGGCACACGTGTATCGTGGGGTCTTTGGATCGAACGTCGCTCTTTTGATACGGCGCCTGCGGCGACTCTGCTCGTATTACGGATCCGAGCCGCAGTTTGTTATCTCAACGGCGACCCTTGCAAATCCGATTGAATTTGGCGAGAAGCTCACGGGAAGGACCTTCACTCTTATATCTGAAGATGGATCCCCGAGAGCGCGCAAGTACTTCGTCCTGTATAACCCGTACGCTGACGGCATAGGGAAACGGTCCGCCCATCAGGAGGCCAAAGACTTGTTCCTCCTCTTTATCCGCAACCATCTGCAGACACTCTGTTTCGCACCGTCGCGAAAGATGGCAGAACTCATTGCCCTTTGGGCAAAAAATGAGGCTGAAGAATCGACACCGTTGCTCGCCGACCGGATTGCAGCCTATCGGGCCGGCTACTTGCCGTCGACACGGCGGCGGATCGAAGAACGGTTAAGAAGCGGTCACTTGGTAGGCGTAACGTCTACGAACGCACTGGAGCTCGGCATTGACATCGGTAGCTTAGACGCTGTCATCATGGCAGGGTATCCGGGCACGATCATTTCGACGTGGCAACAAGCGGGGAGAGCGGGCCGCGGGCAGGACGAATCGCTCGCGACCCTGGTCGGATTTCACGACCCGCTCGACCAGTACTTTATGAAGCATCCTGGCGCGCTGTTCGGAGGGTCGCACGAGCACGCCATTATCGACCTATCGAACGAGTACATCACCCTAGGACACGTTATGTGCGCGGCTGCCGAGTTTCCGCTTCGGCTACCTCGCGACGTCGCGTACTTTCCTGCTCTCCTCTCAGAATCGCTTGAGGAGCTGGAGCGCCAAGGCTTAGCCAAGGACACTTCGAACGGGTGGGTGTACTCAGGCAGCGGCAGGGCCACCGAGGCGGTCCCCCTGAACGCGCTCTCATCTCAGATATTCAAAGTGCTCTGCGAGGGGCGGCTCCTCGAAACGCTCGACAAGACTCGCGCATACCGAGAGGCTCACTCGGGGGCGGTGCTGCTTCACGAAGGCGAGACCTACGTCGTCGAGCAGCTCGACTTAACCAACCGCATCATTTCCGTGAGCAAGAAAAACGTGGATTACCACACAGAACCGATGAAAACCGTTGATCTTCGGATCGTCAAAGAGCTCGAAAAAAGGCCTCACGGTGCGCTCGTGGTGTCATTCGGCATCGTCGAAGTCGTTGAGCAGTACGTTGGATACAAGACGCTCCGCTACGATCAAGTCGTGGGAATCGAGAGCCTTGATTTACCGCCGCTCCGCTTCACCACGATGGCGCTGTGGTTCAGGGTCCCGGATGAGGCCGTCACGCAAGTGGCAAACGAGCAGCTCGACATCGGGGGCGGTCTGCACGGCGCAGAGCACGCGCTGATCGCCATGATGCCCCTGCACGTTATGTGCGATCGGTGGGACATCGGTGGCGTTTCGACCACGTGCCACCCAGATACCACTGCTCCAACGATCTTCATCTACGACGGTTTTGAGGGAGGGATCGGCCTCGCCGAAAAAGCCGTGGAGCTGATTGCTGAAATTGTCACCGTCACCCGTGAGCTTGTCACCGGGTGCTCCTGTGACATCGGATGCCCGGCGTGTATCTACTCCCCGAAATGCGGAAATGACAACAAGCCGCTCGACAAGCAGGCCGCAATCGTCGTGCTAGAACAGCTTGCGAATCTGGCGTCCGCTGCCTCTAACAGATAAGACGCACTCTGAACTGCCCTCAGGCGTTCGACTCAAAGCAGCTCTTAGTGCCTCTGGTTCTTGCTCATCGCGTTCCAGCTCATAACGCATTACGGTTCACCTTTGGATTGCAAGCTCCGTGGCAGATAAGCAGGCACCTGATCGCGCGTTGAGCACTCGTTGTGACAAGCGGTGCAAGCTACAAACAGTTAATACGATGCAAAACAGACCGAGTGCATTGTCTTACCGTAGGGATGTGCTGAAATCGTGCCGTTCGAGGTTATTCCCGCCATTGACGTTAAGAATGGTCGTTGCGTCCAGCTTGTCGGAGGGGTACCTAATGATGTCCTCGTTTCGCTCGAGGACCCGCTTGCCGTCGCAGAACGCTGGATCAGCAGTGGCGCTGACCGCCTTCACGTCATCGATCTTGATGGCGCATTCGGGAAGCCGCGGAATCTGAAGCTTATCTATCAGCTAGCAAAACTCGACGCGCTTATCGAGGTTGGCGGCGGGATTCGCGCATATGAAGACGTCGCTGATTTGCTTCAGGTCGGCGCAAACAGGGTGATTCTGGGCACCGCTGCTGTACGAGATCCGACCATTGTCCACAACATGAGTCGTGAGTTTGGCAGCGAGTCCATCATGGTGGCGGTCGACGCGCGAGGCGGTGAGGTCCTCATTGAGGGATGGACCCGAAGCTCCGGCTTGAGGCCGCAGGAGCTTGGCATACTCTTTCAAGAGCTAGGCGCAGGTTCACTGCTCTTTACGGACGTTGAAACAGAGGGGAGGATGCGTGGGGTACGTGGCGACGTCATACATGCTCTCGTGGAACACGTAGACATCCCTGTCATCGCGTCTGGCGGCATCGGCGTTCTGGATGACATTAGAGCGGTTGCTCGGACGGGGGCAGCCGGCGTTGTGATTGGCTCCGCGCTATACACCGGTAAGTTCACGCTCAACGAAGCGTTTAACATAGTGAGTGACCTCTAGAGTATATGATCGATATGCGCACGGCTGACGTTGCGAGAACAACCAAAGAGACCAAAATCGACCTTCATATTAATCTCGATGATGCTTCGGAGAGCGCCATTGACACCGGCGTGCCATTTTTTACGCACGTGCTCGAGGCGCTATCTTTGCACGGCGGCATAGGGATACGCCTTACTGTGCTAAGCGACGGCAATCCGCATCACGTCGTGGAGGACGCCGGCATCGCGCTCGGAATGGCCCTTAAAAGTGTGATCACGAACATGGAGGGCATCAAACGGTTCGGAAGTGCCTCTATTCCCATGGACGATTCACTCGCGACCATCGCCGTCGATGCAGCCGGACGGAGCTACCTGGTATTTAATACCACGATCGCCTCAGGCGTCGACGGCATCGATGCCAGCTTGGTCAGACACTTCATCCAATCGCTCGCCTCTCACGCTATGCTAACGATTCACGTGAACGCCTACGGCACCGATGACCATCACACGATCGAGGCTATTTTCAAAGCGCTGGGCGTCGCCCTCAATGATGCGCTGCAGCCCAGAGAGGGAGTGCGGAGCACAAAGGGGGTACTATAAGCTATTTTGTTGGTGAGAAGCCGAAAAGCCCAACAATTGCTCGCAATTTCTCACAATGCGCCCCGTCAAGCCGGCGGTGATTGCACAGCTGGTCTTCAATTTTTAGAGTCATCGAGGCCCTTTTTTGCCTTTAGAGACGTACAGCAGGCATACCACTCTTGCCATTCCTCGTGCGCATTCCAAAAAGGGCATTCGAACATCGGACACGTCCATTGCTTGAGACGCGCACAATAGTAGCTCTGCGTCGCGGCAGCATCGAACTTCGTCTGATGACGGCATAGCGAGCAGCGGCGGAGCGGGATGTATCCAGCATCAAAGCTTTGCCAATCAATGTCGCCCATTTGTCCCTCCGGACTTAATATGCTAGAAACAGTTTTGCACTCAATACATGCACCCAACGCATGGACTACTCGCACCTGATTCTACAGCTCACAACGATGAATACCGGCATAACGTTTGCGCTATCCTCGGAAGGGTAACTTCGTCGTGCTATCGCTCCCCTTTTTTTTGTACGCGACATTGCATCGAGATTAGCTTCTGCTAGAAACCAAGCGAAACCTCTTCAGTTAGAGGCTTTCGGACAGCACGGTTTGCAAGGTCCCCCCTTTCACTCAACTATCAGCCGAAAGAACAACAACCCACAGAAGGAGGGCTTGATTGCAGTTCGGGAAAACGGCGAATAAAACCCGCAGCTTACAATTCTCATTGAAGACCGCAATTATGATGCCGAGGCGACCCAAAGGCATAAGTCCAACCGCTACGTATTCCCGCCTATGCAGCAGGCGTTAATCGAAAAGCTGGAAGCATTCGGCCTCAGCGCGAAAGAGGCGCACCTGTACGCACTGTTGCTGAAGTACGGTCCGAAAACGACAGGCGAACTCGCTAAACTGCTGCACAGCTATCGAGTCGACGTGTATCGGATCCTGGAAACGCTCGCAGAAAAGGGGATGGTTGAAGAGTCGGTCGAGAAGCCGACAAAATATGCGGCGGTTTCAGTCGAAGCGGCGCTCGAGGCCGCTATGATGCGCCACGCGTATGAGCTTCGCTGGATGGAAGAGAATCGAGATGAAGTGTTAAAGCTCGCACACGAGTACTTATCCAGTGACGTCCTCGCGAACGACCTTTATACGTTTAAAGTGATAAAAGGCCGTTCTAACACGCTCGCCGCTATGGAGCAGCTGGTTAAGACCGCCGAAGAACGCATCGTATTCATTTCGTCACTCGGCGGCATTCCAATACTCTCTGCAAGCGGGCTACTCGAGTATTTTATCGACGCGACAAATAGGGGCGTTCGCGTGCGGTACATCACCGAAATCATGCTACGTAACATCGATTCGGTGCGAGAGGCTCTTGCAGGGGGCATCGAGGTCCGCCACCACGATGACTACGCGGGGATGCGCTTTCTCGTCGCCGACGCTCACGAAAGTCTGACGACCATAACGTTTGACGCGCTCCGCCATGGAAAAGACGCAGCTGATACCGCTTTCTGGACGAATAGCCCCGAATATGCACAATATCTCGAGGCCAGCTTTGAGCTCCTGTGGGACAACTCCGCCGATGCCCTGCAGCGCATTGATCACGTGCTGGCAGATACACAAATGACACAGCCAAACGCAGCCAAAAATAGCCCTTAGCTCGCGTGTGCGCCGATAAGTCAAGTTCGAAGCGTTTTTATAGCTATACGTTTCACCATGCGTGCGGGGCCGAGCGACCGTTTTTGCGGTGTGATGTCTCATGAAGAGAGAGCGCGTACGTTGGTGTATACCTATCCTTATAGTAGCCGCGCTTATTGCTGCTTTTATTGCCGCGCCGATCGCAGCGACGACGATGATTTCTGTTGACAAGACGCAGGTCAATGCCGGAGGCGCAGTCCTCATACAGGCCAATCTCGGCAAGCCAGGAGATACGGCAAAGATCGAGTACTACTATGACGCCAATAAAAACGGCATCGACGATGATGGAAGTGTGTGGACGTCCATCGCCGTTGTCAAAGACGGCGGCGCGAATAATATGATTCAAGGCACGAGCGGTCAAATCGAATACCGCTGGGTGCCGCCGGCCGACCTCGCTACAGGCCAGTACCTGATCCGGGTGACCGATTCAGACAACTCCACCCCCAAGATCGCCCCCGTCGAAATCACCGATCCGGCGACGCCGCAGATTTCGTTCCTGGTCAACGGCACTGCCACTGATCGCGTCAGCCCCGGAGGATTCGTTACGGTTCAGGCAGACGTCAGCAACAACTGCGCGCTTTGTCATAGCGGCGACCCGTCGACGTGGAGTGACTCAAACGCCAGTTTCGATCAGCAGAAGATGCAAACGCACGTAACGGCGGACTTGAGTGGCCTCACCGGTAATCCAAACGACACCGCAGTACCTGCTGAGATGATGCTCGGGCACGGCCTCGTCGGTTGGAATGTACAGCTATCCCCAGACTTACCCGAAGGCGCCGTCGGCCAGGTCTACATCCAAGTGACCCAAGCGAATTTGACGATATCGAGTCACAACGCGATCCAGGGCAGTAACGCCACTGGTAATGCGACTAATGCCACGAGCAACGCGACTAACATTTTAAACGAAACCAACGCCACGGAAAGCAACACCACCCTTACCATCACGGCGATCTCTGCGCCCGCCTATCAAAACGGCAGCGTCTCGGTCAATGTTACGGTGCTGAACCGAGGCGCCGACACCGCAAGCTCCACGTACCTCGTCTTCCAAGACCTGCCAAAAGATATCAGCGTTGATAACGGAGGCGCCTTTGATATCGCGTCCAATTCAACAGCAGTCTTCTTAGTGAATATCACCGCCGCGAGTGGCGCTTCAGGCAACTACGACCTTAACTTCCACGCGACCAGCGGAAACCTCACGAGCGAGAATCGAACGATTCCCATCCAAATCGGCAACCCGACCGTCGCTGCAGCCACGAGCGGAAACCCGTTACCCGGCTTCGAGGCTGCCTTCGCTGTCGTCGGACTGGTAATCGTCGCGTACGTCGTAAGCAGAAGGCGGTAGCCCGTCGCACGTTAAGGTGTGTATATATACATCCCTACACTATCTTTTAGTATGCGAGCCGGCCAAGTCTCTGACGACCTCGAAGCCGTCATCATGGCGGTGAACGAAACCCCTGAGTACCGAGAAGAGATTATAGACGGGTTCATCGACCAGATGCTGCGCCGCCGAAAGCGCCGATTTGCGAAGTGGCGCACGACGGCAATTCTTCTTGCTGTCGGCATTTTTGGAACGCTGTTTATCGACCGACTCATTTCGTTCCCGCTAAGTCTCTTTGCTCTTGCCTTCCTGTGGATCCTTATCGTTGCCACCTGGGCGACCACCCGAATGGTTGCGATCCTCGAGCGTCACGTCGCGCGCTACACGCTCATGTGGCTCCTCACGCGGACAGCCTTGCGGCGAGGTGTGTCGGAAGGTATCCTAACGTTGCTGACGCTCTCTGTTGCAAAAACGTGGCTTAAGCGAATCGTCAGCCGGTATCTGGGCTGAGCTTGGGTTGGCTGCGGCAGCGTCCGAACCGGCGTAAGACTTTAAAAAAAACGAGCGCACGCCACGATTCTGCAAACCGTCGGCGGGCGTAATGCCGCCCGTCCTAAAATAGCGGGACGGTCGCCGGAGTTGAAAAGCGGCGCTGGCTACCGTCGTACAGCCTCGTCGACGTCGTAACCTTCGTGCACCACGCGCGCGATTTTCCTCACTAAGCTGGTCGGATCCTTCGCTTGAAATATGTTCCTGCCTATCGCGACGCCACGCCCTCCTGCGTCGATCGAGTCTCTGACCATCTGCAGCAGCTCGTGCTCAGTGTCCATTTGCGGGCCACCCGCGACCACGACCGGCACCGGGCAGCCAGCGATGACTTCCTTGAAGGTGTCGATCTCGCCCGTATAGTTTGTCTTGACGATATCGGCCCCCAGTTCCGCGCCAACGCGCGCAGCGAGTTTCACGTATTCGACGTCGTGTTCATCTCCGACCTTATCGCCTCGCGGATACATCATCGCGAGCAGCGGCATGCCCCAGTAGTCGCATCGTTCCGAAACTTGTCCGAGCGTGGCGAGCATTTCGGATTCATTCTGTGCCCCAACGTTCACATGAACGCTGACAGCGTCCGCGCCAAATTTGATGGCCTCTTCAACGGTCTTTACGAGTACCTTGCGGTTTGGATCGGGAGCAAGCGACGTGCTCGCTGAAAGGTGCATTATCAGCCCGACGTCACGACCATAGCCTCTGTGACCGTGTTTTGCCAAGCCGATATGCCCAAGCACAGCATTGGCCCCACCCTCGGCGACCCTGTTGACGGCGATGCGGAGATCTTCGAGGCCTCTGATGGGACCTACGCTGACGCCGTGGTCCATCGGCACGATTATGGTATTGCTCGTGTCGCGGTTAAAAATACGCTCAAGGCGAACTGACTTACCGATATGCATATAGCCGAGATTACAGCGCGCGGGTTATAAGCTTATGGCCGCTTCAAAGCGGGCTGCGTCGCTACCGACAATCAAACTCTACTCAGCGCAAACGGCAGCTTGAGCACTTAAGCAAGTATTTAGAGACGAGGTACCGCTCGCTCCGAGTTATTTCGCCACGCTCTCGGCGAGGCTTCATTGACGTCGTGCGCTTTAAACGCATGGGGTTCATAGATGCTACTTGCCCACATCCCGCGCTGCTTTCAATGCGCTCACCGGTGCCCGAACTCACAAACCACCTGCAAAGCGTTTCCCAAAGGGATTCCCGCAGATATCCGCTACGGCGAACACGATCATCGCGACCCCTATCCCGGGGATGGCGGAATACGGTTCAAGAAACGCACGACACCGGCACGCACTCGATCTTGCAGCCTAAACAAGTCATCACGTTAGTGCCTCCAATTGCGCAACGCGCTTGCGCCGCGCTAGGAAGCAGAAGACAGTGATGCGCACCAAAGCTCGTAACGCGACCACAGTGGCGAGATTTCGAGACGCGTGCGTGGACTGTAGGATTCGCCTAAAAAAGTGTATTAACATTTTTTCCTTACGAAGTTATTTGAGCTTTGGCGAATGATGAACGTATAGCAGAGGCGAGATCATGCCACGGCACCTGGACGACTTGCGATGCAAGCAAGACCAGTTTATCCATACGCTCTATTCAGTGACGCAGGGCGACACCTGCACCTGCGGGGACGTTCGTACAATCACACGAAAACTGGGTTTCGATCACAATACGTGCGTATCTGTAGTCAGCTATTTTATGACCAAGGGAATTATCGAGCAGCGCCACGAGTCCCTTTCCCACCTCGTGAAGTTGACTTCAAGAGGCATCGACTTTGTGGAGGTAACGTTTTCTGCCGTTACCCACGTGTTTGAAACGAAGTTGGACGATTGCGCCGATGGTGCAGCGTGCGTGTTCGAAGGACTCAATTCGCCTGCGCCTAAAGAGCCAGTGAGAAAAACAGCCTGAACTCGGTTCCGATGGAGGCGACCGTTTAAACGCAGAAGCCCCGGCACGGCTAGGCTTCAAGCGTTAGCAAGTGTTGTTAGCAGAGGAACGAAGCTGCAAGAGGCGCTACAATTACTCTCAGTGAATCTTACCTACGAGCCTAACGGCTAAAGTAGCATTCACTGCGGCGCGATGCACGCATAACGCCTAAGCGCACACAAATGACGCGTGGAGGAACTAACATATGGATGCATTAGAAGCTATTCTGACGCGAAGAAGTGTTCGACGATACACGGACGAGCAAATTGATGATGAGACGATGCAAAAACTCCTTGCGGCGGCGATGAGTGCGCCTTCAGCGGCGAACGAACAGCCCTGGGAGTTCATTATTATCAGGGACCGGACAATGCTCGATGCTATTCCGACGTTTAGCCCGTTTGCGAGCATGGTGAAGCGCGCGCCCCTTGGCATACTCGTCTGTGCTGACACGAGGAACGTTATCGTTCCGGGATTTTGGGTGCAAGATTGTTCGGCGGCGACACAGAACCTGCTCCTTGCTGCTCGCGCGCTTGGATTGGGAGCCGTATGGACCGGTGTCTATCCGATGGAGGGACACGTGGCAGGATTTGCCAAGCACTGCCAGCTCCCCGAAGGCGTGATTCCGCTGGCATTTGTGGTGGTCGGCCATCCGGCCGAAGAGTCGCCAGCACAACACAGGTTTAGCGCGGACAGGGTCCACTCAAACGTGTGGTGATGTCACGTCCACCGCAGCACACCGCCGAGAGAGGGAGCTGGCGCTGCCACCCGGATTGCAAACCGCGCGTTTGCTACCACTATTCGTGCGTCAGACTTGCCCTGAAAGCCGACCGTCAGCGCCGCACTTTCGTAGTGAAATGCTTAAGTACGATTATATCTGAATATATATCTAAAGACATCTTCCTACGACACCCTTTGCACACTGTTCAGAACGGAGCACTATGGACGAATATTTAATCAAATTGCTTGAAAACGCTGAAACGCTGTCTGACATCTTCGAAGTGGTCAAGGCGACCGTCGAGAAGTCAACGGGCATGAGCCGAGGCGGCATCATGCTCGGCTTGGCCAACCTCGGCAACCACCCAAACGGCTTCTTCGGCGCCTTCTACCCGGTCGGCTCGAACATCATCGTCATGAACCAAGTGCCGCTGCAGCGGATCAAGGAGACCGACCCCACGCTGTGGAAGCCCTACGTGTTCCACGTGCAGCTCCACGAGTACATGCACTCGTTGGGCTACCTGAGCGAGCGCGTCGTCCGACAGCGCGTCCACGCGATTACGAAGAACGCCTTCGGTGACGAGCACCCCGCGACACTTCTCGCGGCAAATACCGAGCGTTTCATCCCGCACCTCGCGTACCCGAACGTCTCGTGGCAACCGAAGGATCTCAAAATCAAGCTCGTAGAAGATTTTGACCGATCGAGCGCGAGTTACTTCGCGTAGTCTGATTTCTCGTGCGCGTTACCTAATGCTTTTTTCAAAACGGCGCAGAGATTTTCTTTTTGCATGCGCTACCGCACCTTCCCGCGCACCAGCGACGCAAAGATGCCGAGGATGCAGAGCACCGTGAAGAGTGAGAACGCGAGTTGATTGCTCTTGAGGAACAGCTGCGAAGAACTCGGCGTAATCAATTCCTGTCCGATGATGAGCGCGAAAATAAGCTCAACGAGTGCCACGCTCACCACTTGCCCGATGGTGCGCATGGTCGCGACCGTTCCTGCTGCGAGCCCGTAGAAGCGGCTTTCAACGGAGCTCATAACGGCGTTCGTGTTTGGAGAATTGAAGAGACCAAACCCAAATCCGAGAATGGCCAAACTCGCGATGATTAGCGGTATAGGCGTCGTCGCCGTCAAAAAAATGAAGGGAGCGAGACCGACCGTGGTTATTCCCATGCCGATCGAGGCGACAATCCGCGGTTCGGTCCTGTCCGAGAGCCGTCCAGCCACCGGCGATACGGCAGCCAGCACGATGGGCTGTGCTATCAGGATGATGCCCGCTATCTCAGGGTTGAATCCCCGCACGCTCTGCAAGTAGATGCTCAGCAACAGGGTTACGGCAAACGTCGCGCTGTAGCTGATCAGCGCTGCCACGTTTGAGAAGGCGAACGCCCGATTCCTGACGAGGAGATTGACATTAAAGACAGGAAATCGTACCCGCATCTCCCAGACAACAAACGACGCGGCCGCCGCGACCCCAACGACGATGAGTCCAAGGCTGCTCAACGCAGGAATCTGCGTGAGACCAAACACCAATGAAAGAAGGGCGATCCCGTATACGACCGAGCCGACGAGGTCGAAGCGTTCGCCCTGCGCGTCGGCCCACTCCACCTTGAGCTTGCGAACGCTCACCAGAGCAATGATGATCCCCAGCGGGATATTGATGTAAAAGATGCTGCGCCACCCGATGTACTGCGTCATGAGACCGCCGAGGAACGGGCCGACCGATAGACCGAGATAGACGGCGGCGACGCTTATGCCGATCGCCTTGCCCTTCTCGCCCGCTGGATACGCTGACGTGAGGATGGCAACGCCCGTGCCGGTTATCATAGCCGCTGCGAAGCCCTGGAACGCCCGAAATGCGATAACCGACGTGCTTGAAAATGAGAGCGAAATGAGAAATGACGCGACGGCAAAGAGGATCGCCCCGTAGGCGAAGACGCGCTTTTGGCCATAGATATCGGCGAACTTGCCGAACGGGACGAGAAAAATCGCCAGTGTGAGCAGGTACGCGGTCGCGACCCAGGCGAGCGTGACGGCGTCCATGGCGAACTCACTTGCGACCGACGGAAGCGCGATATTCACGGCGGACACGTCAAACGGCGTGAGGAAGGAGGCAAGAGCGACGACGATCAAAACGAGCGTCCTGTCTGCGGCAGCGACCGTTTGTGCATCGGTATCTCCAGAGGGCACCAAACCGTTCACCTTCCCGTTGCCATGAGACGACACGGTCACGCGTTCCCCCCTTGAGCGCCGCTACAGCGTAAGCTGTCCACGTGCGTGTGTCGCTGGCCTGATGTGCGTTAGAGTAACGTAGCTCCTCACTTTTTGCCTTTTCGGAGCGCCGACGAGCGGAACGGCGAGGAGATAAGACTCCGCGGCACGCGCCCACGAACAGGTGGGTTTTTTGCTTGCGATTGAGCAGATAAGTAACTTCTTTCGCGGGTTCTACTCATTTCTTCACGTGTGCGAGGGCAGTTTGGCGCATGCTGGGAAGCCGTGCGAGAACTACCACTGTCTCGACAATGACGTTATGGTGAGTGGATTTTGGCTGCGCAACGAGATGGACTGTGCGGCTGATACCTCCAAAACAGAAGCATTTGGCATCATGAAGGAGCACGGTGCAGGGCCGCAGGAACAAGAGCCTTGACGGCGCACAAAGAAGCGATTTAAGTACGGTAAAGACTAACTAGTAACGGTTCAACCCGTTCAAAAAACAAAAGTAGGAGGTGAGGCCGCTATGGCCACGTTTATATGGCGCGGCACCTGGACCGCGAAAGGGATGGAGAAGATCAATGACTTGCCCCAGCGCTACGAGACGGCTCAAAATGCGTTCAAGTCGGCGGGGGCAGAGTTGAAAGACCTCTCAGCACCGGACTGGCAAAATCGCAAACAATGTCTGCGGTCCACATCGCAAAAGCGCTCGATATCATAAAAGATCTCGATGAGTCACGGAAAGCGCTGGGCGCTGAGTACGGCAGGCAGTAGCTGAGAGTCCGTTTCGTTGATGACAGACAAGAACAGTCTGAACTCCTCCGACAACACCGGCATAGGACATGGACACCTCAGCGATACGAGCCATCGTCAATCGCCATAAGAAATGGCGGCTGGAGCAGCGAGGCGGGAGGAGGGCAGACTTGCGAAACGCCGAATTGCGCGAGGCCGAGTTGGGCTGGGTCGATCTTAGTGGTGCCGACCTTCGTAACGCGGATCTTACCGCCGCCGATTTGGTGCCTTGTGCGATGCCAACCTGAGCCGCGCGTCTATGGAACGGGCGACGCTATATAGGGCTGACCTGACGGGCGCCGACCTCTCTCGAGTGACGCTCTCGCGTGCAACAGTAGAGAGAGCGCAGCTCAATCGCGCGAACTTGGCGCACGCAAATCTTAGTAGCTCGAATCTCAAGGGTGCTATTCTCATCGATGCTGATTTGCACGGCGCCGACGTGCGCTTCGCGGTGGTCACTGGAGCTGATCTCACCAGCGCGGACCTCAGAGGGGCAAACTTGGCACACGCCGACTTGACGTACGCCGTTCTCTCGGGGGTCAAGCTCGAAGGTGCGGTATTTTTAGCGAGAGCCACGCGAGATCAGCCAGAGAGTGGTTCGGTGCCTCCACACTTTGGAAAAAACGAGCAAGTCGTTGCGTGGCAAAGACGCACCAGCACCAAACGGGGCCGCAAAAGACGAACACGCACCGCAAGCATCAAAATCGTCAAGTTTAAGTGAACGACTGACTAACAGTCCTCAAAGCTTAGGGTTCCCTCGTCCGCCATTTTCCGATCCGACGCAACGTTGCTATCGGACATATGCACAATGTGGGTGTGCTAACGCCGGGGTGAGTGCAGACGGCTACCGACATAGGAGATGAGTTAACAGGCGCGCGCCTATCGCCGCTGGCACGCCTTCTAGTCATCGCAGCAAGCGTTATAATCATCCTCGCCGGCCTAAAGGCTGCAGCCGAAATTGCAGCTCCTATTCTTTTTGCGATCTTCCTTGCGACGCTCGCGAGTCCGTTGCTCCAAGGTCTTGAAAATCGGGGGCTCTCCACTGCCCGCGCTTTGGCAGTGATGATTGCTGGAACGCTAGCGCTTGGCGGCGGCTTTGTCGCGCTAATTTACCTCTCGATTCGCCAGATCCTCATTCTGCCGTCCGCCGCGAACGCTGGAGCGCTTGGAGCTGCGCGCTCGTCGCTCGTAGGCCTCGGACTTAACGGAACGCTGGAACCAGCGAATATCCTCAGCGACAGGTTCGTGCTTCAAGCGAGCGGGGCTATCCTGCACGCCGTCAGCAGTGCGGTCCTGCAATTGGTCATCCTGATCACGCTGTTCGTCTTTTTCTTGATCGCGTTTCCGAGGTTCCGTTCTACAGAGCTCGTGGACTACGTCGACTCGAACCCCCTATTTGCTCCGTTGCTGGCGGTCAGGAAAGACCTGTGGAGCTTCCTGGTCATTCGCACTAAAGTGAATGCCTTTATGGCGATTCCCGCCACGATCTTCCTCGTCGCAGCGGGCATCGACTTCGCTTTGCTATGGGGAGTCTTGCTCTTTATCTTCAGCTTTATTCCATACATCGGGTTCGCGCTGGCGACGATTCCACCCGCGTTGTTAGGGTGGATAGAGTACGGGCCTATCGGGGCGATCGCGGTCGTCCTCGTTTTTGTTATACTCAACATCATCGCGGAATACATCCTCTTCCCCCGATACGCAGGCAAAGGGCTCAACATCCCGCCGTGGGTCGTGCTCGTTTCGGTGTTTTTCTGGGGCTGGCTTCTTGGCGCGCTGGGAACGCTTATTGCAGTGCCCATCACGTTGTTGATTCGAGTCTTGCTGAGCAATTTTACGGAGGCGCGCTGGCTTGTGGATGTTCTTGGAGGCGATGCCACCAACATCGGGTCCGATGACGCACCGGATCCGACAGTCGCGTCAAAGCAGTAGATGCGTTCGCTTTTCCCGTCTCGGATAGGGAATCCCAACCATTGGCTTGCCTAGAACGTCTGCGAAACATGATGAACTCACTCAGGGACGAGCAGCGTGCTTGCGCCGTATAGTATCCCTGCTGCGACCACAAATACTCCGACATAGGCAACAAGTGCTTGGCTTGGGGTGGTGGCGCTCAACGTGTTGTTGGCTACGTAGATGAGGGCTATACCAGCAACTATTGCTATCGCAGCTACAGCAAGCCCTTTGCGCCCCTGTCGAACACGGGCGCCCCTATCCTCCGCTTGCGCCATGTGGTATCGGTCTCCTAACCCCGCTGATTCTTACGGCGACCAACGAGTAACTCACCACTTTTGCTGTGTTCGAGACTCCGGACGCGACAGAAACCAATAAAAAGAGCATAAATTTGAAACAGAATGTGCCTATTTGCTAAGATCCTCGTGCCGTGACTAAGAGCGCATTGAAGGCGTAAGGCGATGTCCCGCTTGCCACGCGCGACACAGAAGGCTCCATAACAGCCATCTTTTGCGAGTCGCGCCAGTGAATAGAGAGCAGTTAGTCGCTTTGACAGCACGAACTACGCTTCATCACGGATTTTCGCAGCACAGGGACCAACAGCACAACGTGGATCAATAGGGTCACTGCCAATACAAGGACGTGTATCAAGACGATTACGAAACCTAGTATCAGCAGCAATTTCGTGAGCGCTAGTTTGCCTAACATCCTTCACCTCGCGTACGACGGTACATCGCTTACCAGAACGTGCAGCCAGAGATAAACGTTTTCCCTCCTTGGCTTCGAACACCGGCCCAGCTTGAACGACGCGGAAAGACGAGAACAACGTGAGGCTTCGTCCGCCAGAGCGCAGAGCGCTCATCGGTCAGCCAAGAGCGACGCGTGCTCAAGCGCGTTGGCTCCGCACACTCTGTCGCCGCACGTGACTGACGGTCAGCGAAACAACAAACGGGGAAGGCCCGTGGGCACCGTCCGTTCTTCGCTTATCGCCAGCCGTTTATAGGAAAATGCAAAACATGAGGCGATGAACGAAAAGAGTGAGATCGCTATACTGGTCGCCGTCTCGATCGTTTCATCTCTGCTCTTGTACCTACCCTTTGCGTTAAATGTTCACGCCATTCTGGGGGTACAATTGCCAGCTACAGGGATCACCGTGATCGAGCGGTACTACGACGGACCGCTCTACGCCGTGGTTTCAAAAACGTTCTACGCCCCGAGCGCTAGTATCTACGGTGCCCTTGGCTTGCCGGCGGCGTACTATGCAGCGCACTTGCCTGGGTACCCGTCCGTGATATGGCTCTTTTCGCTGGTAACTGCTCCGCTTACCGCGATGGTGGTGGCGAACCTTGTTATCTCCGCGGGGACAGTGGTCACTTTTTACGTGTTCACGGCGCGATTCAAACTGGTGCACGATCCATTTTCCTCCTCCCTGTTGTTCCTTTTCTTCCCACCGCGATGGTTCTTGTACCGAAGCGTCGGCGCATCCGAACCGCTGTTCATGCTCGTAAGCTTGCTGATGCTCTACGCTTTGAAGAAAGATGCGCCGGGCAAGGCGACGCTCTGCGGCGTCGCGGCTTCGCTGACACGGATATGGGGCGTGCTCAGTTTTTTTGTGCTGGTAGGTTCCTGGCTCTGGAATAAGAAACTGACACCAAAAAGAGTCGTATTAGCCCTCGCGGTCCCTGCATCCTTGTTGCTACTGTTCACGTTTTACGCGTATTCGCTGGGTAACTTCTTCGCCTACTTTGCGGTGAACGCGGGGTACCTGCAGATTATTCCCTTGCTGCTCATCCCTGCAAAAACCGTTCTTCCTGAGAGCAGCAGTGCATTTGCTGGCGAGTGGTACGTCGTGCTCTTTTTCCTCTATGGCCTCGGTATTGTCAAGCTTTATGAAAAGCGCTTTCGAGAGCTCTTTCTGTACGCGCTCGTGATGTTTCTCCCGCTGCTGTTTGTTTTCCACGAAGACATTAGCCGGTATTTGCTGCCTATTGCACCGTTCGCACTCATCATCGGCTTCGACGAGCTCATCCCAAAGAAGCGAGTGCTTTTCCTTATCCCTCTCGCACTACTCTGCGTGGCAGCCTATCTTTACTGCGTGGCAGTCTTACCAACTAACGTGCTGCCACTTGACGCGTTTCAACGTCTATCGCAAGCACTCGGAACCACCTGATCAAAAAAGACCGACTAGTGGCTAGACCGGACCCAGCACGTTTGGCCACTACGCCGCTCCATTAATCTTCCTGATGTTCGCCTACAGCGGTCCCTTCAAGCTTGGCACCTCAGCTTGCATCGCCTTGAGTTCTGCAAGATCGACCTTAATTTCATCGGTCCGCTCCGCCACCCTGCAGGCTTGATTGGAAGCTGTGCGCCACATTCACGGGCGGCCTGCAATCAGACGAACGACTAAATGTCTATTCACATGAGCCGAGATAAGACAAAAGCGCGCGGGTTGTGCGTTAATAGCTTTGCTCAGCGGTTCTAAGCCACAACATGAACACGCTCGGCATCAACTGGGCTTAACGCGAAGGGTGGACGATTTCAAAGTCACACGGCCAAAACTGCAAAAAAACGGTCGGACAAAGCTCCAATTATTGGCGCCCGTATGCTCGTCCGCTGACGACAGTATCGAATCAGCGAGTAGATATGAGTGCGACACGCGTCGCTCGTTCAACGTAAGCGTCTCAATCTGCCGCGCCGTGTATGCAAAAGTAGGCGCCGCCTAGGCTATATTCCGCGTAGAGGGGGCAGCTCAAGCAGTTACACCCCTTCATTGCGGGCTTCTTTTCGCTCACGCCCATTGCACAGTACGTGCCATCGGTAAGGTCGTTTTTTTGAAAGGTCGGACAGCCGGGGCAGATGCACTTCATCATCGTGTCTTGATTAAGTGGAACTTTCACGGGATTCGCCTCCAGATCGTCAACGTGCGCAGACTATTAATGCCTTTCTTCATGCGTTCAACTTGGTAGAGGGCGTATGCTCGCGATCATGGTCAGCAGTGCTATTCCCAATGGAACTAGCTAACGTGAAGTAAGAGCTCAATTATGAGTACTGAGGTAGTGAATCACTGAGCGCTTTCGATGCGTTCAACTCCTTTGAGCGTAAGCGATGCGTACAGCGTGCCCTCATACGAAGCGATAAACCCTTTTGCCTCCAAGTACTCGACGATCGTTTCGAGTGTCTCCCAATCAAACCCGTGCTTTTCGCCGACGTCATACGAATCAATTAGGACCCCGAATCGACCCTGCGCAATAGTGTACATTTCGCGCAAGAATCGCCGCTTTTTCTCCTTCATCTCAGCTGCAAAGCTCATCGCGTAATGCAATACAAATCTGAAGGGAAAAACGTTGCGAGAGCTGAGCGAAAATGAACTGACGCCGCGCACCACGTCACTCATGCTCGCCTACGCGGGCCCACAACTCTTCCGGACGCAAGACGAAAAGCCCCTGTTGAGCAGAAACAAGCAAATAAATCCCAAAAGGCTGCGTAAGCTTTTTGTAATTGCAGCGAAACTGTATGCCGAGATGGTAGAGAGCTGGTCTACCGAGGATGCCAATCGAGCGGTCATAGCCATTGCCGTTATCCTCAAACGTGTCGGAGCCCTTCCAAAGGTGCTCGCAGACGCCTATCAGCACGAGATCGAGATGGGTGAAGTGTCAGTAACGCGACGCTTCTACGAACAACTGGCGGTCAACTGCCCAGCCGCGCTTGATTACTTCACGGAGCGCGCGGCTGACGCGCGCGAAAGCGAAAAAGATCGCGTCGAAGGCTCTCTTCGACAGATTCCAATCGATTGATTAACGCGCGCCACATAGGCGAGTGCGCCTCCATCTCATGAGGATTTCAATAATCCGAAGTGCTCTATTCCTTCGATGATTCCTGCAGCGTAGTTTTCGCGCGCCCAGTAAACGTCCTCAGGCAGCGCGTCAGCGTTGAGCTCCGATTTATGGTTGCCGACGACGACCGCCAAAAACCCTGCAGAGAGCAGCTCGATGTCGTTCCCGCTATCGCCCGCCGCGAGGACGCTGCGTGGACGAATTCGAAGCCTCTTTCTAACGTAGCCGACCGCTTCTCCCTTCCCCGCTCGTTCCGGAATGACGTCGAGGTCGGTCCCGCTCGAGTAGACAACCTTGTGTGCGATGCCGATCTCATCGAGCCGCTTATGGATCTCTGGTATGACGACATCGGCTTTGCGAAAAAGATGATAGCTCTGCTTAAACTCAAACTGGCGCGACTGTTGGAAAAGATACGGTATCGTCGCAAGTGCCTGGTGTAGCTCAAGGCGGTCCCACTGACGATCGATGTGCCGCGTCCACGCGTCATCCCGCCGGTAATCGGGCCCCTCATAGACTTCTGTGCCGACGTTACACAGCAAGTAATCCGGCTCGCGTAAGCACTCGGCGACCATAATCTCAAACATTTGGATCTTATCGCGGCCCGTGACGTAAGCGACAGTGACGTCACGATGCATCGAGAGCAGTGCGACTAGGCTTGAGTAAGCGGCGCGGTCACCCGTGAGCGTGTTGTCGACGTCGGTAGCGAGCAGCTTCATGCTCTCTTCTCATTGCGCCCCGTCGTATTTAGCATCTGTGACCAGAGGCGTGCGGTCGCGGGCAGTAGTCATACCTCCGGTCGTCCGTGTGCCACCCACACGAGGCGCAGCGCCTGGCCGGGGGAACCGCCTGCCGACACAACAGAAACAGGATTATCGGGAGAAACACGAACACGAGTGGCTTGTGAAGCGTGGCGATGAGAACGACAGTGGACGCCCTCGGTCCGATAAACGCTATTGCGAGAAGAGCTGTATCCGGATGCTTTGTGGCCCTATTGCCGTTATGGGCTAAAATGGGTTTCGGAAGTGTACGAGCCGAGCACCTTTAGTCGCGATACGTGCTTTTGTAGCGCACTTAACGCATCCAAGACCACGGAGTCGGACGCACTGCCCTGAAGGTCGATGTAGAAGATGTACTCACCGAGCGACCGCTTTGCGGGCCGCGACTCAATCTTCGTGAGGTTAAGCTGCCGTTCCGCAAACACGTGGAGCACCTCATAGAGGGCCCCTGGTCTATCCCGTTTCAGCTCGAGCACGATTGACGTCTTCAAATCCTCTTGAACGTTCGGCTGTCCACCACGCCGCTTCACGACGACGAATCGTGTGAAGTTCTCTTTGACATCCTGAATGTCCGCCTCGATGATCTGCAGGTGATAGCGTTCCACGGCACGAGATGATGCAATCGCTGCCGCGCGTCGATCCTCGCTCGCCATGTGCGCAGCTTGTGACGTACTGCTCACCGCGACCACTTGCCGCCCAAACGCGCGCAAAAACGTGTTGCACTGAGCGATTGCTTGCCAATGAGAGTACACCACTTGAACGTCTGCGCCCTCGAGGGCCGCAAGAAAGTGGCGTATGGGTAGGATGATTTCGCGGGCGATCTGCAAGGGCAGGGTGAGCAGCACGTCGAGCGCGGTTCCGACCGACCCCTCGATCGAGTTCTCCAAGGGGATGACGCCGCAGTCAAGCTGGCGCCCGATAAGGTCACGGGCAACGTCTTCTATGGTGGTAAAGTAACACAGCGTGTCTTCTGGAAAGCCCAGAGCTAGCGCGGCCACCTCACTGTACGTCCCTTTTGGTCCGAGCACGCCAACGAGCATACGTTCTCTTTCTGGTCGCTTGAGTAATAAGGGTTCTTCAAAAAAGTTTATATCGGAAGCCGCGTTACTGTGTTACACTTTAGCAATATGGAGGATTGACATGGAAACAGGCAAAGTAGTACGACTAGAGCGTATCACCAATCGGGAGAGCGGCAACATCGTTATCATCCCGATGGATCACGGAATCTCTATAGGCCCGGTCAAAGGCCTCGTAAACCTTTCCGACATCGTGAATAAGGTGGCCGCCGGAGGAGCAAACGCAGTTTTAATGCAGAAGGGAATGGTGGCACACGGTCATCGCGGGTACGGCCGCGATATCGGGCTGATCGTCCACATGAGCGCCTCGACCTCATTGGGCCCCGACCCAAACGACAAGGTGCTCGTGTGTACGGTCGAGGAGGCCCTCAAAGTAGGCGCGGACGCGGTCAGCGTGCACATAAACATCGGCTCGGAGACGGAAGCAAACCAGCTTCAAAAGCTTGGTCACGTTGCGGAACGCTGCAACGAATGGAGCATGCCCCTCCTCGCCATGATGTACCCCCGCGGTACCAAGGTCTCGGACCAGTACGGCGAGGAGGTCGTCGCCCACGCCGCGCGCGCAGGCGCAGAGCTTGGTGCCGACATGATCAAGACGAACTACACCGGCGACCCTGATTCGTTTGGACGCGTGGTCGAAAGCTGTCCGGTACCAGTCATCATCGCCGGAGGCCCCAAAGTAGACACGGACACTGAGCTCCTCCAGATGATCTCAGACGCGATCGCGGTAGGGGCACGAGGCGTGGCCATCGGGCGCAACGTGTTCCAGCACGACAAGCCGACTCACATCGTTCGCGCGATATCGCGCATCGTGCATGACAACGCTTCCGTCGAAGAGGCGCTCCAAGAACTAGAGCGTTAACGTTAAATGACTGAGGGCGATGTGCATGGTGGGAAATTATGAAGAGCGTGTGGATTAAGGCGGACGCGGGCCAGTGGGAGGAACGAAAGCCGATCATTACCTTCGCGCTCGAATCGGGCGCCGATTGCGTGTTGGTCAACGAAACAGACGTGGATGCCGTGAAGCAACTTGGCGGGATAGCCGTGGCGGCCTTTGACGAGGGGCGAGACGATCACGCTGACATTTGCGTCGTGGGAAGAGGTGGAGAAGGCGACGGAACGCTCCTTCTTCCAAGCACGACAACCGACGCGACCGACTACAAACGGCTAAGCTCGCTGGCCGCTGAGACGGCGGCCTATGTCGTGATCTCCGATAAAGCCCATGAGCGGTTCGCACAAGAGGTCGCAACGGCGTGCGGCCACCTCATCATCATCGGAACGGATTGGAAGGTCATCCCCCTTGAGAACTTGATCGCCGCGTTGCAGGGAACTGTCGACATTATCGCCGGCGTAAGATCGTTCGAAGAGGCAAAAACCGCGCTTGAGACCTTGGAACACGGTGCGGACGGCGTGCTCCTCGATACCGATGATCTATCACAAGTCGCAAAAACGATCGAATTTGCGCATAAATCAGAGCACATCATCGAGCTTGTACCCGCCACCGTAACGACCGTGAAGCCTGTCGGCATGGGCGACCGCGTGTGCATCGACACGTGTTCACTCATGGTCAGCGGCGAGGGCATGCTTATCGGGTCAGGCGCCAACGGCTTTTTCCTAGTCCACGCGGAGACCGAAGAGAGCCCGTACGTCGCTCCGAGGCCGTTTCGCGTAAATGCCGGACCGGTGCACGCGTATATCTATGGGGAGGAAAAGACGCGCTACCTCTCTGAGCTACAGGCAGGAGACGACGTGATGATCGTGCGCAGTGACGGGGAGACGCGTCACGGCGTGATCGGCCGCGTAAAGATTGAGCGGCGCCCACTCATTCTGATTGAGGCTGACGTGGACGGGACGACGATCAAGACGCTGCTTCAGAACGCCGAGACGATCAAGCTTGTCGCGAAAGGGGGCACACCCATCGCCGTTACCGAATTGAAACCAGGAGATGTGGTGCTAACGCACTGCGAGCGAGCAGGACGGCATTTCGGCATAGGCGTCGAGGAGACGCTCATCGAGAGGTGATGATGTGATTCAGCTAGGCGATGTGATTATTGGAGGAGACGAAGGACCAAAGATCGTCGGGGTCATATACGAGCCAGGCCAAGCGCGACAGGCCGTTGAGGAGGGGGCGGATATCATCGAGTTTCGCGTCGATCTCGCTGATGATACGAACGGCGTACTGCGCGACCTCGAAGAGGTCTCGCTACCCGTCATTCTCACGAACCGTCGAGTCGAAGAGGGCGGTAACGCCGCGATGAACCGCCGCGAGCAGCTCGTCCCCCTCATTTCGTACGCGTCGATCGTCGACATTGAGCTCATGGCGCCGGATAGGGACGACCTGATTGCTGAAGCGGCGACGCACGGGCGTCCGACGTTGATCTCTTATCACGACCTCGACGGAACGCCTGCGGAAGCTGCAATGCTTGAAATCGTGCGAACGGCAAATGGTTACGGCGACGTCGTCAAGCTAGCAGTCACCATTGAGCACCTGCGAGACGTGCCGAGGGTGCTTGACATGAGCCTAGCCGTGCGAGAAGAGGGCTTTACTTTCTGCCTGGTGCCCATGGGCGCCCTCGGATCACATATCAGGCCACTTATGGGAATTTACGGTTCATCGCTGCTTTATGGGTACGTGGGACAGCACATCTCCCCCAAGATGCGGCCGTACGGATTCACCGGAAAGCGCGCATCACCCGGGATGCTCAGCGTTTCACGGCTAAAGCGCGCAATTGAAGAGATCCGTTCATGGCAGTAACGACCGTTTATGGCGTGCTTGGCAGCCCGATAGCTCATTCGCTTTCGCCGGTCATGCATAACGCCGCGTTCGCCGCGCTGGACCTCGATGCGGCGTACATCGCCTTCGACGTGGACAAGGAGCGCGCTGAAATGGCAATACGGGGAGCGCGGGCGCTCGGGTTTGGCGGACTCAACATTACCTTTCCCCTCAAAGAAGCCGCTTTGCATTACTGCAAGCCTGATGCATTATCACAACGAATCGGCGCAGTGAACACGATCGACCGCGCGGGAGCGGGCTACAACACCGACGGCATTGGAGCGGTCAGGGCGCTCGAGGAGGCCGGCGTTACGGTCAAAGACGCAAGCATCGTGCTCCTGGGCGCAGGGGGCGCTGCAAAGGCGATCGCGGCACAACTGCTGCTCAGCGGAGCACGCGTACTCGTTGCCAATCGGACGGCGAGCAGGTCGCTCATCTTGGCCCAGCAAATGACCGCTGCGAACATCAACTGCGGTTGCGGCGACATAGAGGCACACAGCCTAAATGAGGTCGATCGCCTGCTCCGCGAGGCACGTGTGCTTATCAACGCCACCACTGTGGGAATGCGCGGCGTGCTCGAAGGACAGACGCTCGTAGCCTCAGCTCAAATGCATCCCGGTCTCGTGGTCTTCGACATCGTCTATCACCCTCTCGAGACTCCCTTGTTACGCGAGGCCCGCGCCGCAGGATTACAAACAATTGACGGCGTGAAGATGTTGGTGCACCAAGGGGCGGCCTCCTTCGCCCTGTGGACCGCGTTAGACCCGCCCGTGCAGACTATGGAGGCGGCAGTCCGCGAAGCGCTCCGAAGCGCGAGCGGGACGGACGACGAGGGAAGGTAGTAATGTCACTCAAAGCGGCAATCGTGGGCGGCCACGGAGAGATGGGGCGCTGGTTCGAACGATTTTTTGTGCAACGAGGGGTGGATGTCACGCTTGTTGGGCGATCATCGCGCGTCCGCTACGCGGACTACGACGTGGTTATGGTCGCTGTGCCCATCGACGTCACATGCAACGTGATTGCACAAGTGGCACCCCAGTTGAAACCAGACGCGGTGCTCTTCGACATAACGTCCATCAAGCGAGACCCCGTCAAACAGATGCTGGCCAGCGCCCCACAAGGCGTCGAGCTCGTCAGCGTCCATCCCCTCTTTGGTCCCAGCTTGCCCGACATGGAGGGGCAAACCGTCATTGTCACGCCGGTGCGCGGAGAGCGCGGACGTCAGTTTCTCGTCGATCTCTTTGAGAGCGCGGGCGCTCGTGTCGAGGAGCTCTCAGCTGACGAGCACGACCGCCTCATGTCGGTGATTCAAGGACTAACCCACTTCGGCTACATCGCCACGGGCGCTACACTCGAAGCCCTCCGCTTTGATATCAAACGCTCACGCCGCTTCATGAGCCCCATTTATGAGATTATGATCGATTTCGTCGGACGAATCCTAGGGCAGAACCCCGCACTCTACGCCTCAATCCAGATGAGCGCCGATCGATCCGTCCACGAGGCTTTTCTCACGCAATGCGCGACGCTCGTTGACATTATCAACGCGAGGGATCGCGACGCGTTCGTTGCGATCATGAAGCGCGCGGCAAAGCACTTCGGGGACGCCGAGCCGGCCCTAAAACGCTCCAATAAGCTCATTATGGCCAACATCAAAGAGTTAGAAGAGTTTAAGCAATCCATCGGAAGTGCGCGCGGGCTCCGAAATGTCTACACCGAAGCCGTGCACGTCGGCATCATAAAGAGAGCTTCCCCGGACGAAATCGCCGTGGAAGAGGGATCTAAGGAGGTTATCTTAAAGACGGAAAACGTGCAACTGATGACGGAAGAAGAGCTCAAGCAGCACCGGCTAGCGCGCGGCCAGCGGTACCGGGATTTTTCCGCAGTGTTTCCTGCCGGGGCGGATCCCGATGTTATAGCCCGTGTGCTTTCCACCGTCCCAGGGGTTACCGCGGTGAACGTCATCGACCACTACGCGCCGCGCGCAAGTTACACCTTCCGAGTCTCCACTTACAGAGACGGCGACGTAGGACAGCTGCACCGCGACGTGACGGAGCTGCTCGTCGGAATTGGATGCCGACTCCGATAAGAAGCCCGTCCACGAGTGACGTGGCTACACCCCGTCTGCGCGAGGGCGTCAAAGGAGCGCGAGGGCGTCAAAGGAGTATGAGATGGCTAAACTGGAAACGGTCTTTGTAACGGGTGCTACAGGCTTCCTCGGCTCGCACTTGGTCGAACGTCTAGCGCACCGCGGGGGCGCCATCAGCATTCTCGCGCGGGGGCGGCCTGACCGGCTTACCCAAGAAATCCCCCGCCTGAATGTCGTGCGAGGCGACCTCAGCCACGCATTCTCGATCAGCGACGCTTCGACCGTGTTTCACTTGGCCGCCCAAGCCCACGTCGGGCACGCCCTCGATGATCCAAGCCAAACGTTCGAGACCAACACGGCCGGCACCATAACCGTTCTTGATGCCGTGCGGCGATCACCATCTGTCGAGAAATTCGTATTCGTGAGCACTGCCCACGTGTATGGCACTCCCAGGTACGTTCCTATCGACGAAGAGCACCCCGTTCACGCTCAAGAGCCCTATGCGGCAAGCAAGCTAGCTGCAGAGGCGTTCATTTCCGCATACAGCACTGCGTACGGCATACCGGCAGCGATCGCGCGACTGTTTAACACGTACGGCCCTCGTCAACATCCTGACTTTGTCGTACCCTCGATTATCAGGCAGGCGCTTACCCACGACTCGCTGACGATGGGCAACCTAGGGCCGACGCGTGACTTTACCTACGTAGATGATGTTGTCGAGGCTCTGCTGCGACTCGCTGACGCTGGCCAAGGGATCTACAATGTCGCGTCGGGAGTCGAGGTAAGTATTGAAGCACTGGTGACGCACGTGGCGCAGATCCTTGGAAAACGCGTAACCGTAGTATCTCAGCGCGCACAGCGCCGATCAGCGGCCGTCGAAATAGACAGGATGTGGGCAGATATCTCGCGCATCACTGCGCTTGGATGGCAACCCCACGTTGGACTGAGCGACGGATTGACCAGAACGATCGAGTGGTGGCGCAACAACCTATAGTGTCCAGAGTCAATTATGGCAGTTCGCCTCAGTATGCTTTGTGGCCGCCACGAAAGAGCGCGCTTGTAGCAAGCTCTTTTGATCGTTTCAGTTGTTTGGCCTGCTAGGCGTGCGTTATACACGCTCCGTCAAACGAGGCGTGAACGAGCGTGGGCAGCGTGCCCCACGTAGCGAGATTGTTTTGGACGATTAACAGAGCGCCAAGAATTCCGTTAATGTCCTTTATCGCGCCAAAGGCCGCTTCAGGATCAGTGCTCAAATTGCCAAGCGCCGATGCAGCGGCGTCAGCTAAACACGCCTTTTCGGCAACGACGCACGCGACATCTGCCGTGCCGAAGCTTATCGACGGACCGACCGTCGCTGAGGACGTGCACACGCCGAGAAAGGGGGTTGGCCTAATCTTGAATGCAACGTCTTTGAAGGCTGACTCGCCCGCATATATCCCAACGGTAATCTCGCGGTCAGTCGAGAGCGCGATGTCGCCCCCATTGTCGACGATGGCATAAGATGCACCCTCGTCAACCATTGCCTCAACCGCGAGATCCGCGATAACGCCCGCTACAGCAGCCATTGGGCCTACATTCGCCGCAGAAGAAGCCATCAGCATGCGGCGCACGATCTCCGGAGGCACCCCGACATACTCATCGAGAGGCTCAAGTGCGAACCGGAAAAAAGGATTGAGTGCGATGAAACGCTCTAGCTCGCGTCGGTGAGTGCGTATCGCCTCTTTTGCGTTTTCGATGTGCACACGTGCGTCCGCGACGATTGTGACGACCGTTTGCTTGAGCTGAAACTTCTCCTTCATTCCTCGGCAGCTTTCAGAGCGCCGTGCGGACACATCGCAATACAGGTCTTGCAGAGCACGCACCGCTTGAGGTTGATCGAAATCGTTCTGTCGTTCTTGTACTCAAATACCTCAACAGGACAGACTGATACGCACGCGCCACACTGAACGCACTCCGCTTCATCGAATACGATTGGCGTGTCCATTTCGCGCACCTCAGTCCCGCGTCGCCGGAAGGCTGCAGCAACCTCTTCGACGCGTTCGTCGGGCACGTCGATCACGATTTCCCCGATAGAGGGGTCAACAAATGCCCGATCGATGTTGATGCGGACGCCCGTTTCGAGCACGACATCTGCAAGCAGCGGATCCTGCATAATCTTTTGTGAAAACTTCAATATGATCTTCACGGATGCCCCCCTGTCCTCAGCCTACCTACACGCGAGGAGCTTGCTCAGATCCTCACTCGTGATGATGCCGATGACCGTATTCGTGTGATCGATAACAGGAAGTGCCGAGATGTTGTGCCGCTCGAGACGCCGTGCGGCGAGGTCGATCGGCTCATCAGGTGTCGCCGTCACGACGCGCCTCGTCATTATTCCTTTCAGGCTATCGCCTTTGTTTAGCGCAACCGCTTTGGAGATATCGTACGCCGTGACTATGCCGATAAGCTTGTTGCTGGCTGAGATAACCGGCAAGTGATTGACCTGCCTTCCGACAATAATCTTGGCAGCCTCTTGCACGCTGATCGCTTCACGCACGGTGATGCTTGGCAGCATCACTTCACGCACGAGTGGCACCGCAGAAAGTTGCTTCATGGGCTTCTGTGTGGCCTGCCGCGGGAGCCGCGCTGTCGGCAGGGCGAGCTCAAACGCGCCTTTTTGTATACGCGCGGCAAGTTCGGTGGCGATTTCTTTTGCCTTGAAGAAGCTCGACATGGATGATGTGCGCACTTCCTTGCCATTTAGATCTATCATCCCGGATTTTAGCTCCTCATAGCTAACCGTCTTTAGTTCTGGCCGCGACCGACGACCGACGCCGTAGTCGAGGATGGTCGTCTTGATATCGGCATCGCTGATGGCAGTTTTTCGCGCAATCCCCTCGTTCAGCACAGGAATAGGGATGCCGATGCCTACGTACAGCGACGTGCCGTACTTGTGGAGAATCGCCGCCCTCAGGTAATCGGTGCTCATAGCTTTGAGGTCACCGCACACCATAAGCGTGCCAAAGCTGTTCGCCGGGTCGTGCTGCGTCCCGTTGCCGACGACGTACCCCTGCGCACCACACAGAAAGATCCTCGTCCCTACGCCGATGGTTTCATAGTCCGGATCATTATAGATGGGTGAGAGTGTGCCCGAACCAGAGAACGTCGCGTTTCCGAATCTGGGGAGAAGCGTTCCCATATAGGTGTAGAGCACTCTGTCAGTGGAGTTGGTTGCCACGTTGTACCGCTGGTAAGCGTTACGCGGATTCAACATCGTCGCTTCGTTAAGGTCAACGATGGAGATGGGTGCTTCTACGCTGCGGCGTGGATAGCAGTCGGTGGCATAGCCAACAGCCCTCATATGGACTTCTTTGCGGGCCACCAGGTCTTCGATAACGTGCGCACCGCCGTACTCGAGGCCCCGCGTCTCCGAAAGCTGGGTCGCGCCTATGAACGCGTCAACCGCAGCGACGCCGGCGTACGCCTCGACATCGTTGAGCCACACCTGACTCATCTTGATGGGCGGATCTGAATGGCCGAAATTCATCCATACGCCGGACGAGCACATCGCACCAAACGTCCCTGTGGTCACGACGTCGACCTCTCTTGCCGCGTCCTCAGACCCCAGCTCGCCCACGATGGCAGGCATTTCGTCGGCTGTCACAACGTAAACGCTCCCATCGCGAATGCGCTCGTTGATCTCCTCTAAGCTTTTTGGCACCGCTCCTCCAAAGCAATCACTGCGCCGAGTGAACAGTAATCGTATGACGATAGCTATTATTTATTCTTGTTGCACTCTGAAATACGGCTTTTTTCGGTGCGCTGTTGCTGATTGAAGTTCGACGAGCGGTTAGATCTGCGTGCGTTCAGGGTTTGGAATAGAACAATATTTATGCCCCCTAGCACGGTGTAAGAAAAGAGAATGATTTCCGTCGTGATTCTAGCGCATAATGAGGCCGACGAGATAGGCAGATTGCTCGACGAGTTCAGTGCCTTTGAAGGCCTGGAGCTCATCATTGCCGAAGACGCGTCCACTGACCACACACCCGACATCGTGCAAGAATTCGCGACGCACAACAGCAACGTGATACTCTCAAGCAGCCCGGTCTTGGGCGGTAAGGGTGCAGCGCTGCGACGCGGGCTTGCTTTGGCAACGGGAGAGGTGCTCGGGTTCGTCGACGGCGACGCATCGATTCATCCCCGTGACTTCATGCGCGTCGCAGCAACGATCGAGCAGGGGGCCGATCTCGCCGTCGGGTCGCGGAGGCTGCGCGGGTCGATCATTGCCCGCCCGCAACCGTTCTCGAGACGGCTCTCAGGATCCATTTACCGCATGCTCGCCCACCTCCTGCTCGACACTGCCATACGCGATTTTCAGTGCGGCTGCAAAGCGTTTCGGCGCGAGGTGTGGGACGCCATCACTATCAGCTGCGACGGATTTGCGTTTGACGCAGAGTTAATCGCTAAAGCGCACCGAGAGGGGTTCAACATCGTCGAAGTGCCCATAACGTGGAGCAATAAGGCGAACAGCAAGGTCAGCCTTACGCGCGATACGCTAGCGATGTTGAGGTGCCTCCTGAAAACGCGCGCCGAGGTACGGGGGTGAGCGCTTGAACAGGAAGTACGTTGCTGCATTGCTGGTGATCACTGTTGTGCTCGTCATTTTCAGGGTCGGATACTCGGTGGCCGCGTGGGGCGGTTCGGTCGACGTCGATCCGTGGAGGCTCCTCGGCGATACCAACAAGTATGTGGTAACCGGGCATTATTCCCCATCTGCGACGCAGTCGATGTACTACGGTGCCTACTCAGTCGGCCTCGAAGCGCTGCTTGCGTCGCTCACCGTTTTTACCGGCATTGATCTCACCGTGCTCGCGCAGTACTTCTTGCAAATAGCGACACCTATCGTCATGGTTGCGGTTGCCTACCTGATAACGTCGCGTTCAGGCCGAGTCACGAGCTGGGCGATCCCAGTGATGATTCTTCTCATCGGCGTGTTCGAGGGTATCACGCACCAACAGTCGCGCATGATCGAAGAGAACATGGGCTTCATCCTCTTTTGCGGCGCGCTGCTGTTCCTCTACCTGTACTATGTCGGACGAACATCGCGCGCGTATACGTTTTCGATGCTCACGGCGATACTACTCGCCACCATCTTCACCCACCACCTGAGCTTTCTGGTCGTCGCGATACTCGCGATGCCGTTCCTCGTATACTCGCTCAAGTACGCGGCTCCCGTCTACGTCGCTGCTATTTTTGTGCCCTGGTGGGGCTATTACCAAGTGCTTAACGGCTACAACGGCTCATATGTCGGTATCTTTTTTTATACGACGGTAGGTCTGGCGTCGCTGTATGCAGTCTGTGTGCTGTGCTGCGCTTTTTTTTGGCGTACGGAAGAGTCGCGTACAGCCACCACGCAATCACTAGCGCGTCTGCGGAACAGGCTCGTGGGATTGGGTGATTACCGACGATCTGCCGCAGCGTTGACGATTGTGCTTGGAGCTGGAGTGATCGTGTACTCCCTCGCAACGCGGCTGCAGTCAGGTTACCTGCCTTTCTTTCTGCCTCTGGCTCCCCTCGTTGTTTATGCCGGTGCGCATTCAGTGTCCCCCCACAGCCACGAAGCGGACCAAGTGGACGTTGCCTATCTACGGTACCTCTTTCTAAGTCTTATCTTGCTCGCGGCTGTGACAGCGCTCGGATTTTTTTTGCAGTTCTACATCGCAACAAGCACGCTTCCTACCTACCTCAGCTCACTCGAAGCGCTTCCGTCTCTAGATCTTGGCGGCCGTCTTATCACTTGGGTTGCTTTTATCTATGGCATCACGGCCACCATAGGTTTGATCTTGGTATCACACGGGGTGCCGGTCAACAAAAGGTGGCTGGCTCCTTCCGTAGCTGCGATGCTCCTGGTATTAGCAGCGGTGAACGCGAGCGTTCTTGCGGTGAACTACGACACAAGCTTCACGATAACTGCGCCGCTCGACGTCCGAGTCGCCGCCGCCGCTCTCTGGACCGTTGGAAAAGACCCTGACAACGTCACGATGACCGACTATAGAGACGAGATGATTTACTGGTACTATACCGGCGCCCTAGTGATGCATCCCCCGGCCAGTCCGCTGGAGAACTACACCGTGCTCACCTTCGTCTATCCCGCATACCTACAGCAATGGAACGGCACCGGTCACACCGGAGTCAACTACCTGTTCCTCACAGCGACGCCGCCGAAGTACTACTACGACCACCTTGTGAACGGACAATGGAGGCTCAGCCCCCAAAACGCCACGCAATGGGCCGGGCGCATCGAAGTGATTGACCACAGCGCCGCAGGAGTTGACAAGATCTACACTAATGGATACACATACTACTATAAGGTGGTCGCGGCGTGACGCAAGCGGCTTGTGCGCAGGGGCAGCAGCCGTTCGCTAGTTCTAAACGTGCTAAATCTTTATGCCTCAAAGAGAGAGATTAAGTACGACGTTCAACAACCGACACAATGAGAGACCATGATTTATCTTGATCACGCCGCGACCACTCCGATGCGCCCTGAGATCCTCGAAGTGATGCGTCCATACTTTTTAGAGCGCTTCGGAAACCCCTCGAGCCTCCACGCCTATGGGCTTGAGGCGCGCAAAGCAATCGAGGACGCGCGAGAACAGATAGCGCACGCGATTGGAGCGACCCCGCCAGAGATCGTTTTTACGTCAGGGGGAACTGAATCGGACAACATGGCTTTGCGTGGAGTACTACGCGCTCGAAGTGGCGAGAGCGACCATATCATCACCTCCGCGATCGAACATCCCGCGGTTCTCGAGACGTGCAAGTTTATTGAGCAACTTGGACACCAGGTGACCTACGTTCCTGTCGATGATGACGGCAGGATAAATCCCGGCGAAGTGGAAGAGGCGATTCGGGACAACACGCGACTCATATCAATCATGCACGCTAACAACGAGATCGGCTCAATACAGCCCATAGCTGAGGTTGGAGCGATCGCAGCGTCACACGGCGTCTACATGCACACCGACGCCGTCCAGAGCGTCGGGAAGATTCCAGTGGACGTGACCGCTCTCAATGTGGACATGCTCTCTATTTCATCACACAAGATATACGGACCGAAAGGGGTCGGATGCCTCTACCTTCGGAAGGGCACCAAACTGAAACCGCTCATTTTCGGTGGCGGCCACGAGCGCGGCCTCAGAAGCGGCACCGAGAACGTTTCGGGTATTATTGGCTTTAGTGAGGCAATGCGACTGGCGACAGAAGATTTCGCGGACAATGTGCGCATACAAAGACTCAGAGATGAGCTCATCGACGCCGTACTGCGAGACATCCCCTACACTCGACTCAACGGTGGAAAGGAGTACCGCCTTCCGAACAATGCCAATTTCAGCTTCAGCTACATTGAGGGGGAGTCGCTTGTGCTCCGCTTGAGCGCAAAGGGGATTGCTGGATCGACTGGCTCCGCCTGCTCGTCAAAGAAGCTTGAACCATCGCACGTGCTGCTGGCGATCGGCCTGGACCCCGTTGATGCTCACGGCAGTCTGAGGCTCACCCTGGGGCGAGATACATCGGAAGCAGATGTTCAATACGTTAACGAAGTCCTTCCCGAAATCGTTGATCAGCTGCGACAGATGTCGCCTCTCTATGCGTACAGGGATGAAGGCTAAGGGAAGCCCGAATAGTTACTGACAGAACCACCGGCTACGTTGCTTCGCCGGCGGCCTGCAACTCGTGTGGCCTGCAGTTGCACGTGGCACTGATAGGTCACGGCGCGAGTTGGCCTGTACCAGTTCTCTTTTTGCGATCGGTCGAGTTTCATCGTTTTTGGAAATTTATGGCCGTGGGCGCCGTGGGCGCTATTTTGAATTTAGCCGTATTATACGCGCTTACTGAACTCGGGGTCTTCTATCTGCTGTCGGGAGGTATAGCGACGGAAGCAGGTCTTTTGTCAAACTTCTTGTTGAACAGATCGTCCACATTCAGAGACAGAGGGACAAGCGGGCTTCGATACGCACTCGCGGCCCTGTACAGAGATCACGCCGTGCGGTTTGTCGGGATTGTAATCAACCGTCTGATTTTGTAGCTCTTGACGAGTTTATTCGGTTTCGACTATCTCACGTCGCAACTCATCGGAATAGGCGTCGCGATGGTGTGGAACTATAGCGGAAACCAGTGGCGGACCTGGGAACTAACGTTCTAATCTTGTCAAGCTCACTCGGCTCGCCACGATGCTGGAGAGCTCTTGCTTTGATCGCCCTGCACGAACGCCTCGCGGACTATTGCTTTCACCTCGTCAAGAATCGCTATAGCTTCTTCAGTCGATTGGACGCGGTGGACGTCAACCCGGCCATTTCTGTATAACGTGATGCCACATCCCCCGTGGAAGAAGCGCGCCACGCCGAGTTTTTCAGCGCATTTCCCCGTATCGCGCAGAATCCGACACAATATTTCCATTGAAAACGGCTTGTCGAACGTTCCTTCGACTAAGATGCCGCCTCCTTTGCACGGCCTTACTGAACGTGCGTTGTACTTTTCTTCTGGCATAGCAGCCTTGGTGATGCGTTTCGGGTCGTTCTGTCTCCGATTTATGAACTCAAAGCTACTTATCACGTTCGGAGAATGACCTGCCGTTATTTCGGCTCGTTGCGGTCTTTTGTCCGGCTCTTCGCCCTATTGGACGCACCTCGACGTAGCAAAAAAAGAGTCGCTTGGCGATGCTTTTCAGCATTCTCGTGGCTAATGATCGTAAAATGTGGGCACATATTGTCCTGATCGCAGCCGTTAAGTCAATTGTGTCACTACAATCGAGTGTCTACGTGCATCGGCTTGTGCCGACATGGCGGAACGGCTACGCAGCCGCCTGCAGAGCGGCTTATCCCGGTTCGATTCCGGGTGTCGGCTTAGTGTATATATTTACTCTTCCGGGGGATAGTCGACGGTAGGTGGACAACGGGGCAGCACGGTACTGAGATTTGTTTTTAGATATTGCATCGTGCAGATAGTTATGGCGCATTACGCTGTCCAACGTAATACTTTGTTGCTGGGCGAAGCTTCTGCTGCTTATGCAAGAGCGATCAGATGGATCCACTAAGCCTGCTCATGATTTTCTTCGTTTCTGTGTTCGTCGGAGTGATCACCTCGATGCTTGGCATTGGAGAGGGAGTTCTTTTGGTTCCGTTTCTCACACTCGCGGCAGGCATCCCGATACAGATCGCAATTGCCACAAGCCTTGTCAGCACGATAGCCAACTCCAGCGCCGCGTCGATGACGTACGTCAAAGATTGCAGGTTAAATCTACGGCTTGGTCTGTGGTTTGCCATCACCGCGACCGCCGGCGCGATCATCGGAGCCCAAATAGCAGCGCAGATAAACCGAACGCTGCTAACTGAGATCTTCGCTGCGGCCCTCGTCGCGACGGCTGTCGTTATGTTTCTGCGACGCAAGGAAGCCGACGCTGTGCAATCTACCGGACTACGTGACGCGCAGTACGATCGATTCCAATTGGGCGGCAGCTATACTAACGCCATGGGTGAGCGCCTAATAACCTATCAGGTAAGAAACCCGCTCTTAGGGCTGCTAAGCGGATTCGTAGCGGGCAACGCATCAGGACTGTTAGGCATTGGAGGGGGAATCATAAACGTACCAGTTATGACGCTCGGCATGCGAGTTCCTATCAAGGTAGCGACTGGCACAAGCGCACTAATTATCGGGCTGACGACCGCGGTCGGTGCGATTATCTACTATGCAAACGGGTTCGTGCAGCCACTGCTCGCCGCAATTGTGCTTGAAGCGGTCTTTTTGGGGGCCCTGATCGGGCCGCGTCTGCAGGGCAAGATTCGAAACGAAGCGCTAACTGCGAGCTTTGCTGTGGTATTAGTCATTTTGGCGTCGCTAATGCTATTGAGGTCATAACATGAAAGAGGTGATACTATCATTGGAGGAGAAGCTTCAGGTTTAGGCAGAACATTGGCGGTCTGTTCTGCCGTCAGCATTTCTGTGTGTCTGATTGGCATTTTGCTTTTCGCTGCTAACCCGAGTTCAAATAGTGACACGGCGCTGCCTCTCAAAGACGCGCTGATGGGCCTCAAATCTCTTAGTGCGCCCAGTATCACCACTTTGGGAGTCCTACTAACAATAGTTTCTCCGTTGGTCTGGGTCAGCGTGGCACTCGTGAGTTTCGCAACGAAAAGGAGCTTACTGTACAGTTTCTTAAGCATCTTCGTCTTGTTTTTGATGCTGCTCAGCATAGCAATATCCTTTAAGTAGACCGCAATTCAGTCGCACAGAGAATGAGAGCGCACGGGTCGAACAGAAGGCTCTGCACCAAGCCTGCCGAGGTCTCAACCCCTCGCAATAAAGGACGCAGCTCGCAAGCCCATGATTACGGTTCGATGCGTGGCTACCAGACCACGCCGCGCAGGCAAGGCATTTCTAACCAACCTCGACCTAGCTCGCGCAGCAAAGCATTGGACTTAATCCTTGCGTTTGGGACAAAAATGGCACCTAACGATTGCCATAAGCTCGTCACCGCTAACTTCTCCGTAGTGAATGCCAGGCACGAGTATGCGCGCTATTCAAGACAACTGATTCTCCCCGAGATCGGGACTGAGGGCCAGTCTGCACTGCAGAACAGCAGCGTTTCGGTAGTGGGATGCGGGGCCACCGGCTCGACAGTCCTCACCTTATTGGCGCGGGCAGGCGTCGGAGAGCTGACGGTCATTGACAGGGACTTCGTCGAGCTGACGAACCTGCAGCGACAGGTCTTGTTTGACGAGGGAGACCTCGACTTACCTAAAGCGCTCGCGGCTTCTGAGAAGGTGAGACGCGCAAACTCAGACATTGTCGTCCACGACATCATTAAGGATCTCAACCTCAACAATGCGGAAGACATCCTCGGACATCCGGATGTGATCGTTGATGGCACCGACAATATGGAGACACGCTTTTTGGTGAATGATGTCTGCACCAAGCATGAGATCCCGTGGGTATACTGCGGAGCGGTCGGGACTCACGGCATGGTGATGCCGATTATTCCTCGCACAACCCCTTGCCTACGCTGTTTCATCCCAAACATTCCGCCTCAGGGGGTTCTCCAAACGTGCGATCTGGCCGGGGTGCTCAACACCATACCCACCATCGTCGCATCAATTGCCACCACGGAAGCCATTAGGATCTTGTTGGGCAAAAAGGCGACCGCTACAAAACTTATCATATATGACGTCTGGGAGCAAACCCTGCAAAAGATGGACGTTATAAAGGACCCCTCCTGTCGATGCTGTGTCGAGTCGCAGTTTGAGTTCTTGGACGCCAAAAAGGGCGATAAAATCACAACACTCTGTGGTCGCGATGCCGTTCAGATTACCCCAGCCCGAGAAGGCACCATCAAGTTAGCGGAGCTCGCCGGCAATCTCAACCGGATCGGGCGGGTTAAGCATAACGAGTACACCCTGCTGTTCAAAGACCCTCATACCGACTTCGAGATGACCCTATTTCGTGACGGCCGCGCAATAATCAAGGGTACGCGCGATCCAGAGGCTGCCAAGAGCATTTACGCTCGATACGTTGCCAGGTAAGGACGATTGCTCTATGCGCTGGAGGGAACCCACTGCGCTGTGCGCATTTCGCATTTTTCCGGGCTTACTAGAAAGCCCCTTGTAACCCGCACTCGTAGTGTGGCGGCGCCGTATGCACCTCATTAATAAGCGACGCGTCGAATATGTCCGTCTCGCTCATTCGCCTCGAGATGTATCCGAGCGCTTCAAGCGCATTCACGAACTTCATCGTCGATGAAACGTATTCCGGAGGCAAAGAAGCGCAGTACTTTGGAGAGATCTGATACGCTTCCGCCACAAAGGCTGCATCCACCACCCCTGTCGTTCGAGCAACGATGCGCGCGCATTTGCCCGGGTGATGTCTGATCATCTCACACGCAATCTCGTGAGCGACGAGAAACCTCCGGAGAAGATCCTCGTGACGAACCAAATCGTCTCGCATTGCCACAATTCCGTAGCTTGGGTTAAACGGCCATAATCGTGCGGGGGGCATTATCGTGTGCGCCCCATAGTACCTCCGAGCTGCTACGGCGAGCGCAGGCGTGCCTGCAGCCGCTGCTATTTCAGCTTCCACGAGCGCATCGGGAAGAAAATCCGCCCAAGCATAATTGTTCACATGCACATCCTCGATCTGATACTCTTTCAGCAATTCGTTGACAATAACATCGTGAATCGAGCCCCGTGGTGGACAGCCTATGGCTGTCCCTGAAAACTGGCCGAGGAACGCTGGCATGCTCCTGCACTGATCAACCGTTCTGACACCTTGTCCCGCGACCATCAAAGTTCCTTCAACGTGCCCTCCAGCGATGCATATGAGCCCAGTACCTTTGTCAACACCAATGATAGCCGGTGGAAGCCCGACGTAGCCGATGTCGAGGTGTCCATCGCGCATGGCATTCACAAGATCGGGACCCGAGGGGAAAAGTGTCCACTCGGCCTCCACGCCATTATTCTTCAGAAGGGCTGTACCCATGAGGAGGAACGAAGTATGGTACAGGGTGGGAAGATGCCCGATTCTCAGTGAGGGACGATTAGCTTCCTTCATCAAACCCGTCTCTGCTTTGCTTCATCCCATTTTCTAAGACGTGCATGCTCACATTTACGCCTTTGGTCACAATCACTTGGAAATCAGCGGAACAATTGCGAAATTGTGGCGTCGAGCTATGAGAAGAGCATTGGATATCAAATCCAGCATGAACAACGAGACCAAGTTAGCCGAGCTGCTTTACGAAGAGAGGCTCGTCGGCGCTTTGAATAGCCCATCGTCCGCTTTCGGCATTTTAGAAACAACAGATCCCACTCTATTCTCCGTGGAAAACGTTGGCGAAGCCACGCGAATCAATGGCAACTGATCCATGATAATAGTGAGCAAAACTACTTCGTCTTAGCGAGTGAGCAAACCAGATTTTCTTCCGCCGACCGCGTGCTGGTCACGAATGCCGATTATCTGGAAGAGGATACTCGAATTCCTGTGATTCTTGTCCCTTCCTACCATATTCCTTCATCAGAATGCCTTGAAACTGGCTTCGAAGCTAGTTTCGCATATCAGTTCTGATTACTTTTTCTCCTTAATAGGTTAAATCGTAATTCTTTTTATTACTTAGAGGATAACTCTTTGCCTCTTTCGAAACTTATTTGTAGGCACCAGATGAAGAGTTTTGTATGCACCGTGATCAGATGAGTGAAATCACCGTCCTCCCGGGAACCAACCGCAATGGCAAAAGAGAAGGGTTTGACCAAATAATCATCCGCCCGGGGGATACCCTCTCGATTGTGGGGCCAACCGGGTCTGGAAAATCGGCATTCATAAATGATATCGAGGTGCTGGCGCAGGCTGATACGGTTACGGGCCGGCGTATTCTCGTAAATGGCGTTCCTCCTTCTGACGAGATGGCTCGAGATCCGTCGAAAAAACCGATTGCACTTATCACGCAGAGCACGCGTGTGATTGCAGATTTGGACGTGTCACGTTTTCTGGAGCTACACATCGAAGCGCGCAAGCAAACGCACATCAAAGACCTCATTGAAAACACGATTGCGCTAGCAAATGAGTTTACGGGGGAGCAGATTACCAGGGCCATGAGCATGACCGCTCTGTCAGGAGGGCAGACGCGTGCGCTTCTTATCGCAGATGCGATTCTCATCGGAAGGACCCCGATCTTACTCCTCGATGAAGTGGAGAACGCGGGTATCTTCAAGGAACGCGTCATTTCGTGCATAAAGGAGTGCAGGAAAACGGTCATCTTCGTGACACACGATCCCTATCTCGCCCTGAGCACGGACCGGCGAATTGTGATGAGCAATGGAGCTGTGGTCAAGGTGCTTGAACCTCGCGAACGAGAGAGGGCGACGATTGCACGTGTTTCTGAGATCGATGATCTGCTCTGGGACCTCCGCGAGAGAATCAGATCTGGAGATTTAATCGGTGAAGAAGACGCAATAGACGAGGAGATAGGGGTACCCGCGTGAAACTCGCCATAATCGCGGGACCCGCCAGCGTCGGGAAGACTGCGGTCGTTCGGCAGATCATCCGTGAATTTCGCGAGAGCAGCAATCCGGCATATGTGAAAATCGACGTCGTTCGCGCGTTTGAAGACGAGGAACTCAGAGAAGAATTTGGGATTCCGACGCGCAAGGTGTACTCCGGTGACCTGTGCCCGGATCACGCGGGCATTATGGTGCTCCAAGACGCTATTTCGTGGGCGCAGAACGTAGGATCGGGCCTTCTCATCATCGAGAGCGCAGGCCTCTGTCTTAGATGCACCCCCTACACGACCCAGTCATTCGGTATCGCTGTTCTTTCAGCAGTCTCGGGAAGCAACTCACCTTTGAAAATGGCGCCGATGATTGCTCAGGCTGACATGGCCGTTGTCACGAAGACTGACCTCGTTTCCCAGGCCGAGAAGGAAGTTTTTCGCGAATACATTAAGGAGGTCGCCCCTTCAATCGACATTATTGAAACCAATGCGACACAGGGCACGGGTATGCGGTATCTGATGAAAGCGCTCGCAGCATATCCTGATCTTAGCGACGCCGCGCAAATCGTCCTCCGCGGGTCACCTCCGCTTGGAGTCTGTACCATCTGCGTCGGGAAGAAGGAAATCGGATGGCAGCACCATTTTGGCGTGATACGGCCGCTCGAGGAGGCTGATAATATTTATCGGGGTGACTAAGGTGGCTTGAGAGCCGGCCGGAAAAGACTGTGGAGCCTGCGGAACGGCCACGTGCGAGCAATTTCTTTCGCACGTCCGCGCTGGAGAGAAATCGTACAAAGATTGTCCTTACTACGAGACAGAAGAGGGCGTGCGAAGGGAAGCTCCAACCTACTCCGGGACTGACGTCCTAGGGAATGAATACGATTTCGTGCTCCGCCCTTTGCCGGGCGAGCCCTCGGCGCGCAAATTCATCGTTCCGTTTCGCGCCGATTTGGTGGAGCGCTGGGACATTACAGCAGGAGACCTCGTGACTGGTCGTCCCGCCGGTCCAGGATGCCCGTTGTATCACGCTCTCCGGGTTCTCTCTGCCAACCCCGTAACGGGAGTTCTCGAGTGCCATACGCTGGGCCCGCTTGCTGCTCGAAAAGAAAAGTCACACGACGTTCAAGCCTATAACGTGCACGCGTTCGAGGGCATAGCAGAGGTCATTCGCCACGCACCAGTTATTGGGAAGAGGCAACGCTTCTTGCCTGGATACTGCATGATCAATCTCTCGCATACCGCAGTTGTGAACATGGTCCTCAACAAGCGTGCGGGAATTCACGTGCGGCTTGAGGACATACGGATTTTGTAGTGGCGAATCCGACAAGCTACTAGGCTAGTCTTGCGCTGTCGTACGTGGTTCGCGGAGCCGGACTCGCAGCTTTTTTATAGATTATCGCAGCTGAGCTCTTTTTGGCTAGTGCTAAAACTGAAATCACAAGCAAGACGTACTCGGGATCTGGAAGACAACTTCCAACGGGGTTTTTTTGCGGTGTGCTTGCCACAAAGTTGTCCAAGTGGCGATTACAGTCGTCGTTCGTCAACGCCCTAACGCGCCTCTACAGACTTTCGTTTTACGGAACTCACGGCAACGTCCATGCTGCCCGATCGGAACCACTCGAGATCTAACGTCAAATAGGTAAACCCGAGTTGCACGAACGTCTCGGCTAGTTTGGAGGAGTGTGTGATGACTTTTTCGGCCTCTTCAATGTCGACTTCAATGCGAGCGAGGCCATTGTGATCTTTAACTTTAGCTTTCGTGATTCCTGCGGCCTTTAACGCACGTTCAGCTTCTCTCACTCTCTCGATCCTTTCTGGCGTTATGGTAGTGCCGTAGGGAAATGAAGTGAGAAGGCACGCGACTGACGGTGCATCCGCATTCGGCAAGCCGAGTTTGCGTGCGAAGTTTCTTACCTCATCTTTGGTGCTCTCGATCAAAGGAGACACAATGCCAAGTTCTCGTAACGCTTTCAGGCCGGGCCTGTACCCCGTAAGATCAGAAGCATTGGTACCATCCATTACCGCATTGAGATGTAGTTCATCGGAGAAGTCGCGCAACGTCCGAAAAACCAACTTCTTGCAGTAGTAACACCGTTCAGGATCGTTCTGCTTCACTTCGAATGTAGTCAACGGATTGAGGGCAATCACTATGTGACGAATGCCGATCTCGTTGGCGATCGCAGCCGCGTGCTCGACCTCGCCGTGATGAAGCGCACCGTTATCTACCGTTACGGCCACTGTTGCATCTCCAAAAGCCCGTTTGGCAAGCGCGGCAACGACCGAGCTATCAACGCCGCCAGAAAAGGCTATCAGTGCGCTTTCGTGCGAGCGTATATTAGCACACAGCTCTTTCAAGTTCATGGTTTTTTGTGACTAGTGGCCCGCGGGCCGTCTCTGCGGCATCAGGTCGACATTCTCACTTCTGCTTGCACGTCGACCTGATTTCGATATAACGTTGCTGATCACAACAATTCTTGTAACGAACTCAGCATATATCTAGTGCAATTCACCATATATGTAGCGCAATAGACGAGAATCTTCATGGTTCCAACGAAGGGAACCGCCAGTAAAGCAGCTCAAGATCCTCCTTCTAGTGATAGCATGGCGACCTTTCGGGATGCTGGGCGACGCGGCTGGGGGGCCGAGCCAAGCCCAGTGGATGCTCAATAGAAACTTTAATTGCAGCGTGCGCAAACCACTTAATGATGCGATCGCGATTGACCAGTTCGTGGGCATATGAAAGCACAAGCAACAGACAAAAGCGCAGAAATTAAAGCCTTTCTTATTGCGCAAGGAGGCGTTGACATTGATGAGCGCGTACTTGGACGCATTACGACTCCTGCTTCGGGGCCGGGCGCAGGGCTAACATCGTTCTTTCTACGATTTGACGGTCACCGCGTACGCCTGGGAATAAAACATAATTCCCGGCTTAAGGCATCACTTGAAGGAGATGAAGTGGTGATCCGAGACCACGAAAAAGAAATCGTTCGTGGATGCCTTGAGGATGCCATCGCGCACTGCCCCGAACAAGCGTATATCACGGTAAGCGAAGTATGCATCTTCGATTGCCAGTACTGCCCCGTGCCTCTCCTCGGGGGCTCTGTAAAAGATCGCGACGATGTTGAAACGGCGATTGAGCGAATTCTCGCTGATCCGAAGCTCGCCGGCAAACTAAAAGCCATTGCACTTACGTCTGGAGTAGAAGAGTCACCACAAAGCGAAGTTGAGCGGATCGCAGTCATAGTCAGCGCCCTGAAAGAAAAATACGATCTGCCCATCGGAGTATCCGTTTATCCGACACCGAGTTCTACGAGACTTTTGAAGGACGCTGGAGCTGATGAGATAAAGTACAACGTCGAAACGATGGATCCTCAGCTCTTTCAGACAATGTGCCCTGGACTTTCGCTCGAATTCATTCTGCACGCCCTCAAAGACGCCGTAGAGGTCTTCGGCAGAAATAAAGTCTTTTCGAACATCCTCGTCGGCTTGGGCGAGGATGATGACTCGATTATCGACGGCATGGAAGAACTGACCAACATGGGCGTGATCCCGATGTTGAGGGCCGCAGTTGAGCATCCGTTACGTCCAGAAGCCGGGATACGACGGCCTGATGCCGATAGACTCTTGCGATTATCGCGAAAGGAACGCGAACTGCTAGACAAACACGAGCTGAGGGCTGACGTCGCGCAAACGATGTGCGCGCCGTGTACGGGCTGCGATCTTGTACCGCACCGGGACGTCTAGCACTGACATACATCCGTCCAAATGAGTGCTGCGCACAAGGAAAGAGAGCGGCATGGCCCCTAAACCGAGTTTACACAGGCTGCCCGCACCATTGACCTTTTACGTGCGGATAAATGCACTCTCCGAGTCGCACTTAAGGCAGGTCGCAAAGCTCAAGGGTGTCTATGGCCCGGATCTGTTGCGGGATCTTTCGCAATGGAAGTGGGACTATCCGCCAGCCGGCGACAACGCCGTGTGGGCTTCTATATTGCTCAACGCACTGCGCCCTGAGGAATGGGCCATTGCATGCCTCCGTCCCGATATGGTGAAAGACAGCGTCGTGCACGGGTGCGAGATCTTCGCGTCGTACGTGGTGCAGCGCAGCAGGATCCTCCCTCAGTGGGTGATCGCCGCATTCTGGTGGGAAAGCATAGCCGCGCAGGGGGAGATGTCTGCGGAAGACCTCGCGCTCCTCATCGAGGGTTGGAAAGATCGTTTTCAGAATGCGGTATCGTGGTGGATGGAGCGAGGCACAAACCCCCCCAATGCGCTCCCGCGCGAGCGAGACGAAGCGCTTCTCTGGCGGTGCTTTTATAGCGACTTGTGGCACTCAGGAGCACTCGATGAGCAGACCAACACCATAAGCCCTATGCTCAAGCTGTCCGGCACACGCGTAGTGCTAGGAGGGCACAAAAGCCGAGGCAGGCTTCCGTCCGCGGTGCAAGCAGGGATCGCCAAATATGTGTTAAGAGAGCCTGATGAAAACTAAATAACGAATGTGCGCCTAAAGATCAGTGTTCAACCGTCTTGGAAACTCTGTGTCGATCTCGAGATCCAGGGCGGGAAATCTGCAGCTAGTGCTTGAAATGTACAGAACTCAGTCCGCGCCGAAAAAAAATCCTCTCAGCTTCGCGGACAGCCTCACATTCACAAGTTAGCTGAGTAGTCTGTTATCCCCAATTTGTTGCCAAACGGATCTTCAAACTCGACTGCCCGTCCGGTCGCTATCAAAAACGGCCCTGAAAAAAACTTAAGACCTCGTTGCTTCAAGCGCTCGTACTCTTCTTCAACGTCGTCTACTACAAACCAGATCGTTGGTCGGGCGTCAGGAAACTGGTGTACGTCCTTCAAAATAAGTGCAGGTTCTTGACTTCCGACGGCAAATGCTATCATACCTTCATTCGAGAGATCAAATTTCACAGGAAGTCTTAGCACGCGGTTGTAAAATTCTTTGGCCGCTTTTAAGTCAGTTGCCGGCAAGAAGAAATTATCGTAGTCTCTCATTTGTGTCCCTCTTCAGATCATCCGTATCGAGCTCATTCTGCGTTTTTCACTATTAAAACTACGCTCGGGTCGAGAAGCATGTCGTTGATTACTATTCCGTGGACCACGGCGATTTTGTGGATGGATTTGCGATCAGCTGGGGTCCGCACAGAAACGCGTGAAAGGCGATTCTACGATAGCTTGCTTCGTCTCTTTGAGATCCGAACACATGAAATGACAGAAAAAGGAGAGACGATATCGCAGCGGCGGCGATTTTTGGCCATGACATTGAAAACGGTTACGTCAACGTGCCAGTGTTTGGACGGTTCGATCTGCCGCTCGTTGGAAAGCGTACCCGAACAAGCACGACGCTGATACGCCAATGATCGTAAGCAGCATATCCCGCGGAAACCCTACAGGTAAGTGCATACCGGTGAAGATGGTGTTCAAGCCCGCTAAGATCAGAGGGTTGAATAGAAAGATAGTATACGAAGCATACGAAATGAACAAAAGCGTTGGGACAAGCTTGGTCAAAGAAATTAGGTAGCTGGCGAAATAGTAGAGCAACGGCATGAACAACAACACCATTGCGTTCAGTACCAGGAATAAGCTGATGTCGGCGTAAGGGCCAAACTGCCCGGCGTTGAATACATAGGTCGGATCACTGGGTAGTTGATGACTATATATTGCGACATGCACGGTCACTAGGGCAGTCAATACTAGAGCAGCTCCGACAAAAGTTCTCCGCTTATCCAGCAGTAGCTTGGTATGAAATGTGCTCGCTGCAATTCCGCTAACGAAGATAAAATAGTACAAGAAGAATCGCGTATCAACAATGCCAAAACTGAGCCTCATCGCCAGAAATAATGCGAATATTGCGGCTGATATTAAAAGCAACCTGACTTTGTTGTTTGATCCGTAGCGCATCATGAGCGGATAAATCAAGTAGCAGAGCAATATGACGCCGACGAACCAAAACATGTAGAAGTCTGGCACGTAGCGGGGAGCTAGGAGGCCCTGTAGTCCCAATGCATAGATGAGGACCTGCGAAGAGGAAAGTGAAAAATGCGATTGCGAGGGAAGTAGTATAAATGCGCCGACAGCCAGGGCCAAAGCAACCAGATAGAGCGGATAGATGCGAAGCAGCCTCTTTTTGAAGAAACTCGCAACGTCGCTCCAAGCATTAAACTTCCTGTTGTTGTAGCCGAGGACAAAACCTGACAAGAAGAAAAAGGTTCCTAAACCGAACAGCACGAGATACGTGCCCAAGACGTTGTTCCACCCGAAGAGGTTTGAGTGGAAATAGTAACTGAGATGGGAGGCCACAATCATCAAGATGGCGACGGCTCTGACAGCATCGAGTTCCAATAGTCGCTTGCGCGTTGTTGACGGGTGTTTGCTCATTTGAACGGAACGTATGGAGACAGCTTCAAAGGAATAGAGCAAGACAGGGAGAAGAAAAAAGGCTTTGACCGCTCTCGAAAACCCGGCTCTTTCCTTTAGTCCCCCTCTTTTTTGCGCACCCGGTAACACTCGATGTAGTTCCTGCCCCGTCCAAGGGTCATGATAGCTGCGGCGTGTCAGCGCGACTCCGCGGTGAGATTTTTTCGACTGCAACCATCGTGGACCTAGAACCAGAAGCACGTCTCGATAACGACCAGCTGGCCCCTGAGTGCCCAGTATTATGAACACTGCCTTCCGGGCATTCACGAAGGTGTAATAACGCAAGTTTAGTGAGCGTTGAGCGCGGAGACCGAGAAAACCTGACGTCGTCCAACGCGTTCCAGCTGAACAGCAGGAGGGGATATGTGGGAAAGCTCGCGCGAACGAGTCTCCCCGACAATCCCCTTTCACATCTGTTCAGTTGTCGTGACTCTCTTTCGTTCAGTTGTCGTTTCAGAGGTTGCTATTTCACGTCTTGAATGCTGATTCCTTAGTCGTCAGGTCTGAGGTCTTGATGACAACAGAATTGCCGCTGATGCTCATCGGCAGATGGCTTGGCGAGCAACCGCCGCTCACGTTAGCCGTTCCGATGGTGTTTATCGCAAAGTGCTTGCCACAGTTGTTGCACACCACGTCGTTGCCAGATTGCTTATACCCCTTTGGACCGCAGACATCGCACGTGTCAAAAGCCACGTGGACGTTGCCATCAGTGCCCTTTACCGCAAAGAACTTGATTGCCGTTCCATTTGAATCGTAGGTGTAGAAGGAAAGGGTCTTGGTGATGTTGGACACAGGGATTTTGACGACACCTTGCGCCGGCGAGAGGTCAGTAGCCTGCGGGTTGCCATTACCAGCGTTCCCAATGCCATTTAGCAAACCTCCGGCGCTAGACAACACAACGAACCCCCCGCCTGCAACTAAAACTGCGGCGACGGCTATCGCTGCGAGCAATTTTGTGTTCGTTCCTTTCTTTTTTTGATCATTCACCATTTCTGTCTCCTCCAGATTTAAAATCCTGCTCCACGCTCCCGTCGACAATCCGGATCGTCCGATCTCCAAGCTCGCTTATGTCCGGATTATGCGTGACGAGGACGATCGCGCGGCCTTCTGCGTGTAATCGTTGAATCATTTGCAACACCACATTCCCGTTCGTTTGATCGAGATTGCCGGTCGGCTCATCAGCAAGAAGGATAGCTGGTTCGTTGACGAGGGCTCTTGCGATACACACACGCTGCTGTTCACCGCCAGACAGGTGTGCTGGCGGGTGGTCGAGCCGGTGCTCCAAGCCGACGTTTTTGAGGGCATCCACTGCTTTCGTCTCATCAGGGCTGCCATGGTAATACTGCGCCAGCATGACGTTCTCAAGCGCGGTGAGATAAGGAACGAGATGATATTGCTGGAAGATGAGCCCAACGTTCTCCCGTCTCAACCGCGTCAGCGCCGCCTGACCGACCCCTGTGACCTCTTTTCCAGCGATGCGCACGATTCCGCTCGTTGGTAGGTCCAAGCACCCGATGATGTTAAGCAGCGTGGTCTTTCCCGATCCCGAAGGCCCCATGATCGTGGTCCACTGGTCCTTCTCGAAAGAGAGGGTTACTTCGTTGAGGGCTCTCGTCCCCCCGCCATACACCTTTGTGACCTTCTCCAGACTGATCAGTTCTTCGTCCATTCGATCATTCACCTCGCAGCACTATAGCGGGCTCAACCGCCGTCGCGCGCCTTACTGGCAATGCACTCGCGAGGAGGGAGACGCCGATCGCAATTGGTATGGCCACGGCCAGCACCTCCCACCTCAGCGGAATAGTTGTCGAAAATACTCTTAGCCCGATGAACTGCGCAAGGACGATCCCCACCCCGAAGCCTCCAATACCGCCTATAAGGCCAGTTAAGGTAGCTTCGGCGAGGAAAAGCGACGCTATACTCCGGTTTTCAGCACCAATACTCTTCATAAGTCCGATCTCTCGCCGGCGCTCCGTGACATTGGCCGTCATCGTCGTGAAGATCCCCATCGTCGAAGCGAGCAGCGCCACTGCCGTTACGAGCGCCATCATGCTTTGGTACTTGTCGAGTGTGCTCATCTCCGCGTTGGTGAGCTGCGTGATGGTGGTTCCCTGAACGCCGGGGATCTTGCCTTGGATTTCCGATGCCATGTCTGCCACGGGGCAGCGGACACACAGCGCGGAAACCTGCACCGTGTCCACTTTACCAGGCCTCGAGCTCAAATCTTGCGCCACCGGCAGGTTGACGAAGATTTGGTTATCCTCGGCGCCGCCACTTTCCACAATGCCTGCTACCTTCAACTCTTTCTCATTCGTCGCGGTAGTACCATTTTGCGTCGTCGCGGTAGTACCATTTTGCGTCGTCGCGGTAGTACCGTTTTGCGCCCCTGCATAACTGACTTTAAACGAGTCGCCAACAGTGAGATTAAGCTTCTGAGCGACATTGGAGCCGACCATAGCACTCGTCGTGTCATTTTGATCTGTTATCCAGTTCCCGGTGACCTTCCACCACGAGCTGATATCCTCGATGCCCGTGCTGAATACTGAAGGGTCCTGAGGCGATGCCGGCTGAAGGATCTGAATTGTCTTATTGAAGTACGTACCTGCCAGGACGGCCTGCTGCGCGTTGGGCCCGTCACCGACTGTGACCACTTGATAGAGAAATGGCGCAAAACCGAGCACATTGGCCTTGTGCTGGATAGTTTTTATCATCCACAAATCGCTTTCGTTGATGTATTTCTGCTCGGTGACGGAGCCTATGCTGACGCCCGGAAGTCCGATCTGTATCGTGTTTGACTGTGGCTGCAACATTAAGTCCGCCCCGTATTTTGTAAATTCCTGCCCAACCTGATCGCCAACGCCAAGTGAAACCGTAAACAGGGCGGTCACGACTGCAGCTCCGATTAGAACTGACGCGACGCCCATCGCGAACCGCGACTTACGCCTTAGAATTGACTTCCTCAGGAGTCGAACGAACATGGTTTACACCGACTGTAAACTTCGAGGTGGTGATTCTTCATATAGTTTACGTTAGGTGCAAACATTGTCAGTTCGCTAGAAACCTTGAAGTAAGGGTATTTACACTATACGTAAACGATGGTGAAGCTTGAGCGCATCAGTCTGCGGAACGAGGGCTTGAAGAAGTTCTTCAGTCCAAACGAGGTAAGAATACTTGGGCTGCTTTGGGAGAAGGAGCGAGTGACGTCCGGGCAAATACAGAAGCAGTGCGGCGATCTCTCGCTGGCCTGCATCGCAGGAACTTTAGATCGGCTCGTAAAAAGCGGCTTCGTAAATCGAACGCTAGATGCAAGCGAGTCACGGGTGCGGTACCTCTACGCCCCGACCTGCACCCAACAGGAGCTCGGGACGAAGATATCCGAACAGGTGGTTGACTGTCTTGTAGACACGTTCGGCACCGCAGTCGTCAGCAGCATTGGCAGATTCAGGAGGTAGGCGTATCGATTGGCTGCAATGCATTCTTGGATGCCTGACACAAGCCGGCTCGTTGCTGCCTTTCTTAGCGATCTTAGTTATAGCAGCTAGCTTTTTGTCAGTTTTTCTTGTTTGGAAGCGGTTTGAGCTCCTAATCGCCGGACAAGCAGCCGCAGCATCGGCAATTGTCGTGGGAATCGTTTCGATGAGCTGTCCCATGTTTCAGTGGATTTGGGCGTACCTTGGGGTTGTCTCATTCGGGCTGCTAACGGTCAGCATCGTTCGATACTGCCTCACGCGCGAAGGCCAGCCAAATCACGCAGGCCTTTCGTCGTACATTGCAACGCTCGAGGTGCAGTTTTGCATACCCATACGCGTGATCGACACGCAAAGGATACGGGCATTTGCACATCGGCGCGCCGCTTATCTGTCCGTCGGGCTCCTCGAACGGCTCGACAAAGATGAGGTAACAGCCGTCGTAGCTCACGAAGCATACCACGTCAAGCACAGCCCGAGCAAGCTCGTGTCGTCCCTAGCAGCACTAAGCTCTTTGACGTTTGTCCCATACAACGACGAGCATTTGGCTGATCAATACGCCGCAGACATCGCTGGCAAAGATACGCTGGCGCGCGCCCTTCGGAAACTGGAAATCGCGGGCGGCGAACAACGAATAGAGGATCTTGTTACGAGCGGCTGAAATTTGCATCCGCGGACAGCTTTTTTTGAACGCTGCGCGCGTTCGAGCAAGACACTGCTGATACCGAACGCATTGCACACAACGAGAAAACAGAAACAGTTTAAAGAGATAGCAAAAATAATGAAAGGTTGCGCGCATATTATCAAAAGTATGACCGTGAGGCCTCACAATCGCGAAATTTTTCTTGACACGCTTTAGAGGGATGCGCATGGACGATAAAACGTTAGAAAATGAGCTTAAGGCGCTAGCTAAGAAAAACAACGCCCAAATTTATGAGATTGACCCGCGTGAAATTGTGGTGAGCGAATGGGTCAGATGGCGCTGTAAGTTTGGTTGCAAGGGCTTCGCAAAGCACCTCGGCTGTCCCCCATATGTCCCAGGTCCTTCGGAGACGAGAGACCTTCTCAAAGAGTATTCAAAAGCGTATATCGTGCACTTCAAGGGAATACCCGGAATGGAAGATATCGACCCGAAGAGCATACCTGAAGATTGGCATCAATTTCTCAAAGGGCTGATACGTTGGATCGGCGACACGGTGTACGAACTCGAGCAACACGCGTTCTATCAAGGTTATTATAAATCCCTGGCCTTTGCCGCGTACCCGTGTATTTACTGCGACGAGTGCGTAGCTGAGCAGTCAGAGGGCGTTGTGGACCTCTCGCTGAAGAGGGCTTGCAGGCACGCCGAGAGGGTTCGAACCTCAATGGAAGCAGTCGGGGTCGACGTATTTGCCACGGTAAGGAAGCTTGGCTTGCCAATAGAGGTAATTCCATGCGAGGGGAATGTGTACGGAATGATCACCCACACGAACTTAAACTCATACGGGTTACTCCTCGTCTACTGATGCTGTTCTTGACCTGGTCAACGAGCAAGGTAACGCCACTGCCTATATGTTGCGAGTTTCCGAGTCGTGCAGTCTGCGAAAGTCTGCGCTTCTGCCAAACATCGCCTGAGCCGCCGAGTGCCGTCTTCGTCGCACCACACATCGCTGTTACAGCTCCCAGCGCTTTGTCTTCGTGTTCCATACTTTGAACGTCACATGGTCGCACATCAAAAACGACTCACACAGGCTGGTCCTATATTCATCACATCCGACCTCGGTCACGCACTTCTTCTTCTTTAGCGTGCACCACTTCATCGGCAACACCCCCTCCGTCGGGTAGTTGTGAACATCGTCAGAATCGTAGATATGGCTTAAGATGATGGCAAGAATTGCCACCTTTGCGCGGTCGTAAAAAAGGTCGGACTGAGTTTTTTATCCGATTTCTGGGCGGACTGGATGCATCCAGCTGCGATAAAAAACCTGCAATGGCGCCACACACGCAAAAGGATCGGACAGTCGCAGAGCTTTTTTCTCAGAGTGCTCGCGCCGGGGCACGATAACGAAATCGAAAGCTAGCACAGCTTAGGGGGTTTAGATGCTTTCTTGTGGGTTATCTTTTCTTTTGATTCTTTTTGAGCTGTCTTAGCTTAGCCATTTCCTCTTCATCCCAAGGCAGCGCCAAGAGGTACCCCCGGTAATATGGCGGCGTGATATAGATTAAGAGGATGCGATCGCGGGCGACGCCAACAGGGATCCGGGTAGTTCCGACAAGACGTTTGCCGAAGATCTTGTAGCCTGGCTCCACGTAGTAGACCTCTTCTGCGTTCTCCACAATGTATTTGGCACCTTCAGTGAAGCTTATGTCGTGAAGCAGTATTTCGTAATCCCTGTTGTCAATAAGTCTAACCACTTTCCGCCTCCGTCAAGCTGTGCCTCGCATAGCTGATTCAAAAACGTAATTTGACTAACGCAAACTTAAAACTATTGAGTGCTCGAATAACTATTCAGACTCGCGATTAATCTTACATGCAAAATCGTATAGCTAAAGGGGAATGCTTAAAAACCCGTACGAGCGAGGCGAGATGAGAAAGTCGCAGTGTCTCCGATTGTAAAAAGAACGATGGTGTCGCAAACGTGTCCAATGTCGACGCTTGCAGATTTGTATGAAATAGTGAAGGAGAGAGATAGAATCGTTACTTTCTAGATGCACGGTTGGAACGTGCTATCCCACCGTGATGCTTTAAAAACACGTCGATGGTAAGAACCCTGAGGGAGTCAAGTATAACGACTTACACGCTCCAATGTCTCAGTGATTTTGAAGATGCATATCAGAGAAGAATAAACGAGCTAACCGCTCGACGGAACCAAGCGAGAAAGATAGTAGGCACCTTTTGTCTTTTCGTTCCCGATGAGATTATTTATGCCGCGGGGGCCGACCGCGTCATTTTATGTGGGGGACGAAACGCGACGGTTTCGCTCGCCGAGGAGTATCTGCCGAGAAATATCTGCCCATTGGTAAAATCGTCCTTCGGTTCTGTCGTGAGCACGGAGTGCAGCGGAGGAGATGCGTGTCCCCACTTCAACCTCATCGACATGGTGGTAGCGGAAGCTACGTGCGATGCGAAGAAGAAGATGTATGAGCTCTTGAATGAGTATATTCCGACCTACGTCATAGACCTCCCACAGAAACCGGACAGCCCTGCAGGAATAGCGTACTATACTGTGCAGTTGGAGCAGTTTACAGACGCCATGGAGGGACTGACGGGCACCCTCATCACTGACGACCGTTTGCGACGAGAGATCAAATCAGCTAACGAGACAAGGAGCTTACTCCACAGGCTGTACGAATTGAGACGAAGAGATCCCCCACCAATACGGGGCCTCGACGTTTTGACGGTGCTTCAAAAACAATTTTTCTTATCGCCGGAGGAGTTGAGGCGCATTCTCCGCCAGTTGTGCGACGAAGCGGAGCGAAAGCCAAATGAGGGTGCGCGTAAGCCGAGGATCATGATTTCGGGGTGCCCGATGGCTGGCGGAAACATCAAGGTGCCGAAGATTATCGAGGATCGAGGGGGCGTCATCGTCGTGGAGGAGAGCTGCACGGGTACCAGAGCATTCTGGAACCTCGTGGATGAGCATAAGGATCCGCTCAGAGCGATCGCAGAAAGATACATGCAGATACCGTGTTCCTGCATGACGCCGAACGAATGGCGGACGGAACACATACGTGAACTGGTCGAACGTTTCAACGTTGATGGCGTCGTGTATTACACGCTGCAGTCGTGCCACGCGTATAACATCGAGAGATTCCGAGTTCAGCAGGCGTTGAAGGAGACGCACACCCCTCTACTCGCGATTGAAACGGATTATAGCGATTCGGATGTCGAGCAGATAGCGACACGGGTAGATGCGTTCATGGAGATGATCGCATCATCACCGTAGGGATCGATGCTGGTGCGGCCACGACGAAGGCAGTCATCCTCAGAGATGACACGATTGCCGCGTACAGGATAGCCCCCACTGGATTCGATTTTTTGCACGTCGCCGAGACCATTTACAGGGCGGTTCAGGTTGATGCGGGGATACGGGGGGGTGATATCGAAAATGTCGTCGCTACCGGGTATGGCAGAGAAAGCATCGAATTTGCTAACAAAGCCGTGAGCGAAATCACCACCCACGCGGCGGGCGTAAGTTACCTCTTTCCAGACGTTAAGGGAGTCATCGACATCGGCGGACAAGACAGCAAAGTCATAGCAGTGGAAAAAGGGAGGGTTGTGGACTTTTTGATGAACGACAAATGTGCGGCAGGCACCGGCAAGTTCTTGGAGTTCACAGCAAAAGCGTTGGAGGTGTCTACAGAGGCGTTAGGCGGCCTTGCTCTCGCGTCACGAACGCCTGTTAGCATCAGCAGCATGTGCACAGTGTTCGCTGAATCAGAGGTCATATCGTTACGAGCGAGAGGAATCACAAAGGAGGATATCGCTGCGGGTCTGGTAGAAAGCGTCGCGCAGAGAGTCTCCGTCATGGCCAAACAGATCGGTTTAAAAGAGAATGTTGCCTTTGTCGGTGGGGTGGCAAAAAACGCAGGCATTAAGGCGGCGTTGGAAAGAAAGCTAGGTGTAACGCTTTTCGTGCCCTTTGAGCCTCAAATTACGGGAGCGCTGGGAGCAGCATTGCGTGGCAAGGCTCAGGTACTAGCCGGGCACGAAGCTTTACTGCGCAGCTGCGCGCCACCATCCAAGCGGTGATCCGAGTGAAGTTATTGATGTTTGATACGGATGATTTCTGGTATAAGACGTTTGAAAAGACCGTTGATCACGTCAGCCCGGTAGATACAGAAGCGTCGGTGCAGGATTCGCTCGTGATCTTCATAAATGTCGAGAAAGAGGACGAGGCGCAACGGGACAGAGTCGTCAAAAAAGCAGTTGAAAACATCAGCTGGCTCGCGAGAAAGACAAATCGAAAAAAGGTGGTCCTCCACTCGTTTGCTCATCTCTCGGAAAGTAAGTCGAGCATAACGTTTGCCGAGGCGGTGTTCAAATCAATCATGGATGCGCTCTGTGCGAAAGGACTTGAAACTAGCATGACGCCTTTTGGCTATTTCCTCGAATTTACCATTCATGTGAGGGGGGAATCTCTCGCAAAGGTATGGAAGTCCATCTAAAACTGAGAGGGTTCATCAAAAGGAGGCGTCTGCTACTCATCTTCATTCTTACGCCTCTGGTTTTGCGAAGACGACCCCATAATGGTAGGGCTTAAGGTCGTTGCTACTCACGTAGGTAAATCCCGCTCTTAGTGCCCACTCGTAACACTGCTCGGGTTTCGGTCGGATGCCCATCGGCGGCCCCCGTGGAGTGCTGCTATCATAGTTCCAATGAATGATGCCGACCCTCCCTTTTGGCTTTAGAATGCGATAGGATTCGTTCAGCATGCGCTCAGGTCTCTCGTCGTGCAATATATTAAAAAGCATCACGTAATCAACGCTCACGTCGGCGAGTCCTGACCCGTCGGCGATAAAGTCACGAAGCAATAACACAATGTTTGTAAGCCCGCTGCCCTGCGCACGATCTTTCACCGTATTGATCATTTCTGGCTCTATGTCGATTGCATATATGGTGCCGGATATCAGCGTCGCTGCGGGAATGGTGAACGTTCCGTAACCGCACCCAAACTCGGCCACGTCGACGACTGCACCATCAATCCCGAGGGCACTCAGAACTTCGAATGGCTCGAAGAAACCCTCCCACACCTCTTCAGTGGGGATATCACTCTCGCGCACTTTCATGGTGATTCCATCATTACGAGGTCGATCCAGCTACAGCTATCAGGTCTTTCACCTGCTGAGCAGTACGTTCACACTAAAATAAAGAGTTAGCCTTCAATCGCAGCAATTTTTGGTATACACGTTCCTTTGAGAGATGCCGCGAGTAGAAAAGTCAGCCGTTTGATCGTAATGAGCCGTTCTTTTTCGTCAAAAAAGGGGGGTGCGGGCGCGGCTCCCTGGCAGCGCTTAGCGGGCGCAAGCAAGCCCGTTCTGCAGGACCCGGACCTTCCTCATCGTGAAACTCCATGGGGCACGCACAACAGGCATGTATGGCGGCACTCAAGAAGAGGAGAGCTAGTGGCAGTGCTTTGAGGAGGAGTTTTTTCATGGTCGGTCTTTCTGATAACGCTGTGCAGGGGCTGTGCGCTGCTCATGCGGATATACCTTCAGGTCATGACAAAAATTGCTGCCACGAAGCTCTGCCTATCATGGGCCTTGAAAACTACAATAGCGGGCGCTGTAGGCACACCTGACGGATGGAACCGTTTGATTCTCTCAGGAAGCTGAATGCGCAGCGATTGCGTGTACGTCGTAAGACGAGAAGATTGCTGCGGTTATTCCGGGTTCTTAACGCTCACTGCCCGAGTGATCCATTCGTTGAGAGCAGAGAGCGCCCTTGTCTTGTAAACTTCTTTGAAACCCTACGTGGTCACAGCGGGTATGTCTGCAGACGTCGCAAATCCGAACAGTAAAAAGGTACGAGATATCTGCTTGCCGTTTGGTCTCCGCTTCCCGATTCCTATTAATATTTCGAACCGACCGTACGAACTGGAATAGTTATGATCTTTTTGCGAGCGAGCAAAGAACGCACCCATTCACGCTCTGTCCAAAGGGCACAGCCACCTTCGGTCTCATTGAGTAAGGCATGCTGTTGGCGAATGGTTTGCAATAGGTTAGATTGCAGGGCCTCTCTGAGTGACGCCGTCTGCACGCTCGCATCTGAAAAGGGAGAGGCGGGACACGGTTCAACGTCCCCTCCTGCGCTGATATGGACGAATCCTCGCCCTGCAGCCAGACAGCCTCCGTATTGTTCCTCGTCCCCGGGAATCGCGATGAAGAGGGCGGGGAATTGAGTACGAAACGCCTCGGTCGTTTGTCGCAGGTGACTTCTTTGTTCGTCAGTCAAGACCCAATCGTCTGTCCCCCCTTCAAAAGAGACGTATTCGAGAAGGAGAAAAACGCTAGTCCCCGCGTCGACCAGATCTTTTACAAAGTTCGTATCGGTGATCGTTGTGACGTTTGACCTAGTTATTGTCAACGAGCAGCCAAAAAAGATTCCCTCCGCGCACATCTTTTCCATGACGCCTCGGAGACGCTTGTAAACGCCAGCGCCTCGACGTTCATCGGTATTGCATTCGTCACCTTCGATGCTTATGACGGGAATGACGTTTCGTTTTCCTTGAGTTGTCGCATCACGGTCTCATCGATAAGCGTGCCATTCGTGATGAGAGGGAAAACAATTGATGGAAAGTCTTTAGTAATGGCCAGAAGCTCCCTGCGGACAAGCGGCTCACCGCCGGCGAGGAGGATCGCTGATACGCCAAGCTGATGTGCCTCACTAACGAGGCTACGAAGCCTGTGCTCGCTTAGCTCTCTCGCAGCTGGCCGGTGTTCCCGGTGTGCGAATGCGATACATCCCTTGCAGCGCAAGTTGCACTCGTTCGTCACGCTGATGATGAGAAATGGAGGCACATGGAGATTTTCGTTTTGCCATCTCTGCCTCTTTTGGGCTGCTCTCTTTTGCCACCACGCGGTACGCAAGAAGAAGAGGGCTTTCGATGGTTCTCTGAGCGTAATTCGCGCTGCGTCTTTAAAAAAGACTGTGATCGCGCGGTTCAGGATGTTGGTATAGTCAGAATCCTGTTCCACAATACGTGTTGACCTGTGGTGGTATTTATAGTGCTCGAGGATATCAATTTTGACACGTGAGAGTTTATAAACAGCGTGCTTAAGGCGGCTAACCATAACCTTGCGGCAAGAATTGCTGTTCACATGCTCACAGATGAGTAAGACGAGGCTTTCTTAGTAGAGACGCATGATTCGCGCGGATGAAGACAAGTATTACCGCTTACCCAGCTTTTATGGAAAATGGTCGCAAATATGCAACCCCCCAATCCGCCTCAAACACACTCGGGTGGGGTTCGCGCTGGTTCATGTAAGAGGGGTTGTACTTAGCCTTTTGCTGGACACCTACCCTGGGTCCATTTAACGCCAAATTTGTAACCCCGATTTTGCAACCCTTCTTGCCGGCGCGTGACTATGATTCCGCGTCCGTCTTTTTCCACAAGATTGCGCCCGCTGCGAGTTTTCCCTACCGCATTCGATGCTTCATACTGCCCCGCAGCCTGAGCGCGTGCAAACGGGGCTTTGTGCGCGTGGATTGCAAACTGCCACCCTTTGGCTGCTCGTTTGTGCTTTAGGCGATAACATGTCAGCGGTTATGCAGCCATGGCTCCAAATGAGCTGTCACAACGCGCCAAAAAACACTGGCCAGAAAGGATCTTGGATTGGAATTGCCAGGGGAACGAGCGTCCCGTCGCGCCGCTTGATTGTTTTCGTCCTTGGATCATCAGTCACTTTTCCTATAACAGATGCCTCGATGCCGCTGGCACTTAGTTTGTGGAGTATGACCTTTGAATGATCCGGCCTTGCCGTGATCAGGAGCGAGCCCTCGGCGATCGCTGCCAAGGGATCAATGTCAAATGCCTCGCAGACCATCCGTACCTCTTCTGGATAGACGAACGCCTCCTCATGTATCTCCATCCCCGTTCCGCTAGCGCTGGCTATCTCGAAGAGCCCGCCGATAACGCCGCCCTCAGTCGCGTCGTGCATAGCAGTTACGCCCCCGGATTCCATAGCTAAGAGGGCGTCTTTTACCACGGTCATTTGCATGCAGAGGGCCTTAGCTTTCTCAACCAGAGGCGGCGGATAATTCTCTAAGAGCTCCGTTTCCCTGATCACGGCGAGGATTCCCGCTGTCTCTATTGCCGGCCCCTTGGTCAGAATCACGTCGTCGCCCGCCTTCGCGCCGGCTGGCGTAACATAACCGTGCTTGTCTGCGATGGCAAAGACGGTGACTCCACCTATGGTGGGTGATACAAACCCTGGGTAGTACCCCGTATGCCCACCGACGATCGCTATCCCAAGCTCCACGGCAGCTCTATGGATGGCATCCACGATGGTGTGGAAGTCCTCTTCGTTCGTCTCGGGAGGCATCAATAGTGAATATGTCATGTATCTGGGCTTGACGCCCATGACCGCCACGTCGCTCGCACCTATATGGACGGTATACCATCCAAACATCTCCAGGGGCTGGTTCGGGATAGCGAAGATCGGGTCTTCCGCTATTATGAGCACCCTGTCGTTGCCGATGTCGATAACTCCGGCATCGATCCCTGTTCTCGGTGGCACGATTACCGAGTCATCCTTGTTTCCGAGCCGCGGGAGCAGAAAGGAGGTGAAGGCGTCGAGGTCTATCTTTCCTATCTTATCGCTCATGATAGCGCCTCGCGATTTCACAGATCTGCTCTGCGACTTCTATGGGATCCCGTCCGACAAGCACCGACACGGGCTCTTTACCGATAGCACCCGTTTCGTAGAAGATCTTGGGGACCCGGCCACCGGCGGCATCTATCGCTTGCTGAACTTTCCAGGGCATCGATGCGCCTTCCGCTTCCTTGATTTCTTCCGGTTCTTTACTGCGGTCGATCACGCTGAAAACCCACCCTTTTGCTTTGCAATACTCCTCGAGCCATTTCGTCAGAGATGGATTGTTGGCGAAGTTCACGCCTGCCCTAAACGCCGAATCGGCTTTGCCCAGCTCTACCATCAGTCGGGCCATGTGGCTCGACGCGCCGAATCTGGGCTTGCCTGCAGCGTGAGGTACGCCGCTCACGACGGTTATGCGTCCGTCTATTCCTAATACATCATCTCTGCTTCTAGAATTGGGTCGAGCGTACACGAGGTTGGTCCTGACCTCGGGAATCAAGGCTGCAAACTCCTTGCATTCCTCCACGAGGCCCAGGGCGACAGCAATCTTCCCGCGCATATCGATTTCGTTAGGCTTCAATGATTAGTCTCCTCCGGCCTTGGATTGGTGTCGAACACTTTGAAGTGGAACGATAAGTAGTAATCGCTAGTTACTGTTTCTCCATCTGTCACTAAGATTGGTCGATTAGTATGAACACGCGATGGTAGTTTCGTCACGTCGCGACCGACTTGCAATATTGTTTGATTTCATTTTGTTTGCTTCGCGAAAATTTTAAATATGATAATCGCTTTACGCATTTTGTTGGTAGGAAGTAGGAAACCTACTTCCTATAGATATAGCTTCCTACTAACAGGGCGCAACACGGAACTGCGCCAATGGGAGCGCCTCGATCCTCCGTGTGCGCTCTCCGCTCGTTTACGTCAAACAGGCCAAAAACTGGCCCACATTTCCCGCAACGTGAGGTTTCAAAATGACATGGAAACCAAGTAAAAAACTGATAATAAACTGCCTGTTGATACTCGTTTTCGTGAGTTTGATGATGGCAAAATCCGGGTATATCACCGGAATGGCCCAACAACCTACAAACTCTGCGCTGAACGCCTCAACGCCAATTGCCGCTACGCAGGCGTTGCCCGACAGAAGTCAGCCCGACCCAACGGGCAGCAGCATTGGCTCGGCCAACGTTCCGGCTAACGTAACTGGCCAACCGACGTTATCTGAGCTCGCCAATGCTGTCGGCCATAATACAACGGCCATCAACTTCGTGTGGACGCTCATGGCCGGCTTCCTCGTTTTCTTTATGCAGGCGGGGTTTGCGCTCGTTGAAACCGGCTTCACGCGCTCAAAGAACGTGGCTCACACGATGGGCATGAACATATTGATCTACGCGCTTGGCGTGCTCGGGTGGTATTTCTGCGGATTCGCCATAATGTTCGGCGGATTGAAGACGCTTCCCACCTTGGGCGGGTTTACCGGACTTAACAGCGAGGTGGCAATCAGTATACTGGGACACCCGTTCGGACTGTTCGGTGCTCACGGTTTTGCGCTGACCGGCGCCTATGACGTCGGCGTGTTTGCGCTGTTCCTGTTCGAAGTCGTCTTCATGGATACCGCTGCCACGATTCCGACCGGGGCCATGGCCGAACGATGGAAATTCTTGGCATTCTGCATCTACGGTCTTTTCATCGGGACGATCATTTACCCGCTCTTTGGCAACTGGGTTTGGGGCGGTGGATGGCTTTCGCAGCTCGGCACGAACTTTGGCTTGGGCAACGGGTACGTCGACTTTGCGGGTTCGACGGTCGTACACATGATAGGTGGTACGATCGGCTTTGTCGGCGCGTGGATGCTCGGCCCTCGAATCGGCAAGTACGTCAACGGGAAGGTCCACGCCATTCCACCGCACAGCATCCCTATGGCTGTGCTCGGATCGCTCATCCTCGCATTCGGATGGTTCGGGTTTAATCCGGGCTCGACGCTCGCAGGAACCGATCTCCGTATTAGTGTCGTCGCCGTTAACACGATGCTGGCGTCGGTTGCTGGCATGACGGCGGCAACGTTCTGGATGTGGCGGGTCCGCAGCAACAAGCCTGATGTCAGTTTTATGTGCAACGGGTTACTTGCCGGGCTCGTAGCGATAACCGGCCCTTGTGCGTTCGTTAACTCGCAAAGCGCAGTCTTCATCGGGTTGGTCGCTGGCATTCTCGTGGTCGAAGCCGCGCTTTTCATTGACAAAAGGCTAAAAGTTGATGACCCGGTCGGAGCGGTGGCCGTGCACGGCGTATGCGGTGCGTGGGGATGTCTCAGCCTAGGACTCCTCGCAGATGGCACGTACGGCGCGGGCTGGAACGGCGTTTCCGGCGCGGTAACCGGTCTTCTCTACGGAAATCCCAGTCAGCTCGCTGCACAGTGCATCGGAGTGGCGACATGCTTCGTTTATACAGCGGCGATCTCACTTGCGATCTTCATATTCATAGACAAAGTTGTCGGACTGAGGATCGGATCGCAGACCGAAGTAGACGGCCTGGACGTCCCAGAAATGGGAGTAGGAGGATACGATGGCGGCTACGGGCTCTGAGCTGCGCAAGCAACTTCGAAAAAGAAGCAGCCCGCTTTATCCCGGGCCGAACGTATGTGCCCGCACCACGTCTTCGCGGGTGAGAAGCATAAGAAACAGGTTGGAGGTGAGCAGATGAAAAGAATCACGGCAATCATAAGACGGGAAAAACTCGATGCCGTAAAGCACGCGATGCGAGAGCGCGGTCCTGGAATGACGGTTACCGACGTCAAAGGCCAGGGCAGGCAGAAGGGTGTTAAGGAGGTCTACCGAGGCAGCGAGTACTGCCTCGATCTCTTGCCTAAGACGCAGATTGACATGGTCGTCAAGACAGAAGACGCGGAGCGTATTGTCCAGACGATCTTGGAAATTGCAAAAACAGGCAACATAGGAGATGGCAAAATATTCATTTCCTCGGTAGACGACGTGATCCGCATCAGAACGGGCGAACGCGGTCCCGGCGCTGTTTAGCGCGCGGCATCGCAGGCGGGGCGACCACCCGCCTTTTCTTTTTTTTACGCGCCAGTAGAGCGGCGTGCATGTAAGTGCGTTGCCATACACGTGAGAAGAGGGCAACAACGGTCTCTCGAACAATGCGTTTATTTGTTTCGGGGGCCGTGCTTTTGTATTGAGAGATCTGACGTAAAACGATAAGTACCAGAATGATTGTTTCTATAACCCCCACAGGGCGGGCAAAGACGCCTTCCCGTCTTTTGGAGTTGGTGGCAGGGTGTAGCTTTTCTATCGGCTGACTTATGCGAGACGCTTCCGACGGCTCCGTTCTTCAAACGGGTATATCGGGGAATCGGTTTGTGCTCGTCTGCTCTTCTTTCCTCACCACGTTACCTGGTTCGCCTCTTCGAGCGGCATTGCCGGCGCGATGTGGGCCACGCCAAAGCTGCTGAACGGGCCGGTAATCTTGAGCAGTGATGCTTCATTTGGTGCATCGAAAATTGCCACAGACATATGCCTTCCTATGAGAACGTAACGGCCTATCACCTTAACGCTTTCTGGAAACTTAAAGTGCTTCCACAACTCGCGAACCCGTTCAGTATGATCGGGATCGAATTTATACCATAAAACGAATAGCATTTTCTCCACTTCCATTACTTAGTTGAGTTTAGCACGCTCCTCCTTGAGCGCGTCGCTCTCGATCTAAAAAACCCCTTCGACGTTCGGAATAGCTTACGCCATCTGGTTTTTGACGAGAGCATCGCTAAAAGAATAACATTCTTAAACAATAACTCTTTCTCAGCTTTTCTTACGTTCCGGCTTTATCGAAGCGGCGGGGTTTCGTCTGCGGTGCTGGCGGTCAACTGCCATCATCAAAACCTATATGCGTGAAAAGATGGAACGCACGCAGCACGGAGGTGAGAGAATAACACAAATGCTTCCACAGTGTTTCAATTGCAAACATTTCCATACGGAGGGGGACAAATGTGACGCCTACCCGACTGAAAGGTTGTACAACTGCGACGCTTTCCCTGATCCAAAGCGCGAGATACCTGGAGACCTTCTTTCGAATATGGTCCTCCACACGACACCATATGCAGGAGATCACGGCATCCTTTATGACCCAATAGACCCGACAGTATCTTATTAAGCTATTACTCGCAAGTCTTCATCGTCGGAAAACCCAGTTGTCCTCAACCTTGGTACGTCGTAACACAAGGGCTATTAAGGGGACGCCAAATCCGCCCCCGACAACCCAATTGCGCTCTTCATAGGCGCGCTCAATCGGTAGGTGAAGTGCTAAAAAAGCTCCCGGCCTCCGGACCTGCGATTTTGTTGGCCCGGAACCCGATTTCGTAGATTTGTGCGGCTAGCTTTTTTGCCTGTTAAGTACCTTATTCGATTTTTTTTAGCTTCTCTCAGGGAGTTCTGTAGAAAAAAGTTGGCGCTGTTCCCTATATCCCCTTCAAGAAAGGGACGACAGGAAGAGCGAAGAACGCTCCGACGTGGAAGAAGATATATCACTACTTCGAGTTCAGGAATGAAGAATTCTTAGAGCGCTACCATAAGCGGAGCAACGCGAGACGACGTTTCATATGATAAAGAGCAAGTTTGGCGACGCTGTGAGAAGCAAAACGGAGGTTGCTCAGGTTAACGAGGTGCTGCTAAAAGTGCTGTGCCACAACATCTGTGTTGTGATACAAGAGATGTTTGAGCTGGAGATTGAATTCAGCTCTTAACTCCTTACTCAATCTAGCCTTCGTTCTTAGTTATGTGTTCCTTTAGGATTTCATAAAGGAAGTCACAGTTCTTTCCTGCAGCCTTAAATCTTAAAGTCTGCTCGTTTGTCAGTATTACCGACAGAGAGAGTGTTGATGATGCAGATGCGGCAGTCTTGTTGTAGTAGTCACCCTCAAAATCTTTAAAATCGTAGTCCTTTTTTTGCACGGTCCAAGATTGTACTCGGTTTTTCAGGTTGACCAGAGTCATATGGTCTTCGGTAAGGAAGTCCTGCATTTCCCACCAGCGCTTTTCTGAAAAGAACCACAAGTTCTCAAAATGGATTTTATCATCTTTAATGTAGTTTGTAATGAAGATATCACCAATTTCGTCGCCGTAAAGCTTCTCGTACTGCCTGATCAAATCCGAAACGCGACTTGAACATTGGATAGCTGCTCCAATCTTGAGCATATACTCGTTCAATGCAAATACCGTAGCCTTGTCCATGATACCTTGAACAATCTCTTGCAAAGCGCTTAAACTTACCTGTAAGTTTTTTTACCTCAATCATGTATCGCTCCTACACGTTCTGTTAAAAAGTCAACACCGTGTTAAAAAATCGCTACCAACCCTTTCTTAACAACCCATTCTTAACAACGCTCATTTTAACAGCACCAGATCGAACCAGATCCAGATCGAGGCTTTGTAGATTAAGTGCCTTTTGTAGAAAAAGTCAGACGTGTGTAGATTAAGTGCAAAGGTTAGCATGGTTGTCAAAAGGGTATTATTAAAAATGGGTTGGTGAGTTCGGTTTACCCTAGTCAACAAGAGAGAGCACAATGTTACTTCAAAATCTTTATAAACACTCTAAGCATTTTCTAAGTAATTCTTACAATAATTCGTTACAAAGGATTTTATCTAAGCTTTGTCCGTGCGGAGACAAGGAGTTTACTATGGCATCTCAAGAGGTAATTAGCGAAGTGATACCTCTAATCGAAGAAGCGTATTTTGTTAAGACAGACAAATTTAAAAACTATGGTTTTACGGTAACAAATCTGCACAAGAGCCTGTTCAAACTCAAAAAAGAACTTCCAAACAACGAACAGATACAAGAAATCCTCCCATATTACTGGTATCTTTACGGCCCCTATTCCGAAGTTGTTGCTAAAGCAGCTGAACGAATGGAGTCTGAAGGACTGTTAATGAGAGAGCAAAATGTGCTTTATCTAAATCGCGACAAAGTAACGCAAGAAGTGCCCGTAGATAGAGATGTGAGAAGGGGATTTAACTCAGCACTCAAACATTTTAACCCCACCAATGCTACTCCGTTCATAGAACGGATTTACAAAGAGTATTCACCGTATTCTTTCATGCCAGCATTCAAAATTGATTTTGTGAATACAATTAAAGAGTATATATCAAATCTAACGTTAGGCCAAATCACATTAGATGATTATTCAGATACTTCAGTACTGAGGGACAGTATATTTGAGTGTGAGACTGAACTACCTCCCCATCCTCTTTTTGACCAATTTAATACGCTGTTTTCTTCGTTCACAACAGATGCTCTTCGCGTATTCAACTATTTAAGAGAAGTTGACAAAGATGCTATTTTATTAAATAAAGTCCTCAGAATGGCTGAGGATACTGTGTGGACAACTTTTGCGTGTGGCATCCGGATTGTCGAGCATGACCCCCCTTATGCCACGAGATTAAAAAGATGGAATCCGATGTACAGTGACTCCTTAAGCGAACTTTCTTCGCAGGTTCGAGCATTTCGCTCAGACGTTCTGTCAACCATTAGAGGGACGTTGCGTTGTGAACAGGATGAAAAATCGCAGAAGTTTTTGTCAACAGTCATGCAAAAAACACTTAGCAGATGAATGAACTTCGACTATTTTTTTGACTCTAATATTTTGATTGGTTCTAGACTGTCGTGGGATGCCCAATACGAAGTCGCGTGCGATTGTGTCGATAAGCAACAAATAAAGAAACGTACGAGTGATAACGTTTACTGGGAGAGTTCATTCAAACTTGAGAAAGTTAGACAGGTAATTTGGACGTTCTTAAAAGAGATTCTAAATAACTCATTTAAATTCAATCCTTGGAATTTTGATAGTAAGATTCACAGCCGCAAACTTAGCTTTTTGAAAAGGCAGTATCCAACGAAAGAAATACGGGAAGACGCGGAAGACATACTGAATCCCTTCTTAGACAAATATGGGCACAATATGAGAGATTCGATACTCAACAATGATGAGATAAAGTGCTGCAAAATGGCCGAAGACTCTGTAAATAACGCCATTAGTTCCTTAGATGTTGATTGTTTTGCACACCCAAGCGCTAAGATTGAAATGCACGTTGTCACTCCGCAAGACATTAAGCATTACGCTTCAAAAGAAAGAGCATTGCAGAAAAAAATCAGCGATAATTCTGACATTTTGATACTTTTAGATTCGTATCATATCAAACAAACTGTTACTGGAAACAACTCAATTTGTTTTGTAACAACTGATAAAGAACACATATCGGATAATAGCGGGGATATAGAAAAAATTCTGGTTGGGGTGCGCATCAGAAACCCAAACGAAAAACCACTTTGAACTATCGGACCCTTAAAAGGGAGGATAACGGCTCTCACCTCCGCATGTTCTCCATCGCCTTCTTCAGCAACCCCAACGCTTAATATGCTAAAAGTGATACATTTACCTGTACTGGTCCAAAAAAGAGGACACCTTTTGTGAGGAAAGGTGTCCTACCATAGGTGCTATGGTCAAAAGACCATACTCAAAAGGCGCAATAGCAAAAACCAAATTACTGCCTCGATTGCTGTGTGCAGAATTAGTAATGTTATTGCGTCTTTGCTTATCCACTGATTAAACACTTCTTTTTCTTGAGCTTCTAGAGAACAGGGATGGATTGACGCCCGATTCCTGTTCCGCTTTTTTGCTTCGAATCACCTCCCTAATATTAATGTGCGTACATGTTTCACCTTTCTTTAAATGTTTTTCTCTTCCAAATAGAAAAAAGGTAAAGCCGCTTTCTTGCTTCAAGACAATGAGTAAAAAGAAATAAGACATGATAAAGTATTTATATCTAAGTCGCATTCTGTTTCGTGAAGATGATAATAGGATGATAACAATCGGCGATTGCACCATACCAAAATACCGTCTGGGCTTATTGTTAGAACAGACGGAAAAGCTCCACCGTAAGTTTGGGACTAAAGAAACTAACAGCAAGGCCATCGCGGAGACTTTGGGATATCCTCGAAGAAGTAATCCATTTTATGCAAAACTGAAGGATTTTGAATCTTTTGGATTGCTTGAAGGAGAAGGAAGGGGTATAAGAGTTACAGAATTGGGGAAAAAATCAATACAGCAGAATAATGCCCATAAACGCGAAGCTCTTGAAGAGATAATACGGAATATCCCTCTATGGGACAGGCTTCTAAATGAGTATGGGACGAAAATTGATAAAAAGGGTTTTTCAGAGCGATTGGCAGGAATAACCAACGTAGAATTATCTGAGGTTCAAAAACAAGCCGAGAAAATTCGACGAGCGTATTTAGATGATGTCGAATACATTAGATTTGCAGACACGTCTACAAGGCTTCAAGAATCTCAAAAACAGGACGCACAAACAATACCAGAACAAGGAAATCTTGGCACCGGAGCACAACCAATTATTTCAAAAGAAGCAACTGGGTACATAGCGTTTCCCGAATATCACACGTCGATTGAAATTAAAGATGAAATCTCGTATGACCTTGCGAAGCAATTACTTGATGCAATTGGAAAGAAACTAGGGTTAGTAGAAAGCAAGAAACCATATTATAAAGATGAGTGACTAAAGTAGAATAAGTATATAATGCATGAAAAACAATGAGGAAAAGAGGGCGTGGCGGAGCGGCCTAACGCGGCTGCCTTAAGAGTAGTTAATCCATAGCCGGATTTCACGGGTTCGACTCCCGTCGCCCTCGCCTACAAATCAAAGAACATGCAACGAATATATAGCTTATTCGTTTTCTGTTCAAGTTGCTAATTTGTTTTGCTACATGAAAAAGTTTTCGGTACAAAAGTTCCATAAAAGCGGCAATTTTTTGTTATCCGGTTGGACGTTCATTGATGCGAACGTCGCTCTATTTTCTCAATAGTGATTTTAATAAAGTCACCTTCATTTATGCCTTCAACTTCCCTTATTTCTTGCGGTATAGTCACACGACCATCTTTTATGACTTTTACCGTAGCTGAATGAGTTTTCGCCATCATTAAACGTAGGTAATATACGCTGAACGTATATTTAAACCTTTTGACTACGTTGAGATGCAAACCTTTAATACGTATAATAACGTAGATAAACGTAGAAAATATACGTCAAGAAGGTGGGAAGGTAGTAAAAATGCAAGCTCAAGAATTGTTGGATGTTCGCAAGGCAAGAGGCTTCGAGATTGCACAAACTGGTCAAGTAAAAAAGAACGGCAACGGTTGGGTAGTTCCTTCTCAGTCAAACGGCACTTCATATAACGTGGAATTCTCAGAGTTTGAACACAAGCATTCGTGCGACTGCCCTGATTATCAATATAGAAAGATTAAGTGCAAACACATTTTCGCGGTTGAGTTAATCGTCACCGAAGAGATTAACGAAGAAGGAATAGTGACGCAGACGGTCACGAAGAAGGTAAGCTACACACAGAACTGGCAAGCCTACGACCAAGCGCAGACGCACCAGAAAGAGCTGTTCATACAGTTACTTTGTGACGTGAGCAGCACGATACCCCAACCTGAATACACGTTCGGCAGACCGAAACTACCACTAGCGGATATGGTTTTTGCGTCTGCCTTCAAGGTGTTTTCCACTTTTTCACTGAGGCGGTTTACCACTGACATGGAAATAGCAAAGGAGCGGGGTTTGATTGAGAAAGTGCCGCATTTCACGTCAGTAGGCAACTACATGGAGAATCCCGAGTTAACGCCCATCATTAAAGACCTTATCACCACAACAAGCCTCGCCCTAGCCTCAGTTGAGAACGATTTTACAATAGACAGCTCAGGGTTCGGCACGTCTCGATTCGTTAAGTGGTTCGACCACAAGTACGGCAAGGAAGTAGACACTAGAGCGTGGGTCAAAGCTCATCTTGTCTGCGGGGTCAAGACCAACATCGTCACTGCCGTAGAGCTGACAATGACGAATGAACACGATACAAAGTTTCTTCCTGAACTAGTAACGCAGACGGCGCAGAATTTCAACGTCAAAGAGGTTTCAGGGGATAAGGCGTATTCTTCGAGAGCTAACCTAGAGCTGATTAATGAGATAGGTGCTGTTCCTTACATCCCATTTAAGAAAGGAACAACTGGAAGAGCGAAGAACGCGCCGACGTGGAAGAAGATGTACCATTACTTCGAATTCAAGAATGAAGAATTCCTAGAGCACTACCACAAGCGGAGCAACGCCGAAACGACGTTTCATATGATAAAGAGTAAGTTTGGAGATTCTGTGCGAAGCAAGACGGAAGTGGCTCAGGTTAATGAGGTGCTTCTAAAAGTGTTGTGTCACAACATCTGTGTAGTTATTCAAGAGATGTTTGAGCTGGGGATTGAGCCGAGCTTTTTCGGCTCTTAAACTTCTTCCTTTATTTCTTCAGCATTCGTTCTCGATTATGTAGTCTTTTAGGATTGCATATAAGAAGTCACAGTTCTTTCTGGCAGCCTTGAAGTCGAGAGTCTTTCCACTTTTCAATATCACAGATAGGGAGAGCTTAGATGAATCGGATGCGGCGCTCTTTGTGTAATAATCTCCCTCAAAATCTTTAAAGCCGTAAGCTGCTTTTTCGACAACCCAAGATTCGACTTGGTTTTTCAGCTTAAGCGACTTTATCTTGTCTGCATGAAAAAAGTCGCTTATCTCAAAGCAGCGCTTGTCTGAAAACATCCAGAAATTATCAAAATAGGTTTTATCCCCTATTACGTAGTTGGTGATGAAGATTCGGTCAATCTTCTTGATAGAGAGCATTTTGTATTGCTTTATCAAATTCAATACGCGGGCTTGGCATTCCTCATCGGTGCATTCTATTTTTTCTAGATAGACAAGGAACTCATCTAATTTGGGGTCATCCATAATATCTTGAACAATCTCTTGCAAAGCGCTTAAGCTTACCTCTAACATTTTTTCTGCTTCAAGGATTTTTTCTGTTCGAATCATATGAATTACTCAGCTGCACAGGTTCTTATAGGGATTCTTAGACTTGTAGCAAATTGCTTTCTTCTTGTAGAAAAAGTCTGAAGTCCGTAGAAAAAGTCGCAGGAAAACCTGACTAAATCTACAAAGCCCCAGATCGAGAAACATATTTATATTGTTAACGCCGTTAATTTATTTGGTGAATACCATGAACGGTGTGATTGCTGAAGCAATTTCGAACAACGAGCCCTTTACAGAGAGGCTCAGAGAGTATCCTCCAAGTGTAAAATTGGTCTTTAAGACGCTTGAGAACAAGGGAACAATGACTTTGAGCGATATCGAAAAGGAGACATATTTGCCATATAGAACTGTGAGATACGCAGTTAAGCGACTCAAAGAGGGGGGGTTTGTAGCGCGCATCTTTCACATAGAAGACGCACGGCAAAGCCTCTATCGCCTCACGAAGTAGTTTGGTGAACACGATAATGTACCGGTACGTAAGCAGTTTGTCTTCCAGTTCGTTCATGTGTAGTTCGCCTGATTTTGCCTTATTTTTTTGGTGAATTTAGTTTCACCCCCAGTGTCTACTATTCCTTTTTGGCGATCAGCCTTTTGCAAAAAGCAACCGTCCCTGTGATTACGACTCGCTTCGTAATAGTGCTTTGATTTCCGGACCCTTGACTACGTCTGGGATCCACCGTGCACGTATTGGATATCTACAACTCTTATTCGGGCTCCCACGTCTGGTGTTCTACGACCGCGCGGGCGAGGAGGAGTCTGAAGAGGGTTGCGAGTCTAGCCTTGCCGTCTATGGTGCCATCCGCAGCACTTCAGTTTGCCATTCCAGCTCTTCGACCATTGCTCTAAGAATGTCCAATAGCACAAACCGATGGCAAGGCCAATCCATCTCGCGGCTATAAAGTAGGATAGTGAATCCTCGCCGGGCCCTAGCTAAGATGCGGTGAAGCTCTGCTTGTGCCTCAGGTCTGCCAGCTATCTCTTGCCGGTAGCGTTCATCGTAGTTTGTAAGGCCCTACCCATACAAGCGAGCGTTCTTTTTTACCTCTTCGGAAGGGTTTGGTCCTGCAACCTGCAAATAGTCACTAGCAAAATGCATGAATTCAGCCAAGAGCGTTTTACTGGGCCCCAAGGGGCTTGGATACGCTACGCTAATCTTCTCATGAGCTCGAATGCTGCCTTTAACACCAAGGTGACCTTGCTTGATGCGGTCCAAGTCGCTGAGCGGCTTAGTAGTCATAATTGTCTGCTCGTGTCCCAATGCGTTGTACTCGTAATAGAACAATAGAAGCAGGCCAAATTTGCCCTCCGGCTTGAACGTTAGGCTAACCTCTTTGTTTCTAGCGGCCGCGCTTCGCCCAAGTCAAGGGCTGTGCTTGCGTTCACCTCCGCTCCGCGAATGCTGGTAGTACGGAGTTAAGACCTCTTGGCCTTCGCTTAAGACTGCCTCCCGGGCGCATTTTTGACTCGGTCATAAGAGTTATGAGGCTCAGAGCCTCAGAGAAAAGCACGATGAAAGACAGACACGTGATGGAAGCGTTAGGAAGATCGTACATCGTGGTCGAAGATGGACACGTCGTTGAAGTTGGAGAATCGCTGATTCAATACTGTCCCATTTTCGCCAAGGCGCGCGGGATCGAACGAATTGACCCGGACGTCGTAAAAGCAAATATCGAGTTCAGGATCCGGGATTTTGGGATGTGCACTGGCGAGCGTGACATAGAGATGGAAATCTTCGTCGGATTTGGGGCCTCGGAGGTTATGATGACAGGCTTGCGGCGGGAGTTGATTGACGCCAGCATAACGGTATGTGAGGGCGTCGGCACGGTCATCACGTCTAATCCGACTCTCACTCAAGGTATCGGGGCACGGATTTCAGGAGTCATCGAAACGACGCTCATACCGAAGTTGAAGCGCCGGGTGGAGGAAAAAGGCGGAATTGTGCTCGACGGGAAGAGTGCCATTATTAATCAGCCCTTGGGCGTCGCACGCGCGATCGAACTGGGCTTTAAGGACGTGGCTGTTACCGTTGCGACATTACGCGACGCTCGGAAATGCCGTGAAATAGAACAAGAAACTGGCGCCAACGTGATTGTCATTGGCGTGCACGTGACCGGAATCAGAGATGATGATGCGAAGAACTTTGTCGATACGGTCGACATAACGACCGGGTGCGCATCACGAGCCATCAGAGGAGTGGTGGCGGATAAAGCCCTCGCTCAGGTTGGAACGAGCGTGCCGCTTTTCGGGTTGTCTCAAAAAGGAAAGGAGCTGTTGCTCGAGCGAGCGAAGGAGGTCACAACGCCGATACTCATTAACACTATGAAACTGCCCGTGTTGCCGGAAGATAAGCAACCACGGCCACTAGTATGATAGAGTCCGCGATATTTGATGGTAGCCTCAGAGATTACTAGCGCGTGATGCAGCGGATGTCTTAAGCTCTAGCGCGTGCGCCTAAACGGCATGAGCTGAGCCATTTCTTTCAAGAGTGGCTGGTGAGGCACATAGCCCGTCAAACGCTCTTCCTTCCTTTTTCCGTGCTATAGCGGCCAAACCTTCAGAACATGACAGCATGAAAGGCTAATGATTAAATTAGGATCCCGAAATGACGGGGGACAAGCAGTACAATCTGTCGAATCAGACAAGGGAGTTAGACGCTTTCAAGCCTCGATGGCCAAAGTGCGGCGCGTATGAGCGCGACTGTGCCTCAAAGCTTCCATTCTTTTCAAAACCATTTCTTGCTTGCCCAACCTCAAGCCCGGGGTCCCGGCTACGCCTTATGTGCTTTATCGCTTTGGCACGAGTGAAGGTTACCGGAGCGATGGCGAAGTCGCGCTCCGTAGATTACGGTTGCACCGACATATTTGGTACGCTAGTTTTTGCCTCGAAAGAAACTATCATATTGTTGTACGCGCTACTCCCTCCGAGCAAAGACCTGAGGGTTTGCATGTTTCACGTCGCATTTTTGAGTCAATCATGAAAGGAGATCAATGCAGGAACCTGCAGGAGCTGACTAGAGTTGTTGCAGGTCACGCCATTTACCCGGATGGCAAGATGCTGGACAAGCGCAAGGCATTCGCCGAACACGTCGCCGCGTTTCATAACGATGCTGAGATCCCGCTTCGGGTGGATCACGAAGGAATTGTACTGATGTCTGCCCACCAACCAAATCTCTTTCCGTACAGTGGCGTCGTGCGAAAGGCTGTGCTCGTTCACGCGGTGGCCGAACAATTGCGAAACGAGCTCGACTGTCCCGTCGCCGAGCTCTTTTGTTTTGCGGACCAAGACTTCGCTGAAGAACGGTGGTTCCGAGAGGCACAGCTCCCGAGTGTCAGAAGTCGAAACGGGACGCTCAGCCTGCGTTTGTCGGTCGCCCCAACGCACAACAATAAGATCATGCGCGCCGTGCCGAAGCCAGACAATAACGAAGTAGAGAAGATAAAAAGCGAGATTCGACGCTGGGCGGTCGAGTCAAGAGATTCAGTCATGAAGCACTCCAAGCATTTGGGACTACAGGCCCCCGATGTCGATCTCTGTACCCATGATGTGTTTGATGTGATCGATCGAGCCAACGAAAGAAGCACCAATGCGGCTGATTTTAATGCCTTTTTCTTCGCGTACCTCATTCAGGAATGTGGGTATGAAACAGCTTTCGCGCGGTTTTCACAATGCCAACAGGTGTTCAAGGACGAAATCGCGTTCATGTTGGAACACTTCGATCAGTACGCAAAATTGATGGTCGAATCGCAGAAAAATCCAGTTACGAAGATAGCCGCCCCTATTTGGTATCATTGCCCTTGCAATGGTAAAGCTGACGTCGAGGTGGTCCGCTCACCTGACGACAAGCTCGTCGCGACGTGCCGCGCGTGCAATACAAGCGTAGAGTTCAAAGGAGGCATACGTCCAGCGCTAGAGCAGATGTTGCCAAACGTATCGCTGAGAGCGGAGTCTATGCTGATCGCTTTCAGTGGCATCGGCATTACATTTTATGTTGGGGGCAAAGGCGGCGCCGAATACCTCAGCCGAGCGAGCAGGATAGCCGAAGAGCTCGGTATGCAGTTTCCCGTCGTTTCGACTTGGAGACCGAGAGATATATACGGAGGCGTTGGACAGTTGGATGCGATTTTAGAGCTCCTAAGGGTGAGATCAGAATACGAGCTCATGAGGAATGACGCAACGTGCGATGCGACAATCATCGGCAACGAATTGGATCTCATTCTCGCGGACATCGACGGGGCAATATCAGCATTAGACAATCTAAAGCGTGCGATCGCAACGAGGAAAGCTGCTGGTTTTAAGGAGCAGATAGCGTTCATCGTCAACACGCAAAATGATCTGAAGACACGATTTGAACGAAACAAAATCGCGAGAGACAGCTCAATAGTGACACACACAAAAAACACGGTCGGAATGATTCCCTCTATAATCGACCACGCAATAAACGTCGGAATGCGTTCGACCGCTGCTCAGTGGTCGAAGGCGCTTGAGGAAAACCTACATTTTGACGAAGATGTTCCCCTACAAACGAATACTTCGATGGACGCTCTGTTCGATACGATAAAACAGTTATGCACGAGTGATTTGTTTGAATAAGCCGGTTATACTGGCCAGTGGTTGCCCTTGATCACGAACTCGGTTGCCTCAAGCTGGTGTACCTAAGAAAGGGCTGTGCACACCATCGCGATCACGCCAATCCCACAAGCAAGTTCTGCTTGATAAGCTAGCTCCTATTTGGCATGCCGCTATGAGATGATAATAAGGGTCAAGCACTGCGATGAAAGAAGGAACACCCGTCGTTTGCGCTGAGACAGACATGAATACGCTCTTAATAAATGCTGATGCCGGAGCACGATTTCCTATAGCGAGCAAGGATCAAAACGAGCGGCATCCCTTTTCTGCTTCTTGGTTTCACCGAGCGACTTAATCAATGGCCGCTCCTTTGGAAAAAAGCCTGACCGTGCGTGCACAGCATGGGACTACTCTCTAGTCTTTGTGCATCATCTGACAAGAACAAGACGCTAGCCCGCCGACACCCACTCGATGCGACCGAAAGATAAGAAAAATGAAGTGTCAGGATCGGAATTGACCTACGTGCACACAAACTAGGGTGTCATAGGAGACAAAAAATGAGAGCCAGTCCCCGGAATTGAACCGGGATACGCCGCTCTGCAGGCGGCTGCGTAGCCATTCCGCCAGGCTGGCATTGTCGACACTATAGTGTAGCCGCTCACATATAATAATACGTCTTATTGTGACAAAGTTTGCTTGCACTCGCTCTTTTCGACTGATTCACACGGCTCGAGCCGTGCTGAAGGCCTGATTGAAACAGAAGCTGGGCAAGAACGTGCAACGTGCGGCTGAAAATCTCGCCGAAACATCACAGATAGTTGACGTATAAACAATGAATAATACTGCGACTAGTGAGGTTCGACCCTGCGACTTATTTAGCAGGCGTAATGGTCCTCGACAATTCGGAGAGGGGATGTCCTTTGCACTTGAGACTGAACGATTTGTACCACCCGAAAGGAGCCCTAAGCACGTCATATCCGCTCAGCAGACGTTCGATCTTTCTCATTATTTCGACGGCGTTCTCCGCGGAAGCCAAGTCGGAGCTCAAATGTGCATATGGGTACAGCACGACCTTTTCCGTGGCTACTTTGGTCGCAACGTCCCGTATTACGTCAGCCGTGTCCTGCGCAACGGCGTCTATCGCCTCTTCGTCGCTCCGCTCCGCTGCAGCGAATACGACAAGTGCTTCCTCCATTCGTCCCTGCCTTGAGGAGTCCTCCACGGCCTCCGCATACTTGGTTGCCTTTGTCACTGCATAATCGAGGTAGTCGACATGCAGGAGCAGTAGTCGCATAAGAAAATCTCCATCCTTGCTGCATCGTGAAGCCCGTCGGCACGACGCTGCAGTTTTTAGCGCCACAGATGACCTTCTTCAAGCCATGCCGGAAATACAGCAGGGGATTCGCGATTGAACCCCTACCTTCTCTGGCAGATGCCGATTTGCTAGGAGTCTTTTCCGGAGGTGCTGGCGCGTGTGAATACAGGCGCGCCAGCTTATTAAAAGTCGCTTTCGCGGCAAAAAAGGGCGATAACGAAGAAGAAGTCTTTAAGTGAAGACATGGTGATTTATGACTGAAATTCGCGGAGCTCACAGTACATGAACGCACTTATCGTATATGCACACCCCGACCCGCACTCCTTCAACGCCATGCGCGACGTGGCAGTAGATGCACTGACAGAAGCCGGAAACTCAGTACAGGTATCTGACTTGTACGCGATGCATTTCAAGGCGGTGCTAGACGAGCACGATTTCAAAGAACGACAGAATCCTGACTTTTTCAACCCGATCATCGAACAGCACCACGCAGCTACGACTGACACGTTTGCTGAAGATATCAAGCGCGAAATCGAAAAGGTGCAGTGGGCTGATCTTATAATCTTCCAATTCCCTCTGTGGTGGCTTTCCTTCCCAGCGATCTTGAAGGGCTGGTTTGACCGCGTGTTCGTCAACGGAGTGGCAGCAAATTTTGCGACGTATGAACCGCTGCTCACGGGAAAAAGGGTTATGCTCGCTTTTACGACCGGAGGGGGCGCTGCCGCTTATTCTGCTCACGGGCCGATCGGAGACATTAACGAACTGCTTGCCTACGTTACTCGCGGCATCTTTCGCACCGCCGGCCTGAACGTCATACCGCCTCTTATTGCTTTCGGTGCGTCCTCTATCTCATCTGAGCAGCGGCACGAGCTGTTGCACCGGTATCGTCGACAGCTGTTGGCGCTCTGACTTTAGAATGTATTTCGGAAGAATGCACGGGCAATAACCGAAGCTTGAGAGCCTTGGCAATCGATCGCTTAGTCAAAACCTCAGCTTGCGTCCGGCATGACCGAGTGAGTAAAAACACTAGCCCAAGCGGCCCATGCACCGCCAGCGGGAACTCGGGTCTGTAGATGAAGCACTGACTGGTAGAAGTTGCACGAAATTCCGGCTACGACCAGGTTCCGACCGCCAAATGTTTAAGTATATCGCTAATTAGAGTACTCGCTCAGTTGCACCGATCCGCTCGCGCCTCCATTTGAAGATAGCGACTTTGATTTCTTACGACACGCGGATCTGCGCAAGATAGCCTCGGTTTGAAAAGTGCTCGGGTCAAAGAGTGACTAATGAAAGGTTCGCGTCCTCGAAAAGCTTTCAGCGCCGGCGCAGAAGGCAGCTCGCGATAATTCGCCTGTTAAAGAAGATGCACCGGGGCGGATTTGAGCCGACCGCTGTTGAGATCGGCAACGTTGACGTGATCATTCCCGACCTCGATCCCGCGTTTCGCGGATACCGGATTGCAAGTATCGCGGACATTCATTTGGATGAATGGCTCAACGCGCAGCGTTTTGGCGAGGTGATTGACCTCATTAACCAGCAACATCCTGACTTAGTAGCAATTGTCGGCGATCTCTTCTCGTACGAGGTTGACGGACTGGCTCAGCAGATGGTCGCCTCATTGAACAAACTGAGGCCAAAAGACTGCAGTGTTGCGGTGCTCGGCAATCACGATCACTTGGTCGGGGCGGCGGCCGTTCGCGACGTATTGTGGCAAAGCGACGTTATCGACCTGAGCAACGACGTAATGACGGTGAACAAGGGACGGGCGACGTTGCACGTCGCTGGCATCGATAGCGTTGCCTCGCGTAAACATCGGTTGGACGAGGTGCTGAAAAAGCTCCCACCCCTCGGACCCGCAATCCTGCTGGCCCACGAGCCCGATTTCGCGGATGTAAGCGCGAGTACAGGGCGATTTAGCTTGCAGATTTCTGGGCACTCGCACGGAGGACAGTGGATAGTGCCGGGAATAGGGCCTCCAATTCGCGGTCTGTACTCTCGAAAGTACCCCCTTGGACGGTATCGCGTCGGCGACATGACACACTATACAAACCGCGGAATAGGGACGAGCATAATCCGTCTGAGGATCAATTGCCCTCCGGAGATCACGGTCTTCACGCTAATACCCTCCGGCCATCCATAGCGGGGAGCGTTATCGCTGCAGGGGCTTAGACCGGCGTTCACAACGGTTACCTCATCGCTTTGCCTTCCGCTGTTCAGTTCCGCTTCAACTGGCCAAACCACAAACGCCGGCTGCGTGAGCCCTTTAAACGCACCAAGAACGCCAATCGGCACCCCACAGTCACCGGTTGCCTTTAAGTTTCGTATCAACATAATTAGGACGACTATGAGTTACAGCAAACGGTTCCCTAGGGTCATTATGGACTATGATGGCGGCGAGCGTCCGGATTACGATGACGTAGCTCTTGAGGACAGCCTCACACTGTTTGTTAACGACATCAGGATCGCGACGCTCATTGCGTCGCCAGAACAGCTCAAAGAACTTTGCATCGGATACTTGATCTCTGAGGGAGTCGTCTCAAGTTTTGAAGAGATTCAAAGCATTAACGTCGACTATGATAAGAACGAAGCCTCCATCGTTGTCTCGTCCTTTGATCAGGTCGAGCTCTGGCAGGAAGTGCGCTCTTCAGGCTGCATCGGGATGAAATGGTGGACAAACGAAGATGTGCGCGTTGATTCTGCAGCAACGTTTGAAAAGGTGGTCCTCAAAAATAGCTTGACGCACCTCGACACTCAAGCGCGCAGACAGACACACGGCGTCCACGTTGCTGCGCTATTTGACGCAACGGGCAAGCTACTGGCGCAGGCGGTCGACGTTGGAAGACACAGTGCTGTTGACAAGGTCATTGGAATATACGCAGGCAACGACTTCTCCGACACATTCCTGCTGTCATCCGGTAGGCAACCCGCAGGAATGGTATTGAAAGCGGCGCGGGCAGGCATACCATTGGTCCTATCGAAAGCAGCACCTATTAGCACTGGGGTCGAGGCAGCAGTTCAAGCTGGGGTGACGCTCATATGTTTTGCTACTGGGCGTCAGTTTGCGGCGTATTCACATCCAGAGAGGCTCATCTAGCATTCTAAAGGTCTCTCCTCGTGGCCCAGAGAAAGTCGCAGCGGATTTACGCGGAGTATTTAGACAAGCACGTGATTTGGCTGACCCATAGGCTTATTGGGTGACTCGCCGTTGACTTGCTTGTTCCCGACCGTCTGCGGAGTAACGTGAAGAGGCGATATCCTCGCGGCAGTTCATCGCGCACTGGCGCTCTCTCTTTGGCCGGCCAGTCACGTCGACATGAATGACACCGAACGTGGCTTGACTAACTCCTCCAGAGATGACACCACAGCTTGTTGAGGGTGGCAACATCCCATTGTATCTCTGGACTACCATAACGCTGTTCGTCTTCTCAATCGGCTACCTATCGAAGCACCGCTGACGGATATCCCATATCCCGGTGATTCGGTGAGATCAGCGCGTATAAGCAGGTGCGCACATTTTCTCTCGACTGACTGAATGTGGGCGCGCTTCTAGGGACTGGGCCACATTCAAAAGAAAAACGATTATGCCAAGAGTGTAGGCCTTAGTTTGAAATATCACGCTCCGACGTTATCACAAATATGCCGACTTGTGCCAGTAGATTCTGAAAACGTTTAACAGTCTTGCCGGTCACGCAGCTTCTCAAGCCTATGAGCTGTTCTATCGCGATATTTCGCGTACGACAAAACACCTCGAAATCACTGATGGTCGATAGGTGGATGTTGGGCGTGTCATACCAATCGCGGGGCAAGAATTCGACTTTAGGCATTTGCCCTTTAGTCAATATGTACCACCGTATCCTAAAGTACCCGAAATTAGGGAAGCTCACAATCGCCTTATTTCCGACGCGAAGCATTTCCTTGATCACAAGCGTAGGCTTGTGCACGACTTGAAGGGTCTGGTTCAGCACGATGTAATCGAAAGAAGCATCGTCATAATCTTCAAGCCCTTCATCTATATCGCCGTGGAAGACGGTAAGCCCTTTACGCACGCAAACAGCAATGCATCGATCGTCAATTTCCACGCCGCGAATATCTGAGACTCCGTGTTCTTTGAGCTTGATCAGCAAGTCGCCGTTGCCACAACCGAGGTCAAGTACGCGTGAACCTTCAGAGATAAGACTAACGATGATATCTTGGTCAAATCGTCGCATCATCAGCGCCCGGCGTTTTCTAAGAAACCTGAAATGAGATCGGTAAGCGGGGCCACTTCAAGGAGGAACGCATCGTGCCCGCGCGAAGACTGAACCTCACAGTAGGTGACGTCTATGCGTTTCCTGCGCAATGATCTAACGAGCGCCTTCAATCGCGCAGAGGGAAATAGCCAGTCTGACGAAAACGAAATGATAAACATCTTAGACTTGATCGACGCGAGATCGGGCAGATCGAAGTAGTCCATGGCTTTCGTTATGTAAAGATACGAGTTGGCATCAAAACGCTCGACGAATCGGTTGCCCTTGTAGTGCAGGTAACTCTCGACCTCGAAATCCTCGAAGAAGCCGTAACGGTAACCGTCTACTCCCTTGAGCGCCCGCCCAAACTTTTCGTGCATCGACTCCTCACTGAGGTACGTGATGTGTCCTATCATCCGGGCGAGCGCAAGGCCTGTGCGGGGCGGGGTGCCGTCATAATAATCGCCGTTCTGCCAGCACGGGTCTGCCATGATCGCTTGTCGGCCTACCTCGTTGAACGCTATTCCTTGTGCAGAGAGTCGATTGGCCGCGGCGAGTATCACGGCGGATCGCACGATATCAGGATAATCAACGGCCCACTGCAGCGCCTGCATTCCCCCGATGGATCCACCGACAACAGCCAGGAGGGTTTCAATTCCCAAGCCATCGATGAGACACTTCTGCGCGCGGACCATGTCGCCGACCGTGATGACCGGAAAGCTAAGCCCATAAGGGCGCCCTGTCGCGGGATCGATACTGCCCGGCCCCGTTGATCCGCTGCACCCTCCGAGGACATTGGAACAGATGATGAAGTAGCGCTCTGTGTCGAGTGCCTTTCCTGGTCCGATAAAGTCATACCACCAGCCTTGCTCGCCCTTATCGTTTACAAAACCTGCGTGGGCGCTGCCAGATAAGGCGTGCAGCAGCATTATTGCGTTATCTTTGGCAGCGTTCAGCTGGCCGTATGTTTCGTAGGCGACCTGAACCGACGAAAGCGTCCTTCCGCAGTCTAACTTAAGTGCATCAAACGTGTAATGTTGAGTCCGTGGAATGGCGTCTACGACGTACATGCGAGTGCTTGGTCTATATCCTCAGTGATGTCAGCGACGTCTTCGATCCCCACAGAAAGCCTGATGAAGTCGTCGCCGAGTCCTGCCGCAACTCGTTCTTCGGGGTTCATTTGTTGATGCGTGGTGCTCGCAGGGTGCACCACCAACGATTTCGCATCACCGATATTGGCGAGGTGACTGAAGAGCTTGAGGCTCTCTATGAACTTCACGGCAGCGTCGTACCCACCCTTGACGCCGAATCCGACGAGCGCGCTTGCACCGTTTGGCAAGTACTTCTGCGCTAGTCGATGAGAACGATCGTTGTCTAGTCCAGGGTAGCTCACCCACGAAACGCGTTCATGCTCCTTCAAGAATCGCGCCACAGCAAGCGCATTCGCAGAGTGGCGTTCCATCCTCACGTGGAGTGATTCAAGTCCCTGAAGGATCAGGAAGGCATTAAAGGGGCTCAAAGCTGGACCGATGTCGCGTAGCAGATGGACCCGCGCCTTTAGTATGTACGCGAGTTCTCCGAACGCTTCTGCGTACACAAGCCCGTTGTAGGTTGGGTCAGGTGTGGTAAAATCGGGGAATTTTCCGTTCGTCCAATCAAAGTTTCCCGCATCAACGATGAGCCCCCCGATAGAAGTGCCATGCCCACCCATGAACTTAGTGAGACTATTGACGACGATATCCGCGCCGAAGTCGATTGGTCGGCACAGGATGGGCGTAGTTGCAGTGCCATCGACGATGAGGGGAACGCCGTTGTCGTGCGCTATCTGAGCAATGCGCTCGATGTCGAGAACGTCCAAGGTCGGATTGCCGAGCGTTTCTCCGAAAAAGGCCTTCGTTTTATCATTGACGTACTCATTGTAGTTGTTCGGATCAGTCGAGTCTACCAGGTGGACCGTGATGCCCATTCTTGCCAACGTCGACGAGAACAGGGTGTAGGTACCACCGTACAGTTGTGATGATGACACGATCTCGTCGCCTGGCTTCGCGATGTTGAGGATTGAGAACGCGTTCGCGGCTTGACCGCTCGCAAGCGCCAGCCCGGCTTTACCGCCTTCCAGCAGGGCAACTCGCTGTTCGAGTACGTCATTCGTGGGGTTCATTATGCGCGTGTAGATATTCCCCATCTCTTGGAGCCCAAAAAGTTTTGCAGCGTGTTCTGTGCTATCGAATACGTACGAAGTCGTTTGATAGATCGGAACGGCCCTCGCTTTTGTTGTAGGATCAGCCGATTGCCCTCCGTGAACTGCTATCGTTCCAGGTCTTTGCATGATACACCTCTTTAAACGCAATTATTTTATATAACAATTGTTATAATATAGTTATATAACAATTGTTATAACATATATACGAGCTGTTATATTGAACACTTGAGCATTAAGGTTTCGGAGAAGGCAAAAATAGCATACGGCAAGCCGTTTTATGTGAAGCTGATATCCTATGAGCGACTCATGAAAACACAACGATCGCCCTGTGAAACAGCGGTCTGGAGTATCCTCCCCACCATCCGTTGCGAGGTTTCAAAGGAGCTAGCAAAACTAGGTCTATCGCAAATGATGATTTCGACGCGTCTCGGCATCACGCAGCCAGCGGTCAGCCAATACGTGACGAGCAAAAGGGGGACAGCTGTCGCGGTCAGCGATGACGTAAGGACGCTCATTCAATCGCTAGCTGAAGACGTTGCCGAGGGAAAAGAACTCAACTTGAACGAGCGGATATGTGCGATATGCACACATATCCAGGGCGATGAGAAGTGCACCGCCTTCGGTCACTAGCCATGAATAGCCACCTAAAACGCCTGAAAGAGGAAAACGACGCCGTCATTTTGGCGCACAACTACCAACGCGACGAAGTTCAAGACGCCGCTGATTACGTGGGCGACTCATTCGAACTCTCAAAGATCGCGTCTGAGATCACGTGTGCTGTTATCGTGTTTTGTGGGGTCGATTTTATGGCGGAAAACGCGGCCATCCTCTCACCGGAAAAGCAGGTGCTGCTGCCCGTGAAGGAGGCGACGTGCCCAATGTCGCACATGATCACCCGAAACGACGTGCGACAGCTCAAGAAGCGCTACCCGGGTGCGCCCGTCGTGTGCTATGTGAACACTTCGGCCGCCGTCAAGGCAGAAAGCGACGTGTGCTGTACGTCGGCAAACGCCGTGAAGATCATCAACGCGCTTGATGCAGATCGAATCGTGTTTATTCCCGACCGAAATCTTGGGGACTACCTCGCGACGAAAACCGACAAGGAGATCGTTTCCTGGGACGGCTTCTGTCCGACGCACCAAGTGATTACCTTAGGAGACGTGCTGATCAAACGCGAGGAGGTACCCGACTGTGAGATCGTCGTGCATCCCGAGTGCCGGCCAGAGGTCATAGCAGCAGCTGACTTTGTGTACGGGACCGGCGGCATGCTGCGTCACGCCGCAAAAACTAACGCACGCCACATCGCCATTGGAACCGAAGTGGGCATGCTCCATCGACTCGGGAAGCAGGAACCAACGAAGGAGTTTTCCGCGCTCGCCGAAACAGTGTGTCCGAACATGAAACGCACGCACCTTGAAGATGCTGTCCGGGCGCTCGAGCAGAAGGAATTCCTTGTCACTGTGACCAAGGATGTCCGTACAGGCGCAAAAAAGGCCCTCGACAAGATGCTTGAGATCGGAACTTGAAGTTCGGCACTGTCCGGTGCGGCTTCGTCAAGAACGAAAAGTGCCCTGACATTTTCGCCCATTGATTTTTTGAGGATGCCTAGTTTTCACGGCGCGCCGGGCGAGCAAATTTTATATAACGTTAACGCCGTTAATTATTTGGTGTTTGTCGTGAACGACGCTGTCGCTGAGCTTACAAACAATGAACAGCGTGCCAGAAAACTGAGAGACTATCCCCCCAGTGCCAAACTAGTCTTCAGGACTCTCGAGCGAAACGGCACAATGACCATCAACGACATCGAAAAGCAGACTTATCTACCCCACAGAACGGTGAGATACGCAATCAAGAGGCTAAAAGAAGGCGGCATGGTGACTCAACTCTTTTACATAAAGGACGCACGCCAAAGCCTCTACAGGCTAGCCGAATAGCTCGCAGGCCCCATGAACCAGATTGCACGAGAGGTACATGCGGAGGTTGGTATCGCTCCCGCAACCGTGGGCCGGTGGTGGAAAACGCGCCGCACGCACTTTTTGAGCGCCTCTTAGCACCAGCCATCGTTTTGCTTTCTTTCTTTGTGCTTCTTCCGCCTAAATGGATTATGGATACTCCAAGGTCTACTTGGTGCACGTGGCGATCGTGTTTCCACTAACGCTGAGTGCAGCGTGACGCGGCACAGTAATTGACTAGTATAATATTATAGCGGACTTCGGTTCGTATTTCTCTTAACCATCGCAGGCCGTGTGCTCGCGACGATTTGCTAGAAACCGCATCAAGAGCAACAGCCTGCATCAATCGCTGGTTCATTCTCGCGTTTTTCAAGCAGTGATTTGATCTTGTTGCACACGTCGCAGAGGTGCACTGACAGGGCCCCAGGGTCGTCTTTGTATTCTTCAAGGTAATCGTCGATCACCTCGAGCATCTCGGTGTCTTGTCCTGCCGTTCCCCGTTTGCTCTTGACGTACTGATTGACAGCAGCAGGAGTAACGCCGAGTATTCGTGCGATTTGTGCCTGACTGATCCCTTCCTCCTTCATCCGTAGCGCCATCTCGGCCCGTATCACGGGAAGGACGTGCTGCACAATGATCTCACATCGCGGCCTGATCTTCGACGACCTGTCGGTTTCAGTCATAGCTACAGTAAGTCATATTTCCCGGCTATCTCCTTAAAGACATCTGCCACGTACGATGTCTGGTCCCACGTTAAGCCGTATGTGTTGAGCTTCCACGTGCGCGTCGCTCCCGCAAACTCGCCAACGACGCCCCTCTGTTTCAGCTCGTCGCTGAAGAAGAACCCTCGTCGCTTGTGGGTTGTGGCGATCTTGTCGAAACTGCCCGTGGTATCCACCTTCGTCAAGGTGTGCTTGCGCGGGTGTTCACTCAAGCATTTGTTGCCCTTAATGTCAAGGATCGCGTCGATGACGATGTTCGATTTCGCCACGTACTCCTGCCAGTCATTGATGCGTCTCTGGATGGCGGGGAAGGAGGCCATCATAGCGAGGAGGTTCGCTCCCATGAGCGTGCAGCCGAGCATTTCAACCTCTTTGATGCCAAACTTGCGTCCTGTGACGTCGCCGATCATCTGCGTCGTGCGGAGGACTTGATCAGCATACTCGCTCGTCGTTGCCAGTACGCCGCTTGGCGCAGGAGATGCCATCGACTTGTGCCCGCTGCCGACGACGAAATCGACGCCGAGCGCTTTGCCATCGACCGACTTGATGCCGACGGTATACGCGCCGTTATAGAGGATCGGGACGTCATACTGGTGCGCTGCCTTCGCAGCTCCCGCAATATCGTGCTCGTTTGCAAACGAATAGTCGAAGTGGTCGAGCATCACGAGGGCGGGCTTTTTGCCCTCTTCGCGCGTCACTTCCTCGATCTTCTGCGCGACAGCGTCGCCTGTGACGACGTTATCCTTGTTTAGGGGAACCTCTTTGACCACTGCCCTCGCGTTTTCAACCGCCAAGAACTCGGTATAGTGGGCGAGGGCGGAGACGAGAACAGTATCCCCTTTCTCCGCGAGTGAGAGGCAGACGGCCTGAAAGGCACGACGTGCCCCCGGCGTAACGCGCGCTTCATCCATACTAAGGAACTTGGCGAGATCACTATGGAACTCAGCGATGGCCGGCTTCGTGATCTTGTCGAGGCGGAACGGCTTGCGGCACATGTCGCACGTCGAATAGCCATCGCCGTAGGCGATGAGGGCTTTCATCGCCTCTGCTGTAAGGCGGCCTGCCGCTTGGATCGGATGAATGTTAATGTAGTTCTCTTCGACCTCACGGACGGGTATGCCGTTAATCTTCATTCTCGAAAACTCCTTCCAACCTCAACAGCGCTTCCTTTGCGAGAGCAACCGATTCGCGCGCCTGGGCTCGCTGTTCATCGCTAAACTTATGCAGCGGTGCCGTCTCTCTGAGCAGCACTCGTAGATCGGTGAGCGCAAACAACGCTTCAAAAAGGGTGTCTACCTGTTCACTCATGCTTCAACCTCAAGTTTGTCGTGTACGACGTACCTCTCTCTATTATCTGTCCTCTGTGAAAGACAATTCCTCTCATGTTTAGCGTACAGTACGCGGGCTATTGAACATTCATAAAAGGACAAAATATGCCTACATCTGCACGCTGATTACTGCGGCGGCAAATAGAGCTATGTACGAACAGATTGAACATGCATGAGATTTGCTGCAGGTGTCGATTGATCGACGTAACCGAAACCGGGGGGATGCACGATTCGACTTCTTCTGATCCACGCAGATAAAATCAGCTACAAGGCAACCCAACCAACCAACGTAGCTGAGGACATAGAATCGAAAGAAGACAACATGGAAGACTGTCTTGTCGTTTTTTCGAGCGTGGAGAAGCTCGATGAGCTCAACGCGGCTGGTGTAGCTGAAGCGGCAAAGAACAGCATCGTTGACGTGCTGGGCAGACTCAAAGAAAATCGCGTCATGCTCTTCCCGTTTGCGCATCTTACGAGCACCTTAAGCTCTCCCCAAGTAGCCTTGGAGATACTCATGTCACTTGAGGCTTCGCTGAAGAATGACGGGCTCACCGTGAAGCGAGCACCATTTGGGTGGAACAAGGAATTCGACATCAAGAGTAAGGGACACCCGTTAGCCGTCCTTTCTAAGGTGATCTGCCCGTATGGCAAGATGGAGTGCGATTTCCTATGCCCCTACTGCACGAATCCGATAAAGCTTCAGGACCTTAGTAGCCTGCGTGAGACTCTCCCCACATCGTAGCTAATCTAGGGGCGACGAAAACCGCCACTACGTTCTCATCGAGAGCAACGAGCGATAAATAAAAAAAGGCTAAGCGCGTGCGATAGTGTGGTCATGCGCGGCAGGCGCACGCGAGGCGAGGAGCTACATGTATAGCGAGAAAGTGATGCTGCATTTCATGAACCCGCACAACATGGGAGAGATAGAGAACCCGAGCGGTGTGGGTGTGGTCGGGAACCCGGTGTGCGGGGACCTCATGCAAATTCAGATCAAGGTGGAAGACGGGATTCTCACGGACGTCAAATTCAAGACGTTCGGCTGCGGAGCGGCCATAGCGACGAGCAGCATGGTAACGGATCTGGCGATCGGGAAGACGATTGAAGAGGCGCTGAAGATAACGCGAAATGACGTCGCTGAGAACCTGGAAGGGTTGCCTCCGGTGAAGATGCACTGCTCGAACCTGGCGGCTGATGCCCTGCACGCGGCAATTGAAGATTATCTGAAGAAAGAGGGGCGCGGCGAGTGGTTCGAGGGTGCGAAAAAGGGCGCAAAGAAAAAGACTGGAGCAAAAAAGGGTGCGCGTCGGCGGCGGGCCGCCTAACGCGAATAATGCCCGGCTGTTTTTAACTCGAACCGAGCAGGGTATTTATTTCAGCAATCACGGGAACGGTACTTCCAAGAGCGACTAATAGGCTGCCTAAGCACCTGGTAACGGCTTAGCCATATTGGATTACTGGATAGCTTGTGGCGTTGTTTACCCAACCGGGGTCGCCCGGATAAAGAACAGTGACACTATATCCCTGTTCCTGTAAGGTTTCAATTGCTGATTCGCAGTGAGGACAACCCTGCAGCGCGGAAACCGTCACATGGCCAGCGCCACCACCTGTACCGGCTGGCGTGGGCGTTGCGGTTGGCGTAGCTGCCTCGGTTGGCGTAGCTGCCTCGGTTGGCGTAGCTGCCTCGGTTGGCGTAGCTGTCACGGTTGGCGTAGCTGCCTCGGTTGGCGTAGCTGTCACGGTTGCTGACCCAGTAGCTGCTTTCGATGAAGAATTTGCAGCAGCCGAAGCATTTGGTGACGACGTAGTCGAACTAGTGCATCCTGCTGCGGCTACACCCACAAGAAGTGCGGCACATATTGCTATCATTGCTGCTTGTTTTTTCATAAAAGTCACATCTCGGAAAATGGACGTTCACGGTTAACAAAGAGACACTTGGCTTAAGATACATAAGGTTTCTGTATGCGACATCGTTTCATGTGACTTTTAGGGGTTATTTTCCCGAAAGGGGGCCTGTATCGTTCTTTTGTCGACTTCGGCATAGGTGGATCATCGCCCCGGCGAGGCATACAGTGGGCTACATGAGCGCTGCGTTAATGCCAGTGATGATGAACTGCACCCCAACGGCGAGGAGAAGGAGCCCGAGCGGTGTGGGGGTGGCCGGGAATCCGGTGTGCGGGGACCGTCAAGCAGATTCAGATCAAGGTGGAAGACGGGATTCTCACTGACGTCAAATTCAAGACGTTCGGCTGCGGAGCGGCCATAGCGACGAGCAGTATGGTGACCGATCTGGCAATCGGAAAGACGATTGAAGAGGCGCTGAAGATAACGCGAAATGACGTCGCTGAGAACCTGGAAGGGTTGCCTCCGGTGAAGATGCACTGCTCGAACCTGGCGGCTGATGCCCTGCACGCGGCAATTGAAGATTATCTGAAGAAAGAGGGGCGCGGCGAGTGGTTCGAGGGTGCGAAAAAGGGCGCAAAGAAAAAGACTGGAGCAAAAAAGGGTGCGCGTCGGCGGCGGGCCGCCTAACGCTGCACGTCACCACAGCCCTAATCTCCGTTTATTTGTGCCAAGATAGCAGTCGCGTCGGTAGGATCGACCCAACGACCGACTTCAGCACCATTATTTAACAAGATGAGGGTCGGGTCTGTCTTCACCCCGTACTGATCGGTCAGCGGGCTCGTAGCGCTCACGATCCACTGCACAGGGACCTTATTTTGAAGCTGTTGAAAGCTGGATGTACTCTCGAGTGCTGCACAGTAGGGACAACCAGGCTCATAGAAGAACAGCACAGTCAAGCCTGCAGTCCCTCCCGAAGAAGCAGAAGGGGAGGGCGTCACTGTTGCCGTAGGTGTCACTGTTGCCGTAGGTGTCACTGTTGCCGTAGGTGTCACTGTTGCCGACGCGGAAGCCGCTTGAGATGAAGAATTTGCAGTAGCCGACGTATTCGATGATGATGAGGTCGAACTAGTGCATCCTGCTGCGGCTACGCACATGAGAAGTGCGGCACATATTGCTATCATTGCTGCTTGTTTCTTCATAAAAGTCACTTCAGAAAATGGACGTTCAAGTGAATACAGAAACTCTTGCGTCAAGGTACATAAGGTTTCTGTACGAGATATCGTTTCACGTGACTTTTAGGGGTTATGTTCCCGAAAGGGGGCCTGTATCGTTCTTTTTTCCATTTCGGCATTATTGAATCGTCGCCCGACGAGGCACGCAGTAGACTACGTGAACGCTGCTTTGATTCCACGGATGATGAGCTGCTCCCCAAGCGAGGAAGAGCCCGAACAGTGTGGGGTTGGTCGGGAACCGATGCCGGGGCCGTCAAGCAGATCCAGATCAAGGTGGAAGGGGCGCTGAAGATAACGCGAAACGAGGTCGCTGCGAATCTCGAAGGTGCCTTCGGTAAAGAAGCACTGTTTGAACCTTGCGGCCGATGGCCTGCACGCCGCAATCGAAGATTACCTGGAAGAGGTGGCGAGTCGCTCAACGCACGAAAAAGGCCGCAAAGAAAAAGATCGGAACAAAAAAAGAGCGCGCGTCGGCGGCGGGCCGCCGACGCGAATAATGCCACTAAACTAACCTGTTTTGAGCAGGCTGGCTATTTGTGCATTGATGGCAGAAGCATCGGTAGGATCGACCCAATGCCCGACTTGGTTGCCGTTGTTAAGCAAGATCAGCGTGGGGACTATCGTCACGTTGTACTGATCGGACAGCTCGCTTGTATAGCTCTCGATCGGCGTCACGGTGACCTTGCTTGTGTTTTCAAGTTGGTGAAAGCTCGCAGTGCTCTCCAGCGCTTGGCAATGGGGGCAACCAGGCTCATAGAAAAACAGTACCGTCAAGTGTGCCGGCGGCGTTGGTGTTGGTGTAGGCGTTGCTGATGCGGTAGCTGCTTGAGATGAAGAATTTGCAGCAGCCGACGCATTCGGTGACGAGGTCGAACTAGTGCATCCTGCTGCGGCTACACCCACAAGAAGTGCGGCACATATTGCTATCATTGCTGCTTGTTTTTTCATAAAAGTCACATCTTGGAAAATAGGCGTTCACTGTGAATAAAGAGACTTTTTGTTCAAGGTACATAAGGTTTCTGTGTGAGACGGTCGTTTCACGTGATTGTGAGGCTTATTTGCCGCGAAAATAGGCGCCATTTGTTCTTTTCTAGCCACTCAGTATCGAGGTCGCGTTGCTGAAACAGCGGGCTAGAACGCTGCTTTGATGCCAGTGATGATGAACTGCACCCCTATGGCGAGGAGGAGGAGCCCAAGAACACGATTGACCACCTTGAACTCTTTTTCTCGGATACCTCCCGCAATAACGTAAGAGTGAACCATAGCGTAGTAGACCACGTAAATTACGACAAAAATGGCCGCTAAAACAATGGCAATTGCAGCCCAGCCCTCTACGGCAGCATCCCCGGTAAGCACAATGACCGTGGTGATGGCCCCGGGACCCGCAATGATTGGGATTGCCAGTGGCGTCACCGCCACATCCTGGGCGTAATCCTCTGCGCTTTGTGGGACAGGCTGCTTGGTAAAGGACACACGGGCGTAGACCATCTCAATTCCGATCAAGAAGAGGAGGACGCCGCCTCCGATTCGGAGAGCCGCAAGCGTTATCCCAAAAAGCTGGAGGATGACGGGGCCCCCTATGGCGAACACGAGCAGAATAACGAGCGCGTATAGAGAGGCGTCACGCGCGATCGCTCGTTGGTGCGCGCGATCAACGTCCTTTATCAGCGAGACGAAGACGAGCGTTACGGTAATAGGATCGATGAGAATGAAGATTGACGAGAAGGTCAACAGAGTAAAGCTTAGCAGATCCATGAGCGTCCCGGGCGCGGTGGCCAACTTTATTCTTCATAATTTGCTCTGGCGTTCCGAGCATTGAGTGTCAGAGGCAGCGGCAGGTATATAAGGACATCTAAGGAAAGCGTCACCGCCCGCCCTCTTCGAGTATCTCGCGCGTGCAAAAATAGAGGCCTGTGAGGCCGCATTCGACCCACACGAGGCACGAGTTGCACGGACATCCCTTCTTTTCTGGAAGCGGCTGACGTTTGCCAAGAGCGCAGAAAAGGCCTTTGCTTAGGTTGTTATGTCTGAACGTGGGACACGCTCCTTTGTAGCATAGACATTTGCCCATATTTTCATACGTGTGTCGCGCCATCATTTTTCGGCATGAGGCTGAGGCAGAAACGCGCCGTGTGTGGTAAGGCGACGTTCCGCATCGTTACGAGATGCGCCAGTCCGTGTCTCTCCGCCTGTCGTGCTCGGCAATCGCAATCACCGTCCTTCAGCTCCCTCTGCGCAGAAATACAGTTCGGTAAGCCCGCAATCGTGCCATATCAGACACGAATCGCACGAGCATCCTTCTTTCTCTAGCGGTTCCACGCAGCGCGTAATCGAACAGAACAAGCCTCCGCTTAAGCTGTTCTGTGCAAACGTCGGGCACGTCCCCTGGTAGCAGATGCACTTGCCCATGTTCTCGAAGGTATTCAGGACGTTCATACCCCTCCTGCGCACGATCTGCGACCCCATAGTCGCCTTAAGCTGAACCTCGAATGCAGTAGTACCCGTTGCTCAGATCATACGCTTGAAACACAGGGCAAATCGGACAGTTACAGCCTTGTCGCGCAAACTCCACGTCACTGATGCCCGACGCGCAGAAAAAGATGCCAATTTCGTGGCTGAAATAGGACGTGGGGCATTCGCCACAGATACACCTTGACGTGTTGAGTTCGCTGACTGGCACGGGCATGGTCTTCGCTCACGGGCACTTCATGCGCTCACAGGCATTTCTCTTCTACGTTATGCGTGCAAGTATTTCTTTGTTTGCCGCGTTAGAACGAGAAAAACGAACGCACGACGGACGTTGAGTTTGGTAGGACAGGTGCAGCCCACTGCGACGTCCAGGACAATGTCGACGAAACAGTCGATACACGCCGGCCGTTCTCGAAATAGGACGCGCATAGCACATCTGTTCGCACTAGAAACCTTTATTAGACGCTGCGAGAGTGAAGCGTACGACGCGAGCGCACGCTCGCAGGATCACGCACCATGAGAGTACTCATTACGGGCGCAAGCGGCCAACTCGGCAGCGCCCTCCTTAGAGAGGCGTCGAAACAAGGTACGACCAGCGTTGCTGCATACAACAGTCGTCCGCTGCACGGCGGCCTCCAGATGGATATCACGCAGCACGAGCAGGTCCGCACCGCCATAAAGGAGGCTGCCCCCGACTACGTCATACACGCCGCGGCGTTTACCAACGTCGACGCGTGCGAAGTCGAACCGAAACGCGCGTGGGACGTAAACGCCCTTGGAACGAAGCACGTCGTTGACGCGTGCGACGAACAAGGCACAAACGTGGTGTACATTTCGACCGATTACGTCTTTGATGGAGACAATGGCCCCTATTCCGAGGATCATCCGACCCACCCTATAAACGTCTACGGCGAGTCAAAACTCGCCGGTGAACGATTCACCCTTGCGCGCAGCGGCAATGCGGTCGCCCGCGTGTGCGTGCTCTACGGACCCGGCCACCCGAACTTCGTGACGTGGGTTATCGATTCGCTGCGCGCGCACACGCCGATAAATGTGGTCAATGATCAGTACAACACGCCGACCTATGTCGGGAACTGCGCACGTGCTCTGCTACGCATGTGTGAGCTTGGTTTGACAGGCGTCTATCACGTCTCGGGCCGCGAGCAAGTCAATCGCTACGACTTTGCCTGCGCGATCGCGGACGTTTTTGGGCTAAATGAAAAGCTTATTAACGTGACCACCACAGACACATTACGGCAACAGGCGCGACGGCCGATGAACTCCTCGCTCAGCGTTGAAAAAGCCGAACGCGCCTTAGGGATGCGCCTTGCGAACGTGCGCGAGGGGCTCACCCTTCTGCGGGACGAGTGGCGATGAAAGGGTTATTGCTTTCAGGAGGCAGTGGCACGAGGCTCCGTCCGCTGACCCACAGCGGCCCCAAACAGCTCATCCCCGTCGCGAACAAGCCGGTGCTCATTTATGCACTTGAGGACCTCCAAAGGGCCGGTATCACCGACATTGCAGTCATTCTTGGCCTCAACGGCAGGGAACAGGTCATCGAGCGCATCGGTGACGGTTCGAAGTACGGCGTGAACGTCTCCTACATCGATCAAGGAGCGCCACTCGGGATCGCGCACGCGGTCTCGTGTGCCGAGGACTTTATGGGCCACGACCCGTTCGTCGTCTACCTAGGCGACAACATTCTCCGCCACGGGATTGCCCCGCTGGTCGCCGAGTTCGATGAGGGAGCGTGCGACGCCGTGATTGCGCTCCAGCGCGTCTCTGAGCCTGAACGGTACGGCGTCGCCGAGCTTGACGAAGCGAGCGGCCGACTGATACGGCTCGTTGAGAAGCCTAAAGCGCCCAAAAGCGATCTTGCGCTCGTGGGCGTGTACCTGTTTACCACCCCGATATTCGATGCGATCAGGCAGATCGAACCGTCGTGGCGAGACGAGCTTGAAATCACCGACGCCATACAAAGGCTCATCGATACCCGCCACCTCGTGAAGCACCACATCATCCAGGGGTGGTGGAAGGATACCGGCATGCCCGAGGACATACTCGAGGTCAATCGGCTCCTCCTCGACGATCTCGTCCCTCGCGTCGAGGGCGCCGTCGAAGCGGGTGCCGTGGTCAAGGGCCGCGTATCGATCGGCAGGGGCTCAGTGCTGAAACAAGGGAGCGTGGTGTTCGGCCCCACCATCATCGGGGAAAACTGCACGATTGATGCAGGGACGTACATCGGCCCGTACACATCAATCGGCGATAACACGCACGTTTCGGGAGCACACATCGAAGATTCGATCGTCATCGGTGATAACGTCATCACATGCAAAGAAACGATCGTCGAGAGTTTGATCGGCGACAAGACGCAGATACGATCGACCGAGGAGAAGCTGCCGAAGGGACACCGCCTCATCGTCGGTTCCGGCTCGTCGATTGACTTGTGAGCGACCCGACCGGCGTAAGCGCGGAAGTTCGGTGGCGCTTGAGCCTTATTTTAGCAAAAGAGTTATTACGAGCTCTCTTTATTACCGTATGGTGATCCATGTGGAGGATAGCAACGCAACTATAAGCGAGGTCCTCGCCAACTTGCAGTCCATTTTCAGCGGCGTTGAGTCCCTGGGCAAGGCCGTCGAGTTTGGTGACAAAGTCGCCGTCCCCATCTACCAGTTCAACTTTGGAACTGGCGGCGGTGGCGGTGGCGGCCGCGAAGGACGGACGAACAACGCCGTCGCGTTTGGACTCGGGGGAACAATCGGCCCGGTGGCAGTCATCATCCTTGAAAAGGACGTGCCTGGCCCCGACGGCATACACATTCACGAGTTCAAGACAAACAAGCTCGGCGAAGCGCTTGCAGAACTTATGCTCCGTTTGTGGAGTTTGGTCGAATCACAGATGGGCGGACGGACGAAACTGTCAGCCGAAAAGAAAGAAAAACTGATGAACATCTAAGCAACGGATAATCAACGCATGCAGCAAAAAGAAGATGCCGAACGCCTTATAAAGACGTGCGAAACCGGGAAGGACAGCGTCGCCGCGTTTTCGCGCAGCATTGATGATTTTAGTGCAGTGGTCGAAGATCTACCCGCCGTCGCGAGGCCCCTTGTCAGGCGTGACGTGGAGTCAAACACAGGCATGAGCGTCGACGAATGGAAGGCGTTCCTGGAGCGGCTCGGGGCGCGCTACAGCGCGATATATGATGCCGCGCGACGGGTAGACGAGGCGCTGGATGAAGCGAATGACAGCAAGGTCGCTGAAGCGACGGCAGCACTCAAGGACGCCTCAGCCCCGCTCGTAGAAAACGTTGACACTGCCGCCGAAGAGATGCAGACGATGGAAGCATACTTGGAAGGGCTTCCAGCTAAGATCAACATGATACCCGACGCCTTCCTGAAGGCCGACGTCCGTGAGGGGCTGATCAGCTCCGTGCCAGGATACGTCGAACGGGCCCGAGCGGTGAAAGAGCTTCTTAACGAGGCGAAAGAAGAGCTGAGTTCCTTAGTCGGTGGCTAGCCGGCGCGATACGTCCATCGCAACGCGTATTGATCACAGCGTAGCGTTGCCGACTTTGATCGACTAGTCAGAAACTCGCGGAAGCACCTGTAGCGGGTAGTTTTTTCCTCAGGCGCGATACAGCGAGGGCGTGAGACCGTCGCAAAGCGACCTTGTCTATAGGGTTGCGCGGCGCGACGGCTCCCCAGCGCGAATCAGACGGTGCGCCCGAGAGCGATGCGATGCCGGTCTCTGAGCTCCTGCTTCTTGCCTTCGTTCCAGCTTGATACGGCGCTCATGTAGCCAGTGACGCGGGCGATGTGTTCCACGTTGTGCGAACCACAGTTGGCACACTCTTCGTGGATACCTCCCTCAACGTGTGAGTCGTCGAGGCAAAGCGTCAAATCCCGCCCCGGCGCGAAGTACCCGATCTGCGTATTCTTCACGATGTTTAGACAGAGCTCCATGAGCCCTTCAGGGTCGGGCTTCGTCTCGCCAAGGAACACGTGCGTCAGATCCCCGCCGTCAAAGCAGTGGTAAAAGACCTGTTCGTAGCGAAGTCGATCGAAGAGGTCGATATCAGCGCCCACCGGGATGTGTGTGCCGTTTGAGTAATAGATCGGCAGATCGCGCGACTTCGTCTTTATATACCGCTTGATTGCCTCAGAGACGTTCCCCTCCACGACGCGGCGGCACTTGTCCGTAAACTCAGGGTTGAGCAGATCAGCAACGGCAAGGCGTTGCGCGCACGATTCTGCGGGCGTCCGCGCGAGGGCGATCTTGATGCCGTGTTCGCTGCCCACCTGCCGGCAGTACGCCTGAAGCTCCGTCATGGCGCGTATCGCGAGTTCCCACGCGGCTGGGTCCTCGTGTATGGCGGACCCCGTGTGGTACTTGACCGCATCATTCACCCCGACCACGCCGATGGTATAAACGAGGCTGTCGAAGTCGTAGAGCTGGGGCCCACGCTCGCCCGTATTCGGGTCGCGCGGGTGCTGTTGTAGGAAGGGGAGTCGGTTGCCCGCGAGGAGGGGTTCCATCCACTTACGCTTGATCTTGAAGAACTCGATGGCGCAGTCGACGAGGTTCTTGAGGTTATCGATAAAGGCTTCAGTGTCATGTTCGGCGCGATACGCCGCGCGCGGGACGTTGAGCGTGACGACGTGCCACGAACCCATCGAGAAGTGGGCGCCGTCTCTGAAGTAGAGCTTGTCCTCAAAGTGTTGGTCCTCGTCTCTATCGACCTTGAACATATACGCGCAGCACTGGTAGCAGGAGACGCCCTTCCCCGCGCCACGGTACTCGGGAACCATGTTGTCGAAGTAGGTCGAGCCGAACTCGGCCGAGAGCGTGAACGCGGCCTGGTAGTTGTCCTCCAGGGTGGGGATCTCGGGGTGACCATAATAGGCGTCCTCGGTGCGCGGCACGAGGAATGAGGGCTCGATCGCCACCTCAGGCTTCGGGAAGTTAAAGGGCTTGCCCCAGTTGTCGCCCGCAGTCATAACCTCCATGATTGCCTTGAAGGCAAGACGCACCTCCCGTTCAAACTCACCGTAGGTCCGCAGCGGCGCCTGCGTGCCGTCCCAGACCTTCCCGTGCAGGACGATGGGCTTGTCCTTCCACAGCTCGGGGACGCCAGGGGTGAGCTGCAGGCTGCTGAAGACCATCTGCCCGCCGCGCGCGATGAACACTTGCGTGAGCTCGTAGACCGTCTCTTGCATGAGCTGCTTGATCTGGGTGTAGTCGAGGTGCTCGAGATGGGGGGCCAAAAACGTCAGGAAGTTGTAAAAGCCCTGCCCGCCCGCGCAGTTCGTCTGTCCGGCGGCGAGCGCCTTGACCGCGTGAAGGATGGCGACCTCAGGACTCTTGGCTGGGCCGGCGACTGAGGCGTGCGCCCCGGTGCCGTCGGGCATCAGACCGTAGTAGAGGAAGTATCGCAGGTCATAGTCGGCACAGAACGGCCGCACGTTCGCGTACTCCATGTCATGAATGTGAAAGTCGCCGGAGCGGTGGGCGTCGCCGATGCTCTGGGGGAGCATGAGCAGCACCTGTTGCTTGCTCAGCTTGTCGTGCTTCTTCTTGGCTGACGTCTCCGGGTTTGCTGTTAAGTTGGAGTTCTCATTCGCCTCGAACCCCTCGCCGTGGTCGATGCGGTAAGCGTCGTACAGTGACGTCCCCACACGGGAGCACGCGCGTGCCCAGTCGCCAAACCCCTCCTCGAGCAGGACGACGTTCACGAACTCGCGAATGAGCGGGCCGCTCAGCTCGTGGACGTCCATCGGCTTGATCTTCTTTTCGACGATGTCGGCGATGCGCCGCGCCTCGGGCCGCTTCATGCCCCGCTTTCCATAGAACGTTTGCGCCAGCGCCGTTTCGCGAACGAGTTGCTTCACGATCGCTTCGCTGTTCCACGGCAGGATAAACCCGTCACTCGTCCTGACGTTGGGCATCTCCTCGGCCTGTTCGCCAAAGAGCGTCGTCTGGAGGGTCCGGGGCTGAAGCATCGGGAGCAATGACTTCTTAGGGGAGTGATTTCTCTTTCGTGTGGATATGGCCATTCGCCCACCTTTTCTATAACGAATATATCAGGAGTGGAAATGCATGCGACTCGTTCCGTGATAAATGTCAGATTCTTAGTCGTATTGACGAGCGTTTGTGCAAATTGAAGGCGTCTGTCGATGCACGACGGGCGCTAACTCCCGTCGAATGTGACTCCTGCAAACGGTGTAACAGTTGATGCTTATTACGTTATTCCATACGACGCGATAGTAAATCAATGTTCGGATTTGTATCGCATTCGTAACCGCATCCACATCGCGCGTGAGGCGCGACCCATGCGCTTCGAAGGCCCGTCCGACCCCAGCGTAAAGCGTTCGCCGTTTGCTAAGGGCCTGCTCATTGAGAGCACCGCACATCGACATTGCCCGCGTCTCACTGCGCTATCCGAAAGCGAACAACCTTCAGTGTCAGAGGAGCCCCTCCGCCACGAAGTTCGCTTGCCGTACAAAGTACCTGGTGCGACTTACGAAGCTTTTCCCTTGTTTTCTCGTCGCACGTCAGCCACACGGCCAAGCCCTGAAATAAGCGCTGAGCGGCACGCGTGCAATATCGAGACCGTTTGTCGTTGGAAGCTCGTCGGCTTGGCAGTGCTGCCGGGGGTGGAGACCGAGAGAGCGCTTACGGCGCGGCCAAAAATTGCGTCGTTTACGATCTCATCGTCGCTTATGACGCTCCAGCCGAGCGCGTCGCTGGCTAAACGTTCGGCGTGAACCGACGGTGGTGCGTTGCGCTTCAATCTGCGTTGGTGGGACGTGTAAGCTGCCTTGCATTGAGCGTCCCAATATACCTGAACGTGATGTGGAGCGCGCACGTTCGTCATCTTATATTTTGATGCGTCACAGGTGCATACGGCCACGTCTCGGTCGAGTTCGTACCAGCTCGGCGCGAAAAGAAAACGTCCGCAGCGTACGCACCCGAAAAGCGCGAGCCTGACGTGCCGTTTTGCGTGTATCTGTGCCATCGCTCCTCCCGTTGGACCACGCCAAATCAAAAAAGAATTAGGGGGGCTGAGCAGGTGAACGGGCTTTAGCGCGTCGCAAAGCTTTGCTGAAGCCCTTAGCCCTCTTATTCTTTTTTGCGTTGCTATTTATGTTCCTACAGCTCTTAGTGAGCCGTCCAGCGGCAGCGCTATTAGTTGGCAAGGTTATAAGCGCTTCTCGCAAAGAATACGGAGAATATGGGCGAGCGATGCGGTTTTTCGGGCTTTTTCAACCCGCATCCGTACGCGCCCGCCTCCACCTGAAAAAAACCTTCGGCACGGTTTTTAGCACCGCAACAGGCTCAAGATGAGGTCGATATTGAGCTCATCGTTGTGAAAAAGGTCATCAAACGTCAAGAAGGTGTCCCTCACCTGTAACACCGGCGCGACCGTCGTAAAGACCCCTTGCATGAGTAGGGTCGTGCGCGACTGCGGCGAGTCCAGATCGTGCTCCTCAAAGGAGATGCCGTGCTCCATAAGGGATTGCTTCAGGACACTGCAGTTGGGGCAGACGGGCAGCGTGTACACGTTCACACTTTGCTTCGTTTCTGATGTCATCAGAGTAGCCGTTTTCGCCTCACCTGCATTAAAACCTTTTGCGCAGACCGGTTTTCGTGCGACGGGCGCCGTCACCACGATGTGGTCGAGGCGATTCGGCATCTCTCGGTGCTCACGACGACGCTTCTCGTGCTTTTACCACGGGGAGTTGCGGTCGGCGTGCAACAGGGCGTGAAACGCAGCTTGTTTCGTTTGCGCGCTACTATAATTCGTCTGCGCCGCGCCTCGACGAGCGCGCGTCACGTGCAGAACGACCGCGTCAAGCTACCGACCTGCACGAACTGGTCGAATTGCCAGATGAAGTTGCCTTGTCCCAAATTGTCTTGGTATACAGCGAAGGTGGATGGGGCGTGTGCAAAGGCCCGTTGGTAGGCGCCGCCGTCGTAGGTGATGTTCGTGAGTGTGTAATTGCTGTTGATGCTCCCGACGTAGCCTGAGGCAAAGTTCGTGCCGTAGAAGTCGGTCATGACGAAACTCTCCTTATAGAGGGCGGTCCTGCTCAGATTGCTGGTCTGGTTGCCTGGTGCGAGATAGGTAAACGCCCAGTTGACCCTGACGGCGGTGTCGTTGAGCCACGTAACGCTCCAGACGGTGAGGTTTGTGGGGTGCTGCTCGGTCGCGACCGAGTGGAGGCTGCTCACGTAACCGTCAAGCACGGGGTCGTGGCGAATGCCAAAGCCGACGTAAAGTTGTGGGTAATAGGTCCACGTCGCCGCGAAGATCGCCAAAATGAGAATGATAGCGATAACGATCGTGCCGATAACGCCCTGTCGGCTCCTGAAGAAGGCGGGGAGACTAACTGCCACAGATGTTCGACTCCTGCGGACTAAAGACGATCACCTCGCTCGTCTTGAGCGCTTGGTAGGTGGTGCTGCCCGCGTGGACGTTGTAGTTGATGAGGGCGTTACTGACCGGTGAGCAGGGGAAGCCCCAGTCTGTGGAGTTTACATTCGACTCGACCGTGACGGTCTGCCCGGGCTGGATCGTGGTTGCATTGAAGCTGACGTTGCCTATCTTTGTGGTCACCGTGCAGAGCGATTGTTGAAGCTGTACTTGGTTGGCCGCGGGGCTAGTGTTGGTCTCGTTGGGATGGAGCTTCAAGAACTCGTTCCTGACGGACGGTCCTACGATAGGCTCGCTGTTGGTAGCCTTGGAACTGTTCGAGATGTTCAGGGTGGAAACCTGGTAGTTCATCGTAACATGGTCTTGCGTGCCGTCCGCGACTGAGGGCAGAGCGGGGGTTAGCCAAGATCCCGGGTTGACCAACGAGCCGCGTGCTGGGCAGCACGCGGAAGTTCCCATAAAGGTAGAGGTGTGCAACTCGGGCGAGACGCCCGTTACGCCCGCTCGTCCGATGTCGCTCCCGAAGAATCCTATGTTCGGGGTGACCGTGATCGCGTAGGGCAGGTTATTTGTCATGGTAACTTCGGCATGCACGACACCGGTTGCAATGTTCTGGACGAAGTAGACCCCGTTGGAACCATAGACGTGGTAGCCGTCCACGCTCATGTCTAGGAGGCCTGTAGTTGACTGGACCTGCAGGCCGCTTTGTGAGAACGCTGCTATAAAGATCGGGGTATCGGGATTGGCACCGGTGGTCGACGTAATGTAAGTAGGTAAGACATTTTGACCAGTCGCCGTAAATACCTCTTGACTCGTCGCCGCAACCACAACAACGGAGAGAACGATAACAAGCGCAAATGTAACGAATTGTGTCTCCCTCTTCATAATGGCTCCTCGTTTACGCGCGATTGGCCGGGATCAGCAACGACGTTGAACTAGCTGCGGCCGCGATACCCTGTTGCATAGGCAACGGCGTGGAGGGAAAACTGGTGCTGCTTGATTCTTGCTCACGAATGAGCCGCCGCCCCTTATAAATCTTGCTCTTCGGTGTGGTTGCGTCCTATCAGAGCTGCGGACTTCGACTATTCAAATCCTACGACAAATGGCACACGCTGATTGGCACGTACTAACTCGGCCCTGACGGTAACAAGGCCTCCATCCGCCCGGTGCGTGAAACGGGCGCTACGGGCACGAGGGATGAAGAGTTTATGCCCCTATGCTTTGACCAAAAGTGTGCCAAAAGTGTGCCAAAAGTTGACCGTGGTTGACGATCCGCCCTTTTATGCTGGCTGACAACAATTAAGGAATAATAATGATAATTTTATATAATGTTTTTTATATTAGGAAAGCTTTAAGATAGCTTTTCTGTTTCGCCTCTGCACGCCAAAAACGTGGATCATAGCCACTCGTTGGCTGCCCGAGCCGTTCACTCAACATCGCTGCGGCACATAGGGCACCTCGCATGCGCAGACCGCCTCGCTGCTCTTGCTCTGCAGCGACGCGTACGCTCAGCTCGGATTCGACGACCTTGTAAAAAAGAGTTGGCAATGCGCCGTGGCAAGGCGTTCCACAAAGGACGAGCCGCACGTGCGATCACCGTCGTAGAGCCACAAATGCTTGATCTCAGCCGGCGACAACTCACAGCACCACCGCAGCTGCTCGGATCACCACTCAGGCGGTCCGTCGCGCACCCAATAATCCGAAGTGAAATAGGGACTCAGAGGGAGCTCTTTAGCCTTTGCAGGGCGTTATTGGTGGCCGCTTTGTCGCTATGTGAGTTGTTAGCGCTGGACCGAGTACGAGGAGCCTTGACCGTGGCTGCGCGGTCGGATTGGACGTAGTGGTCACAACGCTTCTTTGTGTTGCGACCGACGTCGCATTCGCCGCAGCTGCTTGAACCGTGTTTCTCGTCGTCGCAGTGCTCTGACTCGGGTTAGACGTGCTCGAGGCGCGCGCCGCAAGTAACGAACGTCGGCTGGATCGTGCGAGAAGCTCAGCTTTATAGCTGAAGAATGGGCATACCCTTATGAAATGCCCGCCGACGGTCATCGCTTCGGCCGCTACTTTGCCATTTCGATCGCGTGTCTAGTCGTGTTAGCGCTGTTTTTCCCCGCTTTCGACGTGCTGAGTCTCGCTGGCTTCGTAAACGACAAGACCTACTTGCTGGTCCTGCAAGACAACACAGAGATCAGGCCAACCGGGGGTTTGATGGCGTGCATCGGACTGCTCACCGTGCACGACGGGAACGTCAAGGATTTGCACTTCTACTACGCAAACACCTCATGGACGGGGGATGTCGTCAAAATAGACAGTCCTCGGAGCCTCACCCAGTTTTTCAAAGTGGACCGCGCGAGGCTCTACGACTCGAACGTGCAGTATGACTTTGCGTCGTTTGCCCCCACGATGCTGTCAAATGTTAACCAGTTGAGCGGACAGAAGGCCGACGGCATTATCGCGGTCGACTTCACCGCGTTAGAGGCGATTATGCGAATCACAGGCCCGATCAGCGCATCGGGTGACGTCATAACGAGCAGGAACGTCGTCGATCTCACGCACTACTATTCAGGCTTGTCTGATAGCGACAAGGCGCCCCTGACCAACCTGTTGTCATCCCTCGCGCTTAAGATCGTTCAAATCGTTCGCGGCGCGAGCCTCCCTGTCAAGCTGGACCTCCTGAACACCGTGCAACAATTAAGCGCCGAGAGACACCTCTTCTTTTACGTACCTGGGGATTCCCTCACGGCAAACCTTGCGGGAGCCACCGCCATGCCTTCGACGGACTTCATTTCGGTCATCGACTTTAACATGGGTTCAGGCAAGGCGGACTTCGGCGTTTATCGTTCGATCGACTACAACGTCCAGCTGCTTGCGAACGGCTCCGCCGTTTCGAACTTGACGGTGACCTACAACAACACATGTTTTTGGCGATACGACGTATTTACGACGGTTCTCGTGCCGCCTGGAGCGGAGCTGCTCAGCGTAACCACGTCCGCGCAGAACCTCCAAGGTCCCCTTACCACGAGCGCTGCGAACTTCACGGCGCTGTCGGCATCTGTGCAGGTGCCCGCGAATGAGACCGGCAGTATCACGTATCGTTACACGCTGCCTCACGTCGTCGGCTCAAGTGGCGTGGAAGAACGTTACGACCTTTATGTCCAAAAACAAGCGGGAATCAACGCGTATACGTTCAACCCAGATGTGCAGCTGCCCAACGGGGCGCGGCTTCTCGCGTCTCAAAACGCCGAAGCGAATCAGACGTCGACGGGCGACATACACCTAGAGGCGGTATACAGGTAGGGCGGGAGCTATGTCGTGATCAGAAAACGCACAATCACTGCGGTGATCATCGTCACGATCGCGCTCATCGTCGCGGGCGTCGGGGCGTTCGTCGTCGCCGTCCACCCGAGCGAGGACGCCACGTACACAGAGGCCGCATCGTCGGTTCGCGCGGCGCCCCATACCAACGCCACGAACGGCCAGGTTGAGCTGCGGGTGAACAACGTAAGCGACGCGTCAGATCCGGCGACGGCGGCGGTGTGGGCGAGCCTCAGCCCGCAAGCTCGCCAAGCGGGCGTGATCTATCGTGCCCTCACGCCCTCGCCCGGCGAGAAAAATCTTGTCGCGAACATTACAGTGACAAACGTCCGACCAGCTGCGATGCCGTTCACCTACACCGACTTTCTCATCGTGGGTCGCGACGGCAGCGCATACTATGCCAATTATGCGTTGTGCAACAGCAGCTGCAGCGCAGCTGCGCTCAGGAATCAAACGCTCCCCGAATCATTTACAAGCGATCTCTTCGTGCTGTTTTCCGTGCCGACAACCGCAGACGCGGCAAAGCTCGTGTACGCCTCGAGCCCGCCAATCGTCATGAATTTGGCGTGAGCTGCTTCGCTAAAAAGACGTATTTCAACGTACGCGGCTACTTTTTGGGCTGTTGCACTGCGCTTTTCGCAGAATTTTTTTGGGCAACGCGAGCCCTAGCAGATTGTTCGCCAAAAGAATCCCGAGAAACTGCGTCCGCTGGATTCCGAATGCAGAAGCCCGTTCCACCAATGCTTCCCAATTTATCCCGGCAGACCTGCTATCAGCTCGGCAACGTCACAAATCCATACAAGATCTTGCCACACGTGCTTTGTTTCGTGAATGCACGAGAGGAGTAGCAGTCCCCCCGTAACAAGCTACGACGTGCGTGCCGAACATAGCCCCCACAGAAGATCGCTGCCAAAGATCTAGTTCAGCGAGGGAGACTGTGAGACCTTCTTTCCACAAAGCCCACTGCAATTCGGTCCCAAAACCGTGAGAGCGATGTGCAAACGCGCGCTCGTAACTCGATAGCATGCGAGTTTTTCTTCATTGTTACTCAGTTGCTCGCAAGGCCCTTAGTCAGCTAGCCCTACAAACAAGGATGATATCGCCGCCCGCACTCTGAACGCTCTTGATCACTACTTCCCTATCGACGTACTCCGTAAAGATGCACGTAATCAGGCTACACACTGGGCAGCCGATTTGCCGACAAACTTGCGCTGCGTCCCTCATAATCGACCGGCAGACCGCGATATAAGGGGTATCGTGCAATTGCACGCGAAGGATGGCATCGTCGTACGTAACCGTGACGGTATCGGCCAGTTCAAGTCCTTCGACGAGCGTGTCTTTGAGAACTCGGTCGAGCGACATGAGTGGTGATGGTTCGTCACGGTCGTCCGAAGCCTGGGCCTCCGTAGCGGCCTCGGATCCGCCCCATTTGACCTTCAGCTCGTCCTTTGCGTACCTGAACAGATGATAGCCTAGAGGCTCGAGCAGTACCCCCTCCTGCGCGGCGTTGGGGAGGCCCACTAAGAATGCCCGGTCTTCCTTTAGTATCGCGTCTTGTGGAAGCTCGTACGCGTTCTCGAGCGGTATGAAGATTTTTATGCCCCCACTGGTCCTCGACGACGGGATGTAGATACCATTGTGGGTGAGCCGCAGGTCGCGAAGGAAGGCGTCTAACACGATAACGCTGCTCAAGTTGAGATGCTGGGCAATCTTCTGGTTCATGAACCGTTCGGTGTTCATGGACACAACAATCGCGCCGAGAAAAAGCGAGCCGACACCGACCATAAGCAGGACGTTCGCCATGCTCGAATAGCCGAACGTAAGGTACGCGGCGACCGACGTGACCGCACCGACGGCGAGGAGGATGATTCCTGCGGCGCGAAATTCATTTTTTCGCGCAATGTCGCTACTCTTTTTGTATGCCTTGTTCGCAGTCTCGAGCTCATGCACCTTGCTCTTGAGTTGATATATGATGGCGTCCTTTTCGGCATCCATGGCTACGACTCCACACTGTCCGAGGACCCTTGATCGCTTTGTGAGAGATCGCGTTGTGAGAGGATGAGCATCCCGCCCACGACTGCGAGTAACGCGAGGGTCGCGAGAGACAGTACCCGGTTCGCGCTATATCGCAGCACTCCCGCATAGAGCGTGAGCGCAAACAGGAAAGGCGGCATCAGGGCGAGCGCGAGCGCCACGGGTACGACGTTCCGGTGCGTCGCAAGCGCGCTTCGACTGAGCGGCGCGCAAAGTGCAACGAGAAGCGCGATACTGAGCGCTTGGTAGGTCAGCGCCGTCACGAGGCTAGCGTGCAGGCTGATTGGGCTCAGCTCCGCCAGGATGAAGATGAAAAGCTCAAAGTCCTGAAAACGGAATCCGCGAAGGTAGAGGATCGTGACGACTGCCAGCGCTCCGGCGGCGATGGCCGTTTGCGCACTGAAAGCGGCGAGATTGAACAGCACCAGCCCCGCCGCTGATCCGGCCGCGAGCGCTTTGTTTACGTCCATCTTAGATCTCCCCTGTAGAGTTAGGTGACCTCTGCGTGCTCAAGGAATGTTAGGTAGTCAGCCGAAGGCGCTTCGATCACCTTCGCCTCGGGAGCGCTGGCAACAACCTTGCCAAGTCGCACCTGGTATCGTTCGTAATCGTCATATAGATCTTCCAAAGCGATAAACGCGTCTTGGAATCGTTGAAACAGCTTTGAAAAGAACGAGATCAAATAGACGCGCGTGCCTGCGTATGCGGCTACCCGTATCCCCTCGATGAGCGGGTCCACATCGGAATCAAGGTCTGATACGACAATCAGCGCAGAACGCTGCCGTGGCGGCTCTACCGAGTGAGCGATTGCTTGGTACGCTGAGGAGCGCTGTAGCTCCTGGAGGTACCCCTCCTTGCGCGCATAGAGATACGAGATCACTTCTCTAAAGCGCGCGCCGTCTCGGGCATCCTTCCGTGAAAAAAGCTCCTCAAAACGCTGTACCTCGACACTCGTTATTCCGGACTTCGTTCGCGTCGGCGTTCGGAGTCGGGGTTCCGGGCGCGAGCGCTCCAGTGAACTCACCCACCGCGAAACGTGGGACGGCGTCTCGCCGAGCGCCAGAGGGGCAACGCTCTCTTTGTCATACGTCATGACGCTCATCAGACTCTCGTTATTAGAGGCAAAGCGCGCAACGTATTCGACGATCTGCGCTGAGAAGTCGCGAGCTATTTGTCCGGCTGCGGCGCCGTCCAGCCCGCCGCTCTGGTCCACGACCACCGTGATTGGCGCCCCAAACCCAATCCCGCTGTCGTCAATCTCAGCAAAAAAGACCTTCGTCATCAATTCGTCGAGCTTGGCTGAGGTCTTCCAGTCAATGCGGTTGCGCGGATCGGTGGAGGCGTAGGGTCGCACGTGCGAGAGTTCAAATCCGGTCCCCGTTTGCGGCCCCGCACGGGTGCCATATCCGGGCGCGTCCGTTCGTGCGCTTCCTGATTGCCGGTCTCCGCTCGCCGGACCTCCGACGGCACCCGATCGTCGCCGCTTGGTCGCAGCAGGACTAGTCGCGAAATACATCGTGTGAGTAAAAAGGTCATTTTCGAAGCTAAAAGCAGAACGATTGATAGTGAGACCGACATCTCGCGCCGCGACAAGACGGTAGCGCACTTTGGCGTGTTCGCCCCTCGAGAGCAACAGCTGGGGGGGCTCAACGGGGCCGGCGCGCGCAAAATCGTCGGGAATGAGATCGATAAATGACCCACCGACGTTTAAATTAGCACACAGCGAGACGCACACAGCAACACGCACGTCCTTCTCGCCCGCCTCATAGATGGCTTCGCGCTGGATGTCTAAGTCGAGCTGATGGACGGTTGATCGAAAGGAAAGCAAGCGTGCTGCAACGTACAGCCCTACGCCCAGTGCCCCTATCGTGTAAAACCAAAGATCCAGAATCGCGCCGAGGAAGACTAGGAGTCCTGCCAAAGCCAGAAGGGCGTACGTTCTTTGCTTTATTTTCATTGATCTGCGAGGTTTATGGGGACCTCGCCGAGGAGATCGGTGATAACCCCCACGTTCGTCACGCCGCTGAATTCAGGCTCGCGAGCAACGACGATGCGATGGTTGAGAACGGGCCTGGCGACGCGTTTAACGTCTTCCGGAATAACGTAGTCTCTGCCGCGGACGGCCGCCAAAGCTCGGGAACACGCAAGCAGGGCGAGCGAGCCACGCGGGCTTGCAGGCAGTCTGAGGTTCGGGTTATCCCGTGTGCGTGCAATGAGGTCGGTAATATACCAAATCACTTTCTCATCGACGTGGATGTTTCGTACGATCTCGATCATGCGCAGTAGCGTGTCTCTGTCCGTCACCTGCGTCGCTTGAAACGCGACGTGGCCCCACGCCGTGAGGAGCTTGCGTTCATCGTCTCGTGTGGGATACTCGACGGGTACCATCATTGCAAACCGATCGAGCTGCACCGTCGGCAGCGGGTAGGTCCCCTCGTAAGGTATCGCGGATTGGGTGGCAATCACCATGAAAGGCCTGTCGAGTTCAAACGTGGTGCCTTCAATCGTGACATTTCTTTCTTCCATGCTCTCAAGCAGGGCCGCTTGTGTGCGCGGGCTCGCGCGATTGATCTCGTCTACCATAACAATATTCGAGAAGATGCCCCCTTTCCGAACGTGGAAGTCGTGGGTCATCTGGTCGTACACATAACTGCCGATAACGTCAGACGCGAGGACATCGGGAGTAAACTGCTGTCTGTTGAACACACACCCCAACGTCTGGGCGAAGAGCTTCGCGGTGGTTGTCTTGGCAATTCCCGGGTTGCCGACGAGCAGAATGTGCCCTTCAGCTAGCAGACAGAGCAGCAGCGCCTCAACCAGGTCGTCCTTGCCGATGATGTATCGGCCAAGCTCTTGTGTGATGCGCCGTGCCGTGTTTCGCACAAGGATGACGCCGTCTGAAACGTCCATAAAGCTCGCTGGTTCGTGGTTGTTCACGGGCGTCTCCGTTGCTGGGGTAATCGCAAGTTGTTAAACAGCTCTCTAAGGCGCAACCGGCTCCACCGCGGGTGGCGCTCCGCTATCAGACCCATTATTGTCGCCTCGTCGAGCGGGACCTCGACAACATCCGGACGCTGCTGTTCTGTCTTTTGTCGACGCCTCGACGCCACGACACCGAGCACAAAAAGCCCAGTAGCGCCCAGGACAAAAATGAACTTGGTTGCGTCGCTTGACATGATGTCGCCATACCCGGCGCTCCAAAGAGGTTGTTGCACGTAATGCGATTCATCGAAGATGATCGGCGCCGTCGTATCGCCATTAGTAAGATTTGCGATGATGTTCTCGTAAAGTTTTGCATTGTCTCCTTTGTCGAGCATCCCGTTAACAAACACGCTTGGATCTGAAAGGAGCATTATTTTACCATTGCCGTAACCGAGGTATGCGAGCACGGGCTTTTCCCCCGTTGTTGCACTGCTGCCGTTTTGGGGGGTTCCTATATCAGCTGGCGTAGCGATGAGGTAGCTTGACGGACCACTTCTTGCGAGCACGGCTATGTTGGATGGGTACGACGTGCCGTTGATGTCCAGCACCGTGCCATAGTCAAAGTAGACGTGCTGCACGTCGGTAGTAACGTTTGAGGGGGAGAAGAAGCTTATTTCCGGAAACGCGCTGCCCCCCCAGTTGCTCATCACATCGACCAGCAGTGACTGGTTAAACCTGACCGTATCGCCGAGCCCAAGCCCGTCGAGTACGGGGTTGGCATTGCCGAAGTCGGCTGCCAACAGGAGGGACCCCCCGTTCTGGACGAACGCCTTGACGTTCGCTATGTCACTTTGCGTCATGTTGACATTATCGCTTGGATTGAGCATAACGAGCACGCCTCGGTTCTCTGCGCCGAGGCCTTCCAGGGAAAAGGCCGAAGACACGGGGCGGTCTTGCGGCGACGCGCTCAGGTCTTTGATACGTGAACACCCGTTCCATTGAGCGTTGTAGGTGCTAAAGTCCTCCGTCGTGGAGTTAAAAACCGGCACGCTGACGACGAGGGCGACAACAATAATGATCGCGCCGATGACGTAGATGGGCTTCACGTCTCATCACCTGTGTCCTGTGCCCTGCCGCCGATCACGGTAAGATCCTTGAATGCCGCTTCCACGTGCGTGTCGGTCATCTCCCGGCCGCTATAGCTCGCCAGCTCGTAGAGCTGGGTAAGTTCGCGAAAAGCCTGCGCGTCCCGCAAGCGCTCCTCGATAATCGCGAAGACCTCCCAGTGCGACAAACTCGATTTGAGCGCAATGTTTCTGGGTTGCGTGATCAGAATGAGTGCGCCGCGATACGCCGCGATAATTGCACCGTTCCTGTCTCCAGCTTTATAAAACTCGCGCGCGCGGCCCATGACGTCCTGGACCCTATAACGCGTCTCTTGTTCGATTTCAACCCTCGATTCAAGACCGGTCGGAACCACGTCCGCCAACTCAGCGGGCGCGCGCACCTCGGCTTCGGGCGCGGCTGTCTCAGCCACCGTCGTGCGACGTGCTATCGTCCGGGAAACCCCGAAATAAACGATAATCGCTGCCGCCAACAGTACCGTGGCGGCGGCGGCCACTCCCGTAAAGGACCCGAAGAACGCCGCAACGTGCGTTCCAAGCAATGGCTCAACGATCGAGTCGCTCCGGGCCTCACCCAGTGGGTGACCGGCTGGCTGAAAAACGGTATAAAAAGTCGCACCGCTCGGCTGAAACAGCGATCCGAGATAGTCTGGAAGCGTCAAGCCGTAGTTCATTTCATATGTGCCGTTCGCATCAGTTTCCGCATACGTTGCCACTGTACCGTCGACGTATAACGCCACGGAAGCATTGCTCACGGGCTCGCGATCGGTCGCAACGGTGCCGGTGAAGCTTACGCCATTTCCAAAGAGCGAACCCGCACTGGCATGCAGCACGTTCGTAGCGCTTACGTTCTTCACGAGAAGGGTTGCGTTGCTGCTGTTGGAAGCTTTGTACGGCTGATCCAGGGGATCATAGCTCGCGTAGATCGCATAGCGTCCTGGCGTGACGCCGTCCACGAAATAGTCGTACGTATAGGCCCCCGTCGCATTTGTCTGCGCCGCACCGATCGATCGCGCGCCGAGCATTATCACTACCGTGCCATTGGCCACGCCCGTCTGATTGCCGTTGACGGTGCCGCGCACCTGCACGTAATCGGCGTAACGCGCGATGCTGTGATTCAGTGCGATAGTCGCCGTGGTGTTTTGAAACGCGACGCTCGTGACGTTGGTTAGCTGACTATCGAGGAGGGTGACATACGTGTCAAATGTTCCCTGGACCCTGGCGTAGTCTGACATGTCGAGTCCTGCCTGATCGACGGGGGGGCTGAAGATTATGTCATTCGTCGCGTTAATCTGATCCCTGAGCGTCTTAATATCGGCGTTGAGCCCCTCCATCGCGACGGCGTTCTGAGCGCTTTGACTCGTGTTTGAGCTGTTCGCCCCCTGGGTGCTTGCTGCATAGAGTCCTTCATATCGCTTTGATTTATTAATAAGCTGACTGTACACGGTCTGGGACGCGGTCATAGCGCTGAGCACCGTAAGGTTTCCAGCTCCCGTTTCGTTGTGGTTCTTCGCCGTAGAACTGTTTTCCCACGTATAGAACCCGTTCACCACTGTCGAGTAATTAGCCAAGCTTGCATTTGCATCAGAGAAGTTACTCGTGCTAACGTTCTGCAGCACCTCGACCGCGCGCGTCTCGAGATCCAAAAACAGCGGCAGCTGGTAGGGAAAATAGAAGCCAGATCCTGATTGTGCGGCCGAGGGCTCCACCTGCGACGGAAAACTCTGCGATGCGGGTTGCGCTGCCGCAACGAAGAATGAAACCGCCAAAAGAACGCTCACAAAGAGCGCTGCTTTTCTCGCTGCACGTGCCATGAAACAAATCCTTCCCTACTCGAGTCTCAGTAATAGATAGCCCTGATGCGGAAGTAAACGATAATAACAACAACTATGACCCAGAACACTATAAAAAAGCGCAGGTTCTTTCGCCACACTGCAGCGAGAAAGAGCGGTCTCGTCAGCTCGATAACGATGAGGAATTCCGACACCAATAAGACCAAAAAGACGTCTATCGCATAAACATTGAGCAATACCATTGTGAGCGTCGTAAAGAAAACCAGCAGTGTGAGTGTATATGCAAATCGCTGAGCGCGCGTCAGGTCCATCCGTTGAACCGCCAAAGCTACCTTTCGCAAGCTCCTACAAAAGCGTAACTGCGGCTATTGCAGGCTCGCACAACAAGGTCGCGCATCGCAATCCTTTGCCTGAGCAACCCAGCCCGCCAGGTAGTCTTACGCGAGCGTCACGTTTACCCAAAAATACACGTCACGATACGGGGTATTGAGGTCAGGCTCCTTGTAAAGCGTGAACTCCATCTTCATGCCGTCTCCGATCCTGTCAGGGGTTAGAGAGACGTTCTGCTGCCAAGTTTGCCCATTCCCGAGCGCGATCCGTTCGGTGTCCAGCGTGGTCGCATTGCCGCTGTCATTGAGTTTTACGGCCAACACGTAGCTTGCTTCGCTGTTTTCTCGGTTGGTTACACCAACAACGACTGATCTCGTTTGGCCCAAGGTGAATTCCTGGGGGTAGTCCCTTGCTTGGCCGTACGGCCCTAGGACGTACAGTTCGGTGGCGTCCTCGTTAGTGGGCGTCGCGAGCAAGTAGGCAAAAACAGAGGCCGAAACGACGAGAGAGGCGATTGCAATCAAGGTAAGGCGACGATCGAGCCCGGCGCCCGACTGCGGGAGGGTGACGTTGCCAGCGGCGCGTACGTCCGCGAAGCGAACGGTGAAGCGATCAGCTTTCGCAAGCGCGTCACGGCGCTTCACGCTTATCCACGAGCAGGCAAAAGTCAACACCAACGCGCAGGCGACAACCGGTCCCAACTGAATCCCCCACGGGGTGTAGTTGAGACCGATGCCAATGAGGGCCATCAAGCCGATGCTGAATGCAAAGGAGAGTGCTGCCCGCTCTGCGTTGCTTAAATCGTTGCTGTGGGGGAACAACGCCGCGACAAAGACGTAGCCAGGCACCGAGAGGATGAAAACAAGGGTCGTTACCACACGCGCGCCGGAAGCGTTGAGGTACGGGATGACGATACACGCAAGCGCGATGGTGGTCACAGCTACCGCGATCGTGATGTCAAAATGCTCCTGAAGTACACCGCGCACCGGGATACCTGTCCGCCATTGAGACTCTTCGTCGCTCGGTTTCTGCGTTGTCATGCGTTCCGGCGTCTGCGTGTAAAGATCTTACTTGCGTATCACTGTCGGCCGGGGAAGCCCAGCAGTAGCACCCTTCATTAAAAACTGCGCGTTGAGTTGCACGCTTTTTGCGTTGATATGTCTTTTTTGCTATATCAACGTGCTGCGGTTCGGCTCAATCGCCCGTGACACACCGTCGAGGAGCTAGCGCTGCAGTCTGAGAACGTTTGCAGCCTCAAAACAGAACTGCACGCAGGACTGGTGTTCCGTCACTTGAAACGCGGTTCAGAAAGTGACACGTAGCCCCCCCCCACTGTTGCACGTCTTTGCTGCTTGCGATGCCAGTATCGCTCAGACGTCGGAAGGATAGGTGTGTCGCGCGCGACACGCAGAACGCCTCGTCGCCCACCGCACAAGCTATTTGCAACGGTTGTTGCGGAGACCGCGCGTGAGAGTCGTGTTGCATCGCTTTCCGCATTACATAACCCACAGTGCTTTGGTATCGCCAGTATCATAGATCAGATTCACGGTCCTGTCATATTGGAGCTTGTTAAGATCCCCTGCTGTGGTGTTGCTAAGTCCCCATACCCCAAGTACTGAGCTTCCGCTTAAAACGGGATTATTACTTACAGAAAGCTGCCGCTGCTCGGCGTACAAGATAAGAGTGTCTTTTCCCAGCGCTGCCCGAAACGTCGTATTGTTGTCGTAGCCAAGATGAGGAGGCACGAACACATTAGGCACGAAGAGCCAGCCTTGTGTTGGTATATGGCCTATCGGCATCGCGATCTCGGCGTATCCCGTCGTGCATCGGGCATTCCCTATAGCCCACTGATACGCCGCATAGTCCTGATAGGTATATTCCCAATTCGGTTGGAGAATCCAAGCCGACCGAAAGACAACAACCGACCCAGCGACAAATGAGGCTGCGATGAGAGCGCTGATCAGCACCACGCCGGCCTTTTTCTTGTTCACCGCCGACAGCGGCAGCGCCGCTAACAGGGGGACTGCCAAAAACCCTGGATTTGCGCCGAACAACCTGCCGACTGTCGTAAGTCCTGCGCTGGCGAAAGTGAGCGCGTACGCGACGAAACACACCACGCACGCGACCGCGATGATGAAGGCGTTTGTGCTTTCGCTTTGCCTTCTATAAAAGTGGAATACGCTAAGGATCACGCCGACTAAAGCAATAGCGAAAAAGAGCACGTCAATCCCGTACATTTTCAGCGCGAGCTCTACGGTTGCCCACAAACCGGAGCTCAAGACGGGCTGCACCTCATTCGTTCTTGGTAGCGTCGCTGCTTGTCCCGTCAGCCAGTCGATGACCTTGGTGAAGTTGCTGACTGCGGTTTGTGCTGTCCACCAGCCGAACCACACCACAACGCCGATGAGCCCCGCCGTTAACGAGAAATGCGTTATTTTTACCAATCCGCGTGCCTTGCACAGTCGTTCTGCTAGAACGACGCTGACAACAGCGGCTACAAGAATTAGGGAGATGATCGGGTGGGCAAACGTCACCAGCACTAAAGCCGCGACTAGCAATGCGCTAAACCGCACGTCATTTCTCGATCTAAACAGCAAGTAGAAGGCTACGGGCGACAAGAGCAGCGCCGCGGCTTGCGGGTAGAACTCCACGTGGTAGTACGTAAACAACGGAAGGACCCCGATCACCGCCGCCACGAGCACCTGCTCGCGTTTGGCAAAAACGGTGCCGGCAAGGCAATAGATAAAAACCGCGAAAACGACGGAGAGGAGGGGCACGACCAAGCTTGAGGCCGTTTGAGCCGGCAAAGAGGTCAGCTGGGCCATTTCTGCCGCGATTATGTGGCTCACAGGATAGTAATCGCCCGTCGTGAAAGAGCCGGTCGCGAGTATTCTGTTGACGAACTGAAAACTTGAGTTGGGATCGCTCCCGCCATACAAGAAGTAGCCTCGCAAGACAGGCAAGCAAAATATACAGAAAGCACACAAAAGCAGGCCGAGAAAGGAGAAGGTGAAACTGCTGTATTTTTTGCAGTGGGCTTGCCAAATGATCGAAACAATGAAGGCAGAGGCCGCGCCAAAAATGAAGATCCAGAACCAAAAAGCCGCCGCAAAAATATCGACTTCATAATGCTCCGGCTTGACCAAGAGCGTCAGTAGCGCAAGAGGGACTAGAACGAGGCCAGAGGTAGTAAGCAGCTTAATTACCGTTTCTTGCGACCACGCACCCCTGGCAACAAACCGATTTCGGCTAAAAAACGCCACCGTGTCACCTTGCGCATGTTGTTGCACTCGCACTGCTTTATTTTTTCGTTTTCCCGGGGCTTTTAAAGCATGGCTAGTTCTTGCCAACGGAGATTTCGCTGAGCCTGAGTTCTGGCCGCGTCCACGAGGTACACGCCGCTGAAAGAGCTACATCCTGACGGCCAGCGTCAGTTGTCAGCACGACACGCTTTGAGCACGCTTCCCCGATATCGTGACTGCAAGCCGAAGACGCACACCGGTAGATCCAATATCTCGCCAGAAGCGCGCATTCCAACGAATCGCGCGTGCGACGACGCAGAAGCGTACCTTTGGAGACCGGCGAGCGCGGAGTTACCCTAGCGGCCCCACCAGCCCATTCACACACCGGCGCGATGTAACCAGCGGCGCGCGGATGGCGTGCACACCGATCTGCACCAGCCCCTCGGCCTGGACACGTTGGCAACAGCATTCACCAAAGGGCTTTACTTTGATGAGGAAACTATTGCGACGTAGCGCATGAACTGCACGGTAGTTCAAGTTGGAACCAATTCGCTGTCAACCATGTTTCCAGATGTGACCATCGAAAACTACGTGGACGGAGATTTGCCGTACGGCGGAGGGTGGAACGTAGCGCTCACGAATCATCTAAAACAAGCCTCAGATGAGTTCACATATGAGTGCTGGATCATGGAAAAAAAAGCGGAAACGCCGCTTGCGTGGGAGCGAAACGGAATAACATTTCGGCTGTTTCCGGCAACTCGGCTAAGATACATAGGCGAATGGTCGAGAGCTCTGCTGCGCCAAGCAACACAGGAATCTCAGAAGGAAATCCTTCTGACAGTCCACGGGCTTTTCAACTACACCGCTTTTGCACTGCCGCTCGTTACGTCACGTACACCTATCATCATCCAGCATCACGGCGATCTTGCGGCCGCACAGTACGCTCGCCGCGCCGCAGATCGCAGCAAAAAGATCGGCTATTATATGCTCGATATAGCTCGAGGCGAGTGGTTCTTTGAGCGGGTATCGCTGCCAAAAGTGGACCACTTCTTTACCTTGACTTCTGAGGTCGAAGAATACCTTTCGCAGTTTGTGAGGGCCGAAACAATGCAAAGGCTTTCGATGGGCGTTGATCTTAACACCTTTTTCAAGATCGACAGAGCAGAGGCCATAAAGGCGCTCGGTCTTGATCTCAACAAGCGGTATGTTTTGTACGTTGGCGCAATGCTTCCTGTAAAAGGAATCGACTACCTAATTCGAGCGCTTCCTTTGATCTTGAAGCACTTCCCCAATACCATCTTAGTTCTGGTAGGCGCGGGACGCCTAAAAACGAAATTGAGCGAACTGATCAAACACTTGGGCATCGAAGATAAGGTGCTGCTCGTACCTCACAACGATGCTGATAGATACGTGGGCCACGACGTACTGCCCCTTTACTACAATGCTGCTGACGTCTTTGTATTGCCCTCTTTGCTCGAAGGTCTGAGCGTCGTGCTGCTTGAAGCGCTCGCGTGCGGCACGCCGATAGTTACAACAACTGCTACTCACGTCATTGAGCAGCTTGGCGACGGCATCATTATCCCCCCTAAGAGCACGGGTGCCATTGCGGATGGGGTGATAAGCGTTCTTGGCGACAAGTATCCGCGGATGGTAGATCGAGAGAAGTTACGAAGATCGTACGACTGGAAGCACATCGCAGAGAAGCATCTGGAGGTGTATGCCAACCTCTTTGCTAAGTACTATGAATGAAAAAGGATTTATGCAGTGCTCTGGATTGACGATTAAGGCTGCGAAAAAAGGACGTTGACTGGTACCCTGACACGCAGGCCCGATATCGTATGCCAGGTGGAATGCGACGATCGCTTCCCCTGGGGCTTCGAGGTTGCATTCTCCTCACTAACGCACGACCTTTCCGCGGGAGACTATTTTTTCATCACTTGCACCCACTACGTTATGTGGGAGCGAAAACGCCAAAAAATAATCTACGACGCGCTCAGGCTGTACTGTCAGGTCCGGTCGCTATCACGAGGGGTTCCTAAGGGGGTAGGCACACGCGCTTTTCGAAGCGCCCTCACATTAGCGACAGCAGGCGCGTCTGCCGTGCTCGCTCATCTTTTTGCGCAAGGTCAGCCGCGTTCATATTTTTGGCCATTCCGTACCTCGTCGCGATGGCGATATTGGTCCTTTGGTTCTACATCCAACTTCCCAAACACTAGGAGGAGACGCTCTCAGACAGTGCCTCTATTCTCGCATTCATTTTCAAGGCGGAAGCTGAGTTTAGGACACGAGGCTTTGCATATCCGGCCGTAATACGGCACGGATGGAATCTCCCGTGGCCGGGATCGATGCAGTTCTACGTGGGATTTGGCGTTTCAGCTGACGCTAGTCCCGTACTATTTGGTCGGGGTCAGCATCCAAAATTAGGCCGCGGGAGATTGAATGGTATTTGTCGCAACCGTACTTCGCGAGCATAACAAACGATTACAACGTGGCGTGGGACAGCGTGGACGAGAATAATAGGGGGATCTTAGAGCTGCCAGTGAGTCTCGGCAATATCTCAGCCTATGGATTCGCGAGCAGGAAAAGAAGCTGATCAAAAATGTGCCAGATAGCGGTGTAGTAAGCTGCTACATCCATCCTCGGAATTCTTTTTCTCCAATAAAGGAGTGGGTAAACCATCTCAAAGAGCATATAGCACGCGCTTCATTTCCGCCCAAGCTGCCTTCGAAATCTACAAAAGCGAGTCAACTGAACGCCAGTTCGCTGAAGCTGTCCATCAACAGTCGAGATGCGGGTGACTCGATAAGTGCGCTGAGGGTGCTGCATAGTCTCCCAATTCCCAGGTTGAACAAATGACTTCACGCGCCTCGTTCTCGAGCATATCGCGGCGAAGTCCTCAGCCGCGCGTGGTATTTTGATATCCCGCCAACTAACGCGTAGTTGTATACGAAAAGAAACCCGCTGAGAGCGGACTATATCAATAGCAAAGACAAGGTACAGAAACACATATCGTTCCGATTGTCAAGCGGTTTCGCTTAAGCGAAGATCGCGCATAGGTACGCACAAAGAAGCACGTCTAAGCGACATTTTAGGAGAAATGCATGAACACGGTAGAGACCCTAGCACGCAACACAGCGGCGCTCTTAGCGGCAAATGTGTTGAATCTAGGGTTGGGCCTTGTGTACACCGTGTATGTGGCGCGCTTTCTCGGCGCTGCGGGATTTGGAACACTCAGCTTTGCGTTAGCATTCACGGGCGTTTTTGGTGTCGTTGCCGATTTCGGACTGAACGCCCTGGCCACCCGGGAGATCGCCCGGGACCGATCACTTGCAGCCAAGTACCTGAACAATGTTGCTACGATCAAGATCGTGGCCGTTGTGGTAACGGTCGCGATGATCGCAGGAACGATAAATCTGCTCGGTGGTTCGCAGCAAACAATAGAGGTCGTTTATCTCTTCGCATTATACGTCGTCTTTACTTCTTTTGCCTCGTTGTTTTACGCCGTATTCCAGGCGTTTGAGAAGATGGAATATCAGGCAATAGGCATCACACTCAACAGCGTTCTTATGGTAGCTGGAGCATTGATCGGAATACATCAACATTTTGGGGTTACTGGGTTTGCAGTGATCTACGCCGTTGCTGCCGCGGCTGTTCTTGTCTATGCATTTGCAGCGTGCGTTAGCAAGTTTGTGGTGCCGCGCCCCCAAATCAATAAAGATTTCCAGCGTGACTTGCTGAAGGAGGCGCTCCCTTTTGGCTTGTCGGCGATGTTCATAACGGTGTATTTCTACATAGATTCCATCATATTGTTCTTTATGAAGGGCGATATTGCGGTCGGTTGGTACAACGCCGCGTACCGGCTCGTATACGCGCTCAGTTTTCTCCCAAATCTATATTTTGCCGCAGTCTACCCGGTGATGTCTCGACTGTGGCTGACGTCTAGAAGCGCACTTGGATCCGCCTACGGAAGTTCGTTTAAACTTATGTTGGCGATTATATTCCCAATCACAATTGTTACGATGCTTCTTGCTGGTAAAATCGTGTCACTCGTCTACGGCGAAGGGTACGCAGCATCGACTGCCGCTTTGCAAATTCTTATATGGGGCATCTTCTTCGCCTACCTGAATTGGGCTCATAGCACCGTACTGAATGCGACGAATAGGCAACGAGTCGTTGCTGCAATCGTTTTTGTTTCTATGGTACTCAACATAGGACTGAATCTCTTCTTAATCCCCAGATGGAGCTACATTGGGGCAAGCACTGCGATGGTGGCAACGGAATTCTTCAACTTCACGTTCCTTCTATGGTATGCAAGAAGCATTTTTCGTGACCGATTCTCATTGTATGGCGGAGTTAAGCTGGTCGGTAGCGGCGCTCTGACAGCATTAGCTGCGATTTACATCGCCCGGCTGAGCATAGTACTGGCAGTTGTCTGCGCTGCAGCAGTCTACACCGCAGCGATTTTCCTCTCTGGCTTTTTTTCAAAGGAAGAACGTTCGATGATGAGAAGCGTTCTCCCTCGCATCTGGTGAGAAGTGAGCTGAAGAACCGATCAAACAGCAGGGGCGATAACGAAGAGCCCCGGCCCATCTTCACGCAGACTGCCGCCAATGCTGACAATTAGCTTTAGCTGCATCATATCAATTCATCGTACACTTTCAAAGTCTCATGCACAGTTTTTTCCCAGGTGAAGCACTTACTATATTCCGATGCTGCGTGGATAATGCGTTGTCGCAGCGAATCCTCGCTTAAAATCCGATAGAAGATCTCGGCCATGTTCTGCTCGCTAGTCGCCTTAGCGCAGCACATACGGACCTCATCAGGAATGTGCGCGTCGGCGCGTATTACCACCGGTACGCCGCATCGCTGTGCTTCCAAAATGGGTAAACCAAAACCCTCCCACTCGCTTGGAACCGCGAGCACATCTAATGAGTTGTAAAAATCAACTATTGCTTCCTCGGGGATGCCCCCATGAAACTCTATTGCTGAGGTTAAGCCGAGACCCTCCACAAGCTTGATAAGCGTCCCATACTCGGACCCGCCTTGACTGCAAATCCTCAGCGTCACCCTAAGTGCGGGATAGCGTTTTTTCAGATAATGAAATGCCATAATGAGGTAATCGACTCGTTTCCTCGCATCGAGTTTCCCTATGAAACCGATAACGAGCGGCGTTCGCTCGTCCCTTGCTTGCGGAACAAATTTCTCCGCGACTCCCAAATTGACGACCCGTATCTTTTCGGGCGGGAAGTGCAAATAGTCGATTAATTCTTGTCTGGTTTGGATAGATGCAGCCAGCACTCTGCTGCAGTACTTCCCAACCTTGTAAAAGTACGGCGCGGTCAGTCGGACGTGCCAACTGTTTCCTTTTTTGTACAGCAGAGTGGCGAGATCGTGGTACGATACCACAGTAGGCTTTCGAAGCAAAGGAAAGCACAGCGCATCAACTGGCGCAAAGGCGTGAAAAAGATCGACACTGCTCTCACGCTTCAAGAGTTCTCTAGGCATGAGCACGGTATGAACGGCCAACTCGCGCAACGCGCTTGACCTCTCCCAGCCGATCAGCTCAGTGTCGTATGTCTTGCTGAGTCCTGCGATAAGCTCACGGGTATATCGTTCGAGGCCCGTTCCGAGTTCAATCGCAGAGAAGACATCCGCTGCGACAGCAATTCTCACGATATCTCCGTGTTTCGCTGAACTAGTCGCGCTCCTTTCACTCTTTTCGTCCTATGCCTGCTGTATCTTGTGACCTGCCCTGCGCCACCGGCGGGTACCGCGGCGCGCACAAACGGCAAGAATTAACAGACATTTCCCTCCCAAAGGCGACCGGTTCTTTTCGACGAGTCACCACATGCGCAGCTATCAACCGCAGAGCTCTTATAGGGTTATCGATGCTTCCTGTTCAGCGCCCATTTAGCATCTTTCTTACGCTCTCGCTTAAAGCCCCTGTTCATCAACCATGTGTGCGAGGCTCTAACCGCAGCTAGCTTGCCAACTGCAACGGCAGAAGCTTCGGTGTAGCCCAGTATTGGCCCTACTTGTGACTATTTCGCCCCGGCGCCAAAACACTGTGAAGCAGATTCCTGCGGGAAAGCTGACTGAATTCGATCTAGCATTTCAGGATAAAGCTCATTCAACGTTGCACGAGAAAAAAGAAAAACAACTCCGTCAACAATGGGATAGTTTTCACCACACTTGCGACAGCAGAAGACGCCCTTTCTTCGGCCGAGTTTTGTTTCAGCGTTACTGCTTAGGCACTCCGGACACACAATAACGTCTTCTATGCCAAGATTCATGTTCTTGGCGTTTCCCGCCTTAAAACAGCATCCCGACACGCCACCGCCAAACAAATGCCGGGCGACTCGTTTGAGGTAACTTTTTTCGTCGAACAAATCAGTCTCAAGCGGATTTCTTTTTAGCGATTTCAAAGTTTTTACGAAAACTTCGTTCTTGTCAAAGGTGCTTAGCGCGCTTCTCCACGAGCCAAGCGATAATCTGTGATTTTCGATGATGCCGTATTCAGCTTCGTTACAACTCGGATTGCCAAACAAAGCATCAGAGAGAGTTCTTATCTTGCTCTTTGCGAGATTCTCCGGTGAGTGAATCTTGCCTACCTTATATAAGTCAAAACGCATTTTGCCGCCAAGCGGTTCCTCGTCAAAAAAAAAGCATCCGCCTGGCGCGAGAACGCGATACACTTGTCGGGCGACGGGCGCCGGATCTGGAAAATGGTGGAGCGCTTCATAGCAGAATAAGAACGGAACAGAATTGCTCAGAAACGGTAAGTTGTACGCGTCACAGCAAATCCTGAGCGGGGCACGATCGTAATGAAGGACTCCCCCGTAATAATCACAACTCTTTAACGAATAGAAGGAGATATCAGTCGCGGCGCCATGACAGCCTAGTTCATTTTCCATTGCGAGCGAACGTTGACATCGCTCTGCGCCTATCTCGACGTAAGGAGAGGTTGTAATACCCCGTTCTTGCAGCCTCCCTATTTGATCGTAGGTCTTGGCGACTCTATTGCGAACAATTTCTAAGAGCTTTTCGCCACTGAATTCGTCATCGAACTTCTTTTCTCCCAGCACTTCCTGCTCGTAGAGCTTCTTTCTAAATTCGATTTCGCCCTTCTTCGCGCCCACTGGCTGCTGCATAGAGTGAACCTTCTGCTCGAGACGTGTGCTGAGGCGTTTAAGCTGTTTTTCTTATAGTGCTTAAGGTCTTTCCTAAACGGCGTGACTGTGTTCCCTGGCCGACAAGTTTCAGGGGGTTCGCACGTGAAGCCACGTGAGCCGCGAACGATGACGCGCTGGTGCGCGCACTGACTGGCGGATACCAAGCGCTTCAACAAAACAAATGTGATCCGCTTCAAGAATTCCAAATACGGAGCTTCTTGAAGACAGCTATTGAATTAGCTTCGATGTCTGTCGTTTTAGCCTTCTTCTGTCAGCAGTTCAAGCATCTCCCTCGCCCCGAAATACGTCTACGAAGAAGAAAGGTTTTTGCCAGTTTTTAAGTTGCTGGCCTTCACGAAGCATACATTCAATACGCAATAACGTAAGCAAGAAGCGAATGAATCGAGAGCAAGCTAGTTATGTAGGCAAAACGCAGCGCAGTTTCACGCACCTGAAGTGGTTAGCTTGGTAAGAGTAAGTGTAATCATCCCTACGTACAACAGAGCTCGAACCATTCGAAGGAGCGTCGAAAGCGTTCTCAACCAAACCTACCAGGATTTTGAAATATTGATCGTGGATGACGGCTCCACCGATGAGACCTTTGAGGCATTAAGGCCCCTCGCGCAACACCCAAAAGTGAAGTATCTTCGCTACGACAAAAATAGGGGACACCAAGCGGCGCGCAATAACGGAATAAAAAATGCGCGCGGCGATTACGTTGCATTCTTGGATTCGGATGATGAGTGGACTCCTCTGAAACTAGAATTACAGCTGCGAGCACTTCAAGACGCCCCCGCGAAGTGTGTTGCCCTCACAGGGCTGTGGAAGATCGCGAATAACGCACCGGCTGAGGAGCACCTCAAGAAGTACAACGGATATGTGTTTTCTGAAATGCTCGCCGCTCACGGACCGACTTACTCTTGTTTGCTTGTGCCAAGGGAGTGTTTCAGCAAGATCGGGTTTTTGGATGAACGCGCTATCGCGAGCGGGGATTGGGACACGTGCATATCTCTTGCAAGATATTATGAATTCATTACTGTTGAGGATCCGTGCGTGATCATTCATTTCGGGGAGCCCGATTCGGTCACCCGAAACAAACTCAGAAGCGCTTTAGGCTATCTGTACGTCGTTGAAAAGAATCGGGAGGACATGCTACGGTTTATCGGAAAACGCGGTTTGGCAAAGCATTATAGATCGATTGCGCTCCTTTTTGCCGACGCAGGCGAGTTCCTCCGCTGCAGAGCGCAGTTGTTAAAAGCATTCAGGCTTGATGAGAAAAACCCCGAGACCTTTCTTCTAGCGTTCTCCACGTTGTTTGGAAGGAACGCATTTGAATTCACCAGACGGCGTGGGACCATGGTGAAAAGAAGTTTACGAAGCAAGCTTGCATCAGTTTAACCGGCACTTTGGCCTGAATCTCCGCTCTTGGTTCAATCGCGCGAGATGGTAACAATCCCACACACTCAAACCGTGAGCCTCAGTGCGCGTCGCATCAGATTTGATCGCTCCCTCAATACGCCGGCAGAACGATTTAAGGTCGCCAGGTTGCAGCGATTCTCGTTTCCTGAGATGAGAATAAACGAACGAGTCCAGAGCTCATCTGTCAAGCTGTCTGCCATTTCGGCGGAGCATAATTTCTGACAGCGGGATAGTGGCTATCCCTCCGACGTAAGCCGTGCGACATTTTTAGCGTGTTCGTCGTTTTTTTCTCTGAGGCACTCAAAAAGGACACTCCGCAGACTATAGAGCCACAATGATTAGCCAGGGCCAAACGAAGGTTGATACCCCTCCCAATAACTATTTTATCAAAATAGCCTTGTGTCCGCCATTGGTTGAACGTTCACGCAGATGGTGACTATTAGCTATCGTATCGAAGCGCCGAAACAAGCAGAATGCGTGTTCACCTCCTGCTGCACGCACAATGAGGGTCTGAATGCATTAAGCGTGAGTGTTTTAGAGAGGTTAGCCTGTGACTCTAACGAGTCATTCACTGACTAAAAGAGACGTCTTTTCTGGGGGGAGTAAGTGCGTTGAGGATTACGACGCCAAATCTCACCGACACATTTGAAGGACGGTTACGCATTATGCCTCGATCTGCAGGGATGCAGTGTTTTACAACATCCTCAAGAGGAACTGCGTGACTGAGGCTCACCGAAGATTTCAAACACTTCAAATAGAAGGGCAGCCGTGGTTTTTTATTGCATGGAGGATTCAGGCGGGTGGCTACAGGGGATTCACTATTTCCGGGCCATTGCTATCATCGAGATCGTCACATTCCACGTGGTCGGGGTCGGCGCACTAGCGCCCAATCCTCTATGGATAACCGTAGCGCTAAGGGCATTTACGTCCTTTGGCGTCCCGCATTTTATCTTCATATCGGGCGTTGTTCTGTACAACAAATACAATAACGGTTTTTCACTTTCTGCGTTTTATAAAAGGAGATTTAACGCAGTCGTGCCTCCGTATTTAGTCTGGTCAACGTTTTACTTCGCTGTTTATTACGTCGTTCCGACGGTCTACACCTTTATTCTTCACCTACCGACCGTCCACGGATCGAATCAAAGCGTCGTTACACTTGCGAGCACGTACTTGGAAGTGCTGATTGTCGGGTATCAGTTTCTGTGGTTTGTCCCCGTACTAATACAGCTGTACTTGCTTTACCCTCTCCTCGAAAAGATGTACGCCCGCACGACGAGGCAAAATAGTCAAATCTACATCCTATCATTCCTTTTACTGGCGCAAATCAGTTATGTCTCACTAACAGCGGCGTTTTCCTCCCAGCTCGTTGGTTCATATCTAAGCATTTTATTTTTATCTTACGTTTTTTATTTCGTCCTTGGCTTCTTCATTGCCCGGCACTATGAAGCAATGAAGCAGAGGGTAGCGACATTTAGCTTAAAGAGCATCTCGTTGATGGTTCTCGCCTCGACGATCTACTACTCTATCGTATACTATCACGCCGTATTATCGAGTCCTGCGCCCCCCTATTACACCTTGCTTAGCGTGGTTACGGGGCCGTTTTATTGTCTAGTTCTCATCCTGTTCTACCTGAGAATCAGCACGACGTGGCAGGAACCACGTGGATTCTTTTTGTCGCATCTAGAGAAGATCGGTGAAGACTCGTTCGGAATATTCCTCGTCCATTGGTTTTTTGTCGGAACGTTCACATTAGTGCTGTTCACGCTAGGATTGAGTGCACATAACCTCATCTTGTATCCTGTTTTGTTCGTGCTGACGCTCATATCGAGTTATTTAACTGTGCAGGCCCTCTATCGCCTGCCAATCAGCAACATCATAATTGGAAAACCAAGAAAAAGAGCAGAAAATCCCACAGCGGCATCAAAGAAAGCTTAGCTCACACCACCGCCTTAGATTTCAGACGTCGGTAGTAGATTGTGTCAATTAAGCGAATCGAGATCGTTGCCGCGCGCTTCGGTGTCTTTCTATTCCGTGCTTTCAAGCGGCACGAAGAACGGGCGATGCGCGTTTCAACCATGAAGCTTGTTGTGATACACAAGGAATCAATTCAAGCTTAGCGGTCGAATCGTCTTCCGCTTTGATATCACTCAATCTAAGTGCCACTGGCAACGTCGCGTGACCGCTTTGCGACTTCCTAGGCAATACTTTCTTTACAAAACGGTTTCGCTCAGCGAGTCATGGAATTATAAGTAAGAAGTTGCGTAAATAAGCTCGATGTATGCTGCTGTGCAACGAGATGATGGGACGCTCATAAATATCCGAGGTGTTGAGCACAAGATAAGCAGCGGCGGTCGAACATTCTATTTCGCAGGAAACATCGATGGCCTCGTGCGGAGCGACTACACCATTGAGCGCGATGTAGGGCTTCACGACGTCGTAGGCAATCTCCCTAAATATCTGCCAAGGCTCAATGGACGATATGCCGGCTTATCGGTGCGAGACGGAGTGCTAGAGTTCGCGGCAAGCGACATCGGTGCTGTAGAGGAGCTAAACTACACAGAAACGGATAAGGAACTCCTTGTCTCCACGGACTTTTTTGAACTCGCGCGAGCTAAGGGGCAGCTAGATTATGATCCGTCTGAGGCCCTGTATTTCATCAAGCACGGCTTTTGTCGGAAGGGCAAGACGACCTTCAAAGAGATTTATCGATTACCGCCGGGTGAGGCGTTACAATACAACGTGAATAGCACGATCACAACTGATAGCTATCTAAAGCACTTTTTGGGTGAAAAAGTTACATATGACGCGTTCAAAAACGCACTCAATCACCTGGTAGCTTCTGTCATTGCACTCAATCCTTCGTTCGAAGAGGTCGTCTCGCATAGCGGCGGTGTCGATTCGTCTGTTTTGCTCTCGTTAGTCAAACAAACTAAAGACGTGACAGCTGTCACGTATCGTTTCTCCCCAGCTATCGCGTTCAATGTGCCCGATGTTACTAGATCGGAACGCATCGCGAAGAAATTGCAGGTCGACCACGAGTTTGTCGAGGTAGATTTGGACGAGATCAATCTAGCTTATCTTGATGACGTCATTCGATCAATGCCGTTCGCTGCACACCTTAGCATAAACTTCAAAAAAATGTTTGAAACTCTGCGTGGTCGGAAAAAGAGATTGTGGTCGGGACAGAATTTAGACACACTGTACTTCCACAATTTGTCAACACATGGGGCCATCCATCGCTTCTTGCTTTCAGACTCATATGTCAAAATGTTGAAAGGCGTCAAAGGGTATCAACGGTACCGACCGGCCAAAAGGATCCTTGATGCGGCACTCAAGCGACTGTACAGCTATGAGCTCAAGCAACGCTTTGAAACGCCTGGAACCCTGGAGGAGCTTGTCGAATATTTTTACGATTCCGAGAGTCGTTTGGCTTTGCGAGTCGCTCAAAGGCAGAATGGAGGCCCGTCGCGAAGCACCGAAGCATCTGAAAGCATCAATGTCAGTGAAATCCGAACAAGGTTGTTTGATGAGACGCTTGGAGGGGGGTTTATTACTGGCCAAGATCACAAAATTCAACACCAAGCTAAGAAGCTTTTTGACATGGATATAGTCCTCGCGTATTCAACGCCTAGCATTGTGCACTTGTTGAGGAATCTAAACCTGTCCGCGTTAGACGTGCTTTTTGCAAAGCGTTACGTGTATCATTACGCGCAGGAGCTTGGTTTGTCTAAACACGACTTTCGGTTGAACAACCATCCCCAAACAACTGAAACTTCTCGAAACTGGCTAGAAATTTTCGAATCCACTGGTTTTGGAACAGAACTGAGCCAGAAAGCTAATGACTCAGCGAATCAAATCGGCATCATTCTAGACGTCAAAGATGACCACAGATGGCAAAAACAACTAGCAGTTGTATGGATAAACAAAGTCCGCGAGAATTTAAGCCAGCTAGGCGTGGAGCTCGAATGGCCTATATGCAAAAATACAATAGCGGTGTAGCCGGAGAGCACCAAACTTGAGATAGTTCTCGAAAATTTCCGAGTGTCGATTAACCCTTGCAACTAGTTACGGGCACCATTACCTTATTTCGCTACAACTTACTTGCGTTCTAGAGTCTCACGACCCGATGCGTTTTGTATGAACTGGAAAAAACGTCGCGGGTACCGCAGATTTGACCTGCGCAAGGGACTATATATAAACGCCCGCAAAAAAGATCGCTGCGCTTTTTCATATTGCCCCAGCTCGTAATAGAGAAAACCTAATCTCTCAAGCACAATTGCTTTAGCTTTCGCAGACATTCGATAGTTATATTGTCTCAACGCATTCTCTCGAATGAAGATGTTTTCCTGCATACAAAGCCGCCCTTCTTGGCCTTCAGGCCTTTGGGCACCGTAGAAATTTTGCCCGTGCAATCGATACTGGGCTAAGGGCTCTGCTATATAACAAAACTCATACTTCGCTGCTAAGTCTAGTACGAATTTCCAATCGTTGGCATATCTCAAACTTTCATCGTATCGAATGTCCCCCTGATTTACCCTTTTATAAAGGATAGTCGAGTCGAAAATGTGAGTCCGCTCCAAGAGTTGCGGGAAAACATCCCCGTTTTTCTTTTCCGAGACGCTGCCGATCAATTCACTGTAGCTCTTGCCCACGGGTTGTCCTCTCCCATCTATAACCTCGCCCTCTGTCCAAACGATGAGGTCCTCATTAAATTCTAGGACGGCAAGTTGCTTGCTGAGCTTGTCCCGCATCCAAACGTCGTCCGATGCGATGCAGCCTAGGTATTTGCCTCTCGCCAGATCATTGCCGTCGTTTATCGTCCGCGCGATGCCAAAGTTACGGTCGTGGAGCAATACCCTGATTCTCGAATCATCGGCTTTATAACGCTCAATAATCTCTCTCGATGCGTCGGCCGAAGCGTCGTCGACAATGATCAGCTCAAGGTCGTCAAAATCCTGCCGCAAGACACTTGCTATGGCTTCTGATATGAACCGCTCGTGATTGTAGGAGGTCATGACCACACTAACAACAGGCACGCTTCATCACCCCGGCGACTTCAGCAACTTCATCACGAGTCAAGCAAGGATAAAGCGGCAAAGAGAGTATCTGGTCGCACGCCACTTCGGTTTCTTCAAGTTTCGTCGCATTTGCGACCCATGCGTAGGCTTTCTGTTTGTGAACGGGTATCGGATAGTGAATCTGCGTCTGGATACCAGCTTTTTGAAGGGAGCGCTGGCACACATCTCTTTGGGGCAACCGAACGACGAACAAGTGGTACACGTGCTTCGCATAACCTTTTTCAACCGGCAGTGTGACGTTTGTCCCGTCCAGCAGCTCGACATAGAGTCCGGCCAGCCTTCTTCTCCGTTCGTTCCACTCGTTGAGGTGTGATAGTTTTACCCCTAACACTGCCGCCTGCAGTTCATCCAAGCGGCTGTTGACCGCCACTTCGTCGTGATAATACTTGCGAGATTGCCCATAGTTTCTGAGCAGCTCCACTTTCTTTGCGAGGTCTTTGTTATCTGTGACAACCATGCCGCCGTCGCCATACGAGCCGAGATTCTTCGTAGGATAGAAACTGAAGCACCCTGCGTCCCCGAAGCTGCCTACCTTCTTTCCTTTGTACTCTGCCCCGTGTGCTTGACACGCGTCTTCCACCACGAAAAGGTCATATTGTTTCGCGAGCTTAGTGATTCGATCCAGTTCCGCGGGGTGCCCGTAAATGTGAACCGGCAAAATGGCTTTGGTTCTTTCAGTGATACGTTCTTCGATTCGTGCAACATCAATACAGTAGGTGTCTGGAGTTATGTCTACAAAAACTGGCTTGGCTCCACATCTTACGATAGCGTCAGCTGTCGATACCACCGTGTGAGAGACAGTGATCACCTCATCAGTTCTCCCGATTCCCAGCGCTTTCAATGCTAAAAAAAGAGCATCAGAGCCAGAGTTTACGCCTACTGCATACTTAGTTGCGACATAGTCCGCAAAGGCTTGTTCAAATTGAGTGACTTCGTTGCCTAAGACAAACCACCCGCTATCGAGAACTCGTGAGATTGCTGAGGCTACATCCGACCGCACCTCCTCGTATTCCCTGCGCAAATCGATGAAAGGCACCATCGTTCTTGCCGCCATTTGTAGCACCAGCCTACGTTTCTCTATCGGAGAGACCGCGACTGCAATTGTAGTCGAATGATCAAGCGTGTTATTTTCACGGGTCTCACGTGCCAGCGATCGTGGTCGTGCTGGTGCTATTCAGGTATTGAACCTCTAATAGATTTTGGTATGTTCAACTGCGGACGCAGCAAAAAGCGAGTTCGGCTGATGAATGATTCTATTCCAGGCTCCCAACGGACACGAGTTACAAGGTTGCGGGTGTTTTATTACAGACGTACCACAAAACCTGCAAGCTCGCGGTTATGCAAAGCGACGACAAGCCCCTAGAACAACTGCGACGTGCATTTTGCATCACGTTGTTTTGACTCAATTTGCCGTAAGGCGCAAGTGCTTGACACGAACAGGACGTGCAGCACGGAGCTTAGTCGGTTATGATAATCGATTCGTCCTGCAAGAGCGCACAACGAAATCTGTAATTTTGGAGATGAGATTGAAGCGTCAACAAACGTAGTGGCGGATCATACACGTGTCTTCTTTAGGAGGCAAAAAAATACGCAGAGCTTCCAAGAGCGAGAACCGGCGCATCAATCCACGCAGCTTATTATAATCTCTCACAATGTGCGAATTGTAATTTAAGCGATTATTTGCACTCCGCAACAAGAACTGATGTGATACGCCAAGCTTATGGCACGTCTCTCACGATTCGCGCAGGAATGCCCGTCACTAATTTCTTGGGTGGCACATCTCTTGTCACAACTGCTCCCGCCCCCACCACAGAGCCGGTGCCCAGTCTTACCCCGGGGAGTATGTTAGCTCCAGCGCCAACGCACACGTCGTCTTCAATGACTTGACCACGAACAAAACGGGCGTCATAGCCCTCAGCGCCGAACGTGCTATCGTTGCTCGTCGCTACAGACACGCTGACGAAAACGTGCGACCCGATTATCGTGTTTCCAGCAATTTGCGCGCCGTCCATGATCCTCGAAAAATCGCCAACAGAGGTGTTATACCCCACTATCACGCCACAACCGATAACGCATTGACGTCCAATTCGGCACTGCTCGCGTATCAGGGCCCCATCTCCTACGAGCGTCCCTCCTCCAACGTGCACGTCGGTGTAAATGATCGCTTGTGAAGAAACGACACAATCTCGGTCGATGATTGTTGGCTTTGCCTCAGAAGAGACCTTTCGAGCGAGCGCCTTTGTACCTTTCGGAGGTTTACCGACAACTGCCCCTTCGAAGACCTCGACATCGGGACCGATACTGACACGAGGATAGAGCGTAACGAAATCATGAATCAGAGCCCCTCGGCCAAGCGTGACCTGACCTAAAATTCGTGCCGTTGAAGCGATAATCGCGCTAGGGTCGACATCGTTTGTGTCATTTCCGCTCAACGCTTTGACCTCTTGGCCGCTTCTCTGAACGTTGCATAATCCCGAATGTAATCTGCTTCATCAAAAAGATCTGAAGCAAGCACGAGACAAACCGAACCGGTGGAGAAATTGTCGAGTTCACGCCATACTAGCTCTGGCACGTACAAACCATAGTAAGATCTATCTAAGTGATGGCGTCCCTTCTCGGTTCCATCGTCCACAACGACATCGAAACTTCCGCTAGCTGCAACGACAAACTCGCGCTGCTTTTTGTGTGCGTGTCCCCCTCTGGTCTCTCCTCCTGGGATGTCATACACGTAATACACTCGTTTGATTTTGAACGGTATTTGGTTGCACTCTTCGATAAATGTGAGGTTCCCTCTTGGATCCTCTATTTTCGGCAGGTCGATCAAGCGGGTTTTCGATGATAGCACGTGTAGAACGTCCTCGGGTTAAGATGGCGGCCCAATCAAGTGTGTTTAACTGCCCAGCATCTTTGTTAGTCAAACTCATATATGAGACTGCGCCGCACCGCAAGACGCAACAGTTGGTATAAACGACAGGCCCCCTATACGGAAAGATCCCGAAGCGTCGCTGCAATGGAAAAATCGAAAGCCGAAGTGTTGAAACCTTTAACTTCAAATAGTAACGTATTTTCTGAGGGGGCCCAATTGCAGTCTGCAGGCTCGGTCGCTCCGAAGGCGTTTGCAATGCTAGAAAGTCGTGACCTGAAACGCAGTCGCCTTCCGTAACATTGAAGGCCCTCTAGATGAAATCACCGGGGGGCGTTTGCTAAATTACCGCTCCCAAAGCGCTCCACCGATTACGTTACATAGGCAGATTGTCCCAATGCCTCTTCTTCTAGCTCTACATCCCAAGAATGCTGCATGTAGAATGTGCCTGCGGTGAAGTGCTTTCCACCTTGCACGTTTACGTAAGCTGCATGTGCTATTTCAGCTATTGGTCCGAAACTCACGTCTCTAACGGTCAGATAGAGCCTGTAAATACCCGAATACAGCGGGAGTGAATCCGTCTTGAACGTGACGCTTCCATGGCCCTCGAGTTTGTCAATTCTGACGCCGTCAAATGTACTAACGCTTTCACTGCAGATTTCGTTGTCGCCGTTGAAAAACGTGACTACAAACATGGGAGCTACAATTTTCTTCTTGGCAGTGAATTCAATTCTCACGGCAAGTGCCTCGCCAGTAGTAAAAACCTCTCTTTCGTGTCCGTTTTTGTCTAAAAGCACGACACGATCCACTTCAAAGTCTGCCGTGCGATGTCCTGCGTCAGGGGGGCTAGCTCCGCGAGCAACGGTACGATCTGGTACCACCTTCTTGAGCGACAATGAGTAGAGGTACTCACTTACAGCGTCCTCCGGACTGCCAACGTACGCCATCTCTCCTTGATTCAACAACACCACGCGATCAGTATTCGCTTGGATCGTGCCGACGTCGTGCGAAACTATAATCCACGTCACGTTTTCATCTCTGAGCTCCTTTAGCCGCTTAAAGCACTTCCGCCTGAAGGCTATGTCGCCGACGGCAAGCACTTCATCAACGAGCAGCACGTCTGGATCGCAATGCGCAGCAACCGCAAAACCGAGTTTGACAAACATGCCTGACGAATAGTATTTCACGGGCGTGTCAAGGAAGTCGCCAATTTCGGCAAATTCAACGATGTCGTCAAACTTCTCGTTGACTTCAGCTTTTGTCATCCCCAAGATAGCGCCATTCAAATAGACGTTCTCTCTCCCCGTGAGCATCGTGTGAAACCCCGCCCCGACTTCTATCAGTGCGCCGACTTTGCCCCTTACCGCCACTTTGCCGATGTCTGGCCAAAATATGCCGTTAATCAACTTCAATATGGTCGACTTGCCGGAACCGTTGGCGCCAATCAGTCCAAGGGCCTCACCCTGTTGCACCTCGAAGGAGACGTCGTTCACCGCCCAGAATTCTTCTTTTCGCAACACGTGCGAGTGCGAGCTCATCCCGCAGGTATTTCTGCAGATGTCTCGTATGCCGTAGCGCATCGATCGTCGCAGCGACTTGCAGTATTTCTTAGACACGTGACTTAGGGCAATCTCGACATCCTGCATCTAGACCCTCTCGGTAACTCGTGTCTCTGTGAGGTGGAACACAGCCAAAAACAGCATAAAAACAACCAATGCGACAACGCTCGAAATTATAAAGCCCCTCAGGTAGCTGGATGTTCCAAACAATACCAGATCCCGCGGTACCGAAACGAGGTAATACAGTACGTTATAGCTCGATAGAGTAGCAAGAGCGCCTGTCGTCGGCTTTGCGTATAGAACCGGTGTGAGAAAGAGCAAAAACGTCACGATGACTGCCAGCATGTTGGCTATATCCCGAACGACGCCGTTTAGCAGCGATAGTACAAAGCCGAGCCCTAGCGTAAACAATACGAGGGGCACGATGAGAAGCGGGACGAGAAGAATGACAGGACTCGGTGCGATGCGATAGTACACAAGCAGGACGAGCACCAGACAGAGCTGGATGATGAACGCGAGCAGCGCCTGCCCCATCGAAGCGATCACGAGAGACTTTTTCGAAAAGTTTATTTTCGTAATCATTGGCCCAGCTGCCACGAGTGAATTCGAACTTGCGACGAGACCCGTTGCGAACACTCCCCACAGCGCCGTGCCAAGAATCGCGTAAATCGGATAGGGAACGGTCATTGTGCCGACGTTAAATACCCCGGCCCCGTTGAGCACGATGAATGTTCCTACGCTTACGAGCGGCAATAGAAACGCCCAAAAAACGCCTATGAATGATTGCTTATAGAGCGCGACAAAATCCTTTTTGAACAACTGAAAGATCAGCCATCTATTTTTGTTCAGTTCGCTAAATATCTCCCCAAACAGCGCTAGGTACCCTTTCTTCAAGGAGTTGTCGGGCTCATAGGTTGTGAACTCGGTCATGTCTCGATTTCTTTTTGATAGCCGAGCAATTCAAGCGTGCGAATGCGGCTCCGATGTGTTTCAATTTTCACAAAAGCGCACGTTGCTTGCCGCCAATTTCGTTGGGAGTACATCGATCGTTGCGTGTGTTCGACGTATTGAGCCCCACAACAAATTTGACGGTTGGTGGTAGTAACATCCGTTTTGACCTAGTGATCTCCTTAGTGACTCGGGCTAGTGCCTCGGGCCCCCACACTGCGTTTTCACGCGGTATTTCTAGTACCCAAAATGTTTAAAGTATTCGTTTCTCAATGAATGAGCGATTGGTTCCTCCTCGTCGCGGTCGCGTTCGCCACTAAGTGTGCGCACGGCCTTTCTTCGCAGATGGCTTCGTTAGTCTAACGCGCTGAATACGATACTATTGCACATACATGGCTGTACATACCCTTGTCCTCTTTTTCCACCCTGCAACCACGGCGGCGGGTAACAAAAAAATAAAAAAAACGGGGAGAAGATCCCCGCAACGCGCTTACTGACCAGCATTCGCCTAAAGTATTGCATTTCCTACATTTATGCTAAGCACTTGGCTATCGCTTGGGTTATAGTTCTGATCTCCGGGGAAGTGCACCTGAATCTGAACGACGCCAGCCGTCGGGAACGTGACGCTGAAGGCGTACTGGCCGTTTCCGTTGGTGCTCACTGAGCTCGGAAGGGTCGTCCACGTCGAACCGCCGTCAGAGGAGTACGAGAGCGTCAGGCCCTGCTCGTTCGCAAGGCGCGCGCCGGTCTGCGCGTTCGTGAGCACGCCGGAGACGGTAAACGCCTTGTTGACTGCCGGGTTTGCGGTTCCTGAAGCGATGGTGAGCTGCGTGGGTGCCGCATTGACAGCGACAAAGGCGTCGGCGCGACCTGCGAGGTGGTTGAAGTCACCGTATGCATTCCACACAATAATATCCCAGACTCCCGGCGTAAGTTGGACCTGAGAGAATTTGTACAAGCCATTGGCGTCCGTCTGTGTCGAGCCCAGATACAGCTCGATTTCAGTATTATAGTTATATACCCAGAGGGCGAGATCTGTCGAAGGGCACGCTTTTCCGGTATGGACGTCCCACATCTTGCCGGAAATCGTAAACGGCTGGTACGTGACGGCTTGTGTAACGCTCGTTTGCACGGATACGTCGGGCGAAATCGGCCGGACTTGGATCAATGCAGTATTACTCGACGGGGCGTAGGGAGGGATGCCGGCGAAGCTGGCTTGGATGAGGTAGGCGCTGTACCCCTGGCTGCCACCTTGGTAGGACTGGAGCGGGAGTTGCGTTGGCGTCGTGGTGTAGGAATAGCCGCCGTAGTAGTTCGTTACGCATGTCCCGAGCGGGTTCCACGTTTGTCCGTTGTCTGTGGAGTACGTTAGGGTGATCGTCTGGCCCTGGACGCTCGCCGTCCCGTTCATGAGCCGCCCGTAGAGGGTGGTCGGCTCGGTGACGCTGGGGCTCTGGTCTGTCGCCTGTAGGCTGAGCTGGGTGAGCTTGGTCGGTGTTGCGGCGCTGACGCTCAGCGCTCCCACGGCCGACGCTATCATGAGGAGTGCGAGTGTGATAGCGATGGTACGACTCTTGTTTATTTTCATTGCGTTTCACTTCCTTTTCATGGTGGAAAATGAGGCCACCGCGTTTTGAAACTGTATAGTGGTACGCCCCTTCCACATAAGTGTTGCTGTAACTGACGCGTGTGACGACCGCGACGCGCTACTGCCTGGAAGGCGCACTGTGTTCCTTCTGATTCGTGCAACTTTTCTATCAATATGTAAGATTACGATATTGAGAGATAACCCGTAAGCCGCAGCACACTGCGTCGTAATTTTGCGCGGGGGCACCGAAGCAGTTGTGGTGAAAAAGGACGGTATCGGAAAAAGGAGGATACCCCGCACAGCTTCACTGCGTCCGTAACAGGTCTCTAAGCGCTATCGGTTCGGAGGCAGTTGTTATCCCCGGCGAACGGCGCTTTTGAGCTGGGAATCGCTGTGCGAATATGCTGAAGGGAACAATAAAAAAGAGGGAGAGGACCCCCCTCAGAGCGCCTCACCTACGCTTCCGACCTGTATTTTACGTACCGGAACCGACCCGTATGGTCCAGTCAGTTGGCTGGCTATCGCTCGGGTAATAGTTGGGGCTATCCCCGGGGAAGTGTACCTGGATCTGATAGTAGCCATTTGCAGGCAACGTGAGGCTGAAGGCGTACTGGCCGTTTGCATTGGTGCTCACCGAGCCCGGGAGCGTATTCCACGTCGAACCGCCGTCAGAGGAGTACGTGAGCGTCAGGCCCTGCTCGTTCGCAAGGCGCGCGCCGGTCTGTTGGTTCGTCAGTAAGCCGTAGACGGTAAACGGCGTGTTGACTGCCGGGTGTGCGGTTCCGGAAGCGATGGAGAGCTGCGTCGGTGCCGTGTTTATAGAGACATAAATCCAGTTCTCCCCATAGTTGTGGTTGAAGTCACCCTCTGTCCACACGTCAATCTGCCAGTTGCCGACCGGAAGTTGGATCGCAGGGAATTTGTACAAGCCATTGGCGTTCGTCTGTGTCCCGCCCAGATACTGATAGTTCGAAGTATACTGTTCCCCTGCGTAGGCATATACCCACATCCAGGGGCACGCTTTTCCGGTATAGTCGTCCGTCATCTTGCCGGAAATCGTAAACGGCTGGTACGCGACGGGTGCTGCGACGCTCGTTTGCACGGAACTGCCGGGCGAAATCGGATAGACCTGAATCAACATTGTAACACTTGACGGAGCGTAGAGGGCTGTGCCGGCGAAGGACGCATTGATGTAGTAGTCCTGTTCTGTCTGGGAGGTCAGGAGCGGGAGCTGCGAGGACGTCGTGGTGTAGGAATAGCCACCGTAGTAGCTCATCGCGGCGGTCCCGAGCGAGTTCCACGTTTGTCCGTTGTCTGTGGAGTACGTCAGGGTGATCGGCTGGCCTTGGACACTCGCGCCTTGGATGTAACCCGTCCCGGCCCCGTTCATGAGCCGCCCGAATATGGTGATCGACTCGCCGACGGTGGGGGACAGGTCTGTCGAATAGATGGTGAGCGAGGTGGACTTAGTCGGTGCTACTACTACAGCACTGACGCTCAGCGTTCCCACGGCCGACGCTGTCATGAGGAGTGTGAGTGTGATGGCGATGGTACGTTTCGTGTTCATTTTCATTGCGTTTCACCTCCCTTTCACGGTGGAAAATGAGGCCACCGCGTTTTGAAACTGTATAGTGGTACGCCCCTTCCGCATAAATGTTGCTGTAACTGACGCGTGTTACAACAAGGTGCAATGATCATCGACTGGTTACGGCGCGACTGCTGGGAAGGGAAAAACAGAGGGGGAAAACGGAACCTCCGCGAGTGAGTGCTACTCTAGCGGAAATCGGAAACGATATGTGGAAACGAGGCGGTCTAAGAAGCGTACAGCCGATCTGCCCGCACACCATAAGCGTCCAGAGTTCAAAGCGTCGCACGCGTATCCGATCATCCGGCTCCCTCCTTAATCATTGGAGCGTTCGCGGCCGGACTGAAACAAAAAAAAGAGGGGAAGAAATCCCCTCAGCGCTCACTGACCAGCATTCGCCTAAGCTACGGTTCCGACCTGTATGGTAAGCACTTGGCTATCGCTTGAGGAATAGTTGGGGAGATCCCCAGGGAAGTGTACCTGGATCTGATATAAGCCAGCCGGCAACATAACGCTGAACGCGTACTGGCCGTTTCCGTCGGTGGATACCGAAGTCTGGAGCGTATTCCACGTCGAACCTCCGTCAGAGGAGTACGTGAGCGTTATGGGATCCACCGGCGCCGGCGGTTCGTTCGGAAGGCGCGCGCCGGTTACCGCGTTCGTCAGCAAACCGTAGACGGTAAACGCCTTGTTGGCGGCCGGGTGTACGGTTCCTGAATAGATGGAGAGCTGCGTGGGTGCCGTGTTGATGGTGATATCGAAGTAGTTCCAAGCTAAGATGTGGTTAAAGTCGCCTGGTGCAGCCAGCATAATCCGCCAAGGGCCAGCCGGAAGTTGAACTGCGGGGAGTCTGTACACGCCATTGGCGTTCGCCTGTGTGAGGCCCACGAGCTGAAAGCTGTCAGTATCCAAGTTATATGCTGCGGACCCAATCCATATCGAGGGGCACGCTTTTCCGGTATGGCTGTCGGTTATCTTGCCGGAAATCGTAAACGGCTGGTTCGTGACGAATGGTCCGGCGCTTACTTGCATGGATATGTCGGGATAAATCGGATAGACCTGGATCAAAATAGTAGCACTTGACGGAGCGTACTGGGCGTTGCCGGCGAAGGATGCATTGATGTAGTAGTCCTGTTCTGTCTGGCAGGTCAGGAGCGGGAGCTGCGAGGACGTCGTGGTGTAGGAATAGCCACCGTAGTAGCTCATCGCGACCGTCCCGAGCGTGTTCCACGTTAGCCCATCATCCGAGGAGTAATTCAGGGTGATCATCTGGCCTTGGACACTGGCGCCTTGGACAGCCACCGTCCCGTTCATGAGCCGCCCGTAGAGGGTGATCGGCTCGGTGACGCTGGGGCTCTGGTCTGTCGCCTGTAGGCTGAGCTGGGTGAGCTTGGTCGGTGTTGCGGCGCTGACGCTCAGCGCTCCCACGGCCGACGCTATCATGAGGAGTGCGAGTGTGATAGCGATGGTACGACTCTTGTTTATTTTCATTGCGTTTCACTTCCTTTTCATGGTGGAAAATGAGGCCACCGCGTTTTGAAACTGTATAGTGGTACGCCCCTTCCACATAAGTGTTGCTGTAACTGACGCGTGTGACGACCGCGACGCGGTACTGGGGTCGGTTTGGAAGGATAGCGCATGTGTCCCTTTTAACTCTTCGGCAGCTCTTCCATCAACTCGTATCTAACGGGACGCTCCCTAACGGGCGTACAAGCGAGAAGTATGACGTATGGACTCAGCAAGACATAATAGGCGATTCCAAATACTCCTGGAGCGTAATACGAGTCGATCGGCGACTGCCTGGATTGGGCCAAAAAGGCTTTCAGGGGATTTTTTGCGTTAAACGATTCACGACGCGCAGACGACTTTGACCGAAGCGGAAGGTACGACGCGGATCCTCGCGCATTCACGGCTTTGGCAATTTAAGGCGCGTGGTTTCTGCCTTATCCCACAGCACAGAGTAGTTTCCGTAGAAATAGTCCTTCCACGCAAGGAGTATAATGTACTCGTTAAGCAAACGTAAACAAGCACTTTGTAGACCAAACGGAAGGTAATCCATTCCCTGCGTGTTCGTCGTTCAACGATGAGCCCCAAGCGGACCGCATCAAGAGCCCGAAGACCAACGTGAACGCAAAGACAGTTGTGGCGGCGTGACACGACACTACGTGGAGATTATAGCTTAACAGATAGAGAACCGGAAGGGAAATATAGAGCGCGACGAAATCCTTCCTGAACAGCTGAAAGATCAGCCATCTATTTTTGTTCAGTTCGCCCGCACTAATCTATGTCGGCTTCTCGCTTATTATCGCCTCAATCTGTCCGCTATTACTTACTTTCTGTGACTGAACGAAAATCTTCGCGTGCGTCTCTTTTTTTTGCCTAATCGTTCATTCAAAAGCAGTACTATCTATAATTTTTTCTGACGTTAGCAGTCATCAATGAACGCAAATCACTAGTCTTCGGTAAGCCTCTGTCCTACAGGCTTACACGATCGGAACAACCAGAGCGCTACGCATCCGGAGTATGGACAAGATTCTGAATAAGCTGCGCGTGTCGCTCGCTTTTTGGCCTCGACCTTCTTCGTACTCATCTCGTAGGCTACGTCTTGTCACCATTTGCGTAGTTAATTTGGCTTGCGCACGCGCCCCGCTACAAGAAATACATTGCTGTCGCAAGCGCAAAACGTTCTCGTATTTTGAGCAGAAAAACACGGTAAGTAGTCCTTACGTGGTGCAAACTGCATGCCGTTGTTGTTGCAGGCAGCTTTGCGTGATCGCACTCTTTGAGTGTGATCTCGAAGTACGCCCTAGCACGGTCGCGCGTCACTTACCGTTGAAGGTTTTTTGCAGCCAATTTTTCAGCGCTCTTACAGCAAAGAGGACGTGCGAAGATCTGTTTCTAACGCCGCTAATCGTGAGCTAAGAGCGATGCAGGCTACAAGTTCGCAGCGGGATTGGGGGTTTGGGCCTCGCAGAACGAACACGCAAAATATGGAACGCCTAAAGGCTATCTAGATCAAATCAGCCTTTAAAGCATTTGGTCATGCCGGCCAAGAAAAATGGAAATGCGGGTTTTGGAAAAACCAAACGCCGTATGACTGCAATTGCCTTGTTTATCCCGTGCGTCCCGTGCGCGAGTATCTGCGGGCGCGTGCGTAATCGTGCGCTGCATCTTTGGGAGGCGATAAAGGAGGCTTCTACAGCACTGGAAGCACTCAGGGCGTGGACCAGATCTATGCTTTATGCTTGCCCTTGCCGCACTCAGTAACGGCTTCCTGTATCTTGGATGGCATAGCACCTGAGCAAGACACTTTAAAGCTTTCGAAACAAAGCGACGAGTGGCCACTTTACATATGTTTGCACGCTGCGTGCTCCCTTAAGAGCAACCAGCTTGCCATCTGAATGGAGTTAAGAAGAGCCGATCACTAATGTCTTGCTTGCGGCTTATTCAACAACGCGTCTTTTATTCCTCTAATAAAGGCGATCGGCTCTGATACCTTCCGCCGTACGAGTCCTGAAACCAAAATGACACTCCATACGTCAAAGGTAAGAAACGTGAACAGAAACAACAGCAGTTGCCAGGAGGTGGCGTATTGTTTGACAAGCAAGACCCGATTTCGGCCACCGTAGTAGTAAGCCGTGTCTCTCTTCCCGCTCACCCGCATGCCGACTTTGTGCCAGATTTTTGCTCCCGGGACGTAGACTGCTTTGTAACCCGCATTTCGTCCCCTGATACACCATTCAGTGTCCTCCCAATAGAGATAATAGTCTGAGTTCAGCAACCCCACTTTCTTTATGACGTCCGTGCGCACCAGCAAGCACGAACCTTCAATCGAATCAACTTCTCGCTCACTATCGCATTGTCCTTCGTCTACGGTGTTGGCACAGAAGCGATGCACTTGCCCGCGCCATATCCTGAATTTGGCGCCGGCAAAGCTAATGACGTCTCTTCTCCCATTGTAATCATAATGGTAGATCTTTGGTCCAACAAAGCCAATGCGGCGATCTTTTTCGGTGACGTCCACCAGTTCTTGCAAGAAGTTTTTATCGACGACGGTATCGTTATTAAGAAGCAGAACGTAATCCGCGCCTCTGCTAAGCGCCCATCGTATTCCGACGTTGTTTCCCTCGGCAAACCCCAGGTTCGTGCCATTTTCGAGAATGGAAAGGTCCGGGGCTTTTTCCCTAAAATAGGCGGCCGATCCATCTGTGGAGCCGTTGTCGACGAGGAGTATTTCATGGTTTGCGTAGGTTATCTGGCGGAGCGACTCCAAACACTCGATTGTATCGTCTTTTCCGTTCCAATTCAGAATTATGACGATGACCTGTGGCACCACGTATGGTCACTCCGCAGCATTAAGAAGGATTCATTCGCGTGTCGCGGGAGAGTTGCTCTCTTATTCCCGCTACGTGAAACAATCACGTGCGTATTAACTTTATCATGCAGGGTCCTAGACGACCTCCACGGTCGATTTGTGGCTTGCCCGTCTATACTATCTTCAAATTCGCACTACAGAAGCTAACGGCCATAGCTGCAATTTGGTTTTGCTGCAGGGTGCACGGCTTAAAACCAGGCAGCAGGCGCTGCGCCTGAGTAGACCAGCGCGAAGAAATTAGCGTGAAACTTAGGGTTGGGGCTCAGAAGAAAAAGTGCAATGGACTAAACAAAAAATACAGAAGCGCTTCTAAATAGGCCATTGGGAGTCTATCTGAAGATGCTTCTCCCATCAAACCTGAACTCGCGCCAGTTCAGCCCCAATAAGTCCAATATCGTGGGTGCGGTGTCGACTATGCTTATTTCGTTTCGGGCGGCCTCTTTCGTTGTTCCCGTTATGAGGAACGTTGCAACCTTAAAGTGCCCCCCCGAAGCTACATTGTGATCATACGCTTTTCCAAACAAATCAGAATGCAGGTCCCATCCGACTCCAAAGTCACTCTCAAGTTCAAACAGCAGATCTGGATAGATCTCTTCGCTGTGATCTCCGTGCTGGAGCTCCTCCCTCTGTTTGAAGCAGGCGACTGCGTTATCCCCCTGCGGCGTTTTCAGTTCCAAAAAGAGTTTTCTCAACTCACGCGTTATTTTTGAACGTTCGATGTCTGAGACCAGCTCCCGATTGATCTCTATGCCTCCGTGTGAATATGACTTAATCCCTGCAAATGTGGACAAAAATGCGGTGCTCTTTTCCCGATCAATCGATCCGGAGGAGGAATAGACCGACTTGCCAACTTGCGTCATTTTCTTGCTTCGCGCGAGCAGTTTTATGAGCGTAGGCTCGATGTTCAACTTGTTTGCCGCTTCCAACGTGAGTCGCCTGAGCTCATCGCGTAGCCGAGTGTTCTTTCCCTGCTGCACGAGGAACCCGTGCCGCCTGAGATACTCATTGACGTTAATTGTTTTTGTCGGCCGCATGTGATGACCGTGGTCGCTCATCACGATGAACGTCGCCTGGGGGCGGGCCCGCATAAACTCTCCGATAAGTGCATCGAATGAAACGTAGTAGTCGGTGATGATGTCGCTGCACGAATTCTTACCAGGGTACGTTGGATCATTTTCATCAAAAAACCGCCAGAGTCGGTGTTGTATGAGGTCCAAGACGGAAAAGAAGATGAAGAATACGTCCCACTCCTCGCCTTTAAATAGCTTTAATCCTAGGTCTTTTTCGGTCTCGAGTGCTGTGTTGCCAAGGGTCGCCCATTCTTTCAAACGTTTCGTTCCGGGGAATCCCCCCCACAAGTCCAGAAGCTCGTTCGGTATCGCGTATTGGTCTTTGATTGCCTCGGGGTAAACGCTGACCGCCCTGCTGGTACTCAGCCAGTCAACTCTGGTCTCAAATGGCGACTTACTTACCATGATTCCGTTCAGTTTCCACGCAGGATACATCAGCGTTGGCGCAATTATCACAGTCCTACACCCCGCTTGACTGGCGTAATCCCAAAACGTTCTTCCCTTGATCGGGGTGACGTCAAGCTTCGCCAAATCACTCAGACCCTGGTCGAACACGTCGTAGACGTAGAGCAACCCGTGGTTCGAGGGTCGAAGCCCGGTGTAAATGCTTACCCAGGCGGGGATGGTGTCGACCGGCCAAACTGAGCGTGCGATGAATGTAGGACTCTCATCAATGAGCTGGGAGAGGTTCGGCAGCCTCTCTCTGTGCTTCACTATGAGGTGCGGATCCAACGAATCTATCCCGATGATTGCCACTCGTTCCTTAATGGGTGTCCCCCTCCAACAGTTCCAGCCTCGTTGTCCGTTATGCCTCCACGACTCGCGGGTTCCGCGTGTTGTCAACCCGCACGATCCTTCCCTTCGCTACTGATCTAGTGTAGGCGAGAGCCGCTTGGAACGTCTCCCAGTTGTCGCGCGATTCTTGAAACGATTCTATTTCATTCCTTTTTGCGCAGGCAGCACGCTTCCGGAGAACCTGATTCAGGAAAAAGAGATCGGGCTTGGAAAGGAGGACGCCGCACATCCTGAAAAGCTTCAATCGCTGAGTCGCCGCCAACTCAAACTCATGTGACGTGCCAAATGATGTCGAACCCGTCAAAGATGATGTCGCTATCCGGCGCGTCATCCCCGCCGCTGGAACGTTGCTCAAAGGCATCAACCTGCTTGAACGAAGCTTAGAACTTGCTCGAGGATCTCATTTTTCACAATTTCCACGTCACGCGTATTATCGATGATAACAGCTTTTCCCGGGAACGCGTTCTCCACCAATCGGAACAGTTCCTGATGGATCTGCCACAGTGCCGTTGCATCTTCGACTGAGGTCATTTCTTCCTGTTTTCGCAAGAAGGCGATATCCGGCGGAACTTCAATTAGGAAGATCTTGTCAGGAACCGGCAGAAGTTTAGCATACCTTCTAAACAGAGATATTCTTTTAACTGGCGGATAGTCGAATTCGCGGCATAAAGAGAAGATCACGTCGTAAATGTAGCGATCAAAAATCAGGATTCTTTCTTTCGCCGTCTTTTTAGGAAACCATACTCTCCTTATGCCGAATATGGCGTAATCTATGAGAACTAGCCGCGGGTACACTGCGGTGAAGATCTTCGTCATTAGTGGACGCTGCTCTCTTTGCGCACTTGTTCCTGCTTTGTTCGGGCTTATGTCAAACCTCGAGAGGTTGCTTCCGCCTATCACCCTCAGTAGCCGTCTCAGTACGGAATTCTCACCTTCCAACCACCAAACGCGTCTTGCGTCATAGCCCCTCATCTTTAGTTCACCAAGCAAATATGATGAGAGCGTACTCTTACCGGAGCCGTCCATTCCTATGAAATAGATCACAGTGCTGTGTTTCATTAGATATCTTTGCACAGATTGAGGCTACTCTCAAATATATTCTTGAGCCTACAGCGTCTTATCGAAAGTTTCTGCTAGTTCAGTTTCTGTTGTCTTTAGGCGCGTGTACCGTGCGCTGCAACACTATACCCGAATTGCTTCAAAACAGGCGCGAAGATCGTGTACGATTTGAAGTTTTGTTCTCTTATTCTCCTCAAACTCACAAATGCCCTTGCTAGTAACCCAGAAAAATCGCGGTTAGCCACACTATGCACAGCCGTTGCGGTATTCTATGGGTTGAGAGGCAAAGCTACAGCGACCGCTCACCGTAACGCCCGTCCACGTGTGACGTGAAATGCCGCTTATTTTTTCGACGGGCTCGGTGGGCTAAGCTTATCTCCTTGTGGGTTCCTGTCGAGTACTTCCGTTACCCTCGTGCCCGATATGTTGAAGATGACCAAGAGCAGCAGAACATCGGCAGCCAAAAGGGTCCGAATCCGCACGACGAAGCAAAACCAGTCCGCCCGCCGCCGGAGCTATGTGCGTTTCAGCAAGTAGTTTTGGAATAAAGCGAGAGCATCCGCAAGTTCCTGTGGTAGTGTCACCTTTGTCGTCAGTAGCGATTAAGCATGAACCGAGGCCTACGTGTAGACTTGAGGATTTCAGCTCAGCTAACTCCTGTTTTACTGGAGGAGGCCTTCATAGATTTCCGCCAAATCTTTACTCAGACTATCCCAAGAATGCGGTAAGACCATGCGCCTCGTTTCAACTTTCGTGCCACGATTCTTTATACCCCCCAAGATTTCAAGCACGTGTTCCTCTTTTTCCGCGAAGAAGAAACCAGAGCCTTCAGCGAACATTCGTGGTAGAGTCCCAAACCTCGTTGTGACGACGGGCAGATTGCAGGCCATTGCTTCAAGTACGGAAAGAGGTGTCTCAATGCACGCTTTTTTTTGAAAGGTTGGAAATACGTAGCAGTCCGACACGTTGTAAATATCCTCTATGTTTGCAAAATGCGTTTTCCACACTAGGCATCCTGCTTCTTGCAGTTCGCGCTGCAGGCGCCTGCCTGTATCCTCATGCTCCCGTCCAACAATGATCACTTGATGGCCGCCCTCCTTTTGAATGGTCTTAAAGATATCAAGGTTCCTCTCTCTTCGCATTGAAGCTAGATGTAACACGACAAAGCTGCTCTCGGATATCTGCAATTGGTCTCTTAAACGCTGCCTGCTTTCGCGTGGTATGGGTTTGAACTTGTTGATATCAACGCCGTTCGGAAAAAACCGCGTATTGAAACCAATTGATCTGAACAAATCCTCGCTTTCTTTCGCTTGAGTCAAGATGAGGTCTGGTTTGAATTGCTTCAGCACTCGGCTTCTTGACACCGACGGATGAACTGCCGAAATCACCGTTTTGGCCTCTGGAAAGAGGCTTGAAATGAGTTTTGCGGTAATAACGCCTACAGTCGTGGGTGTTAGGACAAAATGAATAAAATCTGGACGAAACGCTTTGATGGATTTCCATTCAAGAAAGGAGGAAATTTCCAGTTGCTTTAGTTCGATGCCTGTACGGTCGAGTCCCGTTGCTAAGGACTTGCCAACGTTTCTCACCCCTTCATCCAGCGAGCCCCCAAAGTGGCCAATCAAACAAACCTTCATTCGTCTTTCAACCTTCCGCTATATGCGGCGAGCATCGTGTCCGTGCACGATGCCAGAATCTGAAGCAGTTAGACTATCTCTGTTCCTTCTTACCCGTCTGAGTGCTCATACGTCGTCTCTCCATCAATCCCGTGATACTGCCAGCTTTTTTCGCGATAGCTGGAATTGCAGATGTAACGAGCTTTCAAGGAAAAACAGTGAAGTGGCGGAACTAAGACGAAATGAGTAATATCTGGGTCCAATTTTTGATCCTTCTCCAGGCTGCTTATGACGTATGCTCGAGAGGCTTTTGACCCACTTTCTCAGTTCATTTGCGATGCATTTGCCCGTAGTTCTTGCTACTTCATCAATCGCGTAACCAAAGAAACCCGTGAAACAACCACCTTCATACTTCATTTTGGCCCGTTCATAGGCTACTTACGTCTAACAGTTGCTCACTTTGACCGTTAGAATCTACTGGGAAGCCGCGTACACAATGCTTTCAAATCGTTTGGCAATCGTTGACCAGCTGTAATTCTGCTCCACAAAGCTCCGGCCTTCTCTGCCTAGTCGCGCCCTCAGCTTCTCATCCGCGCAGAGCGTTTCTATGTGACGCCCGAAACTGGCGACATCGGAAGCGTACAAAATCCGGCTGCCGACTGCGTCCTTTACTCCCTCCAATTGTGTGGAGATCACTGGCTTTTCGCACGCCATGTATTCGAACAGTTTGAGCGGCAGCGCATTCTCGGCTGTAGGGTCTTTCTTGAATGGCAACAAGCATATGTCCATGCGGGAAATACAAACTGGAACATTTGCGTGGCGCACGCTGCCGGTCAAAACGACGCTCCCTGAGATCCCCAATCGAATTGTCATTTCCCTAATGCGCGCAAGTTCTGGGCCATCTCCCACGATCATGAATGTGATATCGTAGCCTTTGTCAAGCAGATTTTTCAAACACTGCAATGGGCTGGCAAAATCAATCCAACTAGCTAAGTAACCCACAAAACCTACTGTGCACCCATTTTCCGTTAGAGGCCCTTTATTGTGCAGCTGTTTCGGGGATCTGAACAGCTCCAAGTCGACACCGTTTGGTATTAGAGTTGACTTGTTTGCTTCCAACGCGTAGGTCTTTCTCAAGGGCTCCGTTGTATAGGTGATTCTTGAACTAACCTTTATATTCTTTTTCAGCATTGATTTTGCCAATTTCTGGTTCAAAGTACGCAGGAAACGCGGCAATTGAGGAGAATTTGCTACGTACTGCGGAACGTCGTCGCAAATGTCAAAGACCATTGGCGATCTCAGTCTCCGCTGAATGAAGAACGCGCCTATGAGGTCATTAAAGTTGATCAAAACGTCAAATTCCTTCTCCATAGAAGTATCAAAGGCAAATTTCGGTGCAAGCAGCATGTCCTGCACTAACGAGTTTATTCTTCTATTCGATGGATATAGAATCTCAACGTTTTCTAAACAATTCTTCAAATAATCATCGTTTATTTCGGGCATCCACCAAGCCTTGACGCACAGTACCTGAATCTCGTGCTTCTGGGATAAGTGTTTGATCAAATGATGGTAGCGTTGCGGGTAGATCCTTCTGAGATCGGGTAGAGACACAATCAGTATTCTCATATTCCTGCCCCGTCGGCTTAGGCCACCTTCGAGTTTACACAGCCTTTTTACGAACGCTTAAAAAGTTGATTGACGCTCGATGACCCTTCCCTGCGCGCATTAGTGCATCCGAACTTCTCTGCGCGCGTAGGTATTTGAAAGCATCGTTCTGAATTGCCATTACGGCATTATGCGTGTCCACGCAACAGGTTTTTCTCGTGCACAACGAGGGCACCACAGCGAGTTTCTTCGCTGCGTGCGCGTCGCCTCTGACCCACCCCACAGAGTTGAATGGTTGGCCAAAATGCCATTCTAACACCCGCAATGACTGCGTATTCGTTCAGTAAAACCTGTCACGTGATTTTTAAGGCTGAGGTAGTGAAGGAAACTTTTTTGCGTCCGTCGATCAGCAGTTCCTGTACACGCTTCAAGAGACCTCGCCTAAAGACAAATGCAACAATAAGCGTGACAAGCAGAAATATGACGTTTGATTATGCGCGATAACACACAATGACGGGATAACCCTCGTTTTTCGACGACTGCATTCGCATATGACATCCATATCGGATACGAGTAAGTGCCCCTAGTGATCTACGTCCTTGTCACCTCGTACACGCAAGAAATTTGAGCTGTTCCGTATGCCAAAAAAGGAGGACGTAGCAGTGGACTTTCATTTGAAATCCGTTCCCCGCGTCGATTCTGCCTTGTCCCACAGCACTGAATAGTTGTGGGAAATGAAATCCTTCCACGCAATAAGCACGATGTACTCATTGAGCGCTACGTAATAGGTCATTTTGAGCGCTGCGCTTAGCGAAAATCGCGTCTTCCTTTCGTCGTCGACTATCGTCATCAGCGTGCGCACGCGCATCAAGAGACCAAACGTCAGTGCGAACACTATGAGACTTACAACAAGATGAAGCAGTACGATGTCGAAGTCCATTGCCACGAGGTACAAGAGCGGGATAGCAAGCAGCATGAACGGCGAGAGCATCACGAGGCTTTTGTGAGAGGGGAGGATGAGCGAGCGGTAGAGATCTTTTGGTCGTAACTCGTAGCTCAGATTCTTAAGCAGGCTCTTGATGGTTCCGATGCTGGTTCTTTTACGTTGCCTGATCTGTTCTTCGACCGTTGTCGGCGCCGCTTCATAGACGATCGCCTTGGGCTCATACTCTATCTTGTACCCCATCTTCCGTATGCTAATGCACATGTCCAGGTCTTCTGAGAGCATGGTCGGATCGAGAACCAACAAGTCCTTTCTCCACGCGTTGAGTTCGCCGTGAAAGAGACACGCCGAATCCAGTGCCGCCTCGCCGGTCCTGATGATTTGCTCCAAGTCCCAGTAAAACTGCGTCGCCGAGGTTAACAAGCTGCCGGGATTAGCCACCGCATATTTTCCGCCTACGGCGCCGACCGCTGCATTCTTGAAATGGGGCGCTATCTCTTTTAAGACGTCACGATCGAAAACGCAGTTTGCGTCCGTGACCAAGACGATGTCGCCTTTCGCGTAGCGTTTCCCGGTATTTATCGCACTGGCTTTACCATTTCTTCGCTCTTCACTCACCAAACTGAGAGGCGGTCTATTTTTCCCTTTGCACTTTTCGTTTATTCGTTCCACGAGGCGCGCGGTGCCATCGGTCGATCCCGAGTCCACGATAATGACTTCATAGTTCTGTCTCGGATAGTCTAAGTTGTACAAGTTGTGGATTCGCTTCTCAATACTCACCTCCTCGTTGTATGCGGGTACAACAATAGAGATAAACGGCTGGAAACGAGGGTCCTTATCCTTCGGTTTTTGTCGGATTGCTACAAGACCCATGAGTAACGGATAACCGGTAAATTGCCATATGAGGAGAAATGATAAGACAAAAAGTAGAACAGTCACGAGGGGTAGAGTAGCCAACGCTACAACTGCGGCGTACATACGGACAAGCCTTCCTTCCCCCTTGCCACTTGGAGGACGTCTTGGCGCATCGTCACACTGAGTTAGCCTAAAGAAGGTTCTTGTTCATACTTAAGGGATGTGGATAGATCTTGTGCCGAACAAAGACTGAGCATTTTATGCAATACTGGAGACAGCTGTAATACTGAAGCGAAGCCAGCTCTTGTGATGCCAGAAACTGGAACGGTACTATCAGCATCACAGCCATCGCGTGACTGCAGCCGAGCACACTTCAGCAACTGGCGAAGCGCGCTCAGGCGTATGGCATTTTTCCCCAAAAAACCAAAATGCGTCTCCCCCAAAGTGCGATTCATGCGAAAAAGGATCTCGCTCAGGAAATGGAAATTGGACGCGAAGCCTTCACGAGGGCAGCGTCCGCTGCCAGCCGCACGAGCCGCTGCTGCATCTTCTTGTCTCTGGGCTGCCGACTTCCTGCGCGACGAGATCGCACAGTTGTCTACCGCTCAGACATGCGCACTTCATTCCGAGTTTTGATGGCAGCGCGGCGGGATTTTGGTAGTTAGGGGGCCTTCTGAGCGAAAAAGTGCCAAAGTCGCGCTTCTCCGGCTCGCATTTAAACCAGACGCCGATGACTTGCGTCAAACCCCCTCTTTGAAAGTTGCCCGTGCCATTCTCGCTGCATGGGTTCGCGTGAGCGCGTTTGATCTGGCAGTCACCGACGTTAACGTTCGCGGCTTCAACGCAATCGCGCGCGCCGGCTCGATTCAAGACCGCCTCGCCGCAGCGCACTGCCGCATCGTGGTAACCGAATGGGAATAGTTCCGCGCGCTCCGCCCGATGAGTTTATTCGACTGATGGCGCGACGCGCCGTCTTGGATGCCCGAAGAGTCTTCGATCCTCAACAGTTTCGCGACCGACTGACGTTCATCGCCATCGGCCTAGGCGATTCGAGCGCCTAACGGCAGCGGTTTATCCGGCTTCTCCGTCACAGCTGGAGACGTGCTCAGGATTGTGCTGAGCTCATAAGTGGAGCTGAGACCAATGCATAACGTCAATCGTTTTTGGTGATCTCATAAAGACTGAGGCTGCACAACAAGCTCGTTAACTTGAACTTGACGCACAGTCTCTGGGCGGCAGCCTTGATAGAGTGTGTAGAAGTGTCCCGCGCGTTCGGGGAAAAAAGCACGGTTAAATTGTTACACGATTCTTAAGTACGTAGCTGAGTTCTGCCTTAGTTAAGTAGAACGAAATCGAGAACAAAATACGGGGAGTGAGGCAGATGAATCCGCCTAGGATCATAGAATATCTATTATTGCTCATTTTAGCGGTTGGCACCGGATATCTAACCTACAGACTAGGGTTTAGCTGGGGCCGGGCAGCAGCCATCGTTATTCCGCTGATAGTCATAGTTCTACTATTCATTGAAGATCGGAGATGATAGCGGGTCACACATGACGCCAAGATCGGACAGTAACTGTTATCAGCCGAACTGATTCGCTGCTCGCGCTTGTCGAAGGCCGCGGCGTAACGTGCGATACGTGCAGTTACAGCGACACGTTCTTTAGATACTCAAGAATTGATTGGCACGCGTCTATCGCCGCGTTCCGATGTTCATCCGTAAGCGGCCTTCCTGCGTAGACGGTGCGTTCATAGGCCGTGGTCAACGTGCGCAATGGCACACCCACCTCTGGGACTGCCCCTTCAACCGCGGCATATCTTTCCCAGTGTGTCATGCTAGGAATGAGCGTTAACTCGTGCGTTTTTGCAAGAGAGGTCAATGCCGCATTGTAAAGCACGCTGACCGCCTGCCGATCATCTCCCTGCACGAGCAGATCCGGTGCCTGCGTAAGCAGATCCATCTCGTGACCAATGTCAAACGGCACTGTGTGCTCAGAAACCGTGGCGCGCTCAGACGCATCGATGCGCTGTTCTGCGGCGACCGTTGCGCCGTTAGCGGAAAACTCTTGTCGAGAGGCAGGCTCAGACGCTTTGGTTCTTTTTTTGTCTCGACGCACAGCAGATCGGCTGATCGATTTCGAGAGGCGCTCGCTTGCGGCGTCGCTCGTCCAGCTCGAGAACCGCTTGAGCGGAGCTGCCAGACGGCTCTTGACGCTCACGCGGCCTGATAGCCGTGGCCGGGCATTCACGTAGATGCCGAGAACCACGGCGCCGGTGACAACGGCGACGAGGAGGTACGCCGGCACATGACTGACGGGAATGCTAGCGACAGCGCTCGAGGTAGCGGGAAATGCCGGATTGCCGGGTTCAGCGACCGTGTAGACGCTCGCACTTCCCGAGAATGCTTCTGGAAGGATCAAGCCGACCGGAACAGAAAATGTGTACGCGCCGCTCTCGTTCGTCTGGGTGCGCGCTACTGTGGCGCTCCCCACGTGGAGGGTGACGGGCACGAACGCCAGCGGGCCTTGCGGCGTGGTGACGACCCCGTCCACGTACAGAACGCTTCCAACTGAGAGGCGGTCAGAGAGCAGGGTTAAGGTGTTGCTCACCGTTGTATTGGAAGTGGCAGGCACCGTTTGCGCGGCAACGCTGAGCACGACGCCGTGTGATGGACTGTTCGGCGCTGCTAGAGCACCGAGCGCGAACACAAGCACGAGCACAGCGCACACGAATCGCGTTTTTCGGCCGGGACGACGCACGACTTGCACCTCTCTCGCAAACGCTGAATGCGTTTGACAGAACCAGACACAGAACATAAGCGACGTCGATATAAAAGACTCTTCCTGCCATATGTCGAAAACTGCGGCCGCACGTCGGTTAAGCTTCGCCGTAACGCTAGAAGAATGTACTATCGCCAACTGTCCAAACTCAGCGACCGCGAGAAAAGTCCCTACCGGCGGGTCACCAGTTTGAGCGTGCTGACGTTCGCGGCGCTGCGCTGACATCCAGAGTACACAGAGCGCCGCTGTGCGACGTGCCGCGCCTGTGCGCCCGACCAAGGAGCAAACTTTTTTATACTCGCGCGAGCAGCTCTCAAATAGAATTGTTTTTCTTCTCCGTGGATCAATTGAGCGACCCGTTCGAAGGGCAGGGGCTTTCGAACACACGCTCCCAAACAGGGGTGATGATATAGGCGAATTCACATCCGATGACCCGCCCAGCGAGGCGTCCTCCGAGCTCTTCGCACTGAGCGCGCAGCTCGTCGAACGCGCCGCGCGCGACAACGGTGAGCAGGAGCTCATTGAGTTCGCCCGCACGAATGTGAAGGAGTGCTGGCGCGAGGCGCGACAGGCCCCCACTGGACGTTCTATCGCATGAGCGTGAGCTACCTCTATCTCAAGAAGCCCTATCCCGCGTTCGCCGCGTGCACGAAAGCGCCCCATCTGAGCAATACCTAGTCGGTGATTGATCTTTGAGATAGCAGAGCCTATCTATTTTTAGTATGTTCAATCGTTGATCCAGCTCGGCCGGATACGCTTTCCGCACATCCCCAAGAGTCGTAAATCTTGGTGAGCGGACCTTTCCCCTATAACACAATTCTTCGTCTATCAAAAGCTTCTGCCACTCCAGCAGAATCGTTTGGCGACGGACAAAAAAATTGATCTTCTTCCGAGTTGTGTTTAGTCGCAGTAGTATTCGGTTCCCCTTTCTGTAATTGCAGTAAATGAGCAGCAGTTTATTGTCTTGCAGGTAACCATTGGTATGCATGTGAATATCCTACGAGCTTGGCGTGCGCTGAGGTTCAGACGCATAAACGCGCCCTATCGTCTTCACGTATGTCGATAGGTTTATTGAGATTTGTCAAAAATGCCAATCTAACAGTGGTTAGACCTGAGAGCGTCAGTTTTTTCGTGTGCGATCGTACTTGTTTGGATTGGCTGATTAATTGTGTCAAAGTGGTCGTTGTCGCCGATCGCAGCCGAACTGGTTGCGCTAAACACGATCTCAGCTTCTGAAGGTACTTCGCTGGCAAGCGAGCATTCGCTTTTTCACTTCTGCGAAGTGTGAAAAGACGCCCTTCAATTGCTCTTATAGTTCTATATCCCAGGAATGACGCATGAATAACATTCCTTTACCCGCTTTTTGTCCACCGCGCACTTTGAAACTTGCAGCATTTTCTATTGCACCTAAGGGCACAAACCCTTCGTCGATGCCTAAGCGAACCCGGTAAACACCTGGATAAAACGGTAACGAATCAGTTTTGAAGATGACGCTGCCGCGACCCTCAAGTTTGTCGATTCTATATCCGTCATGCTTACTGAAGCATTCAGTACAAATTTCATTATCCCCGGTAAAAAATGTGAGGTTAAAGCTGGGATCTTCGATTTTTTTCTTTGCGGTGTATTCGATTTTCAAAGTCAGCGCGTCACCAGTTACAAAGGCGTCTTGTTCGCACAGATTTTCACCTAATAATGCGACTCGGTCGACTTCAAGGTCTGCCGAATGAGGCCCGAAATATTGCGAATCATAAGGGTATGTCTCGATGTCTCTCATCGTAGCGCTTCTCGCTGATACTGAATAAAGATATTCGCTAATCGCATCTTCCGGACTACCGACGCACGCCATCCCCCCTTCATTCAACAGAACAACACGATCAGTATTCTTTCTGATTGTATTAATGTCGTGTGAGACTATGATACACGTCACATTTTCATCTCTAAACTCCTTCAACCGCTTAAAGCACTTCCGCCTGAAGGCTATGTCGCCGACGGCAAGCACTTCATCAACGAGCAGCACGTCTGGATCGCAATGCGCAGCAACCGCAAAACCGAGTTTGACAAACATGCCTGACGAATAGTATTTCACGGGCGTGTCAAGGAAGTCGCCAATTTCGGCAAATTCAACGATGTCGTCAAACTTCTCGTTGACTTCAGCTTTTGTCATCCCCAAGATAGCGCCATTCAAATAGACGTTCTCTCTCCCCGTGAGCATGGGATGAAACCCCGCGCCGACTTCTATCAGTGCGCCGACTTTGCCCCTTACCGCCACTTTGCCGATGTCTGGCCAAAATATGCCATTAAGCAGCTTCAGCACGGTCGACTTGCCGGAACCGTTGGCGCCAATCAGTCCCAGCGCCTCGCCTTGTGTGACCTCGAAGGAGACGTCTTTCAACGCCCAGAATTCGTCTTTTCGTAACAAGTGACTTCTCGAGCTTAAACCGCAGGTATTTCTGCAGATGTCTGTTACGCCATATCGCATGGATCGCTTCAACGACTTGCAGTATTTCTTAGACACGTGACTTAGGGCAATCTCGACATCCTGCATCTAGACCCTCTCTGCAACTCGCGTTTCTGTGAGATGGAACACAGCCAAAAACAGCAGGAAGACAAAGAATGCTACTACGCTCGAAAGAAAAAAGCCCTTGAAAAAGCTAGATGTTCCAAACAAAACGAGATCCCGCGGCACTGAAACCAGGTAATACAGCACGTTATAGCGTGAAAGTGTAGCAAGAACGCCTGTCATTGGCTTCGCATATAAGACCTGTGTGAGGAACAGCAAAAATGTCACGAGTAATGGCAGCACGTTGGCAACATCTCGAACGACACCGTTCAGAATCGACAATACGAAGCCGAGCCCTAGCGTTAACAACATAAGGGGCACGATTAGTAGCGGGAGCATAAGAATGGCAGGACTTGGCGTCACGCGATAATACAAAAATAGGACGAGCAGTAGGCACAGTTGAATGATAAATGCGAGCAACGCCTGTCCCATCGAGGCGATTACAAGAGACTTTTTTGAAAAGTTTATTTTCGTAATCATTGGTCCAGCTGCCACAAGCGAATTCGAACTTGCGACGACACCCGTTGCGAACGGTCCCCACAACGCCGTACCGAGAATTGCGTAAAGGGGGTAGGGAACGCTCATTGCGCCGACGTTCAATACCCCTGCCCCGTTTAGCACGAACATTGTCCCACGGTTACGAGTGGCAATACAGGCGCCCAAAAAACACCTATAAACGATTGCTTTAGTGCGACAAACTCCTTTTTAAACAGCTGAAAGATCAACCATCTGTTTTTGCTGAATTCGCTGAATATCTCGCTAAACAGCGATCGGTACCCTTTCTTCAGGGAGTTGTCGGGTTCATAGAATGTGAAGTCATCCTCAATCATGGCTGGACAGCTTTCTATGGATCAGGGCTTGCTTACACTGCGAAGAGCTCATGTCCTTGTCCGCTCCAATTTAGACACATCTACTGTTTTCATCTCTCTCCATTTATGACTTACTTTTTTGCATATTTAGCTCCGAGCCCTAGTCATAACCGTTGCTCGCCCCCCTGCTAGATAAGCTCCCGACTCTAGTTTATAAAAGTATAAATCGCAGTCACTTCTAAAATTTAACGGGTGCAAAAGATGAGCATGCAAGTTTGCGCAGCTACAGTCGCCTATAACGATCCAAAAGAACTCGCGCGCCTGCTCTCGTCGCTTACGAATCAAGGGCCTGCACTAAACGGGCTCATCATCATTGATAACTCTACTGACTGGCATGCAGCAGAAAATAGAAAAATATTCAACGCTCATTTTGAACAATACCCATTTGCGCACTATCATAAAAATAAAACCAACATAGGTTCAGCAGGCGGCTTTTGTCACGCAATGAGGATTGCGCACGAGAATAGTTTCGACTGGGTATGGCTTTTAGATCAGGACGGGGTTGTAACTGACTTCTGTCTGGCAGAACTGGTTAAGAACTTCAACAACGGCGATATTCTGTGTCCAAAAGTTGTCGATATAGACCAACCTTGGTTAACGTTAACATACAAGCGATGCAAGAAAAACTTTTTTGGACGCCTTTGGAACGCACGGTACGCTAGTTTCAAAGAGAGTCATGGACTCGATCGGGTACTATGACGCATGCAACTTCTTTGTCGGTTTAGAAGACTATGATTATGCTCACAGGGCACAGCAAGCGAACTTCGTCATCACGCTTGTCGGCGCAGCTGAGGCCATGCATCCAAACTTTCCGAGAAAAAAAGCGACAAGAGATGCGCGGTTTAGACGAGGCGCACCAAGCACACAAACGCCAGAGCAAAACGCAGCAAGTGTGAAGAGCTCGCACGAAGGTGCAATCAGGGATGACTCGATGCCTACAAATCTCAAAAAGCATCGTCCAGCAAGTTTAGGCTGTATTACCAATGCCAAACGCGTTAAGAATTGTCACGAGCGGGATATGGCCTTGTTCTTTTCAAATTTCTATTTTCTCACCGAAAGCTTAGCACGCTGGCAATTTGCACTAGCATTTGCTTACTCGCTGTTCAACGGGTTGGTTGCCAAACTCGTAAAAGGAAACGAAATATGCTTGACTAGGACGGTAAATACGTACGTTAGATGCTTCATATCAAACCTAAGAAGGGACTGGCCGTACGGTTGCGTTTGCCAATTCTGTCAGCACATCCTTGAATAGGATTAGACTTTGCCACGCCACGAAAACGTTAAAAAAGATTACTGTGTCTCTTGGAAACGAGCAGAAAACTAAAACGGTATTGTCGTGCCTATCAATGTTTTTTCAAAGACAAATTTGTCCCAAGGGGCGACAAAAGCAAGATTGAGGATTGCCGAAGTTTAGCGTTGCGTACTTAGCATGCGGGGATGACATTGGATGTCAAGAGTTCTGGTTACAGGCTGTGCGGGATTTATTGGTTCGCATCTCGTCGAAAGGTTGCTGGCGAGGGGCGACGATGTGGTGGGCGTCGATTGTCTTACCGACTATTACTCTGAGGATCGAAAACTGGCGAATTTATCACAGGCTCTAATACACAAGCGGTTTACGTTTATCAATCGAAATATCCTTGAAATAACCGATTTCCCTCCAGTAAATAACGTTTTTCATTTAGCCGGGCAGCCAGGGGTCAGGGATTCCTGGGGCGTAAATTTCGCGACTTACCTCAAGAACAACGTACAAACAACACAGCGACTGCTCGAGTATTATCGAGGCAAAGAACTCAATAGTTTTGTCTATGCATCGTCTTCTTCTGTGTATGGGGATGCGCCGCTACCAATGAAGGAAGACTCTTATCTGAGGCCAGTTTCTCCATATGGCGTTTCAAAACTCGCTGCGGAGAACTTGTGCTACCTCTACTGGAGAGACTATGATATCCCAACCGTCTCCTTGCGCTGCTTCTCTGTTTACGGGCCACGGCAGCGTCCTGACATGGCAATACACCGCTTTGTCGATGCTATATTACACGATAGCGAAATTCATATGTATGGAGATGGAGAGCAGTTGAGAGACTTTACCTATATCGGTGATGTTATCGAAGCATTCACACTCGCAGCTCTGAGTGAGTGCGGAGGCGAGGTTTTCAATATTGCAGGTGGGCAAACAATGAGCGTAAATGAACTCATAAAGAACTTAGAGAACCTAATAGGAACGAAGGCACGCGTGCGAAATTCAGATCCGCAGAGAGGGGAGGCCCGTAGCACGTGGGCTGACATTACAAAGGCGCAGCGTTTACTTGGGTGGAAGCCAGAAATTGAAATGACAAACGCTCTGCAAACATACTTGTCGTGGCATACTAGTGGTTCCATATAACGAGTGTGGCTAACCAGTCTGGCCAATAAAGTGAGATTAAACTACTTCAGTTGAGCTAACGTTGAGGCGAGAGAAAGCGAGCAACAACCAAAGACAGAGTGCCAGCTGTAAGTCAAACATCAAGTGGATGGAAGCCGCTATGCCAGAGATCCCTTGCGTGTGCAGTGCGATTGTTTATGCGAAGAGCGTCGAGCACGACAAAACAGACTATACCTCGAAATTCCGCCCAATTTGTCAAATATTTAAGCTAGCTTAGAAAATGCCCAAGAGAAACTAAATGTGCAAAGCGGCCAAGCTAGAAGCCCTAAAAAACTGGACGATAGAGCAATTCCTGCCTCTTTACGAAGATCTATTTGAAATGAACGACAAAAAAGATATTTCTGTCATTACGGCCATTGCTGGCGGGAAAGACAAGCTGTTGCCTCAACCGGAGTACAAGGGCGTTGAATATATCGCCTTTGTGGACGAGAAAGTTAAGCACCCACCCTGGAAAACCCGTGATGTATGCGACAAATTCGCCAAGCCCGTAATGAACGCCAAGATACACAAGGTTTTATCCCACACATACGTCGACACGCCTTACATAGTTTGGGTGGACGGTAATATCACCCTCAAGCAAGACCCGCACAAACTGGTCAAGCTGATGGGCGATAAGGATTTTGCTTTCTTTACCCACCCGCGCAGGGATTGCATTTATGAGGAGGCCGACGCCTGCATTCATTTGCAGAAAGGTGACTCCGGAGAAATCACAGAACAGATAACGGAATACAAAAAAAACACCCACCCCGAACACGGTGGGCTGTGCGAACTCACGGCCTTTATCAGAAAGAACACCCCCGAAGCCAATGAAGCCTTTGAAAAGTGGTGGATTGAAATCACACGGTATTCGGAACGCGACCAGCTAAGTTTTCCCGTCGTTTTTAAAGAAAAGAAATGGGCGACCATTCCGGGCACAGTGGAGGAGATTAAATGCGACCCAATATTTAGAGGCAATGAGTTCTTCAGGCTGATAGCACACAAAAAATTAACTGAACGAGACCACGGACGAATTTAACTATAGGTACAAAGAATTTTGTGAGATTATCACTCCAAGGTATCCCAAGTTTAGGGAAACAGGGCACGACAACATAGGCAACTGCGATATAAACGGCTTGTTTTTTCCCACTGTTGTCAAAAGCCACGCAGGCTACCGGTTCAACTACGCTTGAAGGTCACACAAAGACCTCCATCGGTTGAAAATCTACGTCGGGCGACCCGCCGTGGTGGATGCTCGACGAGTCTTCGATCCTCAACAATTCCGCGACCGACTGACGTTTATCGCAGCCGGCCTAGGAGACTTCAGCGGCTAGCGACAGCGGTTTACTAAGCTTCTCTTACATACAGGTGGTGACGAGCTCGGGGTTGTGCGGAAATCACGATGGCTGCGACGGACCTCGACTCTAAGCTGCCCGACGTTTCCCGCAGCTGCGCCCGACCAAGGAGCAAACTTTTTTATACTCGCGCGAGCAGCTCTCAAATAGAATTGTTTTTCTTCTCCGTGGATCAATTGAGCGACCCGTTCGAAGGGCAGGGGCTTTCGAACACACGCTCCCAAACAGGGGTGATGATATAGGCGAATTCACATCCGATGACCCGCCCAGCGAGGCGTCCTCCGAGCTCTTCGCACTGAGCGCGCAGCTCGTCGAACGCGCCGCGCGCGAGGGCGGCACGCGGGACAAACTCGACGAGTTCGCTCGAACGAAGCTGAAGGAGGGCTGGCGCGAGGCGCACCAGGCTCCCTTCTCTCCCTGGACGTTCTACCGCATGGCCGTCAGCTACCTCTACCTCTCTAAGCCCTATCCCGCGTTGGCGGCGTGCGCGAAAGCGCTCCAGCTGAGCAACTCGGAGTCCGTCATCAACGCCGCGCACGACGCGCTCAGCGTCCTCGACGCGTGTGAGGAGGAACTCGTCGGCTATGAGTGGTTGCGCCGGTTGCTCCTGATCGGCGCTGCGGGGAGGTTTCACGCGTCCCGCGCGCTGTCGGAGCTGCAGCTGCTCGCATTGCCGGAAGCGCCGATCGCCCCCCCGGTCACGATTCTCGCGGGCGGGTGCAGGGCCGACGACGACGCGTGCTTCGTCGTTTTTCGCCCGCTCGTGATTGAAGCGTTTCGCACCTACACGGGCACGATCATCTCGGGGGGGACGCCCATCGGGGTCAGCAGTATGGCTGGGGACGTGCAAGAGGCGTTTCCCGAGTCTATCCACGCGATCGGCTACGTCCCGCGCGGCGTGACCAACACGCCCCTCGATCACCGCTATAACGAGATTCGGCTAACGCCCAATTCCGACTTCAGCGCCATGGAAGTGATCCAGTACTGGTGCGACCTCGTCGCCTCCGGCGTTTCGCCCTCGCAGGTGACGGTATTGGGCATCGACGGCGGCCCAATATCCGCGAGCGAATACAAGGTGGCCTTGGCCCTCGGCGCGTCCGTCGCCTTGCTCGAAGGAAGCGGCCGCGAGGCGAAAAAGCTTCGGCACAACCGGCGCTGGCGGGCCTCTCGGGGGCTCGTGTGCATTCCCGTTGACAGCTACATCATCGAGGAGTTCGTCAAGCCCCATCCGCAGCAGCTCGATACGGCCGAGCGGGAGCGTTTGGCGCGGGTCATTCACGACGCGTACAGGGAACGCGAGCGGGGCGTCACGCCCGCGGATGATCCGTCGATGGCGCCGTGGGACGAGCTACCGAGTTATCTGAAGCACTCGAATCGCGCCCAGGCGGATCGTATCTTTGAGAAGGTGGAGCGCATCGGGTACACCGTCGAGAGGCGTACCGGCGGCAGCGCGGCGCCGATCACGGATTTCACGCGTGATGAGCTTACCGTGATGGCGCAGATGGAGCACGGTCGCTGGGTGGTCGAGCGCCTCAACGGAGGGTGGATGCCTGGATCCGGACGGGACGTCCGGCACAAGATAAGCCCCTATTTTGTCCCGTGGCGCGCCTTGCCTGAGTACGTGAAGAACAAGGAGCGCAAAATGGTGCGCACCATACCCACGCTCCTCGACGCGATCGGGCTGCAGGTTGGCTAAACGGGCGACGAGTAGGCGCGAGCGCGTCACGTGCAGATCCGGCGTAAAGGGATCGTTTTTTGTACTTTGAGCGAGCGTACACACGTCAGTAAGCGGTGAAGTGCCGAGCGCTCCGCGCGTGGTGCGGACCCGACGGGAAGCGAACGCGCACCGCGTCGGTCTTTGGGCACCTCGGTCAGCAGAGGTGCTGCGCGTCACCGCTGGGTTATGATCGTCATGGTGCCGTCATACGCTGAGCAGAGCGCGCTCGTCAGCGACCGTCGCGAACAGGGCGCCGATCAGACGGACGACATCCACGACACCCCTGAAGAAATGGCGCAGTGGAAGCCGCTTGCGGCTGCCCTTCAGAGCTGTCAAGAAAAGGTCGAGCCGGCGTATCGGGCCGCGGACCGCACCGCGCTGCGATTTCAGAAGCAGCACCAGGCCATCACGATTGCGGCTGCCATCGCCGGCACCGTCGCCGTGCTGCTTGCGATCCTCCAGCTGCCCTCGATTATAGGCGGATTTCTCGTGCCGATTCCCTTCGTCGAAGGCATGGCGGCAGCCATCGCGTTTGTCGCCGTCCTGCTCGGCATCTTCACGCTCCGGCACGTGGGGTGGATGTTCCTGCGCCACAAGGCGGAACGGTTCAAGTTTCTCAAGTTTCGCTTCCTCATCGACCCGCACCTGTGGAGCGACGACGCCGCTCAGCGGGAACGCACGACGCAATGGCTGACGTATGCGACCAACAAGATCGCGGGGCTGACGAACGAGGAGTTGGAAACGTGGGCAGAGCACGGCATTCTCCCCGAAGAGCCGCCGAGCTTGGCGGGCAGCCGGGCCGACGCCTACACCCTCTACAGCCTCGTCGACTACTACCTCACGAAGCGCTGCAGGAATCAGCTCCACTACTTTGAGCGCAAGGCGCAGCAGTTTTCGAGCACGGATCGCTATATCAAGGCGCTGCCCCGTCTGCTGTTCTTTGGGAGCGTCCTCGCCGCGCTCGCGCACTTCTCTCTCGACCTCTTCGACACGTACCTTCAGCCGCCCGAGGCTGCGGCGCAGGCAGCCGAAACAACGGCGCGCGTGCCCACTATTACCCTTGCAATCGCCCTTATCCTCGTCGCCGCGTCGCTCCCGGTCATCGGCGCGGGCGTCCGGACGTTCCGCTCGGCCTATCAGCTCGCCCGCAATACGAGCCGCTACAAGGCGGCGTTCGAGGCGATTAAGCTTCCTGCGGAACGGCTGGAACACGATGCCGAGCGCCTATACGGGCTCTACGCCGAGGGGCGTACCACCATCGACGCCCACGACGTCTTCCGCGACCTGTGGCGCTGCGAGCAAATCCTTGAGGCCGAACACCGTGAGTGGCTCCGCCTCATGATGGAGGCAGAGTGGTTCGGCTAGGCCGACAGCATACGACGCGCACAGGCGAGACTTGCCCGTGCGACGCGCGCAAACTCGAAAAGCTTATGAAGGGGAGCGTTCAAACTGAATTAAAATAATTGGTTGTTAATATTTACCACGGTGAGGCACATGAGCGACAATATCTTCATCAGCTATTCGTCAAAGAACAAGGCCATAGCTGACGCCGTCTGTCATAAACTCGAAGAGCGCAAGATGAAGTGCTGGATAGCGCCACGCGACATCCTGCCGGGGGCGAACTACGCCGAAGAGCTCATTAACGCGATTGACAACAGCAAACTCTTCGTGCTCATTTTTTCCAAGGATTCCAATCAATCGCAACACGTGCTCCGCGAGTGCGAGCGAGCCGTCTCTCACGGGATCCCGATCGTCCCATTCCGGATCTCGGACGTGCTCCCGGGCGCGGCGCTGCAGTACTTCATAGGTCCGCAGCACTGGCTCGATGCGATCACCGAGCCGTGTGCGGCCCACATAAACCGACTCGCCGACACGGTGCAGATCCTCCTGACGCAGGAGGACCTCACGCAAAAGAGCGCCGGTGAAGCGCTTATCGAAGCCGAAGCGCTTGCAGTGCAGCGACAACAGCAGGTCCTCAGAATGCGGAGGACTTCGATCGTCCTCGCAGCGGTGGTGGTGGTTCTCGCCGCGGTGGGCGGCGGGTGGTTCTATACGCAGCAGATGAATCAGGCGAGCTTGAACCTAGTGCCCTTCACGGACAAGGCGGCAGGGTTTCAGATTCAGGTTCCTCAAGGCTGGACCAAGACTCAACCGAGCCCCCCCGGTGATCCTCCGGTCGCCTTGATCGTCTACCTGCCGACGGGTAATCAGTCAGAAAACCTGTTCGTCAATAACGTATCCGCAAAGGGGGCCGACTTTGATAACGTTACCAATGCAAACCTTAACACCGCGCAGAACCTGCTTAGCAGCAACCAGATCACCATACAGGAGTCAGGCCTGACAAGCTTGGCGGGACAAAACGCGTACAAGCTCGTGTATACGATCAACAGCTCAGGTCTCCAGTGCATGCAAATCTGGACGGTTAACAACAATACGGTGTACCAGCTCACGTACAACGCACAGCCCCAGCACTACACCCAGTACTTGTCAACGGTCCAAAACATGGTCAACTCGTTCCAGTTCGTCTGACGTAGCGCGGGAAGGCGCGCTGCCTGCACGGACGTCACGCATTCTATGCGATTAACTAGGGAGCTGAGGCGCCGCGTATGCAACGAGTGAGGACGCAGATCCGCTGCTCGCGGATTAACGTGCTGTTGTAGGTCCACGCGCGAAACGTGTCATGCTGCTTAGTTCAGCGCGATCGCGAACCGATCGTGAGCTCAGGTCAGATAAATAGAAACGTTTATGATGCTGAACCTTGTCTTTTTTTTATCCTAATTTCACGCTCTGTGGCGAAAGCGCCACACTATGGCGGAGTTGTTTCACAAGGCGATTCAGATGAATAACGACAGCAACGTAGAAAGCCTCATTGCGGACTTAGGAAGTTCGGAATGGAATACGAGGAGCGAGGCCGTACGCGCGCTCCGCAAGCTCGGCGACAAGCGCGCCGTCGAGCCTGTCATCAGCATGTTGAACGACGAAAATAAGGTGGTGCGCAAATACGCGGCATACACGCTCGACAAACTCGGCGACACGCGTGCCGTTGAGCCGCTTATCACCGCGCTGAGCGACGAGAGCACGAGCGTGCGAAGCATGGCCGCCCAGTCGCTCGGCCACCTGGGCGATACACGCGCCGTGGAGTCGCTTCTCAACGTCTTGCAGCACGACGAGGAATGGCTCGTGCGCGACGCAGCGGCGCACGCGCTCAGCCACCTCGGTGACAAGCGTGCCGTCGAGCCCCTCATCGCCGCCATCGGCGACGAGCACTGGTTCGTTCGTGAGGCGGCCGTGCGCGCCGTAAGCAAATTGGACGACCAGCGCGCCCTTGAACCGCTGATTTCCGAAGCCTTTGACGACGAGCACTGGTTCGTTCGTGAGGCGGCAGTGCAATCGCTCGCTTTACTGCACGACCCGCGCGCGGTTGAAGCGCTCATCACGATCGTTACGAGTCCAAAAAGTGAGGAGGGGCGGGGCAGCCCCGGCGACATATACGTTCGAAAGGCGGCGACGCAGGGCCTGGGTCAGCTCCATGACAAGCGCGCGATTGAGCCGCTCATCGTCGCGCTCACCGACGAGTACCGCGTGGTTCGCGAGGAGGCGGCCCGTGGCCTCGGTCAGCTCCGTGATAAGCGCCCCGTTACTCGCCTCACCCGCGCGTTGGATGACGAAGATTGGATCGTGCGCGAGGCTGCCGCCCGCAGTCTCGGCCAAATTGGTGACGACCGCGCCGAAGACGCCCTCTATGACACCGTTATGGGTAACCGGCCGTGGATCCGCGACTTAGATGATGAAGACAAGTACGTGCGCAAGGCGGCGACGCACGCGCTCTGGAAGCTCGGCGACATGCGCGCCCTCGACGGGCTGATCGATAACTTAAAGAACGAGGATCGCTTTGTTCGCAAAGCCGCAGCCGAAACGCTTGGCCAGCTCGGCGATGAGCGTGCCGTAGATGCACTCATTGATGCTCTCGCCAATTCGGAAAGCGCTGACCGGGCGCACGCCGCAGACGCATTGGGAAAGATCGGCGATACGCTGGCCGTTGAGTCTCTGATCCGCGCCTTGGGCGACAATAATGCAGTCGTACGCAAGTACGCCGCGTACGCCCTTGGTCAACTCAACGATCCGCGGGCGACCCCTCCACTCACCCGGGCTTCAAAGGATGCAGACATGGACGTACGAGATTCCGCTGCTCACGCATTGTGGCGGCTTCAATGTTGAGCCTATCTGCCAGCGCTCTTGATTCGTAAACGACCACGCACCGAACAACGCGGCCTCTCGCAATGGCCCAGTCAGACCGTCGAGGCAGATGCCAGCGCACGTTTGGCATGAGGCTCGCCTTCGGTGCGAGCGAGCGCGGAGCGGAAGTGGCGCGCAAGGACTCACCTAAAAAATAAGGTTACGCAAAATCGTGGTGGTGAAGCGTGACTAACCGTTGTCGAGACCGTGCTCGATACAGCTGCATGTCCGTTCGTTTCTCTCAGCTCGCGACCGCGCGCATCCCCTGATCGAGGGCAGCCACAAAATTCTGGACCGTTTGGATGTGTTTTCCCTTCACAACCTCTTTGGTTGTCGTATAGAACGTCGCAATCGGGGCTTTCCCAGTGAGCTCCTGCATATCCTGCAGCGTGGTCTTGTTCCCTGAAAAGTCGTAGGTGCAGAAGAACGCCGCGTTTTTAACTTTGCCAGCGTTTTTCGCCACATACGTCCTGAGGGCACTGGCCATCGTATACGCCCACACGGGACCCCCGAGTATCACTAGGTCGTACGACGAGGGATCATACATCGTCGGCTTGATCTGAACCTGTTTCTTCTCTGCCGCCTCTAGGTGGGAGAGCTTGTAGCCTGCAGTGCCAGCACGATTGGTGGGATCAACGAGTTCCTCCAAGTCACATTTGAACGACGTTTGTTGTCCAATGGTGCTCATAACCGTTCTCGCAACCTTTCTTGCCGTTCCGGTTCTTGAATAGAATGCGATTAGGCACTTCATATGTCTAGACGGTGCGTGAAATCCTATTTAACTTTTTCGAGAACAAGCTCATTCCTACCACTCACTGCTCCGCCGTCACCAGCAGCCTAACCTGCGATTACGACTGGAACAGCCGCGGCTGGAGCACAACAGCGACACGTCACGCAAGGCCACACGTCGTGGAGATCCCGCCTTCACCGACCGAGGTGCTAGTTCTTCGCGATCCTTCTCTGTGGTGCCCCCTGTCGCGTTCTATCGCGGATACGGGGGTCAATGCTACACCAACAACGCCTTTCGCACTTCCCGCTCGTTTTCCCTGGTCGTGAGCACTTCCACAAGGTCGAGGGCAAAGTCCATGGCGGTTCCCGGACCCTGGCTTGTGATGATCTTGCCCTGCCGCACCACACGCTCTTCTTCTACGCGCTGCGCGCCCGGGATTTCGAGCCCTGGATAACACGTCGCTGTCGCCCCCTCCATAATACCCGCGACGCCGAGCACGTGCGGCGCAGCACAAATCGCGGCGACGTATTTGCCGGCTTCGTATGCCGCGCGTATGAGCCTGAGAACGCGTTGATCGCGTTCGAGGTTGAGGTAACCGGGGTTCCCTCCAGGAAGGACAAGGGCGTCGTACGCCTTGACGTCGTCGATAGAGATGTCAGACATTAGTTTGATCCCGTGCCCACCCACGATGGGCGGATCCGCAATGCCGGCAAGGAGAACTGAGATGCCAGCGCGTCGGAGCACGTCAACGATGGTGACCGCCTCGAGTTCCTCAAACCCGGGGGCAAGGAGGACAACTACGTTCATACGTCTAGCTGAGGCCTCCAAGCTCTTAAGCGTTTTCGACGCTTGTACGGCTCTCGCACAGCCTCGTTACGCCTGGCGCGGGTCAACGGCGATAGCTGCCAAGCGCAATCAAATTGAAAAGGGGCGAGCGGCTAACGGGTCAAGCATGCGCGCCGTTTCACGGCGATTTCTTTCGTGCACATGAAGATAGCTCGTGACGATATGGTGCTTTACCCGCTTGCGTTGCTCGCACGCATACGGGTATTTCGTGCCGACCAAATGATATAAAGGACTGACCAAATGATATAAAGGACTGGTGCGATTCTCTCTTGAGGTAATGCGATGCTCGAACTTACCGTGCACGAGATTCGAGGGATATGCCCGGTACATTCCACTGGGGACCGTATCATGGTTGACGGGCCCAGCATTGTGGTGGCAGAAAGCGACGCACTCTGTACCCACGCGCTCTCGACCCTCCTCCATTATACGACGATCCTCGAACACACGTGGTGCCCCGTTGCGCTCGGCTTGACGACGCCTAAAGACCCCGCGCACGCCTACATGCAGTGCGTCGATCCCGGGCCGCCGTACACGGAAGGGGGCACGGTTATCTTCCGGTGCCGTAAAATAGTGCGAGAGTAGAGCGGCCGAACACAGCGATAACCGCCGGTGTCACTTTTCCTTAACGTTTCGCGCTGTCGACTGCAAGATCCACTGTTTGCGCCAGAAGTACACCAGCATCGCGATGACGGTTACCACGCTAACAAGCCAGAACGCGCTAACAAGCCAGAACGCAGGATACCCCCACGGGGAAGTCACCTCTGGCTCCCTGAAGTTCATGCCATAGAGGCCCGCAAAAAACGCGGCAAGGGCCTATGTAGAAAGGCGAACGTATACAGTGCGTGTGAATGATGATGTAAACGTCATCCAACTCATCAAACGGTCAAACAGGTGATGGTTATCGAAGAGGAGGAGACAACCTCAGTCCTTCTGCACGAGAGACGGGTGTTTCGCCCGAGCGCAGCGGTCGTCGAGGCGGCGCGCGTGAAAGACTGGGAAGCGGAACTGACGGCAGGGCAGGACATCGAGGCGTACTGGGCGGCGAAGGCGGGGCAGTTTGAGTGGTTCGCGCCGTGGACACAGGTCCTTGACTCACGCGACGCGCCGTTTTACAAGTGGTTCGTTGGCGGCAGGACAAATATCACGCACAACGCAGTGGATCGGCACCTTTCCACCGAACGTCGCGACCGCGTCGCGCTCCTCTACGTTAACGAACGGGGAGAGGAATACAGGGTCACCTATGCCGAGCTCGCCAGCGAGGTGAACAAGATGGCGAACGCGCTTATGAAGCTCGGCGTGCGAAAAGGAGACCGTGTGGCGATGTACCTCCCGCCGTGCGTCGAGGCTGCCGTATCGATGCTTGCGTGCGCGAAGATCGGAGCCGTGCACAGCGTCGTGTATGCTGGCTTTAGCGTGCGAGCGTTGGCTGACCGGATTCACGACGCGAATGCCAAGGTCCTTATTACCGCTGACGGTACGTTCCGCCGAGGAAAGGTAATCGACCTAAAAAGCGTGGCAGATGAAGCTGTGGGCGCCAGCCCAAGCATCAAAACGACGGTGGTAGTGCGACACGCGGGCAACCCGGTGGTCTCTGGAACCATTGGGAGAGAGATGCTTTACGACGAGCTCATCGAAGGAGCAAACAGCGAATGTGCTGCTGAACCTATGGACGCGGAAGATGCGCTCTTTATCCTCTACACGTCCGGGAGCACGGGGATGCCAAAAGGCGTCGTTCACACGACCGGAGGCTATATGGTTGCGACGGCTACCACGTTACAAACCGTATTTGACATACACGACGATGATGTGTGGTGGTGCACTGCTGACGTCGGATGGATAACGGGTCATAGCTACTGCGTCTACGCGCCGTTGCTCGCCGGCACCACGAGCCTCATCTACGAGGGCGCGCCTGACTATCCCGAACCAGACGCGCTGTGGCGAGTGGTAGAACGCAACGCTGTGACGAAGTTTTATACGGCACCGACGACCATCCGCCACCTCATGCGTTTCGGGGAGAAATGGCCGCAGGGTTGCGACCTAAGCTCTCTCAAGATTCTCGGCTCGGTCGGAGAGCCGATCAACCCAGAGGCCTGGGTCTGGTACTACGAACACGTCGGAGGGTTGCGCTGTCCGATCATGGATACGTGGTGGCAGACGGAAACCGGCTGCTTCATGATTTCACCGCTCCCTGTATCGGCGCTCAAACCAGGGTCGGCGACGAAGCCTCTCCCCGGCATCGAAGCGGATGTCATGGACTTGGACGGGAAGCCCGTGCCGCCCGGGCGCGGCGGGCTGCTCGTTATAAAGACGCCGTGGCCGTCCATGCTGCGGACGCTGTACAACAACCCTGACCGGTACAAGAAGACCTACTGGGAGCAGATCCCAGGGGGGATCTACGTGTCCGGGGACATCGCACGCAAAGACGAAGACGGCTACTTCTGGATACAAGGGCGGGCCGACGACGTCCTGAAGATCGCCGGGCACCGCATCGGCACCAGCGAGATCGAATCAGCGTTTGTGAGCCACCCTGCGGTGTCGGAGGCAGCCGTGATCGGCACACCCGACCCGATCAGAGGGGAGGTCATAAAGGCGTTTATCATCCTCAAAGAGGGATACGCGGAGACCCCAGAGCTCGTCAAGGAGCTTAGAAAGCACGTACGGCACGAGCTCGGGCCCATTGCCGTTATAGGAGCGATCGTCTTTACCGCCACGCTCCCGAAGACGCGCAGCGGGAAGATCATGCGAAGGGTGCTCAAGGCGCGAGAACTCGGGATCGACGTAGGCGACGTGTCGACGCTCATTGAAACGTGATGCATCCACGCTGCGGCGGCGAGCAGGGCTCCATCGCAGCCTCGTGGAGGCCAACGGATGGAGTATTTTTTCTAAAGACGGGCTTTCTTTAACCACACAGAAGCTCACGCGCCCTCGTCGCATCTGCAGCTGGAACCAAACACGTTTGTCGGTCTCGCGCGCAAGTATACCCGCCTTGAGAACGCCAGGAAACTTGACATGAAGGCCCATACGTTGGGAGCGGTGCTCACTGCGGCCATAGCAGCTGCGGTGCTAGTAAGTGGCTGCACGTCTTCCTTGCCGTTCAGCGCTACCCCCACCCCTAAGCCGCCAGACTTAAGCGCAGAGTATGGTGCCGCCTTCGGTCAGAGCGCTCGCGTGCCGCCGATAGGTTCACGCAAGTTAAGCCTAACATGTATTCTGGCACCTATACGGCTGAGGAGTTGCTACGAAATGGCGCGGGCGTAGATACCTACGATATTAAGCAGTGTAGCACGCTTGCGAGGAGTGCTATGAAGGAGGCGAACACTTGCACGTAACGTCGTATTCATTCTTCGTTATCACGCACAGACGTGCGGCAGACATCTAACTCGCGTCCTACGCCGACTGCGAGAAACGTGAGGCGATTCCCAAACTCGTGGGGATCAAAAATACGCCGAGCGTCGACCACCGCTGGTGTCGCCATGAATTGAATGAAGTCGTCCGGTGTCAGCCGCTTGAACTGCTCCCACTCGGTCAAAATGATACAACAGTGTGCTCCTGCAAGGCACGCTGAAGTTGAGGGTGGATAATCAAGCTCTTCAAAGCCGGGTAAACTCACCTGCTTGACCACGGGATCGAACGCGCTGACGTGCGCGCCCGCCTTCAAGAGTGTGCGGGCAACTGTGAGAGATTGGGCCTCGCGCAGGTCATCGGTATCGGGCTTGAAAGCGAGGCCGAGGAGGGCCACTTTCTTGTCCCGTGGTTCCCCGAGCGTTGAGAGGGCAAGCTGGGCGACGTGGAAGGCTTGCGCTTTATTTACCGCCAGCGTGGCCCTCAGCAAAGGCGCTGAATAGCCCTGTTCCTCAGCGAACTTGCATAACGCTTTTGTATCCTTGGGCAGGCACGAGCCGCCAAACCCCGCCCCGGCGTTGAGGAATCTGGGGTTGATCCTCTCGTCCAGTCCCACGCCTGCCATCACCTTGGATACATCGACGCCTGGAACCCCCTCACAAATACGTGCCATTTCATTTGCATAGGAAATCTTCATCGCAAGAAAGGTGTTGCTCGCATATTTGACCATCTCTGCCGATTCGAGACTCATCGTGAGTATGGGAATAGCCGGGTCATAAAAACCCTCAAACAGATTTGCCAGCTGTTGGCCTGACCGCGTATCGTATTCTCCAATTATCACACGATCGGGGTGCAACGTATCCCGAATTGCCGACCCCTGCCGGAGAAATTCCGGATTCGTGCACAGGCCAAAATCACTCCCTGCAACGAGTCCCGAGGCTTCTTCGAGAGCGACCTTGACAGGGCCTCGCACCGTCCCGGGCGTTACGGTGCTCTTGACCACAACGAGGTGGTAGGCGTTCTTCCGTTTTAACGCGCGCCCGATGTCCTCGCTCGCACTGATGACGTAACGCAGGTCGATCGTTCCGTCAGCTCTCTCTGGCGTACCCACGGTGAGAAACGTGACCTCGGTTTGACGCACTGCTTCAGAACGACTAATCTCAGCGCGCAAGTGTCCCGATTCGATGCTTGTTCGTACCGCTTCATCGAGTCCTGGTTCGTGAAAGGGGGCTCGCTTGGCATTGATGGAGTGCACCTTATCTTCGCTGCGCGTGGAGGCGATAACATCGTAGCCCCTCGACGCAAAGCAAACGGCCGTGCTTAGGCCAACGTACCCGGTTCCGACGATCGATATGCGCTGCACTGCGTTTTCGTGTGCAGTCATTCATTAAAAAGTTACGTTTGGCGACGCCAGATTTCCTTTGAAGGCAGGAAAAAAGAGTTATCGTCCGATGCACGCGCGGTAGGTTTGCTCCTCAAGGTGACATAAGGGGAGTACTGCACGATACGAAGCGTCTCTTTTTTCTGCAGATATAGACTCGTGTTTTGTTCTTTGAGGGGGGCTTGGCATCCGGCAAGACGATCAGCGCAAGTAATGATGTCGCTCCTCCGAGATAGAGTATCAACCTTTTATCGAAGCCGGTTGCACAACAAGTCAAAAAGTCGTTAACGGATTCATCCTGAGTAGTTCGCACTGCTGTGCGAAGCCGCAGCCATCACAAGATTTTTTAAAGTCGCTCTTAAAGTGGCCCCTCTAGTGGAATAGAGACGCTAGCGTTGCAGAACTCGGATTTCGATCACACTGGAGCTCAATTCGCTGATTGCATTGTGGCAAAAAGCATTCGCACCACGCAAGCCAGAAAACAATCTATCGAACCGGACACGACGTGGTGCGGTCCATGCGCCCCACCCCACACAACTGCGTTGCACTGCTTATTTCTCGCACGCGTAACCCAGCTGATAAAGGAAAAAACCGATGACGAGTATATCAAGACGAATGAATCAAGATCAATCTAGGGAATGGACAGACGGTCTTTGGCAGAGTTGACGAGAAGTGGTACGGCTACAAAGCAAGCGACACGACAAACCCTGCGCTGGCTGCTCTTTTCTACGGCTATGATGAAACCAACGCGAGCTGGATTATAGCAACGGCTGCAAGTGATGGGGCGGCAACGACGCACACGGGCACGGCGTCATCTTGAAGCGCGTGCTACGCAAGAAAAGCGCATCGTTCTGACCGAACGCAATTTAGCGACTGCAACTGCTATACGGATCCTCGAGGGGTTGCTATCTTACTGCTATTTCAAATCCCACGTGCAGGTCTTGGATCTGTTATGAGCTTCCAAACGAGTAGGCATAATTTGATTCCGCCCAGCCGTAAGCGTGGTGGAGGCTCATCCATGTCCGAATCTTCGCTATGATTAGATGGATGTGATTCCGCGCCCGCTCGGGTATCGCAACGTCGCACGCCCTATCCTGCAGATACTGAAACGCCTCACTGCTGCGAGAGCACGTCTGTATGAGTTTTTCCGCGGCGTTCTCCGCATACGTGGCTTGTATATCGCTGAGCTCAAAGATGAGCTCATCCACTTCGGCCATATCGTGTAACATCGCACAGAAAGTGGCTAGCCCCTGAAATAACGGTTTGCCGAGAGCAGCGCGAAAGTAATGCGCGGAGCCTCGTTTCACAGCAGCTGACGCCTCAAATGGCATCCGTGACGCTCACCGCTTCATTCAAAGGTCGTGACAGCTTGCAGAATCAAGCAGCGCGACAAGCAGCGCGACAGCATCGCCAACGCGTGTTCGATCGCGTTGCTGCGCAGCTAAACACGCAGACAAAGGCCCTATGGCAAATCCATGCCGATGAGATATCTTTTGGCAAAATGGTCGGCTTCCTCGTCTCGCGGTTCAAAAAGAATTCCCTGATCGCCAGGAAACGGAATGCGGTGGTCGTGTTCCCAAGATAGGATGGCAGGCGGTATCCCGTTAGGATACGCATCGCACGTCGCGTTCGGGAAGACGACGTCGCGAAAGTGCTTGCACAGCGTGCATATCGGTGTCGCTAATAACGTCATAGGGCTGTCACGCCATGAAGTCGCTTGGTTGCTTAAGCATATTCATAACGCGTCCATATACGAGGGATAAGGCGCCCTCGTCAGCCCGTGCGCCAAAAGCACTGATAGGGGTACGAGGTCAGCCAGATGCGAGGCGACGCCAACTCCGCGCTGAGAGGATTTTTTATAGAGCGGATGAGTATAGGGCAGCAGGTGTTACCGTGACCAATCTATGGAAATCGCTTCCTGTTGGACCTAACCCGCCCGAAGTAGTGTACGCGTTGATCGAAGTCCCAAAAGGGTCCCAGAACAAGTACGAATATGAGAAGGACCTTGGCATCTTTGCCATTGACCGAGTGCTCTATTCACCGGTGCAGTACCCGACTGATTACGGCCTCATTCCCAAGACCTACTACGACGACGGTGATCCCCTGGACGTCATGGTTGTGATAGATGAACCAACCTTTCCAGGATGCCTCATTGCTGTGCGGCCCATCGGCTTGATGCGGATGATTGACAGTGGGGACAACGATGATAAGGTCTTGGCCGTACCCGATAAAGACCCGATGTATGCGGAAGTCACCGACATAAGCGATCTGCCCCCACACAAGATGCGAGCTATTGGACATTTCTTCACCGTCTACAAGCAGCTTGAGGGCAAAAAAACCGATGTCACTGGTTGGGAAGGAGCTGAAAGCGCTAAAAACGCAATAATGCATTCAATTAAACTCTACAAGGACAAATTCGGCTAACCAACGCAGCTCGCGCCTCTTGGTTGGTATGCTACGAATGCCGGGCGGATCAACGCTGCAATTCAACCCCAACAGCGCTTTAGCGCCTCTTACGGCGGAAAATCTGGTGCTTCATCGGCCGCTGGCCGAACCACCAAAAAGTTCTTAATCGGGCTGCGTCCTACCTACGGCTGCGCAACAAGACACTGCATCACATGGACATCTCACAACTCATACAGTCAATCGTCCTCGGCATCATACAGGGCGTAACGGAGTGGCTTCCGATCAGCAGCAAGGCGATGATGTCCGTGGTGATGGTGAGTTTCTACAATATGAGCCTCACCGAAGCGGTCTACTACGCCATTTGGTTGCATATCGGGTCGTTGTTCGCCGTCGCGCTGTTTTACCGAAGCGATATCCTCAAACTGTTCGCTAACTTGCCCACGTACGTGCGAGACTTTCGCCACCCGAGCGGGTACAACCGACTGACAACGTTTCTCATCATCGCGACATTTGCTACCGCGCTCGTTGGTGCTCCCTTGCTCGTCTTTGGCTTGACAAAGCTGCAGCTGACGGGGAGTTACGCCATCGCGTTTATCGGCGCGCTCCTCATCGGCACCGGCTTGCTGCAACTGCGCGCGCGGCAGAGAGTCGGCAAACGAAACCGGTCGCTCTCACTAACCGACGCAATTATGGTTGGGCTCTTGCAAGGCGTAGCAATACTTCCTGGCTTCAGTCGCTCAGGACTGACCGTGTCAGCGCTCCTCTTGCGTCGTTACTCGGCAAAGGACGCGCTCAATTTGAGCTTTTTGATGTACATCCCTGCCGTGATCGGAGCTGAAATAGGGCTGACCATTATAAAAAGCGGGTCGTACTTCACCGTTTACGCTCTTATCGCCATCGTCGTCTCGTTCTTCTTTGCCCTCTTAACCATTAGCACGCTCCTGAGAGTGGCAGAGCGGATAAACTTCGGCTATTTCTGTATTCTCATCGGGTGCCTGGCGTTGGTGCCGCTTCTTATCACGCTGACCGGCGTCCTGCCCGGCGTCTGAGCGACCAACCACCGCTTATCCTTCTTTATTTGAGCTCTCCCATCCGGGTTGAGGTATCCACGTTGCTCCTCCGCAGGTACGCGCCGACCGATGCACCGAACATCAGCTTTCTTCTCACGTCCCGGCCGTGATCGAAGCTGAGATTGGGTCGCAGCTTCTGAAAGGGGGGATTTACTACAGCATCTACCCGCTCACCGCTATCGTCGTTGCTTTCGCCTCTGGGCTGTTTGCGACAAGCGTGCTTCTGAAGATTGCTGAGCGCGTAGATTTCAGCTGCTTCGCTATTTTCATAGCGTTGTGCACGCTTGCGATATTTGTCCTTATTCATCCGAGTTCGCGGTCCCCCAACTGATACGACGAGGCTTTAGCACAAAAAATCGCGGCCGTCGCAAGATCTTCGCGATCACGATGTAATTGATATACTGAGAGGGCGCCTGCCTCACGACGTTATCGACCATCTCGAGACTGAGGGAAAGACGCTCGTGCTGGTCGGCACCCATACCCACATCATAGGCGTCATCGGCCTCAAGGACCGAATTCGAGACGCATCGGCAGGGACGCTGCGAGCTCTGACCGCGCGTGGCATCAAAACCGTCATGCTGACAGGTGACAATGAGCGCGCAGGGGCGGCGATTGCTAGTGAGCTTCCGTTGAGCGAGTGTTACGCGGAGCTGCTGCCTGAGGATAAAGTGCGACATGTTGATGAACTGGCAACGGCCTACAAACACGTTGCAATGATCGGAGACGGCGTCAACGATGCCCCTGCGATGGCGCGGGCGCACGTGAGTATCGCGATGGGAACTGCCGGCGACGTCGCCATTGAAACAGCTGATATCGCACTGATGCACGATGATCTCTCGAAAGTGACGTATCTCATCGATCTTAGCAAGAAAACGATGTCTGTGGTCAGAGAGAACGTGATCGCAGCAATCCTCATTAAAGGATCTTTTGCGGTGCTCGCCTTTCCGGGATTCATTAGCCTCTGGCTTGCCGTCGGGGTCGGTGACATGGGACTGAGCCTCGCAGTCATCCAATGCATTGCGAATCGGCAGCAGGCGATAATGGGCACGCGGTGCTATCGCCGCGCGGGGGGAGTCTCAGTTTGCATTCGCGAGTGCTGCGCCATAGCAAGCGCTTCCGGACGCCTACTGCGGGTTTACTCGCTCACGGCTCTTAGCGCCAGCAGGGATTTGCTGTTGAGCTCAGCGCACGACGACGGTGTAACTTGTGCTCTGCGTCACCGCTCCCGATGAGCTAACGTAATCAAACGTGATGCTGGTCGTCCCCACTCTCAGTGCTTGGAACGTAAACACCTCAGCCCCTCCTGCACCGGGGAGCGGGGTGCTGGTAGCGGTACTAGCGAACGTTTGGCTTTGCAAAGCAAGAGCGCCTGTGTCGAATGTCGGCTGCCAGTGATACCCGGTCGACACATTTGCGAGCAGCGCTATCGGGAATTGCTGGCCCTGCTCCACGACGATCTGCTGTCCTGAAGGTGTTGGGATGGGCGTCGCGGTGGGCGTCGGAGTTACAGAGAGCTGTGTCGTTGTGACCCCCGTCGCGTTTGTGCTGGCGTTAGATGGCGCATTTGAAGCGGGCGTGGACGTGTTTAGCAACCCTAGTCCAAAAACCACCGCAATAACGATTACGATAACAATTATAAGCGCAATTATGGCTGCCACCCAGCTGCGCACTTCGATGTGAATCCGCCTCCCGTCCGCACTATGTTCTATGTTCGTAATAGCTAAAAGAGTCACCAGCACCAATGCGCTTTCTGCAAATAGCTTTTACGGTAATCGTGCGACGCGACTGCGTCTTTCTGCACCTGATCCGGGGAGGCTTGCAAAAGCAATCGGTTACAGATGTTTGGCGTCAGTGCCATGGCCTTGAGTGGCACCTCCCGTGAAGGCACTGCGAAGCTGTTTTCAGGTTTAGGCTGAGCATTCCGGTCGCATCGTTTGCCATCTCCCCAACAGCGCAGCCTCCGCACCCGAAAGCATTTACGAACGTTGACCGTCAAATTAAAGTATAGACACCAAGAAAATAAAACACGGATCATAGACAGGGGTTGCAGACCTGTGCTCTGTTGTCACCTTTGCTGCAACAGTGCGCAGATCTGCAGCACAGTCCCCGAGCCTAAGCCGGCTCGGGCTTCTCTTTTTTGGGTCTAAGAGCGTACAGAACATCGCGCAATACCCACTGTTAAACATTTCTATTTAGTTCGATTGTCGAAGCCTCTTTTAAGAACGCTTACAGTTGCCAAGATGACAGACGAGGCGATTATCGTAGTACAACCGAGAATCAGGAATGGGCCCACCTCAAAAAGCGCGCTGTCTGTCCGTGCAGCGTGAGGCATTTAAGCGAGCAGCTGCGATGATCGATCAGCGAGATGTGCGACATCGTAAGCTCTCTAGGCTTTAAATTGCAGCACGGGTCCTCAGCGCCACGCCTGAGTTTGGCTCCGCAGTTTTGATCGTGGAAGGAGGGGTGCTGTAGATGTCACAGCTTGCAAACAGTGTCATCCCTTTGCTACTTGGGACACAACCCACAGAGTTGGCCGTGCGCGACGACGATCGGAACAATAGCTAAGCGCACCTGGTAAGCCCAGTTTTGAGATTATTTTTCGCCGGCACTATGCTCCCTGGTCTCAAAAAAAACGCAGGAATACTTATCGACTTGAAACACCACTAAAGATTTGGGAAAAAACATGTGCTCTGGCGGTGGCCCAGTCATTACTATGGAAACGAACTGGTTTGTGAAGTATCACTGCAACAACTGCGGAAAGATGTTCAAAGCGATGGGCAAAACCCCGACGTGTCCGTCCTGTAACTCGGAAGACGTTGTGAACCATTCAGATTAAACGTTGAGACGCAGAAGATTGCAGACTTGCTTAAGCAGCTGCTTCGTTGATAGCTCTGAACGGAAAAAAGCACATGCTCTCACCGTGTTTGCGCAGCTGTTGTTGACCCCAGAAATCCACGAATGTGTATTTAAGATTGGCCGATATCGGCACTGCATTGGAAGAATGGCTGGGATAGTGGTTGCAGAGGCAAAAAATGATCGAAAAGGCAGTAATACCGGCAGCGGGCTTAGGAACGAGATTTCTGCCAGCAACGAAAGCGCAGCCAAAGGAGATGCTGCCTGTCGTTGACAAGCCGGTCATCCAATACGTTGTCGAAGAAGCGCTATCGTGTGGGATAAAGGATATCCTGATAATCACGGGACGAAACAAACGAGCGATAGAGGATCACTTCGATAGGGGGACAATTGACAACAGGTACTTGCTTGAAATAGACGAAATGATGGACGAAGTGAGTCTTTTTTATACCCGGCAAAGGGAGCCAAAAGGGCTCGGGGATGCCGTCTCTTACGCTAAAAGCTTCGTCGCCGACGAGCCATTTGCCCTGCTGTTAGGTGATACTATAACCATCCCCGGGTGCTCACGAGAACTGATAGCGAAATATGAGGCTTTCAGGACGTGTATCATAGCCGTTGAACAGGTCCCCAGGGAGAAAATAAGCAGCTATGGGGTAGTTCAAGGCAAGGAAATTAACAAAGACGTGCTGCTCGTTGAAGATCTGGTGGAAAAGCCCGCTCAAGAGGCCGCGCCGTCAAACTTGGCGATCTTGGGCAGATATGTCCTGACCCCGGCAATATTCGACGCAATTGAAAAGACTCCGCCGGGAAAGGGAGATGAGATTCAGCTTACCGATGCGCTTCGTAACGTGGAAGAGAAGAAATACGCGTACATTTACCGGGGCAAAAGATACGACATAGGAAACAAGGTCGACTGGATAAAATCGAATATTGAGCTTTTCTTACAAGATGAGCGATTTCACGGCGAAATTGAACGTTTTTTGCATATGCTAAGATAGGGACATGAACGCGAGAGAGGTTAAGGAGATAATTGGTACTCTTGGTGACATAAGAGAAGACGTTCACGGCAAGACCGTTCTAGTGACGGGAGGTGCCGGCTTTTTAGGCTCGTGGCTGTGCGATGTTCTGGTTGAACTCGATGCAAATGTGCTCTGCATAGATAACCTTGCGAGTGGCCTGAAATCCAACATATCCGAGCTTCTTGACAAGGATAATTTCACGTTCATCAGGCACGACATCACGCAGCCCGTGTTTTTCGATGAAGATTTAGACGTGGTGTTGCATCTGGCGAGCAGGGCTTCTCCGTTTGAGTTTCAGAGATTCCCCATCCAGATTCTTAAGGCAAACACACTGGGAATCTGGGTAGCACTTGGTCTAGCGAAGAGGCACAAAGCGCGACTTCTCTACACATCGACGTCCGAGATCTACGGAAATGCCACGGAGATACCGACGTCGGAAGAGTACACGGGAAATGTGAATCCGATCGGAGCGAGAAGTTGCTATGACGAGGCGAAGAGGTGTGGGGAATCCTTTGTCACGGCGTACCGTTTAGAGCACGGCATGGATGCGAGGATAGCACGACTATTCAACACGTACGGTCCAAGAATGCGGGCAGATGACATCTATGGAAGGGTCGTGCCGCGCTTTATTGACCAAGCGCTAAAAAATGCGCCGATAACCGTTTTTGGCGACGGATCACAGACAAGAAGTTTTTGCTACGTCACCGATCAAATAGAAGCGCTATTGAGATTTGCTTTCCTGGAAGATCTAGATGGAAAAACCGTTAACGTCGGAAGCGACGAAGAGATAACAATCGTTGCGCTTGCGGAAATCATCAAGAAACTAACGAATTCTGCGTCAAACATCAAGTTTGAAGATCTGCCCAAAGATGATCCTTTGCGGAGAAGGCCAGACATCGGCAAGGCCAAAGATCTTCTGAATTGGAAACCGAAGGTCGGTTTGGAAAAAGGACTCGAAAGAACAATCCGATGGTTTAGGATGAAATAATCGTGCCACCACAGTACGACATAGCCGTCGCGTACAGAATCTATCCGAACGTCTCAAGGGTCCCCCCCATCTTCCCCGACGACAAGCTCAAGTTGGCAGAGCTCTGCCTGAAGACCTTTAAGCACTCCCTCGGCTCACTGAAAGCAAAAATGTTTGTCTTGCTCGATAATTGCCCCCCGAGCTATGAGGACTTGTTTAAACGATTTTTTGATGAGCAGGACTTAGAGCTAATCAGGTTAAATGGGATTGGAAACCGCGCGACCTTTGTCATGCAAATTGACGTCCTCTTGGATCAGAGTTTCTCAGAAATTGTCTATTTTGCTGAAGATGACTACCTGTACCTCCCCAACCAATTCGAACGTATGGTGAAGTTTTTACGAGAAGAAGCACAAGTCGACTTTGTCTCCCCGTACGATCATTTAGATTATTATGTTGATGAGATACACAAGTACAAGAGTCACATTAGGTTTTTTGGCGACAGGCATTGGAGGACAGTCGCCAGCACTTGCCTGACATTTCTAACCACGAAATCTACGTTGTCAGCCACCAGAAATGTTTTTAAAACGTATGCCGCAAGAAATTCAGACGGAGGCATTTGGTTGAGTTTGACAAAACATCAAGTGTTTAACCCGTTTACGATTGCTAAACACTTGCAGGACAAGAATGACAGAAAAATGAGGGAGAAACTCATCGATATGATCGGCAATGCTTGGCGGTTTTGTTGGAGACAAATCGTCTTTGGGAGGCGATGGAATTTGTGGGTTCCTATTCCCAGCATCGCTACACACATGGAACGCAACTATTTAGCTCCAACTTTTTCCTGGATTGATCTTCCTTCTGCAATGCTAAGCAAACTCCAATCGGAAGATGCAAAATTTCCATCCCAGCAGATTTTCGACTACAAGTATGTTGATATGAATTCAAGAGTATGAGACGTCCTTAGCTAGCTCGCGAAATATTGCTTAGAATGCCGCCTCGCATCTTGCCGAGTACTTCTGGCTTTTAAGCTTTGTAGCGCAATGGGCGGTGGCGCGACGATGGACTAAGATTAAAACTTGTTGACGCTTTAAGCCAATCATAGAATCGCGCATTAGTTCCCGCAAGAGTTTATATGGACACTGCCAAAACCGTTGGAAAAAATACCCTAGTCTTGTTCGCGTCCCAAATCGTAAGTATGGGGTTAGGCTTCTTCTACCTCATATTTAGCGCCCGGTATCTTGGTCCGGAGTTGTTTGGACTCCTCACCTTTGCGTTGGCATTTACGGGGATTTTTGGGCTTCTCCTGGATCTGGGCCTGAATATTCTGACGACACGAGAGGTCGCGCGAGACAACTCACGCGCAAACAAGTACCTTAGCAATATCACTTTTATTAAGGTATTTTTGGCAGTAATCACTTCTGGCCTCATCGCTGTTTCTGTCTATGGCCTAGGTTATTCAGGAGAGACGACTGCAGTCATCTATTTGCTCACGTTGTCCACAATCTTCACCGCTCTCACAGCCTCGTTTTATGCAATATTTCAGTCATTTGAGAGAATGGAATATCAGTCTTTCGGGGCAATCTTGAGCAGCGTTTTGTTGCTGACAGGCGCCGTTTTTTTGATAACGCGAAGCGCTGGAGTCGTCGCATTTGCTTCGATCTATCTAATTTCTAATGCAATCGTTTTAGGTTACAGTTTCGTCATATGCGTGCGAAAATTCAATTTGTTCAAAGTGGAAATTGACTGGAATTTTTGGAGGCCGACGATCAAAGAGGCATTGCCTTTCGGATTGAGCGGCGTCTTTGTAACGATATATTTCTGGATAGACTCATTGATGCTGTCGGTAATTCAGGGAAACCAAGCCGTTGGCTGGTACAACGCTGCATATAGATTGGTCTTCAGCCTACTGTTTATACCTACAGTTTTCAATACAGCTGTTTTCCCTGCGATGTCAAGATTTTACCTCTCTTCGCAGAATTCTCTGCAGCTGATGTGGAAAAAATACCTCAGATTCATGTTGATTCTGGGCATCCCCATTGGCGTCGGTACAACGCTTTTAGCTAGAAGAATTATCTTACTCATATTTGGCGAAGGTTACGCGCCCTCAGTTGTCGTCTTGCAGTTACTTATATGGTCAATGGTTTTTATTTTTGCCAATGCTCCTTTCTTTCGTTTGTTTGAATCAACTAACAAACAAATTGTTGTCACTAAAATCACAGGGCTCATGGTGATTGTCAACGTTGCGATCAATCTCATATTGATCCCAAAATTCAGTTACGTAGGAGCGAGTATAGCCACACTAATAACGGAATTCGTCGTTGTGACTCTTGCCTTCGTTTTGGCAGAAAGAAATCTGTATGTGGTCAATAAAGCTGAGCTGGCCGGTATTATGCTCAGAGTTGTCAGCGCGAGTACAATAATGGGGCTTTTTGTTGCATATTTTCAAGCATCCAACTTGTTTTTGCTAGTAATATCAGCCGGCTTGTTGTATTTCGGCGTGTTGTACATCGTAAAAGGAATTGATAAAGAAGACATCATGCTTGTGAAATCAATATTGTCGTCCAATTCATCGATGCGTAAAAAATGAATGATGATCCAAGGACCTCTATTGATTTTTTATTCATCTTGTCGTCGTCAGCAACATAACAGTAGACGGTGATCCGACATCTGAAAATAGCAAATGTGAGATTTTTCTTAAAGCGGAAGAGTAGCGAAGACAGATGGTGAACTATGAGACTATGCCCGGAAGAACCCCGCCTTTAGAGAGCGCCACCGAGAGTAGACGGAAAGTCAGATACGGGTGCTATGATGCAATCTACGCACTTTGCGCGTCTGCTCGTTCATCCTAATTTGAAAAGGTCATATTTGGGTAAAATGTGGGCGCCCATTTAGACCAATAGTCGTTTAACTCTCATCTCAAATTGGTCTGTATCAAATCGATGACTCGTTTCGACGGCTGCGTTGCCAATCTCTCTCTTCTGGCTCGTTTATCAATTGAAGGGTGCACTCTTTTAATGCGGCGAGAGTATCCCACCACAAGCCATCAATATCATGATGGACACTCTCTGGTTGTCCGCCCTTACGTACGACGAATGGAACACACCCCGCAAATACGGCCTCTGCTATAACTATACCAACATATTCCGTTTTATCGGGATGTTTGTTTTCATCTTCATCAAAGCCTCTGGCGTGCCAAAACAGTGTAGATCTGCTTTGTAGTTCTTTCACGTCTCGAATGGTGCGTTGAAATGGAAAAAATGGGGTACCCCTCAGCCTCGTTTGCACATTTTTGTTTACTGCTGGCTGTTAACGTCCCACACACCACCAACCAAATGATATTCCCAACCTCCTTCATCCAGCGTAGTGCATTGCATAGTTGTTTGAAAGTGTGAGCATTTCCAGCTGTTTTTTGCTATGATCGCCAGAAAAATCGTCCCCCTCTCAAAATGATGCGCTCCTTTGACGTAAAGCTCCCCACATCAATCGGTGGGTATAATACCTCTACGTCCCTCGCATTTTTTTAACAGTTTTTTCACAAAATTCGAATATACAACGATTTTGTCGTAGGTCGAAAGACTAGCATCAAAAAACAATTTCCAGCCCGCATAACTAAACAAGGCGAATTTCCCCATATTAGTTGCGGGTTCTTAAAGCAGAACGATGTTTTTGTCTGCGCTGGCAGGTTCAAAAAAAAGCGGATCTCTTGAATGATTTACAAACAGATCACATTGCTTGCTGCATTTTTTGTTGGGTAAGCGGAGCAACAGCGATTTTCGTCTTACACTCGAAAGCAATACAAAAGCGATACGCCATGAGTTTTGACGATCTCTGTTACCATATGCTTAATGAACTATGTCAAAGTGACGCGGCTACTATCCCCGCAAAGCACATCGCGGGTACGAGTTTACTTCGACAAGTGTTTAGGAGCGGCAAATTAGGCGATTCCACGCTGAGCGAGTCCGTCAAATACCGCCTTGAAGGATGTTTTCATTGAGTCAAAATCCCTCTGTCGCAAGAAATCCCGGCATTGCAACCCAAACTCATACAGGAAAAACCGGAGTAAAAACGTAAAGTATTGCCTCTTTAAAGCATTCTTCCTCATAAACCAAAATCTATTTCTAGTGACGTAGTATGAGTTGGGAGTCGCACCGCTTGATGCGCCATATTTGTGCCAAATCTTAGCTTGTGGAACATATACCGAAGCATATCCCGCGTTGCAGCCCCGATAGCACCAATCTACATCTTCCCAGTAGGTGAAGAACCTTGAATCTAACAGTCCGATTTCAGTCACCACTCGTGTCTTCACTAAGAGACAGGCCCCAATGACGTAATCTACTAGCCGCACCTTATCATATTGTCCGCGGTCAATTTCATTCTCTCCGACGTGCCAGACTCTCCCTGTCCACATGGAAAGCTTGGCGCCAGCACTGTTTATTCTACCTTTTCTTCCTCGGCCATCAGTGTTATAGTAATAGATTTTTGGTCCAGCAAAGCCGACAAGGGGATCCAGCTCCGCTACGTTTGTCAGCTCGTCCAGGAACCATGGGTCCACAATCGTGTCATTGTTGAGGAGCAGAACATACTCCGTGTCCTCTTGCAGCGCTGCTCGAATCCCGACGTTATTCCCTTCAGCAAATCCGAGGTTATCCTGATTTTCAATGACTGTGATTTCCGGATAGCGAGCCTTAAACTGCTCGACTGAACCGTCAGTCGAACCGTTATCTACGACAATGACCTCGTAGTTGGGGTAAGAAATGTGACTCAAGGATTCTAAGCATTCAACTGTATCGTGCTTGCCGTTCCAATTCAACACAATAATCGAAACCGTTGGCAGGTCGTTTTGGCGCGGTGCAGACGCCAATTTTGTTTCACCCATGAACCTCTCCAGCCGGCGGTTCTCTTTGTTTGATGATCTCGCATATTCGATCACTCAGCAACATTCACCGTTGCATTGGGAAGCGCAAGACCATAGGGATTATTAAATTGCTGTTATGGAAACGGAGGACGAGTCGTTCATCTTGAGGAGATTCTGAATCTCATCTGAGGTTCCTTGCTGCTCTGACACTCGCGATGTAGTCCTATTTTTTGACATGTGGAACGGCGCTCAGGGATGCTACAATAAAGTGGCCTCTCTGGCGTTTTTCACCCTCGCAGCTAATCTGCCACAGCGTTACAATGCATTGTTTAAGTATTTTGTTCTCGTGCCGGCGATGTTCGTTATCTCCAGTTAAATCAACCATAAACTGCTGCTATCTCACGCTGCCCGCTAATACGATATTGCGATCGAGAACGCCTCTCGCCTGAATGCGTCGGCTGTGACAACAACGAGATCGCTTTTTCCTCTTAGGCCTTATGTTGCTGCCTCAGATTCGAGCGAGACAGTGACGAACTGCTCACAACAAGGTCGGCCCCATTAACTCAATCGTAGGCAGAGCACTTCTAACTCATCGTGGATATGATGTCTAGATCGACGGACTATCTAGCATAAACTAACAAACTACGGCAGTGCTGGGGAGACGGCGAAGCTCACGCTGCAGTCGGGCAGTCGGGTACGATGCGAAAGGTTGTGCTTTGAACGCTGATGATTTGCATGTAACTCTGTTGCGGCAAGAACGGATTGGTTATGCGTAATAGTTTTTGACTGCCCGCTGTAAAGGGCAACTCTCCTTCAAAAGTGAAAGAGTTGATCCCGACAATGTAAACTAAGATGTGCTGGTGCTGACATTGCCATTACTACCACAGATCGGTCGGTTCCCCACGCACACGGTCCCATCCAAGTCGAGGATGAAACATCGCTTGTCGGCCGTCTGTAGTTCGTTCATCGTGCGCAGGACGGCCTATTTCGTTTCCCCGATGTCGGCGAGCGTCATCAGTGCGCGACGAATCAAATCGCCAAGTGCTACAGCCTTCGCCGGATCTCAATTGCACTGCAAATAATCATGTGGTCAGCGGCTGCGATGTATGTAGGCATCATACTAGGGTTGCATTTGTGAGCGCCAACATGCAGAAACTGAGCATGAACTCACAATAGGCGCTATGGCATTCAACTTATCCTCAATATAGTCGTCATTCCGACGTATGGTTATGGAGCGCACCGGCGATGACCATGGCAACAGAACCGTTCATCGTATGCGTGAGTATTTTCTTTTTGGAGAGATATGGATACTCGCTCCACATGCGATTGGTGATTGGGTCGCCCTTCTTTGGCTTGGCCGTTATTTCTGCGATATCGTTAGTTCTGAGGACATTTGGAGTTCACTTGGCCTTCGTCACGGCGATCGCGTTGACGGCCTAGGCGTAGACAAGGTGGATAAACAACTGATGCAAAACCTGGTCAAATACCGTCGGCTTGCAACCCCGGAACGTGATCGGATGGCCTCGGCTCAAAAAAAACTGTGCAGTTAATAGCTTTTTATTTTGTCGTGTGGCAAGCTGCCGCCCTTTCCCACCATCAACGGCGCATCTCATAAGTAACGCGCATTGTGGCTCCTGACGGGATTTGCTTGACGCCGATTCTGCCTATCAAGCTATCATATTCCCAAAAAAACCACGGCTGTAATGGCAGAAGCAAAGCTTTAATAATCAAATCGTTACTCTTACGACGTTAACCGACTTTGAGAAATGGTGAAGCCTTGAAGATTTCCGTATTGGCACCTTTTCCCAAATACAAAGATGGGATTCCAAGAGCCACAGAGGAGCTGATTTCAAAGCTCTGTGAGGCAGACGATGTAGAATCAGTTTCGGTCATAGCAGCAAAAAAAGAGGAAGACTTTGTCAGCTACTCTCTTTTGAGAAACGAAAAAGTCTCTTTGTTCGCTGTGCGTTCATTCCTCCTTCCGTGGACATTGTTAGGAACTATTAAGCTATACAAGGAAAGTAATGTTGTAATCCTCTTTGGGCATCCGTGTTATGTCTTCGGTCCTTCGCCTTTATGTCTTCTCCAGCTTCTTGTCAAGCTCGGCATTGTGCCCAAGGCAAAATGGATGCAAATGCTGTACGACTTCGTTAACTATACTTGTCCTGAGGACTATGTGGGCGCACCGAAGGAAACGACGCTTTACAAGGTTTGGAAGAACTACTTTGTCCAGACTCCAGTGCATTATATCGCCATATCTGAATGGACCAAGAAGGAAGCGATGCGCTATTGGAGACTAACAGCGGCCCAGATCACAGTGATCCATCTCGGCTCCTTCACTATCCCGAAGATTCCTCGCGCTCACTTCGGGAGTAAAAAGATAATAACAGTATCTGATATTTCACCTCGCAAAAACCATTTGCGATTGATCAAGGCGTTTGAACTCGTTCACCAAAATAACCTAAACAACGACGCAGAATTGATGATCGTTGGTCAGTTGCGAAAAGATATCCCAGAGTTTGAATCAACGCTGCGCGACATACAAAGGCGCAATAAGGGCATAAAGATAACGCTAGCCGGCTACTTGACTGACTCTGAGATATTGTCGCTCTACGAAGAGGCAGATGTCTTCGTTTATCCCTCGCTCTACGAGGGATTTGGACTCCCCGTACTTGAGGCGATGGCGTGCGGGTGTCCGGTTATTGCCTCGAACGTCTCCTCATTACCAGAAGTAGTCGGTGAAGCAGGCCTTCTCGTCGACCCATATAACGTCGAAGCTCTCGCACGCGCGATAAGCACTGTGCTCGACGATGACGAATTAAAAAGAGAGATGAGCCGAAAAGGTATAGCACAAGCACAGAAATTCTCGTGGGCAAAGGCCGGTGCTGAATTGCTAGCGGTTTGTCAAGAAGTTGCGGAAAGGCAGAGGTAACCTAACGGTTACATGAGGAATCTTGGCCCGTTACCTCGAATACAAACTAAAGTCTCTTAATCGGAAAAAAAACCGCCTACGCTGCAATACAGCTGCTTCCTCTCAAGTCAACGTCGGCGCAACACGCTCCGAACGGCTACGCGAATAGAAGCGATCATCAGGGCCATCGTTAGCGTATCGGCCATGTTCCGGCAAAATGCTAACCTATTTACCTTACGACAGGAACTCTCTCCTGACAGGACTACGAGTCTGGCGCTCTCAGTCTGTTTTAGTGAATTGAGCTTAATCCAGCCATCCAGCGGGCCGCCAAATGATGACTATTAAAGAGCGGCTGCACAAAACACCTCAAGATATCCCCGCTCCAAGGTCAGGAAAGAAATCCGAAATACCGATGAACTCAGATCTGCAACTATTAATCTTTCACGACTCACTCGACGTGTTAGGTGGTGGAGAAAAAGTAGCGGCGACGATAGCGAAGGCATTTGACGCGCAAATCGCGGCAGCGAATGTCGACCCAGAAGTCGTTCGAGAATTAGGCATCGAACAAGATATCATCTATGACTTAGGTCGGATTGATGATCGGGCCCCGATAGGTCCAATCAAATCAAGCTTGTTGTTCAGAAGAGTGAGTTTTCGGGGATTTGACAAGTACCTTTTAAGTGGATTCTGGTCACTTTACGCGGCCTACAGGCACAAGCCCAGCATATATTACTGCTATACCCCTCGGAGGGATTTTTATGATTTGAAACGCTTCAACATCGCCCGTCAATCAAATTTGGCAAAGAAAGCAGTAGCGTGGAGCTGGACGACCGCGCATAGCTATTTTGACAGACGCGCTATCCGACAGGTCAGCAAAATACTGACATTAAGCCGCACCGTTCAGAAGCGGATAGCATTGTACTACAACAGGGACTCGACAGTAATCTACCCCCCTGTACCTACAGATCACTACTATACTAAAGCGTTCGGTGATTTCTGGTTGTCCGTAAACAGATTATACCCTGAAAAAAGAGTTGAGCTGCAAATAGAAGCCTTCAAAAGCTTGCCCGATGAAAACCTATTAATTGTGGGTGGATATGCACGTCGCGACAAAGGACTGGTCGCGTATCACAAACTGTTCGCGAATCTGCCTCCAAACGTGAAGATTCTCGGAACAACCCCGCAAGAACGCTTATTGGAACTATACGCAACCTGCAAAGGGGTTATATATACGCCTATTGACGAGGATTTTGGCTTAGTCCCTGTCGAAGCACAAGCTAGCGGAAAAGCCGTAGTCGGAGTAAACGAAGGCGCGCTAAGAGAGACTGTTATCGACGGTGTCACAGGCTTCTTGGTGGATCCGCATCCAGAATCCCTAAAGAAAGCGATACAGTGCGTTTCGCAAGAACCACAACGCTATGAAAAAGCTTGCAAGAAGAATGCGAGCAAATTTGATGAGCATGTATTCATTGAAAACATGCGGCGGCATCTTTGTGAAGAAGAATAGCGCGTATGTTGCGGCAAGGCCATTCGAGGTGACGACAGACTTCTTATTCGAGCGCATGAGAGGATCTCAAGCGCAAGAAGCGCCGAGGGATTAGCCATTTCGCGAGGCGTCGCGGTGAGTGCTCCAGTTGCTTGAGGGGGGGGCTGAGCATTCGCCGTTGAATGGAAGTCTCAAGATTTACAGAAACAAGCTAAGACTGGTATTTCCAACAGCTCTACATTAATATTCACCCGCTAGGTGAGCTTAAACGACGATATCATTTGCTGCGCAGTCACAAGCTGTTCTTCTGCCCCTTTTTCTGATTCTCGCCTGTCACGAAAAACAAGGAACGAAGGACGCTCAGGGCTTTTCAGCTACCATCACGATGCGGTGCCTCGTGTGTTCCGCGCCTTTGTACTGTTTATGGCTGACTTTTTCATCTAGCGCCTTCATAACAAACCCTGTCGATTGAAAAAGCTCGCAGAGCTCCCAAGGCGAAAAATAGTGATGTTGGATTCCCCCTCGAATGAGGGTATCTGCTGTGAACTTCACTCCCTGGCTGCGGCGCAAGTCGCGCCGTCCAAGGACTTCGACAAACGCCAGGCCGCAATCTCTTAAAACCCGAAAAAACTCCCCCACTGCCTTCTTTCTGCCATTTCCGGTGAGGTGCCCGAGCAACCCATAACACGTGACAGCGTCGAAGCTTCGATCCGAAAAGGGAAGCTGATGAACGTCTGAAAGGACCCGCGCGTATCGAGGATCGAGCAACACCAGTGCCTCTCTCGAGATATCAACCCCGACTGCCCTAAAACCGTTCCTATGAAGCGGAACCAGGTACCTCCCCGTGCCACAGCCGACGTCGAGCACATCAGCTCCCGCCGCAACCCTCCGCAGCACAGAAGAGATATCGTACGGGCCTTTCCACCAGGAGGGGTGTAAAACGTACTTCTCATCCCAGATATTGACGAGTAATTTAGCGTGTGACCGCCGCGCCTCTTCGGACATAGCTATTATGGCCCCCTTTATTTCCACTAGAGACTATCCTCATGCATAAAAAACGCTTTTCCGAGCTCTATTTTTGATTTTTATCGCGACAAAAGCGATTTGGATTAGAAATATATAAATGTTAATCCATTACCACTGTAGATGCTCTCGGTTATGACGGTCGCAGGATCGGACTCAGGAGGCGGAGCCGGGGTACAGGCCGACACGCGCACCTTTGCTGCTCTCGGCGTGCACGGGACCTCTGTGGTTACAGCCGTTACCTCACAAAACACTCTTGGCGTTCAAGATGTGTACTATCTGCCTGTCGACACCGTCGTCGCTCAGATGAATGCTGTTTTCACCGACATTGACATCCGAAGCATCAAGACGGGAATGCTCGCGACCGTCGAGATCGCAGAAGCGGTAGCTGATGTGCTTTCGCAGCACAAAGTTCCGATCGTGGTTGATCCAGTTATGGTCGCTGAAGCGGGCGGGCGGTTGGTGATGGGGGAACCAAAAGAAGTCCTTGCGCGACTGCTGCCCGAAACAGCGGTTATAACCCCAAACATACGAGAGGCAGAAGCCATTTCAGGCATCGCCATACACAATATCGATGATATGAAGCGTGCCGCCTGCGAAATCTATGCTCTCGGCCCTAAATCGGTTATTGTCACTGGAGGCCATTTGAGCGGGACCGACGTGCTGTATGACGGCAGTTTTCAGCTGCTCAGAGGCAAGCTGATTAAGGGGGGGACGCACGGAGCAGGATGCACCTTCTCGGCAGCTATGGCCGTTTTCATTGCTAAAGGGTACCCCGTTAACCAAAGTGCTCTAATGGCAAAGACGTTCGTCACCGACGCTATAAGAAACAGCGAACACGTAGGCTCTGGCCCCGGCGCTGTGAATCAGTTTGCGGCGACGCTACACAGGGCCGAGCGGTACCTGACGTTACTCGACGTCGAGGCGGGGCTGCGCACCATTAAGGCTATAAACATAGACCTTATACCTGAGGTCGGAAGCAACTTAGCGATGGCTATTTCGGGCGCAAAGAAGCTAGCAGACGTGGCTGCGGTCAAGGGACGAATCGTGAAAGTCGGAGAGACTATCACGCCCGTTGGCTGCGTGACCTTTGGTGCAAGTCGTCACGTAGGAGGGGCCATATTAGCGGCATTGAACCATGATGCGGATATGAAAAGCGCGATGAACTTGCGGTACTCAGACGAGGTGATTCGCGCGTGCCAAGAGCTTAACCTCGCAACGAAGAGCTTCGAGAGACGGGAGGAGCCGCAAGCAACGAGCACGATCGAGTGGGACATTGCGCATGCTATCGAGAGAAGCTTGACACAGGGCACTGGCGTGCCCGACGTCATATGCGACCGCGGGAGTGTCGGCAAGGAAGCTATGGTCCTCATTCTCGGCCACTCAGCGCAACAGGTGGCTGATACAGTTGTGAAGATTTCATCGGCGCTGAGGTAATCAAGTAACGGTCCCTCGGCTAAAAAAGGAACACGGAGGTGGTTTCACGGGAAGCATCAGACCTACGTACATCAAAAGCATATCAGCAGAGCTACTCCGAGGACATCGGGAGATATTCAGCTCTGATTATGAGAAGAATAAATTGCTCGTGTCGGAATACACGAACATTGAGAGCAAGAACATTAGGAACAGAGTTGCCGGATATATAACGCACAGGGTAGAGATCGGCAACAGGAGAAAGTCATGAGATTCAAGGGCGTGTACCCTGCGATGGTCACGCCATTTACGGACGAAGAAGAAATCGACGTAGAGGGGATGCGCTCTAACATCGCCTATCTTGAGAAGGGGGGCGTCGCAGGGCTGGTGCCTTGCGGCAGTACTGGTGAATCCGCGACGCTCACGTTTGACGAGCATAAGAAACTGGTTGAACTTACCGTCGATGCCGCGAGCGTTCCCGTTATCGCAGGGACAGGATCAAACAACACCGCAGAGGCGGTCGAGCTGACCCGGTATGCACAAGATGCCGGCGCAGATGCGGCCCTACTGATCGTCCCGTACTACAACAAACCGATGAAAAGTGGGCTGATTAAGCACTTCAGCGCTATTGCACAGGCGTGTGAAATCCCCCTCATCTTGTACAACATTCCGGGACGCACCGGCATCAACATGGATCCGGAAACGATTAGCACATTGGCGCAGGAGTACAGTAACGTTGCGGGCGTGAAGGAGGCAAGCGCGAACTTCACCCAGATTTCAAATATCATTGAGATTACCCGTGGCCTTGAGTTTTCCGTTATTTCGGGAGACGACGGATTGACTCTCCCTATGATGGCCCTCGGGGCGACTGGAGTCATCTCAGTCACCGCAGATATCCTTCCGAAGCAAATGGGGCAACTCGCACAGTTATGCCTCGAAGGCAACTTTGCGAAAGCGCGCGACGTCCATTATCAGCTTGCTCCGCTTTTCAAGGCGCTATTCATCGAGACTAACCCCATTCCCGTCAAAAAGGCGTGTGACTTGCTAGGGCTTGCGGGAGGACCGCTCAGATTACCTCTGACCACGATGGCAGAGCCAAACGTCATCAAACTAAAGGAGACGCTTGCGGCCTACGCAGATTAGAGGGCAGATGCAGTCGTGGGTGGCGGAAAGGCATGACAAGAAATGACAAAATAGCGGTTGCAGTGACCGGCGCGTGTGGCCGAATGGGGCGTATGATCATCGACAACGTGACCGAGGCTTCGGACATGGTGCTTGTCGCGGCGTTTGACAAACAGATGTGCAACCCTAACGTGACGAACGCGACTAAGCTTTCCAACACGCTCAAAACCGTTAAGCCTGACGTCTTAATTGACTTCACGGTCGCTTCTTCATCGGTCGAGATCATCAAAGCTGCCGCAGGCGCTGGAGTGAGACTCGTCGTAGGAACAACTGGATTCACCGCAGAACAACGTGCAGAAGCGAAAGAAGCAGTCAAAGGTCAGGTCGCGGCGATAATTTCGCCTAATTTTTCGATAGGCGTCAACGTCTTTTTTCAGTTGGTAAAAACGGCTTCAGAGAGCCTTCCGAGCGCGGCGTACGCTGCTGAGCTTATAGAGGCCCACCATAAGCACAAAATTGATGCGCCGAGCGGAACGGCGGTCAAAGCGATTGATATCATTAAAAGCGTTGATCGTTCGCGTGCGATTGGATCGTACTCCATACGCGCTGGGGATATCGTCGGCGATCACTCTGTGTTGTTCATTGGCGACGGCGAGCAATTGGAGATTAGCCATAGGGCCCACAGCAGACAGGCATTTGCCAGTGGCGCGATGCTGGCTACGCGCTTTATCATGAAGCAGCCGCCTGGGTTATACTCGATGGACGATTTGATGGCCGCCATGAGCGTGAGTTGAGGTTCAGCACAAGCTGCTACGTGGGTACACCTAGGCAAAGGTCCCGCCACTTTCATTAATAGCTTTAGGCATCTGCGAAACCCCTGAATAGCAACCACGTTCTCTTCTTGTGAACAGACCAAGCGGTCTTCAACGTGCGCGACGTCGAAATCAACCGGAGTTGCCACATCTCCTTCAGCTGGAATTAGTGCCCGTTATGTTCTAGGAAATCCACAAATGTCGTCTCCATCGACCCAAGATTACACACCGGCATGATCCCCGGTCTCGGATTGATGTTTTGCGATCTTTGGTACTTCGTTTGATCTTGCCATGCACCTGAGTTGACCACCGTGACCCCCCTGTAGTGGGACGCGCCTATGGTGTGCACGTGCCCGCAATGAAGAATGTCGGGTATGCTGTCGATGATGAAGTGATCGGTGCTCTCGGGGGCTATAGAAACCCTATTCCCATATACTGGGGAAAGATGTCGTCGTTTAAGCATCTCTCTCATCGCGCCATCCGGGTTGCTATAAGAGCAACCGGGAATGGCCGCGATGATGTCATCCAAGGCCCTGCCGTGATATATGAGTATTTTTACGCCGCATAGCTCAATCAACGAGGGGTTTCCGATACACGTGACGTTGTTACTGAAGCTTTTTGCGTAATCGCTTGAAAGCGCAGGCTGCGGCTCTGCTTGGCGCACTGCATCGTGGTTTCCAGGTGCGACTATGATGGAGATGTTCGACGGCAGCATTTCAAACAGCGACGCTGCCGCAGCATATTGGTCGTCGATATCGTCGATAGCTAACTCGTCCTCTTGATTTGGAAACACCCCGATGCCATCCACGACGTCACCGGCCACGATCACGTAGGCAATTTTTTGCGCTCTTTCGTCTTCGCTCGCCGCTACCCACTCGGCAAAATCCTTCCACGCACCTGTCAAGAAGGTCTTGCTGCCAATATGAATGTCTGAGGTCAGCGCTACGTGCACGTCCTTTTCTGCGTGCGTAGGTTGGTGCTGCGGAGGGATGTCGGGCCACGTAATGCTGTCGATAAAGAGTACTTTTCCGTCCGACGCGAGAGACCCAGTGATGCCAACAACCTCGTCCAGAACCACTTGCAGAGCAGCGTCATAGCAACCTTTGTTTTTTAACGCAATACCGTTGAAGTATCCTGTGGGGTCCTCGAGCTCGAGCACTCGATGGCCGTTTGGCGTGTCACGCGTCTCGTTCACCATGCCGACGATGGAGATTTTTCCACCCGTCCCGCGCTCATCGTCGAACCACCCTTCGCGCCCCCGGTTCCAATAGGTCAAGCTCTCTATGGGTCGGGAGTTCAGCCTCTTCCTCATGATTTCGCTGAGGCGATCATACCTGTTTCTGAAATAACGCACGAATTCCTCGTATGTGCCAACACACGTGGAACTCTCAGTAATGTCAGCAAGAACTGTTATCGGTCGTGGCTTCCGACGAGGTTCGAGATGTCCACTTGCCACGTCTGTTCCGCCAACTTCGGTCGTTGCCAGCACGTCGGCGGATTCATCGTCGGTTTGAGTGAGAAAAGCTAACGACCTCACAGCTTTTTTCCGAGAGTTAAGCAATTCTTTTGCCGCCGTGACGTGAGACTGACCGATGACGACGACAGATTCATCAACGTGTTTCAAAATCTCATTGACTAGGTCTAAGGGCATATCAGTCTCTTGAATCGTCACCACCGCTTCTTGCGTGATGAGGAAACCGCTTTCAGTGAGCTTTTGAATTATGTCGGTTCGGATCATGGCAGTGTGTGATTTGTGAGGCCTCTGTGAAAGATAGTGAACGAACGCGACCGTAGCGAAATCCGTCCTCCTGCTTGTTCTTCACGCTGGAAGCTGCCTGCCTGAACGTCAATAGCGCCGGCCCAAGCGCTTTTCGGCAGACTATATAAAGCGTCAATTATAACTACGGTCATGACGTCAACCAGCTTGGTACCGCATTTTACACTTGCTTGGCAGAAATACATGCAGGATCAAACCAGAGAACGTGTAAAGAGATTCTGGAAGACTGATAATTATTGGTTAGCGCTTCTACGTGATATATTAGTTGCACTGTTAGTTGTCGCCTTAGTGATATCGGTCGTTTATGCGTACACAGGGTCTGTCACCCCTCTCGTAGCCGTCGAATCAGGAAGCATGGAGCCCCACATAAATATTGGCGACGTCGTGCTTACGCGAATGACGGATAGAGTGCAGATCATCAATAACACCGAGGGAAAAGCCATTAATTATCAGAGCTTCGGCAACTATGGCGATGTCATTGTCTACAGGCCAAATGGCAATCCGAATGCGACGCCAATCATACACCGAGCAATGTATTGGGTAAACGCAGGCGACCTTCTACCTAACTCAACTCAAAAGGCTGCTAACTCCGGATACATCACTAAAGGCGACAACAACCAAGAGTATGATCAACCGCTGCTCTTAGGTGGAATGCCACCTTTGGAACCGGTCAAGCCCGAGTGGATAATCGGCGTCGCACAACAGCCTGCCATACCGTGGCTTGGAGATTTACGACTCGCTCTGCCGAGCGTGGTTCTGGTCCCCGATGAATACTGCGGCACGCAGATCTTCGCCGCGATCGACGCCTTCCACAATGGCGCCTGCGTATCACTAGCCAACGTTAGCTTCGCAGCGGGTGCAAAACTCTCGCTGAGGCCTTTTTAGCCACAATTAGATACGTTTATATCGTACATTTCGACATAAGCTTGGCTATGCCGCCATTTCTTACGATTGACGATCTCGACACGCACGGGCGAGTGGTTCTTGTGCGCGTTGACTTGAATTCACCAATCGGCCCCAACGGAGAGATTCTTGATGACGTACGTTTTCGCGGCCACGTCCCGACAATTGCAGCTTTGGAAGATGCCAAGACCGTCCTGCTCGCACATCAGTCACGGCCTGGAAAGCGAGATTTCACCACAATGGAGCGGCACGCCGAAAAGCTCTCCTCGCTCATTGGAAAGGACGTAACGTATGTCGACGATATTTACGGGCGCAATGTGCGACAATCCGTGAAAGAGATGGAGATCGGAGACGTGGTACTCCTCGAAAACGTCCGTTTCAGCTCCGAAGAGATGCTCACGGCTCCCGTCGAAGACCTGATTAAGACGCATCTCGTCACGCAATTATCGCTGCTATGCGATCTGTACCTCAACGACGCATTTGGCACAGCCCATCGCGCCCAAACGTCAATCGTGGCTTTTCCGCGCGCCTTGACGTCAGGCGCGGGCAAGCTGATGGAACGAGAGGTGGACATGCTGACAAAGGCGCTTACCACTTCCCAGCGGCCGCGATTGTTCATGCTTGGAGGCACGAAAGCAGACGACAGCATCAAAGTTATCGAACACGTTCTTTCAAAAGGCAGCGCGGACAAGGTGCTCGTCACGGGGCTAGTAGCAAACATCTTTTTAGCGGCATCGGGAGTCGACATAGGGCCCCCTAGCCTCGAAGACATAAAGTCGTCGGGGTACGGAAACTATGTCGAAATATGCAAGAGATTGCTTGACAAGTACGACGGCAAAATTGTGACTCCTCTCGATGTGGCACTTGATGATAACGGCAAGCGTCTTGAGACGCCAATTTCAGCGTTACCACAGGCCTATCCAATACACGATATCGGCATAGAGACGATTGTAGCGTATTCAGCCGAGCTCAAAGCTGCAGGCACCGTGGTAATGAATGGGCCTGCCGGAGTCTTCGAACTAAAAGCATTTGCGCTTGGAACCAATGAAACATTACAAGCGGCGGCCCAAGCAAAATTCTCGATTTTAGGTGGGGGGCACATCGCAGCTGCAGCACGGAACATTGGCGTTGACAAACTCATCAGTCACGTTTCGACCGGAGGTGGCGCTTGCATAGATTTCTTAGCCGGAGACATCTTGCCCGGAGTCCAGGCGCTTATCGACGCAAAAAACCTCCAAGAGGCATGTTAGCGCCCGTTTGTCAGCCCATTCTTTCGTGGCCTCGCACTAAAAACGTATAAGTATCGGGGAGCATACATAAAAACGCTTTTACGCGCCTCGGTGGCTCAGCCTGGAAGAGCGATTGACTTGTAACTGGGACGCAACGATGCACCTGATGCATGAATATGTGGGAACACATACATTGCCGAGCAAGTTATCAATAGGTCGGGGGTTCAAATCCCTCCCGAGGCTTTTTCCTTCGCGCGCTGAGTAATGGGAACACCTGAAGATTCACATTCGAAACGGCGCGTGCGTACGTGCGTCCTCGATCTGAGAGACGTCCTAGGTGATGCAAAAAGATGATGTCTATAACAACGCTGAGTCTCCCCGAGGCGTGGTACAAAGCAGTCAGGCACATCATGGAATTTGGCAACGTTGTCGATACGGAGTACGGACTTAAAGCGCGCCAAATTCTTATGGGCATGATCGAAATCGACAAGCCTAGTTTTGGTTGGCATAAAGGTGATGCGTTTTGTACAAAAGCACGAGTGGAGGAGTACAAAAAGCAGTTCGATCGCGCTTACCTGCATCAGCACAACTTTGAGTACACTTATCTAGAACGACTGGTTGAGGGCCACGGAATCGATCAGCTGTCCTGGATACAGGAGCAGCTTTTGAAGAAACGGGTTGGATCAAAGCGCATTCAGGCAATCACGTGGATTCCTCAAATTGATTGCCTTAAAGACGAAGACCAGCCTTGTTTTCAACGAATTTGGGTGTACCTCCACCCTAATGAAAGGCTTGACGTCCATATTATGTATCGCAGCTGGGACGTTTTTCAAGCGTACGAAGCTAACATTAATGCGTTTCTTTCGTTAATCAAGAAAGAGATGTTGGAGCCTACAGGATTGAAGTTGGGGACTTTGTGTACGGTTGGCAATTCCATGCATATTTATGATTACAACTGGGACGAAGCTCACGCGGTGCTCGACAAGTACAAGAAATAGCGAGCTAAATCATTAAAATTTGACAAAGATCAACTTTTATTTATCTAAGAGATTCGAATTCTTCAAAACGAAGCAATATCATTATTTAACGAGTATTTTTTTTAAATCTTTATAAAAAAATTTATGAAAAAAGCAAACTTTTTAGCCGTAAGACTATAAACAAGAACAAGCGACCAAACATTTTAAGCGAAAGAAATCTGTAATCGCCACTTAACGGATTGTCCGTCACCCACCATCACCTGACCGAAAGAACACGGAGTGAATCATGACGATAATTGATCACGCAAAGCAAGGAATCATCACTAACGAGATGAAGGTTGTCGCCTCCGCTGAAGGAGTAACGCCAGAGTTTATCTGTCGCGGAATTGCGAATGGACGGATCGTACTTCCAGTAAGCCCATATCGGGACACTAAGCCAATCGGTATTGGCAAGGGGCTTAAAACGAAGGTTAATGCTTCTGTGGGGACGTCGTCAGACATAGCTGATGTCGATCTCGAAGTCGCAAAGACAAAAGTCGCTGAAGCTGCTGGCGCCGATTCCATAATGGAGCTTTCGACCGCTGGCGACTTCTATGAAATCAGACGCAAGGTTATCCAAGCAACTTCCCTCTCGGTCGGAAGCGTACCACTTTATCAAGCGTTTATTGAAGCAGCACGGGATTCCGGCTCAATCGTTGATATGCGAGAGGATGACCTCTTTAGAGTTACCGAAGAACAAGCAAAACTCGGCACCAACTTTATGGCAATTCACACGGGGATAAATTGGGCTACACTCCAAAGGCTCAAGGCTCAGGGGCGGCACGCTGGCCTCTGCTCAAGAGGTGGGGCCTTTATGTCGGCCTGGATGGCGCACAACGAGAAAGAAAACCCGTTGTTTAGCGAATTTGATTACCTCCTGGAAATCCTCAAGCGACACGAGGTCACTCTCAGCATGGGAAACGGCATGCGCGCGGGCGCTGTGCACGATTCTACTGATAGGGCACAGATTCAAGAGCTAATCATAAATGCCGAGCTCTCTGACAAAGCACACGACTTTGGCGTACAAACGATAGTCGAAGGACCAGGACACATACCGGTCGACGAGATTCAAGCCAACGTTGTGTTGCAGAAGCGCTTAACGGGCGAGAAGCCATTCTACATGCTCGGACCTCTCGTGACGGACGTCGCACCGGGCTATGATCATATCGTGGCGGCGATTGGCGCCGCTCTTTCGTCTTCATATGGCGCTGATTTCATCTGCTATGTCACTCCCGCAGAGCACCTTGCTCTGCCATATCCGGAAGACGTGCGCCTCGGGGTAGTGTCTGCTCGCATTGCGGCTCACGTTGGAGACATGATTAAGCTTGGCGACCGGGATGACGACCTCAAGATGGGAGAAGCGCGCAACGAACTCGATTGGGCAAAACAGTTTAAGGTTGCTTTAGATCCACAGACGGCAGCGCAGATACGGAGAGAGCGAGCGCCCTCAGACGCAAACACCTGCACTATGTGTGGCGAGTTCTGCGCCTATAAAATCGTCAAGCAGTACTTTGAACTTTGATGACAAGCTGATTGCTGCAAGTCTCTGATTGCCATTTTTACAACTGTCATGAGGGGTGGGTTTACGAGACAAAGTATGACGGGGTCCGTGTTCATAGTAAGTGGATTAACGTAAGCACGGAACCTCGCAGGCGTTCGCAGGCTGCCAGGGCAGTTACAGCAACTTGAGGTATCGAAGCCCTTCAACGACGCCTAAGCCGTACGGTTGCTTGGTGACGTAACTTGCGGCAGCTTGTGCCTTAGGATCTGCGTTGCCGACGGCAATTCCCGTACCAGCCATTTCTAACATTTTTACGTCATTTTCTCCATCACCGAATGCTGCAAATTTGTTGAGGGGAATGTTAAATAACTCCGCGACTTTAGCCAAGCCGACGCCCTTGTTGACGTGCGCGTCCTTGATGTGGAGGGCGAACCCCGAATCAACGACGGTAACGTCGTCACAGCACCGTGCGACTAGCTTGCGAAACAATTCTATGTTTGAGACCGACAAGGTGTCCCTGCTGTAGGCAATCTCGGTGACGCGTTCTCCAGAGTTGATCCTTTTAAGCGCCAGCACACCGCTGCCTTCGATTTCTCGGGCTGCACGGCGACATGCGTCAATATTACCGCTGACAATCTTTGATTTGCCGTCAGTAACGATCCCTCCGTTTTCAGCTATCACGGCCGAGATGTTGCCGATTGTGACCGCTAGCGCAGCAGCAAAACACAAAATGTTGCCCGTTGCTAAAACAACAGGGACGGTTAGCTGTCGAATGGATTCAACCGCGGCCAGCTCCAATGAGCGGTCGCGAAAGGTTAAAGTGCCGTCGATATCAAACGCCACAGCTTTGATCAAGGTCACGGTCAACGGTGGCTTAGGACAACAGCGAAACGCTTGAGCCTATGCTCGTTTAGTCGCGTATTCCTTCAGACTCCACCGAAAATATCGCCTCACCTTCAGGAAGGTTCGGAGAGTCTACAAGGCGTGCTATGCGTTTGCCTCCTTTCGATTTTCTCAAATACAGCCTGAAAGTCGCAGTGTGCCCCAATATGTGGCCACCGATCGGTCTGGTTGGATCGCCGAAAAAGGCGTCAGGTTTTGCCTGAACTTGATTAGTGACGAGTACGACTGCATTATTCAACGTTCCAAACCGCATAAGGTCGTGCAGATGCTTGTTCAGCTTTTGCTGCCTGTCTGCAAGCGTACCTCTACCAACATATTCAGCTCTAAAATGGGCAGTTAGCGAGTCTACGATAAGAAGTCTTACGGGACGCTCAGTCGCCTTAAGTTGTTCCGATAGCTCGCTTGCCGCTTCGACGAGCAGTATTTGGTGATTGGAATTGTGGGCTCGCGCGACGTGGATGTTTCTCAGTACGCCTTCGTGATCGAGACCGAGACCTGCCGTGATCTGGCTGATGCGCTCCGGTCGAAAGGTATTCTCGGTGTCAATTAGTATGCACGATCCGTCAAGGCCGCCGCTTTCACGCGCGAGCTGAACGTTCACCGCAAGCTGATGTGCAACTTGCGTCTTTCCTGAGCCGAATTCTCCGTAAAGCTCGGTAATTGCTTGGGTCTCCACACCCCCGCCAAGCAACTCGTCAAAAGCCTTGCTCCCGGTCGTAAGTTTACCTACGTGTCGCCTTCTTTCAAGAATGACGTCGCCTGTCTCAAAACCGCCAATGTCTGCAGCTTGGCGCGCCGCTATTATGATCTTGGAGGCGGTAGCCTCACCGAGATCCGCCGCATTTGATAACTCCGAAGGGGATGCTACGGCAACTGCTTCCACTGAGTTAAAACCAGCTTCCTTCAACTTTTCTGCGGTAGCAGGGCCTACGCCTGGCAGGTCTTCTATGCCAAAACCATCAATTTCTTCTACCTCTTCCATCTACTCAACCCCCCCTTTTTTCGCAACCCTTGAAGAGTCTGTACGCTAATCACTTGTTCCCTTCTAAAGACTTTTGAGTGCAGAGCGAAAGTGTTGTCGCATTTCCGCCCATCAAATGAATGATTGAAGCGCTTTGAGCCTTCGCTTGATTGTCTCGAGCTTTCGCAAAGCCACGTCCTGGGGCGGTTTTGATATGCTTTTCGCCTCAAACTTGTCGTTCGTTTTGATACCGACAACTATAACCTCATCCCCGACGGCGAGCTCCAGATTGTCGAATGCTTTGTCAAAAGTCACGTAGTCGACCCCGTTGTCGACACACACGGCCAGAGCCGATGATACTACTGTCCCGGTAATGCCAGCATCAGCACTTTCTTTCAGGGCCGCGTGCTCTTTTTGGGCGCGTCCGCTCTTATCTGCTAAGCAAAGGCCGCTTCTCCAGTCTACACTCAGTTCGAGCTGATTGTTGAGCCCATTTTTCGGCATGCAATCGCGCAGTGTGATCTGGCTTTGTGTATCCTCTTCAGAGAGCGCTAGCGCTTTGTCGCCCCAAAGTGCGACTCGTATTTTACCCGTATCGTCGCTCACCAGTACGTTTCTGACTTTTCCTGCGCTGCCGTTATTTCTAGTGAATTCGCGGAGCGCGCCAACCTCTTCGATGATTCCTGCGACGGTACATGGAATTTCCACCTGGACGTCCCGAATAGAGATGATCTTCTCAACGAACTCAATATGCCCTGTCCCTTTTTGGAGCGATCCCCGATTGCCTACATGCACTTCGAGCCGTCCGTACCTCTCGCGGGTATACCCGTTCTTGATGTCGAGCACGTCTCCCGAAACAAAATCAGCCACATTCTCAGCAATGTCGTCCCAAAGCGTCACGCGCACCCTTCCCGTTTCGTCGCCTATCGTCACGTTAGTGACCTTTCCAACGGAACCATCGCGCTTAGAAAAAGTACGCACCGCGTCAACCTCGAGCATAACCCCTCTCACGTCAACCCCGTTTAGCCCTGCGATGAGGTCGGCGATACTCTCAGTCCCCTTAGGAGGCTCCATTTCGGTTTTAGCGACCGATTCATCGACCTCAATTTCTCGTGCATTTACTTCTATGCCATATGGCCCGTCCCTCGCGACTCCCGCAATCTTCAGAGTCTGCCCAACTTGAAGCTCTTCGACGTGTTGTGCGAGGTCATTCCACAAAACTACGCGAATTGAACCCGTTGCATCCGACACGACGAGATTGGCAACGTATCCTACATCGCCGTCGCGGGAGAACTCTCGTGTCGGAGAGACACGCGTGAGCTTGCCAACAAATGCGACAGTTCTCGTTTGTGCATCAATTTGTGCGATTTGCACGACCGTGTCGATACCGAGCTCGTGGGCGACGAGCAGGGCCGCCGTCTTCTCGTCACACAAGCCCGACATGTCCTCCACCTTCTGCCGCACTCTAGCCGCGAACTCCTCTTTTGAGATTGTAGTGGTCAGGCGCTCGTAGATGCTCGCCAGGTCGTCGGAGAGGGCGTCCATATTTCCTTGCACTTACCGTAGTACACGCCCCTATCTTAATAACTTTGTCAAACGAGATACAGACACATAGGACGCCCCAGCAAGACAGTGAGGGGAAAGAAGCCCCTTGAGAAAACGGGACATCATAGCCGCACGGTTACCGTGCGCGCAGCCTTTTTCCGCGATGAAATATTTTTATACTTTCTTCGCGTGTTATGAGAGCGGCCTACGCGTTGTTTTTTGCATGAGGGGCAAATCGAGCATGGGGCAGACCATTTCCGAGAAGATATTCTCAAAATCTGTGGGAAGAGCCGTGAAAGCGGGTGACTTTGTCGAAGCTGCAATAGATGTCGCTATGATTCACGATATTACGGGACCTCTTGCAGTAAAAACCCTCTACGAAATAACCGACCGGGTATGGGACCCCACCAAAGTAATCATGCTTTTTGACCACCAGGTACCTGCTGACTCGATCGACGCTGCAGTCAACCACTTGGAGCTTCGGAAGTTTGCAAAAAGACAGGGGATCCTCAACTATGATGTGCAAGAGGGGGTGTGCCACCAGGTCATGGTCGAAAAGGGGCACGTGCTTCCGGGGGAACTCGTCATCGGCGCTGACTCACATACCTGCACGTACGGGGCCTTAGGAGCGTTTGCGACAGGTGTTGGCTCAACCGACATGGGGGTGGCCCTTGCTTCGGGAAAGCTCTGGTTCAAAGTGCCAGAGACCCTCACATTCGATATTAATGGAAGACTTGGACGGCGTGTGTATGCCAAAGATCTGATACTCACTATCGTTGGCGACATCGGCATAAACGGCGCCACCTACCAAGCGTGTGAGTTCCGTGGTGACACTGTCAAGCACATGGACATCGCGAATAGGATGACTGTGTGCAACATGGCAATCGAGATGGGGGGAAAAACGGGGATAATCGCCCCCGACGAAACGACAGCCACGTTCTTAGAAGAACGAGCAATCGGCGGAGACTTTGCCTTGCGCTCAGACGATGATGCGACAAAAGTTGTGCGACGCTATGCTGCGACTGAGATGGTGCCGATGGTCGCAAAGCCCCACCAAGTCGACAACGTAGTTCCTGTCACGGACGTCGAAGGGCAGCATGTAGACCAGGTCTTTATTGGCTCGTGCACAAACGGTCGCTATGAAGATCTAAAAGCAGCTGCGGAGTTGCTGGAAGGCGAGACAGTGGCACGCGGAGTCCGGATGATCATCATTCCGGCTTCAAGAACCGAGTACCAGAAAGCGCTTAAAACGGGCCTTATGGATATCTTTACCGACAGCGGCGCGCTCGTAGAGGCCCCGTGTTGCGGACCGTGTATGGGTGGGTCATTTGGGTTACTGGGTCCCGGCGAGGTGGGTCTAAGCACTTCAAACAGAAACTTCGTGGGAAGACAGGGAAGCCCGGGGGCTTCAGTGTACCTCTGTTCACCGGCGACAGCTGCAGCGTCCGCGATCGGCGGCGAAATAACCGATCCGAGGTCGCATTAGGAGCGGAACATGGTAGGACCCAAAGGGGGCATTACGGGTACAGCTTGGAAGTTTGGCGATAACATTGACACAGATGCCATCATTCCGGGCAAGTATCTCGTGCTCAACTCGTCACAAGATCTCGCAAAGCACGCGTTCGAAAACGTCCGCCCCAACTTTGCTCACCAAGTCATCAAAGGCGACATCGTCGTCGCTGGGGAGAACTTCGGCTGCGGTTCCTCAAGAGAGCACGCGCCTTTGGCTTTACGAGATAAGGTCAGCATCGTGATTGCACGTTCGTTCGCACGGATCTTTTTTCGAAATGCCATAAACATCGGGCTGCCTGTCGTCGAATGCGACACAACCGAAATCGAGGACGGAGATATTCTGCACGTCGATTTGGAAAAGGGCAGCATCTACGATGAGACTAATAAAAAGGAATATGCGATAACGCCTTTTCCGCCGTTTATAAAGAATATCATAGAAGCCGGCGGACTCGTCGAATACGTAAAAAGCGGCACGCAGCTTGAAAAGCGTGAGCGCCGCGAAACTGAGACGGATTTGTCGTGGTGACCGGTTCCACTGCTTCTTGAACACTTATGGTGAAGCCAAAATGAAGACGTACAAAATCCCGGTAATCGCTGGAGACGGCGTCGGACCAGAGGTCATCGCCGAAGGGAAAAAGACTCTCGAAGCAGCCGGCCGTACCTACGGGTTCGATATCGAGTGGAAAGAGTACCCGTACGGAGCAGAGCATTATCTCGCAACAGGAGAGCTTTTGTCAGAAGATGCACTCAAAGAGCTGAGCGACTATCGCGCTATCTACCTCGGCTCGGTCGGCGACGCGCGCGTCCCCCCTGGAGTCCTCGAGCGCGGAATACTCTTCGCACTGAGGTTCTACTTCGATCAATACATAAATCTCCGCCCTATTAGGCTGCTAGAAGGCGTAGAGACACCAATTCGAGACAAAGGCCCTGACGATATTGATTATGTGGTAGTGCGCGAGAACTCTGAAGATCTCTACGTGGGAGTGGGAGGCCGTGCCAAGAAAGGCAGCACCCACCACGATGCAGATGTAACCCGCAACCTATACAGCGTAAAGTTCGGCCTTGACATCGACTCTAATAGCGACGAAATAGCCTATCAGCTGGGGCTAATATCAGCTGAGGGCACCAAGCGCGTTATGCGGTACGCTTTTGAGCTGGCCACTCGAAGAGGGAAGCACCTGTCGAGCGTCGACAAGATGAATGCGATGACGGACATTTATGGCTTCTGGCGTGAAATATTCACCGAAACGGCCTTGCGTTATCCAGAAGTTAAGACCGATTTCAACCTTGTGGACGCAATGACGATGTGGCTGGTGAAGAATCCTGAATGGTTTGACGTCGTTGTAGCTCCGAACTTGTTTGGCGATATCATAACGGACCTAGGGGCTATGGTGCAAGGGGGACTAGGGCTTGCTCCGGGCGGCAACATAAACCCTGAAGGAACGTCAATGTTTGAACCAATTCACGGATCGGCGCCAAAATATAGGGGTCTCAACAAAGTCAACCCGATTGCTACGATTTGGGCAGGGGCAATGCTCCTTGAGAGTCTTGGTGAAATACAAGCTGCAAACGGCGTTATGAACGCTATTCAACGCAACCTGCGCGAACACAAAGTGCGAACGTTTGACCTAGGTGGCACCTCGACCACATCAGAAGTCGGTAGTGACATAGCGAGATACGTTGAAGGGCCCCACCGCTCAGATTGAATACCGATTTATACCCTTAAGCACATAGAGATACGCGAGTCCTGGTGGGGTAGTGGATATCCTATGAGCCTGCGGAGCTCAAGACTCGGGTTCAAATCCCGGCCGGGACGCTCTGTTTTTGCGCGAGAATACGTATTTTGGAGCGCAGACCAAAATCACCGTCTCTTGAATGGAGTGGGACTGTAGCACACCCATATAGGGCTATGCTTACGCCTTTCCAGCTGGCGGAAAGTGCACGTTGAAACTGTAGCCAAAAGCTTCTAACCCGAGTCTCTGGTAAAACTTATGGCTACCCTCTCTGTGCACGCTGCTTGAGAGAATCACGCGAAAACATCCTCGAGCTCGCGCAAGGCCTATAGCGTGTTGCATCAATGCCGCACCAATGCTCGACTTTCGAGCTCGTTCGTCCACCACGACGTTCTCAATAACTGCCCAAGGCCTGCCACAATGTGACAGGTTAGGGATGATTGAGATCGCTATAGTTCCGACAATAGCCCGAGCTGATTCTGCCACAAACACATAGCTGCCCGGGCTTCGTTTGATCTCCGAAAATGCCTCATAATGTGAGGAGAGCCGCTCTTTTCTGTTCTCTGAAGCCTGATCCGTGTTTGAGAAGAGTTGGGCGTACAGCTCCAAAATGCATTGCAAATCGTCTAAGGTTGATTCTCGTACTACTAGATTATCTCGTTGTGGCCGCTGAGTGGATTCCAATTTGCATCCTCCGACCGTAAGTTGCGGGACTTTGAGTGCTGAATTTGTGCAAGCGGCGGTTACACCTGGGCTTATTTTGGACGAGCCCAGAGAGACGGTGCTGCTGGTTGCACTGGCTACGCTTTGCTCTGCCTATTTGCATCCCGAATTGCTTGCCTTATTATATCCGTTTCTTCAGAGCGAAATACTGGACAGTCGCGATCCTCATAGCTGATACCCCGCACGATAACGATCGGAGTACCCCCTGCTGCCTCCCCCATCATGAGGTTGGCCAGACCAGCTATTTCGTCACCAACACCTTCGTTGGTTATTTCTAGCACTTTCCCCTCAAGGTCTTTCACGCCGCGCCAGTCCTTCATCGCAGCAATTCCGGCAAACCCTATGCCGACGCCGGTTTGTCCTTCGCGAAAAGACCTACCGCAGGTATCCGTGATGATCACAGCCACGTTTTTGCCAAACCGTTCTTTTATTCGATCGCGTAGCTGACGTGCATTTTCAGAGGGGTCGTGTGGAAGGAGCAAAACAAAACCTTCGGCCACGTTTGAGCGATCCAACCCAGCATTGACACACACCTGGCCAAACTTGCTCACAACGAGAAAGAACGGGTTCTCGATCAGCGTCTCAGTGGATTCGCCGAGCACGGCTTCGATGAAGCGGGGATCCTCGTGAAGTCTTCCAGCGATTTGATGAGCCCGCTCACTGGGGGAGAAAGTTTCCAAACGCTGCATCAGCCCCTCAGCCTTTGAGATTATCGTGGAGGCAATGACAACGACATCCCCGTCGCAAAGGTCAGCGTTCTGCAAAAAATCTGTTATGTCGTCCCCATCTTTGACACGAGGAACATTATCGACCGTAAATGCCTCAATTCTCACGCGAATCACAAGCGGCCTGCACTCATCGCCAGTCCCAGAAGGAATATTTATCGTCTAAATAGCTCATATCTCGGTGCGACGGCGCATGATGAGAGTTACCCCCACTGAGCACAAGATGAAGAGAGAACCTGTCTGATGCCGTCAATCCGCTTCAGCCATAAGCTGGCTTACTCGATAGAAATAAGCTTCTTGTCAGCGATTCCAATCTTTGGCAGGTGAACTTCGAGCACGCCATTGAAGAAGCTTGCGCGAGCGGCAGCATCATCGATGGTCGTCGGGAGCTTGATGGAGCGGTAATATTCGCGAGGCGTGCGTTCCTTTATGAGATGTTCGTCATCTTCATATTTTGAAGTTCGTTCCGCCGTGATTTCTACCATGTCGCTGCTGCCTTCAAGCCTGACGTCGTCCTTGCTAACTCCTGGAAGATCAACCAAAACAACGATTTCCCCAGGGAGGTCGATGAGGTCGACGGGCGGCGTTGAGGTCATTGGTCCTACATACTCGTCGTGGTCATCCTCCAAGAGCCCATCCATCTTGCTACGGATATTGCTCAGCGGGCTTATTTCCTTCCAAGACATGTCAACTTCTCCGCACTTCTTTAGCTCAGTGCAGATATAAAACAATATGCTATTTGTGCTGTCAGTCACGTATTACGCGGCATTTCTGACTGAACTTATGCCAGCACAGCGTCTTTGGGGCGGAAATGGAAAATAGCTAAGATGCAATATTAGCGCGATTCGCGCGTGCAATAATCTTTTTTGCCGCACCACAAGTCAGACCAAAAAGATTTTATTGCTTCAGCTTGTTTAAAAAGTGACGTCTCGCTCGAGCGATTTTTGAGTTACTAACCCCGGCCGAATTCTCACGAGGTCACTGGAGGCTCAAATTGGATCGTCTTGAGACAAGGGAGACGGACAAGGTGAAAAAGCAAAATTTATTGCATAGCAAATCTCGTAGAAGAATTCGAACTATTTTGGAGGTGAAAAATGGTCAGTAAGAAGCTTTTTTCTGCTATAGTGGCAACCGCAATGATTCTCTCTATTGTCGGAGCGTCGAGTATAGCTTTCGCGCAAACGCCAACCAATACGATTACGCAAACGGCAGCTAGTACCTCAGATTTGTCAACGTTAGTGAGTTTCCTTAAGCAGGCGAACTTGACAGAGATGCTGAACAATACGACTGCAAAGTACACTGTTCTTGCACCGGACAACGCTGCTTTCGCAAAGCTCAACAACACGACGACGACGATCGCCGACTTGAAGAATGACACGCCGTTGCTTACACAGATTCTAAGAAACCACGTAATAAACGGCACAGCCAACTTTACGAAGAACGGCACAGTCACAACGCTCGCAGGCAACACGCTCACATATACCGTAAACGGCACAAAGGTGCAGTTCAGCAACGGCTACAACGCAACAATAGTAACTAAGAACATTAACGCAACGAACGGCGTGATCGACGTCATCGACAGCGTATTGGTACCACCGTCCACAACGACTACGACGGCGTCAGCCACAGCGAGCGGAGGGTTCCTTGGCTTGCCGGGCTTTGAGATCTTCCCCGCGGTAGTAGGGCTGTTGGCTGTTGCGTATTTGGTGATGCGGCGCAAGAAGTAACAACCTGAACTCTATCTGTGGTGAGCCTAGCACTCGGCTGGACTCGCCCCTTTATTTCTTTTTTTTCTGATTCCAAAACTACGAAACATACATCAGCCCGGGTCGGCTAACTAACTGATTGTGAAGGTTGTGCGCGATAGCACGGCTGTTTGCTGTAGCATACCTAAGTTGCGCCTAGAAACGCGAGAAGCAAAGTTTATTGCGCATGTGAAATCATGAGTCTACGTAAGCTAGGTTTATATTGGAGGTGAAAAATGGTCAGTAAGAAGCTTTTTTCTGCTATAGTGGCAACCGCAATGATTCTCTCTATTGTCGGAGCGTCGAGTATAGCTTTCGCGCAAACGCAGACGAGCACGGCGACGGCGAACGCGACTAAAACGGCGACGGCGAACGCGACTAAAACGGCGACGGCGAACGCGACTACAACGACGACAGCGGCGGCGGCGTCAGCAACAGCGAGCGGAGGATTCCTTGGCTTGCCGGGCTTTGAGATCTTCCCCGCGGTAGTAGGGCTGTTGGCTGTTGCGTATTTGGTGATGCTGCGTAGGAAGTAACGCTCTAGGCACAGTCCGTCGTGAGTCTAGCTCTTTGCTGGACTCGCCTTTATTTTTTTCTTCCCTTATTCGAGAGACTGCTCAGTGCCGACCACGGGAGGGTTCCTCAGCTCCCAAGCTTTGAGGCGCTGTCCGCGGTAGCAGGGCTGTTGGTTGTTGCGTATTTGGTGATGCGGCGTAGCTAGTGGAGAAAAAGCAAAGTTTATTGCCTATGTGAAGTCATACGTCAAAGAAAGCCTAAGTCAATTTAGAGGTGAAAAATGGTCAGTAAGAAGCTCTTTTCTGCTATGGTGGCAACCGCAGTGATCCTTTCAATCGTTGGAGGGTCGAGTGTTGCTTTTGCGCAAACGCAGACCACGAATGCGGCGGCAAAACCTACCCAGACTATAGCACAAATTACAGAGAACAACACTAACTTAACAACGCTTGTAAGCCTACTGAAGAAGACAAATCTTACCGATGTGTTGAGCGGCCCGGGTAACTACACACTCTTCGCACCCGACAACGCTGCTTTTGCCAAGGTTAACGCATCCACTCTCGCGAATTTGCAAAATAACTCAACGGCGCTAACGACCTTGTTGCTTTATCACGTCATCCCCGCGAAGCTGCTCGCGAACAACTTCACCGGTAGTGGCACACTCACAACGGTCAACGGTTTGTCCCTACCCTACTCCGTCAGTGGCACAACAATAATGGTTGGCAACGCGACGGTAACCAAAGCGGATATTAATGCGACAAACGGCGTAATTCACATCATCGACAGCGTATTAGTACCACCGTCAGTAACAACGACGGCGTCACCAACAGCGAGCGGAGGATTCCTTGGCTTGCCGGGCTTTGAGGCGGTGTACGCGGTAGCCGGGTTGTTGGCTGTTGCGTATTTAGTGATGCGGCGCAGGAAGTAAGCTTCTAAGCTGTATATGTAGGCGGGTGTAGCACTCGACTGGACTCGCCCCTTTATTTCTTTTCACCCTAGAGCTGTGCGAGCACAGATTGCGGCGCCAAAGCTATGTGCGTGGTGCTCGTCACTGTTGATCCTGAATCCACTTATAAAGGTGCTGTAAGCCCGTTTTTATATCGATTTTAGGCTCCCAGCCAAACGAGGCAAAAAGCGATACGTCAGCCTGCGTTGACTCAATGTCGCCTTCCCAAGACTTGCCGCCAGTGCGATAGACGTCGGGACGCAGGGCCATCAACTCGCAGATTAGTACGGCAATCTCGTTGACAGTGGTGGCGCTCCCGCTGCCTATGTTGTACGCCTCGCCCGGGATACCTTTATCATATGCAAGTACGAAGGCGTCAATCGCGTCATCTATATACACGTAATCTTTCTTCTGGAGTCCTGTGCCGAGGATTTCAAGGGTGGTACCATCCCTCTGCAGCTTCCTTATGAGGTCGTACATGACGCCTTTGGCATTCCCTGGTCCATAGACATTATAAAGACGAAGAGAGATCGTAGGCAGTCCCAAAATGCCGTTAAATGCAGAACAACAAAGCTCGCCAGCAGCTTTGGAAGCGCCGTAAAAGGATACAGGACGTAGAGGATGAGCTTCTGTGGTCGGGACGGAAGCGGTTCCGTAGACTGTACTCGTCGAGGCATAAATGAACCGAGCGTCCGAGGCGCAAGACAAGACGTTGAACGTGCCTTGCGCGTTGACGCAGAAGTCGTAAGCCGGATCTCGCGTCGAATCAGGCACCTTAGTTTGCGCTGCGAGATGAAAGATGCCGTCAGGTTTGACGATACTTGCCTGGAGTCTCTCCAAATCGAGGATATCCCCTTCTATAAACTCAAAATTTGGGTGAGCGTACTGCGGCTGGACTAAATCGTAGCCAGTGACGATGTGTCCGTTACTTAAGAGACGACCGACCAAGTGGGTACCGATAAACCCACTGCAACCCGTCACAAACAACTCTATACTACGTTCGTGTGCTTCGGCCTCCGCATCAAGAATCAAAACCTCCTCCACGCTCATGTCTCACCGGACCAGATAATTCGATTTATGTGCTCTAACATCAGCAGCCTTTGGTCAGTTGCTTACCCGCTTCTAGGAGGTCTCTGGCTCTTCGCTTCGTTTCAGCTTCGACAAAAATTCGGATGATTGGCTCAGTCCCAGAGGGGCGTATCAGTAGCCAACCGTCGTCATACCAAATCTTTACGCCATCGGTTGTGTCGATGTTTCCTTCGACAGATGAACGAATTTGTTGCATTGTTGCATCCCGATCGCGACAGGTGACTTTCGTCTTGTCCATATATCGTTTGGGAATTTCTTTGACGAGCTCAGAGATTTTCTTGCGACGCTCGGTCATTATCTCAAGTACCTTCGCTACCGTCATCGCCCCATCTCGACAGTATTGATGTTCAGGGAAGATGATACCTCCGTTGCCTTCTCCCCCTATCACAGCATTCACTTGCATCATCATCCTCGCGACGTAGATGCTCCCCACAGGAGTCCATATGACGTGAGCGCCGGCTGCTTCAGCCACGTCCGCTATCCGCTGCGATGAGCTGACGGGTGTGACGACGGGACCTACTTTCTTAGAGAGAACGTGCTTGACGATAATTGCAAGTAGTACGTCTTCATTGACGAAATTTCCTTTCTCGTCGATAAAAACCGCTCTATCGGCATCTCCGTCGTGTGCAACGCCCAAATCGGCGCCGTTCGACATGACGATCTTTCCAAGATCGGTGAGCACGTCCTCTGTCGGTTCTGGATTTCTACTCGGGAAGGTGCCGTCGATCTGCGCATTAATCGTGGTGACTTTGCAGTTGAGCTTGCTCAGCAAGAAGGGCGTAACAATGCTACCCGCCCCAGAGCCGGTATCGACGGCCACAACGAACCCGCGCTTTTTAATGTCCGGGGCGTTCACCTTTCCCATAATACCCTTCATGTAAGCGGGTATCACGTTAGTGTCCGAAAGTTCACCGGTCTCGCGCCAGTCAGCAAGCCTCAGACCACCTTTGAAATATACGTCTTCAACAGCAAGTTCTCCTTCACTTGCGAATTCCGTTCCATCTCCTGCGATCAGTTTTAGCCCATTATATTCGCGCGGATTGTGCGATGCGGTGATCACGATTCCCGCGTCGGCGTTGTCGCGCACGAAGTACTGCACCGCAGGAGTCGGCGCTATGCCGAGATTTATGACCTTGCAACCCGTTGCGAGCAGTCCCGCGATGGCCGCGTGACTGAGCATACTACCGGACACGCGCGTATCCTGTCCGACCGCCACAGTGCCCCTCGTAAGTGTTCCTAAGCTCATCGCCAGCCGCAGGGCGAGCTCTGCAGTAACATCATGGTTTACTATCCCCCGCACACCGTTCGTTCCAAAAAGCCTCATGATGAGACCCCTCGACGTCCTGTAGAAAGAATAAGTGCCGCACTCATATTCCTACCCATTTGTCACCCCGTTCAGTAAGTTCCTTTTTCCAAATGGGAACTTCTTTCTTGATGCGTTCTATTGCATCCCTTAGTGCCTTAAAGCCCTCTTGTCGATGTGCCGCCGCAACGACGATGTACACGATGTCTTCGCCTCTATTGACACGGCCTGATTTGTGGTATATCTTTGCATCGACTATGCCCTCTATTGCCGTCAAATCGCGCGCGATTGAAGAAATTCGCTGCTGGGCTTCTCCTTCGTAGATGTCAAATTCAAGGGCTAAAGCCTCTCCGCGGACAACTCCGGTGAACGTGAGTATCGCTCCTGCTTTGTGAATATCAGGATGTGCGCGCACGGCTCTTACGAGTGCACCGAGCGTTATCCATTCCGGTGCAGTCGCAAGCGACTCGAACTGTTGTTCGAAGTTCACAGAAGGCTCTAACCGCGCCTCGTAAACCTCGTAAAAGGATGCAATTCTTGATGCAAGAGCGCTGCCGACAACAATAGCAAAATCAAGGTCTTCTCGTTCCGCTAACTGATCGAGCTCTCGTGCGATCTCATTTGCATCAATAGCGCGCTGCGTCAGAACGTATCTCGTGGGTGACTGTATCGAAAGCAGGTCGCTTGCGTCTTTTCTCGTGAATGACGCCGGCTTAGCCTTGTGTTCCTCGCGGAGCGACGCCACCTTGTAGCGACGAGCAAGTTCAGCGAGGAACCGCTCACGCTGTTTTTCTTCACCTGTGAGTGAAACAACCCTCACATGCTCATAGAACACAACAAGGACATAAATACATATTGATCGCAGCCAACCGAGCTGAGCTCATTAATGCCATCAGAGAGCACGCTAGCGCCCTCGTTACGCTGTCCGAAGAGCTTAGACAGGTCGGCCAAAAACTGATTTAGGTCGCCATGCGTGGGGACAAAAAAACGCAGACCCGGTCCCTCCACCTGCTCACGGCAGACGTGCATAAGACTAGCTTGCCTTGACTTGCGCCGGAGGACACTCAGCGCCTCAGTGCTCTACGAACTTAATTCGCCCTGCACAGTGAGAGCAGATCCAGAGAGCGCTTTCTCCTTTTTTTTCGCGTCTTAGGATTTTGATTCGACCTACTTCTGACTTTTCGAAGCTGCGCTGACAAAGTTTACAAACTGTAGTCGTGTCCTGTCGTCCCATGCTGTGCCCCCACAACAATCGACTGCTATACGCGCTGCAGTCAAAACTCGGGTAGTAGTAGAAGGACCAAGTACTAAATAATACTTGCTTGGCGGCTTACTACACGACAACTCCCGCTGCAATCTGCACCCACCGCCAGCGATTTGTTGAGTCGATGCTGATCGATTTGAGATTCACGTTCCGCGAGTTGCAAATCACCAGCAGTTTTTCATATTTTCAGCTTACGTAAATATTGATGATCAAAATTGACGGCGGCGTGGGCGAGGGGGGTGGGCAAGTGCTGCGCGTTTGCTTGGCGCTTTCAGCCTTGGCGGGCGAGTCCGTTGCAATCAAGAACGTGAGGGTCAACCGGGCAAACCCTGGACTGCGACCTCAACATTTAACGGCGATGCGAGCCTTAGCGGAGGTCGCAAACGCGAAGGTGGGCGGGCTCAGGCTTGGCTCGTCTGAAGTAACTTTCGTTCCAGGACGGAGGCGCGGCGGGATTTATAGCTTTGATGCGAAAACGGCCGGCAGTACTACGCTCATACTGCAAGCACTTCTGCCCGTGCTCGCTTTCGCCGATCAACCTTCATCTGTTACCCTTATCGGTGGCACAAACAATCCCTTGGCACCGCAAGTCGACTACGTGATCAATGTCTTAAATCCTGTACTAGCTAGCATGGGATTTCTCTACGAATTACGCCTCGTGAAGAGGGGGTTCTATCCTCGCGGCGGGGGGGTCATAAAGGTCGTCGTGACGCCGGTAGAAAGACTAACTGCTATTAATGTCATCAGCATGGGATCTCTACGAGATATCAGAGGGATATCACACTCGCGCAATCTCCCAGCTCACGTCGCAGAACGCCAAGCGAAAGCAGCAACACAAAGCTGCACGCGCGCGGGCTATCCAAATGTAAGCATCGAGCGAGATTCTGACCAGAGAGAAAAAAACGCATCTACTGGAAGCGGCATCGTGCTCTGGGCGGACACGTCAACTGGAGGTAGATTAGCAGGGGATGCTTTAGGCGCGCGAGGTAAGCCTGCTGAGCTCGTTGGACGAGAGGCGGCAGCGCGGCTTCTAATGCAATTGTCGAAATGGGCACCGTTCGATGTGCATCTGGGCGACCAGTTGGTTATCTGGCTGGCGCTAGCAGAGGAACATTCCAGAATTGCAATAAGCGAGCTGACGCTTCACACCGTTACTGCGGTAGAGGTGACTGAGATGTTGGCCGGCTGTCGGTTCAAGATCAGTGGCGAGGTCGGAGGCCCAGCAGTAATCGACTGTACGGGTGGCATCACGCCGAGGTAGCAGACAGCGCCTTTGTTAAGCGGGACAGCCTGCAGGGCTGTTGCTGATCTCGCATCATTCAAGCTTGCGAAGTATAGTATTTTGAGTAATCATGCCGACCATCGCATCCATTTGATCAAAGACAGGCACACCCTCCACGTCGTGTTTCAGCATTAGATCTACCGCTTCACCGCACGGGGTACTAGTTCTCACAAATGCGACGTCAGTGACCATAATATCATCGACGACGAGTCTCCTCACCCGTGAATCTTGATAGTGAGACTTCACTACATCTCTAAATTGGCTCATTGCCTTCGCGATGTCATTCTCTGTTATAATGCCAACGAGCTTACTGTCCTCAACGACCGCCATCCACCACGCATCTTCGTCGATCATCCTTCGCGTTACGTGGGTTACTCGGTCAAACGACGAACACGTTACGGGCGGATCCATGATTTCACCTGCAGATCCGACTGGTCTGCTGGCTTTGACGATCTCGTTAAACGTTATCCACCTTGTAGATTGCTCACAGACGACGACCAATACCTCGGAAGATTTCATCAAGAGGTTGATCTCGCCGGTAGTCAGTGCGCCGCTTACGGTGGTGAAAGTTTCATCTACTGCCTTGGTCACGTGAAGTGATGAAGCGGGCTTAATAACGTCGCCACTCGCCCCCAGTGTGCGTGCAATCCCTTTTTTCGTTAAAACGCCGACGATCTCCCCTTCGTTTGTGACGAGCAGTTGATTGACTTTGTGTTTTTCCATGAGATCGAGGGCGTGGGATATTCGATCAGTTTTATCGATGGCGTACGCCCGCGCAGCTAGATCTGATGCTGTGATTGCGACGTTGTTGTCGAATCGCATTAGTTACTCCCGTCGTTCATCAAACCAAACAGGCAGCCACCTTATTTTACCATCCTCTGAACGATATCGGTTTTGGCTATAACGCCCACGACCGACTCTTCTCTGACGACAGGAAGCGCATCTACACGTTTCGCAACCATCAATCGCGCGGCGGCCACTGCTCTTGAATCACTGCCGATGGTTATGAGCGGCTCAGACATGATGTCTTCTGCAACTTGGAGCACTTTTCGCACGTATCGATTTTTTTTGCACGCCTGCGTGTTCGGCCTTTCGCACCATCACGATGTCTTTTGAACTCACAAACGGCTCTTTGGCAAAAGTCAGATTGGTGTGTGTAATTATGCCAACAGGAAAACCGTTCCCTTCCTGAACGATCGTCCGAAAAACGTAGTTGGTTTCCATGTCACGCAACACGTGGTTGATAGAGTGGTGACGGTGGCACGTGAGAAATGAATCGGTCATTATAGTCTTGACCTGCACTCTCGAGTCTGTGGTTGCAAAATATGTTACCAAATCAGTCTCAGTGAGGATGCCAACTAGTTCGCCGTCTTTTACTACCGGGAGGCAGCCGATCCCGTTTGCTATCATCTCTTGAGCCGCATTCACGAGTGACGTCTCAGGCGAAGCAGTGAGCGGATTCTCAGACATTATGGTCTTGGCTAGAGCACGATCTTGATGTCTCCTTCGCCAACCCGCCTCTGACGACTCTAGCATCTTCGCGAGGTCGTATTTGGCGATAACGCCAACAAGAGCCCCCTCATACGCAACTACTACCCTGCCTACTTTGTGCTTAAGCATCACGTTTTTCACGTGACTGACAGTATCATCAGGTGAAACTGTGTATACAGGCCCACTCATTAAATCGTCGACTTGCATTTCATTCCCCTGCTCTGGCTATTTTTGCGGTCTCTTTACTAAGTCAGAAACCTTAAACGCTATTTGCAGTCTCGTTCGCGAACGACAGAGGACAATGCTGCTCGACTGTTTGATTAGAAGATTTGAGATGTACCGTGTATCCAGCAGCCGCAACCAAAAAAAACAGAGTGGCGCATGAGATACCGAATACAGTGCTCTTTTCATCTAGTCGCATCCTGCCGAGTCGGTAACGTCACTGCACATCAGCGATCTGAGTCAATCATGACAAAAACCATGAGCCAAAGCGACAATCTTCAGCACAATCTACGACACTCGTCTCAAACGGGCGCTGCAGCATTTCTTGTGATCACTGCGGCTGTTTGATTAACTTTCTGTCGACGACGATGTAGTCCTTTATCGCCCTGACGGCGTCAAATGGCAGAAATATAAAGTCGTTTTCTGTCCTAAACTCCTGCAGATTCAGGTCGGGATCGGGCTTCACTTTTAGATCAAGGATATCGCCTGTGCTCCCATCTATAATGAGGTCATAAAGCGTGCCGATGTCTGTGCCATCGCTCCCCATTACTTGCTTATTAGACAGATTCTTAGCGAATATCTCCTTTTTCATCTTTGCTTGCTATGTAGTTATCATATAAAGGGTTTCTCGTAACACGCTCACTGATAGCTTATGTGCGTCGTCGGCTCAGCAGGTCGGCCCCCTGCAAATTTCTGTTTTATCTGCTCATAGTATTGCATCGTGTGTTCGTCAATCGCCGGCCGTACTTTTTTGAGAGCCTCTCTAAAGTGCCGCATTTCAATGGAACTTATGTCCATCGCCTCTCGTAACGCGAGCATTGCCGCCTCTTTGCAGAGAGTTTCTAAGTCGCTGCCCACGTACCACTCAGTAAGATCAGCAAGCTCTTCGATGTCCACGTCATCGGAGAGGGGCATTGTCCGCGTGTGGATATTCAAGATTGATACTCGCGCACTCTTCTGAGGCGCACCAAGCAATATCATTCGGTCGAATCGTCCTGAGCGTAAGAGCGCCGGATCCACTATGTCCGGCCGATTCGTAGCGGCGATCACGACAATGTCCTTTAGATCTTGCAATCCGTCAAGCTCGGTCAGCAGAGTGTTCACGACTCGTTCCGAGACCCGTGACGTGTCTTCTACGCCTCTCACGGGGGCGAGCGCATCGAGTTCGTCGAGAAAAACAACAACAGGCGCCACTTGTCGCGCCTTCTTAAAAATGCTCCTTACTGCACGCTCTGATTCGCCGACCCATTTACTCATCAGCTCTGGGCCCCGCACGCTTATGAAGTTCGCTTCAGTTTCATTAGCCACCGCTCTGACGATGAGGGTCTTGCCAGTTCCTGGCGGTCCGAAGAGCAAGATGCCCCGGGGCGGCTTAATGCCCATTCTTCTAAATGATCGGGGCTCTTTCAGAGGCCATTCTATCGCTTCGATCAACTCCTGCCGAGCTTCCTCAAGCCCGCCTACGTCGCTCCAGGTGGTATCAGGAATTTCGACAAGGATTTCACGGAGGGCACTCGGCTGTATTTCTCGAAACGCTTCGCTGAAATCCTCGTCAGTGATTTTCATTTTAGTGAGGGTCTCTGCCGGAATCTCCTTGTCGAGGTCGATGTCGGGCATGTATCTCCTCAAGGCACGCATCGCCGCCTCTTTCGTGAGCGAGAGAAGATCTGCTCCCACAAAGCCGTGGGTGATGCTCGCTAGCGCTTCAAGCTTGACGTCGCTGGCGAGTGGCATGTCCCGCGTGTGAATCTGTAGTATCTCCTGTCTGCCGCTATAATCCGGCACCGATATTTCAATCTCCCTATCGAACCGCCCCGGACGCCTTAACGCAGGATCAATCGCTTCAACCCTGTTTGTCGCTCCGACTATGATTATTTCGCCCCGCTCTTCAAGCCCATCCATTATGGTAAGCAGCTGCGCGACAACGCGTCGCTCGACTTCTCCGGTTACGTCTTCGCGCTTCGGCGCGATCGAATCAAGCTCATCGATAAACACAATCGAGGGGGTGCGATCGCGGGCTTCATCGAAGATTTCACGCAGTCGTTGCTCGCTCTCCCCGTAGTACTTGCTCATAATCTCCGGTCCCGCTATCGAATAGAACGTTGCGCCCGATTCGTTCGCAACGGCTTTTGCAATGAGCGTCTTGCCAGTACCAGGGGGCCCGTGAAGCAGCACGCCGCTCGGTGGCGTTATGCCAAGGGTTTGGAAGACCTCGGGATGCTTCATCGGAAGTTCGATCACCTCTCGTATGCGCTGTATCTCGTCGCTTAGGCCTCCGATATCTTCGTACGAGATGCCCGTAGCGCGCACGGATTCAAACCCTTTGACGGGCTTATCCCTTAGATCAAGTTGGGTCCGCTCAGTGATGAATACTACGCCGAGCGGACTCGTATTGACGACGACAAGGGGCACGGCTTGACCCGGCACCCGCAAGAGCGGGTGTGACGCGACACTCATAATGGGCACGACGTCCCCCTGAACCATTGGGCGCTTGAGCAGCTGACGGTGCACGCTATCCGTCATCTCGGCAAGCGGTTGGGCAACGCTCCCTTCAGGAGGGGCAAGCACAACTTTCTGCGCTTCGTTCACCTTTGACTTGCGCACAAGAACGCGCTCCCCCATCCCGACGCCTGCGTTTTGACGAATGAAACCATCTATCCGTATGATGCCCTCGTGCCAATCCTGACGATCGGCCCGCCAGACTTTGGCAGCGGTACTGGTCTTGCCAACGATTTCTATGATTTCTCCAGGAGACAGCTGAAGCTTGAGAAGTGTGTCTGGGTCGAGTCGAGCGATACCCCTTCCAGAATCGTTCGGATAGGCTTTGGCGACTTTTAGCTGGACCTCTTGCGGCATACGATCAGAACCTAAGCTTATATGATAACATGGTGATATATAAGGGTGGCTAAAAGAGCCCTAGCTGCATACGCATGACGATACTTGCATTTGAGCCTTTTTCCGGCGCTTCGGGGGATATGCTGACCGGATGCCTCATCGATCTTGGCGCGGACGCATCCGCGGTTCGAGAGAACATGGAAGCTGCCGCAGGCGTTGAAGTACAGATCTGCGAGGTGCGAAAGTCAGGGATACGGGCAACGCGCGTCAACGTGATCGCGCACGACGGGTTACGCTCGTACCTGGAACTCATCAACGCGATTCAATCGTGCGGGATCAGTTCAACGATACTCGCAGACGCGACCGCGATATTTGGGATCCTAGCAGAGGCAGAGGCAGCCGTGCACGGAGTTCACACAGATGAGCTCGTGTTCCACCAAGTGGGCGCTCAAGATGCCGTTGCAGATGTGATCGGCGCCTGCACTGCTGTTTCACAACTCCAGGTTAACTCCATATTCACGGCCCCTATATGCGTGGGTGGGGGGTCTGTAGAGACTGATCACGGGCATCTGCCCGTCCCCGCTCCTGTGACCGCTGCCATACTCTCAAAATACCACCTGATAACCAGAGGAGGGCCCGTTGAGGGCGAACTGCTCACCCCGACAGGTGCAGCGATACTTGCCTTTTTCACCGGAATTTCGGACGTTTTCTTGCCGCAAATGACCCCCGAGCGCGTGGGGTACGGCGCTGGGTCTCGAGACTACCTTCACGCAAACGTCCTGCGTGCCACGCTCGGCCAGGTCAATGAAGATCTGCTACTCGATGACGTCCAGGTGCTTGAAACTAACGTGGATGACGTCACAGGGGAGGTACTCGGAAGTCTCATAGAGGGGCTCCTCGAAATTGGCGCACTCGACGTGGCAATAATACCTACGACGGGGAAAAAAAGCAGAACTGGACACATTATCCAGGTGATCACCCAACCCGCTGAATCGCACCGACTTGCAAAGAAGATCATTGAAGAAACTGGCAGCTTGGGGGTGCGAATCACGCCTACACATCATAGAATCAAAACACTGAGGCGTTTTGAGCCCGTAACGGTGCGCATAGGCAATGAATCCCACGCGATCAACGTAAAAGTTGCGACAGACCAGCACGGGACTGTACTCAACGTTGCCGCCGAATTTGACGAAGCAACTGCGCTTGCCAAGAAGCTAAATATCCCTGTTAAGCGTGTTATGAGGATAGCTGAACAGGAGGCTTGGGACCGACTCGGCGGCTAGTGCGTTTTATTATGGCCTGCCCCCTCGTGTTCTGCGAGAGCTTGGTTTATCGTTATTTCGCCGTTCGCTACCCTTTGGGCAAGCTTTCGCGAAATCGTCGTTCGACCTTCAGAGAGCTCTCTGGTCCTCTCTTGAATCCGCCGGATCTCACCCTTCGAAGGGAGCACGTCTTGACGTCCCGCCGGGGTGCCTTGCGTGTATGCGATGTTGATTGCAGCAACGATGTCTGAGATCGCGATTCCTGCCGTGCCCTTCCCCAGGTATGGCGAAGTTCCGCTTTCATCGACGAACTCAACGGCGATGCCGTGCGAAATTAAGGCGTTTGCTAAATGCGTGCTCGTCAGGCGTGCTCCGTTTCCAATTCGTACGAGGATATCAGGATAGGTCTGCCGAATGCGCTCCACAATCTTCGAGGCCTGCCTTAAGGGGACGCGATAAACCGCCTCAACAATACCATTCGCGACGACGGCAATGCCGGGTTCATCTCCTGGATCGATCCCTATGACGGCGCTTTCAGGCACGCCGGTGTTCCTGAGACGTCGTATCGCTTCGCTGACCGCCATCTCGGGATCAGACGCGATAACGACATTCGGAAAGGAGATTGCGCTCGCCTCCTTGTCAGAAGTAATCACCACGCCAACTTCGCGCCCTATAGCTTCGCTTGGCGCAACAGTTACAAATTTGAGCCTCTTTTCGCGAAGCTCTCTGGTGATGTCCTGGTAGAGTGCGAAGTCCGTCGTTGCTAGGGCGATGTAAATCTTTGCCCCTCCTGCTTTTATTCTGAAACGAAAGTTTATAACTCTAACTCCCTATAATGCCATAGCGAACGGCTTTGCGTTGTTTTTGAGGTTAGATTTGCTCTGAGGAAGTGAACAGTACGCTTTATTCAAGTACCTGCCACGGCATCGATGCCCTCATCGGGGGCGGCTTTCCGACAGGAGTCGTGTCGCATATTTATGGAGAGCCGGGAAGTGGGAAGACCAGCCTATGTATACAGCTAGCTACGAACGTCATAAGACGCGAAAAGCGCGTGATATTTATCGCTTCTGGTCCGTTCCCGGGTGAACGCTTCGCTCAGATCGCTGCAACAGACACTGTACAGATCAGTCAAAAACTGCTCGTTTTCGAGGTGAAAAGCTTCGACCAGCAGGGGGCTACGCTGCGCAATGTCAGGAAAATAGCGAAGGAAAATGTAGGGCTTATCATTTTCGACGCGGCGACCACGTACTATCGGCTCGAACATGCCAAAAACACGGAGATTAGGTCGCGACACGCCATCGCCAATCAAGTTCTTTTGCTGCTCGGTCTAGCTAAAAAGTATGACCTAGCTGTTATGTTAACGAATCAGGTGTATGTCGACACCGACACCAAGGAGGTACTGCCTGTTGCTGGATATTTGCTTGATAACGTCTCCGCTATCGTTTTACAGTTCGTAAAAACTCATTCGGAACGGCGATGCGCGATATTGAAGAAGCATTCAATAATGCCGCTCGAGACAAGCGCATATTTCAGGATTACGGGTCAGGGACTCACTGACGCTTAGCCTTTTTTTCAAGAAATAGATGCCCGTGTAGACCGTTTCCGCCGGCCCTTCCATCAGGGCGCGATCTTTCCGCAAAGTAACTTTCAAAGAACCGCCTAACGTTTTGACGGTGACCCGGGTGCCTATGAGGCCCATCTGGTTCGCTACAGCTGCGGCTGCGACAGCACCGGTGCCGCAGCTGAGAGTCTCACGTTCTACGCCGCGCTCGTACGTCCGAACAACAAGCGTATTGCCATCGACTTTCACAAAATTGACGTTGGCTCCTTGAGGAAACACGGGATCAAACCGAATCTTTACTGCAAGGTCGTGCACGTCGACATCAGCTTGATCCTCAAAGATCACCGCGTGAGGGACGCCAGTGTTGACAGCCGAAACCACCACCCCGTGCAGATTTTCGATGAATTGACCGCCAGTCCCCAGAGCTGGTATCACTGAGCGGGCAAACCGAGGCTTGCCCATATCGACAATTACCGAGCTTTTCTTGGCGGTGACTTCGCGAACCCCCGCCTTTGTCTTCACCGTGACGCTGCCACGCTTCACATATCCGGCATCGACGGCGTACATGACGAGACAACGAATGCCGTTTCCGCACATCTCCGCTTCAGAACCGTCAGGCTGGAGTAATCGCATGCCGAGATCGGCCCCCGCAGGCCGCGACAGGAAAAGGATCCCATCGGCACCTATGCCAAACCGACGATCACACGTCTTTATGGCAAAACTCGATTTGTTTTTGATGGTCACTTTCTCGGTCTCGTCAATGATGACGAAGTCGTTCCCATTGCCCTGCATCTTGACGAACTCTATCGCCCTCATAGCGGACCCTCACAGCAGGCGCGGCGGAATACGCTGCCCGATCAAGAGATCGTCGTAGGTTTCGCGCCTTCGAATGATTTCTGCTTCACCCGCGTTAACGAGGACTTCACTAGCGCGCGCGCGTCCGTTGTACTGAGAGCTCATGGCAAACCCGTACGCACCTGTGTCGAGTATAGCGATTAGGTCCCCTTTTTCAACGTGTGGAAGAGATCTATCTCTTGCCAGTATGTCGCCGCTTTCGCATATCGGACCAACGACCGTGTACACGTGATCGGGTATTCTATCGAGCTTATTCGCGACAATCACCTCGTGGTACGACTCATACAAGGTCGGGCGAAGCAGAAGGTTAAACCCGGCGTCAACGCCGACGAAAGTGCTATGCGCCTCCTTGACGGTGCTTACCGCACTGAGCAGAATTGCGCCGTCACCAACGACGTATCTTCCCGGTTCAAGCACGAGCTTAGGGCGCGCCCCCAGCGCGCGTGTACGTTCGGTGAAGATCGGCAGAATCACATTCGCGAGGTCGATTGGGGTTGGCGCCGTCCCAGCGTACGGTATACCCAGTCCGCTGCCGATGTCAACGAAATCGAGCTCGAGCTCAAGGTCGTTTCTGAGCTTTTCAACGAGATCCATCATCCGCGTCATCATCTCTGCGAAGGGACTAAGCTCGAGAATCTGTGAACCGATGTGGCAATGAATGCCTACAGGCCGGACACCTTCAAGTGAGAGCGCGTCGGCGTAGCACGCTAGCACCTTAGTGGGAGGGATGCCAAATTTCGATTGCGCCAGGCCCGTTGCGATCTTGGGGTGCGTCGCGGGGGATACTTCGGGATTGACCCTGAATGCGATTTCGACCTCTCGGTCCGCATCTGAGGCAATTCGTGCGAGCGCTCGGAGCTCATCAGGTGAATCAACGGACACCCTCACGCCGGTTTCACAAGCCATTGCAAGTTCGGCGTCCGTTTTCGCGTTTCCATTGAAGAGGATGCGGTCGGGGCGGATCCCGGCAAGGAGGGCGGTATACAGCTCACCATCGGAGAATACGTCGGCGCCGGCACCTTCTTGCGCGAGTATGCGTAGAACCGCTATGTGACCATTCGCCTTTACGGCGTAGTATACGTCCGCATCGGGGAACGCGGCCGCGAAGCGCCGGTAGTTGCTTCGAATGCGAGCCTCATCCGTGACATAGAGCGGCGTGCCGTGTTTCCGTGCGAGCTCAACGGCATCGGCGCCCCCGATGATGAGGTGGCCGTTCTTCTCGCCGAGATGTTCGCGCGTGCCGAAATCCATCAAAGGACCTCCTGGAGCCGCGTCACTGCCTCCTCGATCATACTGACGGGCATCGTCAATGCAAATCTGATGTAGCCCTCCCCGTTGTCTCCGAAGCCAATGCCTGGCGTTGCGACAATCCCGGCGTTTAAAAGTCGCATTGAAAACTCGAGAGAGGAGCTTCCGTCTGGAACGGGAGCCCAGACATAGAACGTTGCCTTCGGCTTGTCCACGGACCAGCCAATGTTCCTTAGGCCATCGACCAGTGCGTCTCTGCGCTCTGAATAGAGTTTCTTGAGCACTTCAACCGTGTCCTGTGGCCCAGTCAAAGCAGCGATCCCTGCTTCCTGTACCGCTTGGAATGCGCCTGAATCCAGGTTCGATTTAACTTTTCTGAGACCGGCTATGACGTCGGCGCTTCCTACTGCAAACCCTATTCGCCAGCCGGTCATATTGTACGTTTTGGAGAGGCTGCCGATTTCGATTCCAACATCCATTGCCCCGGGTGTGGAGAGAAACGACGGAGCTGCGTAGCCATCATAAGTCAACTCTAAATACGCTGCGTCGTGGCAGACGATAATATCGTTGTCAGAGGCGTAATCGACGATGGCTCTAAAAAAGCCACGGTCAGCGACAGCGGCTGTCGGATTGTTCGGATAGTTGATGAATAGCAACTTGGCATCGGTCACCGCCTTATCAATATCAGGCAAGAACCCGTTGTCAGCAGTTAGTGGCATGCTTATCGGCTTGCCATCAGCCATGACAGTTGCTATCCGGTAAACGGGATACGCGGGATCGGGAACAAGGACTTTGTCCCCTCGGTTGATAAAGGCCAGGGGAAGATGCGCTATGCCTTCCTTCGATCCGATCAGTGCGGAGGCCTCACGTGCTGGATCCACAGCGATACCTTTCTTCGCGTACCACTCACTCACGGCCTCTCTAAATGCGAGCATACCCTCAGAGGACGGGTACCGATGGTTCGCATCGTTGTGCGCGGCGCGCACGAGAGAATCTACGATATAGGGTGGCGTTGGCTGATCTGGGTCCCCCACTCCAAGATCAATGACGTCAATTCCCTGTGCCTCCTTTTCTGCCTTCAACGTATCTATTTGGGCGAAAAGGTAGGGCGGCAGCACGTCTAGCCTCTTTGAATATTTGATTGTCGCGTTCGCCATGCGTCCACCTAGGTGGCAGGCTGCGAAGTGGGTATCTCAAGCGCAGCTTCCAAAACCATGAAACATCGCAACGTGCAACGATTTGCGATTGCTCATCATCATTGAAGTTCCTTTTCGAATAAAGACTTATTGGGGGGCTAAGTTGAACGGAGCAGCCGCGACTATTCCTGCAGCGAAGCGAGCCGACATGAAACCAACCAATTCATCGGTTGCTTGGATACACGCACGAATCAGCTCTGCGTGAAGATGCAAACCTTTATTGTCTAGAAGCTTTCCTTTTACGCGAGATCTGATACCATGGATAATCGCAATCTAATTACGGCGCTCGTGATCGCAGCGCTCATAACACTAGCGGCGACGGCGGCCGGCTGCACGACGAGTACGAGCCCGTCTCCGACTCCGACCCCATCGTCACAGATGACCAGTGGCAACAACACGACTTTTTCAAGTGGTGCTGGTTTCAATATTACATATCCTACTGCACTCAAAGTAGATACGTCAAACGATCCAACAACCCCAGTGAGGATATATATCTATCTGAATCCAAATTCTGTAATTGATGGCGTGAATGTGTGGGCGAATAGTCTTAGCGCAGGCGAAACTTTGGGCAGTTATGTTGCCTCTCAGACGGCTAACATTACCAAATACCCGAGCTACCAACAGATTTCAAACAACACCACTACAGTTTCTGGCCAGCCAGCACAAACAATCGTTTTTCAAGGACTCATCCCGGTCCAGCTTAACACAAGTCAAACTACCGCTAACACGACGCTCAAAGTGATGCAGACTTACGTAGTAAATAACAACACTGGTTATGTGATAAATTACAAGGCCGTACCCAGCGATTATAACACCTACTTGGCGCAAGCACAGCGAATAATGAGCTCATTTGTGCTGACATAATCAAGACGCAGACAGGCTAAATGGGTAGAGAATCAGATACTTCTCTGCTCTCTATTTCTTTGTTTCTCAAGTCTATCGAGTTAGAACGAACAGATTTACGGCAAACGCTGCACGAAAACAATTGGTGCGGCCTTCCATCTCTGCGAAAAAATGTAGTATTAATCTACCCTGTGTAAGATGCGCCGGCCATCTCCAAATCGACGGCCGACTCGCTTACTTGGTCGGAATGACCAATACTTACGCAATAAAACAGTTTTGATATTATATTGTGCTGTCTGATTTGGCTGGTCACCTCGCTAAATTTAAACAATAGTTTTTCCGCCTTACTCCTATTTGTATTTTTTCATTATTAAACGTGATTGATACACTAATTGAGCAGCCTAGGACACAGAGTGCTTTTATGCGTGCAAACCCTTTCACAGTTAGAGCCGTTATCACCACGACACCTTTTCTTGCTATCAAGCGATGCCGTTTGCGAACAGTGACTATTGACTTCTCAAAGAGAATCGTATAAGTAATCGTAGGACAAGTGAGAGTCCACTATCTGCGTCTTCCCGCAAGCAAGCGATTCCCTCGTCGCGCCAAAATCAGCGCTACGTATCAACGTTTTACCATTTCCTATTTCCGCGACCTGGTGTGCGTCGCTGGTCCCTATCACCGGTTTATCATATTGACGAGCAAGCTGTTGCGCAAGCGCGTTGCGCGAGGCGCTCGTTTTCGAATTGAATCCCTCAATGAGATCAAGTCGCTCAATCGCCTCGGGGCGTAATAGGTTTTTCCCGACTCGGAATGGATGCGCCCAAAAAACAATGCCACCTTGCGCTTTGACCTCGGTGATTACGTCCGCAGTGTTTCTGGACTCAATTTCCTCCGTGAGAAATAAACCGATCAGGTCCTCCTTGTTCGCCGTTTCAATTTCTGCGCCGACGATGACCAAAAAATCAGGATCGTCATTCAACCTGCGCGTCTCAACTGCGCCCTTGATAGTTAAGTGATCCGCGACGGCAATGCCATCCAATCCAAGTTTCTTTGCGACCTTGAGAATGGTGGCCGGCACCATTGTACAATCGCCCGAGTATTTTGAGTGAATGTGCAGATCAAAGATCACGTTCCTTGCTCCTCGATAGACGCCCATCGGCTACAAACTGATCGGCGTTCGCGTGCGAAAATACTCAAGTCTACTAATCCAAAGGCGGCCAATCAGCATTTGTATCTTTCGCCATCTCTGCGCAACAGAGACGGAGTTTCTGCAGCCGAGGGTATCGTGACTACAAAGGAAATGAAACGGTTAAGCCTGGGGCCACGCACTAGCGTCTATGAAAACGCTCGTCGTTTTTTATTCTCGCACTGGAATCACCAGAAAGGTGGCTGAAACAATCGCGCGTGCCCTCTCAGGAGACGTCGAGGAGATCGTAGCCAAAGAAAATCGAAGCGATTTTTCCGGGTACGGCCTTTCGCGCGAGGAGGCGGTCCTGAAAAAGCCCGCAGCCATCAAGGCCACGAAAAAAGATCCTGTGGGTTACGATCTCACGATCGTTGGCACGCCAGTATGGGTTCAAACCGTATCAAGTCCCATGCGGGCGTACATCTCGCGCAAGAGAGAGCGATTCACTCGTGTCGCGTTCTTTTGCACCCAGGATCGCTCAGGAGCGGAGAGCGCGTTCGAAGAGATGCAAGAACTGTGCAAGGCAACCCCGGTTGCCACCGTCGAAATTCTGCACAAAGACGTAGAAGACGGCTCGTACGTTGAGAAGACCAAAAGCTTTCTGGCACGTATCGGCAATCTGTAAGCGGTCCTTTGAGGCTTTAAGCGCCTGGCCAATCCTGCTCGTAAGTTCCCGCCGCGGCTTCGTGCGGGCGCCGCGGAGTAACAAACTAAAGTTGTTATAAATCTTAAAATAGCTACTGGCTCTATCCTCTATTGCCTCGGTCTTAAATCACTAAGGTCGTTAACGGGACCTCGGTTGTTCCACAGAAAGGGTCGATGCATGGGTTGTCTCACGCTTGAGCTTGTTAGTTCTGGAGAAAAAGAGACACGTTGGATATTTCGCGAAGAGGGACGAGTTAACGACCTTAGATTATTTTTTGTGACGCTTACTATTAGCGGGGCCTTTGACACGAAATGATCGAATGCGCGATTTCCAACGCCTAAAGCGCCGGTATAAGGGCATAACGACCGTCGGCCCGTGAGCGCAACTATCATCGCCTTATGCGCCGCTAGCGGCGGAACTGCTGACAACGGTATTAATATCGGACTGCTCATATGGGTTACCTAGAGCAGCATGGACGTAACGGATTTACCGGAGAAGATTACGCGTTTTTACACTCAGCCGGACTTCACGGAGCTGTATCCGCCGCAAGCCGAGGCACTTGATCGCGGGCTGCTCAACGGCGCGAGTATGGTGGTCGCGACGCCCACTGCTTCTGGCAAGACGCTGCTCGCAGAATTCGCGATGCTCAATTCGATCGCTAATGGCGGCAAATGCCTTTATATCGTCCCATTGAAGGCGCTCGCTTCAGAGAAATTCGACCGATTCTCGCTGTTTGCCACGTCTGGCGTGCGAGTCGGAATCTCAACGGGGGACTACGACGTTCGTGACGACAATCTGGGACGTAACGACATCATAGTCACCACTTCGGAGAAAGCAGATTCACTGCTGCGAAACGGCGTTGTGTGGATGCAGGCGCTTAGCGTCATCGTCGCGGACGAGATACACTTGTTGGACTCGATAGATCGCGGTCCAACGCTCGAAGTAACGCTCACGAAGCTTAAGAGACTCAATCCGACAGCTCAAATTCTCGCGCTCAGCGCAACGGTCTCCAATGCCGACGATATGGCAGCCTGGCTTGACGCGCAACTCATAAGAAGCGACTGGAGGCCCGTCGCACTGCACGAGGGGCTTTATCTTCCTGAGCGCGCCGTTATCACATTCGTACACGATGCGCCACCGCGCGGCGTTGTGAAAAAAGCCGTTTCAGATGGCGCCACCGACCCGGCGATTGCACTTGCCATCGATACCCTGCGAGAAGGCGGCCAATGCTTGATCTTTGTCAATACACGGAGAAATGCAGAAAGCCTTGCAAAGAGAGTCGCAACGACGCTCCGATCACAGGGCGATTTCGGCTGCAAGGAGCTTGCTGCGAAAATCCATGGGGAGGCGGGGGTTACTGAGAAGCTCGCCTATTGCGTGAGCCACGGGGCGGCATTTCACCACGCCGGCCTTCTCAGCGAGCACCGGAAACTCGTCGAAACGTGGTTCCGCGCCAACCTTATCAAGGTCATCGTCTCGACGCCTACGCTCGCGTCGGGACTCAACCTTCCTGCCCGAAGGGTCGTTATCAGAGATTACAAGCGCTACGACGCGAACTACGGCATGACGGACATTCCCGTGCTCGAATACAAGCAAATGGCCGGTCGCGCGGGGAGGCCCGGCTTCGATGCGTACGGGGAGGCAGTTCTCATCGCCAAATCGCCGAGTGAGTGTGCGGCGCTCGCAGACCACTATATTCTCAGCGAGGCCGAAGACGTTATTTCAAAACTTGGAACGGAGACGGCACTTCGCATGCACGTTCTCTCGACCATTTCAAACGGTTTCGCGCACACCAGGGCTGATCTCGAGCAGTTCTTTGACGCGACGTTCTTCGGATTTCAGCAGAAGACGGGACTGAACCTCTTGCGATATACGATCGACCGCGTTTTGGCATTTCTCGAGAACGAAGAGATGATTGTCGACTCGAGCGGGCGCGTCAAGGCGACGACATTTGGGCATCTCGTATCGCGGCTCTATGTCGATCCGCTGACTGCGGTGAAGATACGAAGAGGACTAAGCAACGCTGAGACGGTGAGCGACGTATCGCTGCTCCACCTCGTCTGTTCAACCCCGGACGTTAAGCGCCTGTTCATGCGAAACAAGGATTACCGCGTGGTAACTGAATTTGTTAATCAGCACCTCGATGAGTTCCTAGATGAAATTCCTAATCGATTCAGAGACGTCGATTACGACTGGTTCCTCTCTGAGGTAAAAACGGCAATGCTCGTCAACGACTGGATAACCGAAGTAAGCGAAAAGGAGATCACCGAAAGCTACAACGTCGGACCAGGCGACATCAGAAATCTCGTCGATACGGTGCAGTGGGTGAGTCACGCGCTCGCCGAGCTCGCGGCCTACCTGAAGGTTCCTTCAAGGAAACAAGCCCGGGAGCTCACAGTGCGCATCCAGTTTGGTATCAATCGTGAGCTCCTCGATCTTGTGCAACTGAAAAACATCGGCCGGGTCCGCGCTCGAAAACTGCACGATGCGGGTTTCACAAGCCGAAAAGAACTCAAAAATGCTCCTTTTGAAACGGTGGCGGCGCTTCTTGGTCCTGCCGTCGCTTCAGATGTCTTTACGCAACTCGGCGAACGCCGCGGCGTTATTGATCGAAAAGATCAGGGGGATACGACGTTTCTCACAGACGAGTGAGTCAATCCATGCAATATAACGTTGTGGCAGGAAAAATTACTATTGGGAGCGTCCCGGCTTTTTTGAGGGAGCTTGATGCCATTGCGCAATCAAGCAACACGACAATTCAAGCCGTCGACGCCACAAAAGTCGCCGGTCGACGACACGTTGATTGTGCAGTACGCAACGCTATGCAGTCGTTTCGCGATCATCGAAACATTGCTACGGACCTTGGCGTCGAAATCCTCCTCCACTTGAGCGCTTGCCGGCAGATACGAAAGGCGCTTGAAATGGGCGTTCACGAAGGGGAAATGGACGTGTTGTTGATTGTCGTCGGTGCGAAGAAATCAATTGTAAGAGCTGCGACGGAGCTTACGCGCTTGATACGCTCAGACCCGCGGGTTCTGGAGTACGACGAAACGAAAAACGCGCCATTAATGCACGCATTTAAGATCACGGCGCAGGAGATTGCAGCTGCCGGCGGGCACGCGAGAATACCGGACTTGGTGCGAGAGCGCTTAGTGCTTTTTGATGCGTTCGGATAACCCCCCAAGCTTTTACAGCGGCGTGCTTGTCGGCTACATCTGCCGTCTGAAACAGTACTTTGGCCACGCCAGTGTCGAGTCTGACGAAGCAGCGATGCTGTCGAGCACGTGAAGCAATCTATCAGGGCGCGCGAACGTTGACCCACAGGTGCAATTCGTAGGTCTTATCAAAGGAATCAACGAGCGTGAAGTTCAGTTTTTGCTTTTCACCTAAGGAAGTGACCGAGATAGATATAGGCCATTCAACGTTTTGCCCTTGGATCAGCGTCAGATTGTCGAAACGATAAAGGGTTGAATTGCCTAACGACACCGTGCCGGCATAAGTGTTGCTGGCGTTCTCGTAGTTGGTGATGCCGAGGATCAGAGTAAACGGCGTTCCCGAAGTCACGTTTGTAGGATACGCGACGGTCTGTCGGTTGCTATCCAGCACATAGAACTCGCTGTAGCCGGCTTCGTTCGGGTGGGGGGCTAACAGGAGCGTCGTGCCAACCAAGGCAAGGCAAAGACAAATCGCGGCTCCTACTGCCGGCAGTACGATCCGATTGCCTGCTCCCCGGACGACGAGTCGGTCAGACTGCAGAACGCGCCGCCACCGCACGAACGCTGATGCCGCGAACACCGCGACGAGCGCAGACATTGAGAGTGCGAGCGTCGTAAAATCTAATCCGAGCGTCACCAGAAGAACAGTGCTGTCAGCAATTGAAACAAGAATGCTGGTAATAACCGCCACTGAGACTCTCTCCAGACTCCTCAAGTCTTGTTTTCTCGGAAACAACACAACGGTTAACAAGAAACCAGGAACGAAAAAGAACAGCGCTGCCCCTATCAGCAGCCGAAAAACAGACAAAATAACGGTATCCATCGTGCCCCTAACAAATCGACGCGGTATTGATCTCTATCAAGGATAGACAAATCGAGCCTATATAGTTAATCTTAGGTGATAACAGTGGGGCAACAACGTGGGCATACCGCACCTCGGCTAAATGAAACAGAACACAAGACTTAAGCTCAAAAAGCAAAGCTTGATTCTAATAACGTTTCTCGACAGCAGACGTGCCGGCCTTGAAACCTAGGGTAGTTATTCCGGCCTCACAGACCAAGAGCGCATCAAGGAGGGTGCCATGACCCAAACCTACGTTTTTGGCAATCGCGTGATTACCGCCGTAGCTCGGATGCTCTCTAAAGAAGACATAACTGACTTGTGCACAGGGGTTCTGGGCTTACCGCGGGTACGTCGTAGACCGTGTGGATCTTGTCGCACAGGGATTGGAGATTGAAGCTGACATGTTTAATGAATGTGCGCGTCACGGCTTTAGCATAGGGGAAATCGCGATAGACTTCGGCAAGCGCGCAGATCTACCCAAGCTAAGTTCAATAAGCGACGGACTTAAGACAGCGTCATTCTTGCTAAAGCGACGGATGGCTCCGGGCGGGAGGCGAGCGCTATCAAGATCGCGTACGTGATGGACGCAATTTACCCCTACAACATGGGGGGAGCAGACAAGCGTCTGTGGGAACTCGCGCGCAAGCTCGCCGAAAACGGAGAGCACGAAGTCCACATTTACGGCATGAAATGGTGGCAGGGAGCTGATACGATCGTCACGGATAACGTTCACCTGCACGGCGTGTGCAAGGTTCGCGAACTGTACAATGAGCAGGGCGTCCGCTCGGTTACCGAAGCCCTCATCTACTCTTTGAGGGTCTTGCCTGCCTTGCTGAATGTGGATTGCGACGTTATCGACTGCAACCAATTCCCTTACTTCCCATGCTTCGCGGGCAAAGTTGCCTCAATTGTAAAAAGAAAACCGTTAGTGGTCACGTGGCTCGAGGTATGGGATACCTATTGGCGGGGGTATCTTGGACCGATTCGCGGCAGCATAGGCAGAATTGTTGAAAGACTGACGATGCGGCTCCCTGATCATATCGTAGCGATTTCGCACAAGACGAGAGACGACCTAATCCGGTGTCACGTCAAACCCGAACGGATCGACGTCATTCCCGTTGGCATCGATCTTGGGCGCATCACGATGATCGCGCCTGCGTCGACCGCCACCGATGTGCTGTTTGCGGGAAGGCTCATCAGTGAAAAACGCGTCGATCTCTTGCTGAACGCGCTTGCGATTGCGCGAACAAAAATTCCTGCCATTAGGTGCGCGATTATCGGGGACGGTCCGGAGCGAGCCTCGCTAGAAGACCTGGCGTCAAAGCTTGGACTCGACGAGAATGTCACCTTTACGGGCTTTGTCGATCAAGACGGGCTCACGGCGTTCATGAAGGCATCGAAGGTGTTCGTTCTCCCTTCAGTTCGTGAAGGGTTCGGCCTCGTCATCATCGAGGCAAATGCGTGCAAGTTGCCGGTGATCAGCATACGTCACGAAATGAGCGCCGTCCGGGAACTTGTTCAAGACGGCGTCAATGGTTTCCTCGTCAGCGACGGCTCGCCCGATGAAATCGCCGACGTTATTTTGAAGCTCGTCAGCGACGGCGCACTGCGTAAACAACTGGCTGAAAACGGATTCGAAATGTCAAAGAAATTCGCGTGGTCGGATATCTCAAAAAGCATTATAGATACCTACACGAAACTGATAAGCTGATCGAAGGCCATGACTTCGTACCACTTCTTCCTGTGCCGGTCACGTGGCGGCTACAGCTTATTCCTGAACAGGCGCGAGTGAAACCCCGTATGAAAGCGCTAATCGCTTCGCCGTACTATTCCGGCGTAGGAGGGCTTCAGCAGTACACGTACAGAATCGCCGTCGGCTTGCACAACGCAGGAGTCGACACAACAGTCATAACCTGTTCACGCGTGCTCGACGAGTCCGGCCCGAGGATTTTCACGCTTCCCCGACTTACGACGGTGTCGAACACCCCCTTCAGTTTGCGCTGGTTTGGATCCATAAAGAGAGTTATTGACGAGGTGGACCCCGACGTGGTGAACGGACTTTTGCCCGTCCCGTACATGGCTGACGTCGCCGCACGAGTCACGCGCGATAGGCCGTTCGTCTTGACCTACCTCAATGATGCGGTGGGAATAGATGCGACGACCAAGCTCTTGGTAAAGGCCTACTATCGCTTCCTCGGAAGGGGCACCATTCGCCGCGCTAGTTGGATCATAACGACCTCTCACCACTACGCCACACATTCTCCGTTTCTCCAAGGTTACCTCAGCAAAACGTCCGCCGTGCCCCCTGGTGTAGACGTCGCGACATTCAATCCGACGGTCGGCTCTGGCCACATAAGAGATAAGTACGGCCTCGACGGGCACATTATCCTCTTCGTCGGCCAGCTCAGCAAAACCCACCGACACAAAGGGCTCCCCATTCTTATCGATGCGCTCCGAAGCCTTGACCCAAGCGTAACCCTCGTGGTTGTGGGCGATGGAAACTGGCGCTCGCACTACGCAGCTTATGCGCGGCGTATCGGAGTTCAAGACCGGGTGGTATTCGCCGGGCTCATACCCGGTGAGGAAATGCCTCTTTATTATCGTGGAGCCGATCTCGCTGTGCTCCCCACGCTCACCGATGCCGAAGGGTTCGGGATGGTTTTGGCTGAGGCAAACGCGTGCGGCAGACCAGTTATCGGTACGAACGTCGGAGGCATCCCGTCGGTGATCCAAGATCGCTACAATGGGTTCCTAGTTCAGCCAGGCGATCTGCACGGACTTGTGGAAGCAATACGAGCCGTGCTGAGCGATGAAGAACTGGCAGATAGGATGGGCTACAACGGCTATGAGCGGGTTAAGAGTGAGTTTACCTGGACTCAGGCGATTGCCCGAACTATGGAAGTATACGATGGCTTAATATGAGCTCAGTTGAAAAGAATAGACTGAAGCATCCGATCGGCTCTTTTGCATCGTAGATTTCGAGGTTGTGTTCGTGAAAATCTGCATGGTCTCTAACCTTTACCCGCCCTACATTCACGGTGGCGCAGAGCTGTACGTCTCCCACATCTCAGAGAGGCTCAGCGACCGTCACGATATCTCTGTGATAACAGCCGCCCCCTTTGGCCGAAACGGATCGTCAACTCGCGACAAAGTAGGCGAGCGAAAAGACGCCATTTACCGATTTTACCCGTTAAATCTTTACTCGAACTATTACTATTCGCGCAAACCCGGCTTTATCAAGCCACTCTGGCACGCATTCGATATCTGGAATCCACACACGTACAGCTTCATAAAGGACGCACTGAAGCGTGAGCGGCCAGACCTCGTGCACGTGCACAATTTCAGCGGGTTGTCGGCATCTGTTTTTAGTGCCGCCAAGGATCTTGACATTCCCGCGGTTCACACCGTGCACGACTACACCCTCATTTGTCCCAAGACGACCCTGCTCACGAGAGCTAATGCCTCGTGCGTGAATGCCCGCAGCCCGTGTCGGGTCTATCGCTGGTTTTACAAACGAATCGATCCTGCTGTCGTTATTGCCCCGTCTGACTTTGTGCTTAACACCCTTTCCGGCTTCGGGCTGTTCGCAGACACACGAAAGCTGAAACTGCCCCTTGGCATACCTGAAAGCGAGCCCGTCGCAAAGGTGAACAATGGCACGTTCGACATACTCTACGTCGGCCGTCTGGGAAAACACAAGGGGGTGCACTCCCTCATCGAATCCGTCAAAGGTTTAGATCTCAAAAATGCGCGACTGCACGTCGTTGGTCAAGGCAGTGACGGGGCGCGTTTCCAGCGCGATGCGCGGGATGACGAGCGAATTGTCTTCTATGGTTTTTTAGCGCCTGATACGCTGCGGCAGCTTTACAGTATCGCCGATGTGGCTGTCGTGCCGTCCATCTACGCAGAGACGTTCGGACTCGTGATACCCGAATACTATCAGCACGGGATCGCGGTCATAGGAAGCCGGACAGGCGCAATTCCTGAGCTCATCGAAGACGGGTACAACGGTTTCTTGTTTCCGCCCGGTGACGTTGCGGCGCTCACTTCGCTTCTACAAATGCTCTCGTCTGATTCGAAGCTCCTTAGCGAAATGAGCAAAAACGCGCGGACATCGGCCAGAACCTTTGACTTGGACGTCCACGTCCAGAAGCTCGAAGAAATATATGAAGAGGTCACGCTAAGGTCACCTCCTCGCACACGCTGAGCACGCGCTGCGCAACATTATCCCAGGAAAAAAGCGTAACCGCACGTCGCCGTGCGGCAGCCCCCATCCGCTTCACTCGCCTGTCATCCTGGAGTAAATCGATCAGCGCCGCAGCGAGAGCGCCTGCGTCTCCGGGAGAGACGAGCACCCCGGAGCTTTCGTCGATAAGTTCTGGGATGGCTCCAACCGCCGTTCCGATCACGGGCGTTCCGCACGCCATCGATTCGAGCGCCGGCCTGCTAAATCCCTCGAGCAGTGAGGGCACCACCGTCACGGTGGCGCGCTGATAGAGCGCGATAAGATCGTGCAGTGATACGGAATCGACAAACGTGACCACGTCGATCACACCGAGCGCGCGTGCGTGTGCCAGCATCCGCTGCTTCAATCGTTCCGAGTCTTTGCCTATGATGATGAGTTCAACCGGAGTGACACGCTGGGCCGCCGCGAGCGCCTCGATCAAGTACGCGATACCCTTTCTCGCCTCAAGTCCCCGCGCGACACACGCAACGAGCGGTTTATCGGTCACAGCGCCCTCGGTCGGTGTGTCGGCAGGTGTGAAAAGGTTCACGTCAACACCGTTAGGTATGACTCTCAGCTTCTCGGCGTGCTCCGGATATCGCGCGAGCGCCTGCGCCATTGTGTCACTGCTGTCGCAGATAATCGCTTGAGGCCGTTTTAGTGCGCGCTTTTCGAGCGCGGCAAGCAATGTGATTGCGATGCGTGATCTTGACAGTGGCACCTGCTTCAGCTCTGACGAGGGTAGGTGGTGCAGAATCTGCACGAGGGGAGCTTTGCGATGAACTGCCATCCCCTGTGAGAGGTCGTTAGTCAGATGCACGTCGCACCCTTCGAATGGGTCATGAGCGAGCGCGTAGTAATAAAAGGCCGCAACCCCGTGACCTCGTAAGGGTCGAGGCAGCTGCCGGTACCGCACGTTTGGCACTCCCGCTCCAAACCAAGCGGCAGCGAAGGCGTCTGGCGGAGTCTGATATGCGTCGCAGCTATGGACGGTGAGCTGGCAGAGTGGTGCCAACCATCGACTTAGCTCCAGCGCGTAGATGCCCGCACCGCCGATGAGGTTCCGGTCGTATTCGAAGGTCGATAGTGCTATTCTCACACGAGCACCTCTTGTGTCGTCCCTTTTTTTGCTGCGCGACATCAGCTCACGTTCTGCCGATTATGCTCTTAATGACGCTTATGTCTTGCTTCGTGAACGTCCTCAGTGCGATGAGGGTAGCGAAATACACCCAGACCGCAACCCCAACTATGACGAACAGGTTGATCGGCCGCAGATAATACACGACGACCGCCATGACGAATGACCCTACGAGCGGTTTGAGCAGAAGCCGGTGCAGCCGAATGTAGCACAAATTTTTCGAAGCGTAGTAGAAGCAGACAGAAAAAGTGGTGAGCTCTGTCGCTATCATCACGTAGCTTGCGCCCACGTAGCTATATCCCGGGATAACGAGGAGGTTGAGGATGATGTTGACGGTGACAGCGAGTCCCGTGGCATACATAACGACGCGCTGCAGATTTATCGACGTCAGCGTCGTGGTGAGCACGAAATTGAGAAATAGGATTGAGACGGACCAGATGACGATCTGTAAGACGACGATTGAGTTGTGGAATGGCGCCCCATAAATGATGTTGATGACCTTATCTGCGAGCACGGTCGTGCCGAATGCAAGCGGAAGCCCCAAGATAACCATATAGCGAAATGACTCGTTATAAACGGTCTTTGCAAGATCTTTCGATGAGACGTGGAGCGTCGATATTACGGGGAATAGCGCCCCCATGAATGCTGCCGGTAGAAAGGTGAGCGACACCGCCATGGCGTACGAGGCGTTGAACCATCCGGTCGCAGCATCCCCTTGGATAAATGACAGAAGCAGCGTGCTTATCTTGTAGTAGATAAGCGAGAAGAATACGATCAGTCCGAAAGAGGGGACCTCCTTGACCAAATACGTCAAAAAGCGTCGGTCTAGCCTAAACTTGGGCCGCGTGAACTTTACTGAAACAAGCGCGAGGCTTGCAATGAGGTTGATCAAGCTTCCTAAGACGAACACCACGGCGAGCGCGATCAATCCGTAACCGAAATATAGCACGCTGATGCCAAGGATGACGGTTACACTCTGCTGAATGACGTTTAGCGTCGCGTCATACTCCATCCTCTCGTGGGCTTTGAACGTCGCTCGGACGATCTGCGCGAGAGCCGTCAGAACGTAGGAGATAACGGCGATATAGACAATAACGGCTTTTTCCTGAGGCAGGTTCATTGCGCCGACGAGAACGAACAGGAAGCCGTAGGCGATCAAGGAAAGCGCTGTTTCAACAAATAAAATGTTTCCAACATAACGAGCGAGGTACTCCTTCTTCCTTGAGGTATCGCGGATTATGAGGTTACTCATGCCAAAATCTGAAATGACGCCATAGACCTCCGCAAACGAGAATGCAAACGCATACACACCGTACCCCGCAGGACCGAGCGTCCTAGCTATGACGACGGCTAGCCCGAAGCGCATCAGACGCGTAAATATGTCCGCGGAGGCTAATGCTGCGGTATTTTTGAAGATCTTTCTGTTAGTGGTCATCGGTGCGTCCGGCCCTGCAGAGCGTGGGTAAAAAGCGGCGCCTTCGCCTTCGCCTTCGCGCTCGGTTACGCATTCGTAGGCCACGAGGCGCTCAAATCGGCCGCACCAAACCCCAGCAAGCGGTAAACGTGTAACACCTCATACTTGATAAAGCATATATAATCGAAAAAGTATAGAAGGCCCAAATATGAATTTTCAGAGTCTCAGGCGCATTAGTGTCGCCTATTTGATTTTTCTGGCGCTGTGCATACCGCTCGCGATAGGCATTGGGGGTCTTGTTCAGGTCTTCTGTGCTGGCGCTGTTCTCCTTTTTTTTCCGGGGTATTTCACGTCGCTCGTCATTCTGGGAGACCAAAGCGTCGCAGGCAGGATCGGCACGGCGATTGGTTTTAGCGTCGTCTTCCTCGCCATACTCGAAATCGTGTACACGGCCCTGCTGATACCGGGGAATCCACTCACCATCGTTGGGCCGCTCTTTCTTTGGACGACCCTCATGTTCATTTTCGCCCTTGCCTTGAACCGCGAGCAGGCACCGATCAATGCATCCGCCCTGCTCAAGCCTGAGAATATCATAATCGTCGCGATGCTCCTTTTCGCGGCTGTTACACGGCTGTGGTATCCGGCGACGGTAGGCACGATTCCCTACTTTGATCCGCTTTACTGGGCAACCCGCGCGGCCTACTTCGTGCACACGGGCTTCACGGGCATACCTTCATTCCTGGCAGCCGGCGCTAGTGACATTATCCGCGAGCGAAGCTTCGAGTTCACAATGGGATCGTTTGCGATGATCGGTAACGCGTCGGTCGTCGACATGGCGATCTGGTTCGGACCTGCGGCGGGCGTTCTGGCCTCCATAATGCTCCTCGCCGTTTTGGAGCGACTCGGCGTGAGCCTGTCCGGCAAAGTCGTCGCGCTCTTCTTATGGGGCTCAATGTCGCCGCTGTTTGAACTCTTCTGGAGGACGAACATCTCGATGATGCAGGTCGTCGGTACCTATTTCTTGTTTTTTGGCCTCTATCTCTGTGCTTCACGAGAGGCGAGCTCATTCCTAGCCGGCGCGTTTGTGCTGGGGCTCTCCATTGACATTCACATCCTCTACGGGGTCTACACGCCCTTCATATTCGCGTTCGTGGTAATTGCCCAGCTCATGAAACGGCAGAACACACTCACGACGGTTGCCTCTATTCCAACGTATGTGCTCGGGCTGATGCTCTTTGCCTGGCGCTTCCTCGTATACGGCGTGCCGACGAGCTTCACTCCGGCCCTCGTCACCACCAGCGCGGCGCCGTTCGCGATGCAGTCGGTTCTCCCGCTGATTGTGCTCCAACTAATGTACCCCGATCCGACGTACATCCTCCTCTACGTAACGCCGCTGATAGCAGCGCTCGCCGTCGTAGGTCTCGCAGGCTCTCTGGTCGAGACCAAAGAGTGGGAGCTCTCTCATCTCGTCTTGCTCGCGTTCATCCTAGGGATATTTGCCGGCTGGATCCTGTCAACCGTGTACTTTTCGTTTGCTCCGACGACCGCTGAAATCTTCCTCGGGCGCGGCGTGGCGTATGCCCAAGCGGTTCTCATACCTGCTGCGGGTCTCGGGGTCTCCATAATCGAGCGATCTCTCGGACGCAGATCTGCGCTTATCTCCCCGGGCAGAATTGTCGCTGTCGTGCTGATTGCGCTTATCATTTTGACCAATGCGGCGGGGGCGATAAGCACCGACAAGTATCAGTCGGTGATCGGACAAGACGACTTCAACGCGATACGGTACGTGGGCCAGATCCCCAGCAACAATACGACACTGGCGTTTTTCGCCCCCCCCAACCCGAACGACCCGTTTGCGAACGCGAGCTCCTCGCAGCGCGAGGCGCTGTTCTATGTCACAAACCCGTCTGCGTTTGATTCCTCACCGATGGCGTACCGAGACGAGGTGTCGAACAGCACGGCTGCGTTACAGGCCGCCATTCAAAGCGACAGAGACTTTTACAAGTACGCGATCCTGTCGGAAAACTTCGGGATCAGCAATCGAACCGCCTTGGACAGTTACCTCAGATCAAACGGTTACACGCCAGTGACGAGATTCGGCGACGCGTACGTGTACGAGGCCAGCTAGGCGGCGCGCTAGGATCACGGCTCCCGTGTTTCCTGCGGCGCGCGCAGTATCGCTCCGTTGCTTGCCGAACTCACCGCAGCGGCATATCGTTTCAAGTAGCCGCCGACGTCTTTTCGCACCGGCGTCCACGTTGCCTTTCTGGCCACAAGAACATCGTCTGCCAGCTGCACGGCCAGCAGGTGGTTCGGTATGTCAATGGTAATCTCGTCCCCGTCGTGCAAAAGCGCCAAGGGCCCCCCCTCAGCCGCCTCTGGTGAGATGTGTCCGATCGCAGCGCCCCTAGTGCCGCCCGAGAAACGACCATCTGTAATGAGGGGAACCCTCAGCCCCATTCCAGATATCGCAGCTGTTGGCGCAAGCATTTCGGGCATTCCTGGTCCGCCTCTGGGCCCCTCATAGCGCACGACCACAACCTGCCCTTCGCTCACCGATCCGGCCAGAATGGCCCGCATCGCCTCATCTTCGGAGTTAAATACGCGCGCTTTTCCCGTATAGCGGAGCATGTCGTCGCTCACGCCGGCGCTTTTGACGATAGCGCCGTCCGGAGCAAGGTTCCCGAAAAGCACCGTGATGCCGCCTGTCGCGTGCACCGGATCGTCGAGGGGGCGTATGATTGCATCGTCACGGATGTGTGCCTCATCGGCGATCTCGTAAACGCTCTTGCCCGAGCAGGTCGTTTCGTTGCGTAGTAGCGTCCGAGCGCGTTTCATGACGCCGGGGACGCCGCCAGCGGCGTCAAGGTCGCTCATGGTATACGGGCCGCTCGGATTCAGGGATGTGATGTGCGGCGTCTGTGCACTCAGTTCGTCAAAAAGCGTGAGCGGGAGCGATATGCCCGCCTCGTGCGCGATTGCAGGGAGGTGCAACGCCGTATTCGTCGAGCCGCCTATGAGCATGTCGAGGACGATCGCGTTCCGAAACGATGCCTCGGTCACGATGTCACGCGGCGTGACCCCGTTCACGATGAGGTCGACGATTCGCTTCCCGGTGGCCTCGGCAATGCGCCTCCTTCGGGCATCAACAGCTGGCGTCGTCGCACAATGGGGAAGCGAGAGGCCCAGCATCTCGGTCATACAGGCCATGGTGTTGGCAGTGTACAGGCCCTGGCAGCTGCCGCACCCGGGACACGCCCGGCTAACGAGCTCCTCAAGGTGCGCTTCGGTCATGGTGCCCGCCTGGACACAGCCGACCCCCTCAAACGTCGAGACGAGCGTGAGGTCGGTGCCTTCGTAGTACCCCGCTCGCATCGGCCCCCCGGTCACTACCATTGTAGGCACGTTTATCCGCAGCGCCGCCATCAACATCCCGGGAACGATCTTGTCGCACGACCCCACCATGACCAAGCCGTCAAACTGGTGCGCCTGCGCCATGAGCTCAACGGAGTCGGCGATGTTTTCACGGGACGGGAGCGCATAGCGCATGCCGGAGTGCCCCATGGCGATGCCGTCGCAGATGCCAATGGTGCCGAACTCGAACGCAATGCCACCAGCCAAGTGTATCCCTTTTTTAACAAACTCGGCGAGATCGCGCAGATGAAGGTGACCGGGAACGATCTCGTTCCATGCGTTGGCGATGCCGACAAACGGCCGTTCGAGATCCTCGTCTCCCACGCCCAAGGCTTTCAAGAGGGCCCTTTGGGGTGCGCGAGTCACCCCCCTCGTTATCTCCTTGCTCCTTAGTTCCATATGCCTAAAGAATGATCGCTGAAGCTATAAAAATGAGTGCGCTGCTAAGATCGTGCCAAAAGTGCGCCAAAAGTGCGCCACTTTTTAAAAATGTGTCGCCTTTCCATAGTTCAGCGGCGACTAACATCGCTCCGCATTCAGCGTGCGGGGATTTTGCTGTTCGGAGTCTCGCTTAGTCAAAAACGAGATCCCTTGATATATTTTTAGGTATGTGGTACTCGCGAGCCGAAAACTCGTGCGGCAGCCTATACTCTAATGCGCGTTCAACGACTTTGTTGCCGTCAGCCGCGCCGATTGCAAACACTAGAAGCATCAGCTTCCCGGCAACATGCATGCTGCTTATGTGTGGTATTGGACAGACGTCAGACTCGAAACACGCAGAGAATTCGTTCTAGCAAAAGCTAATCATTATCTCCATCGTGCAATGGTATGGCATAGCATGCGAGTTCGTTCTTGAAACTTCTACACGTTTCTGCTCCTCTTCTTTCGGCAGCAACGATGGTCAAAAGGATCGCGTGGAAGCATCGCTGAAAAACGTTGCTAGACGCGGTGAACTACAGCACCGATGCAGCACTTTTAGTCATTCTGCAGCATAATCAACTGGAATCTGCAGCATGTGTGCAGCACACTATCTCGTATCATTTCGGCAGCCTTTAATGGTGCGACAAGCATGTAGCATACCAGGCGCATTGTGCTGCAATTGAGGGTATATTTGCAGCAACGTTGCAACAGATTGAAAAAGACCGAACCAAGAGGGGTAAATGGCGCAGGAAAGCGGAAAAACTCGTTATTCGATTGCATTAACGTCCGACTTGGCATCGCTTCTCAAAGAGCAAGCGGCAACTGAGGGTAAATCGCTCTCGGCGTTCCTGGCCCAGATCGTCGAAGAGCACTACGCAGAGAAAAAAACACTAGCCGACTATGGACGTGAAATGGAAGCACTGCGAGCTAGTTCTGAAGAAACGCGGCAGCTGCAACGCGCGGAATACGAAAAACAAGCCCAAAATCAGCGTGCGGAAACCGCAAGTATAGTGCAACGCGTGCGCGACGAACACGAGAAAAGGATTGAGAAGCTTTTCGCTGAGCATGATGCTGAGACACAGCTAATCCGCGCCGACTGTGAGAAGCAACTGCGACAGATTAAGGCAGACCGTTCTGCGAGTATCCAACAGCTCGAGAGCTCGCTTGAAGAACTTGAAAGTGTTACGCAGAAGCTCGATGCTAATCTGAAGGAATCTGAAGAGCGCAGCCGCTCTTTGATGGAAAAGCTGCGGGAATCAGAAGCATCGAAAAACGTTGTTGTCACTGGCCTGCAGCACCGCATTGAGCTCCTGGAAAAGGACAAAACAAGCCTCGAAGTGGCACTACAAGTTGAGAAGGGCCACTCGCTTGAATTGAAAGCCGATAAGGAGACGATGCAGAAGCAAGTCGAATTGCTGACGTTACGCTTACCTGCTCCTAAAGTCGGTTTTTGGTCTCGATTATTCGGCCCGAAAAAAGAAGACCGTTAAGCCGAAAATAATGCGCAGGATCTGGTAACGTGGAAGAAGCAGACCGCACGATGTGTGAGAAATGTATGGCCATTAACTACGCAAATGCTGAGTTTTGTAGATGATGTGGCGAACTACTACCGCAGAATACGCCGATACCTGCACCTCAGGAGTCAACTACCTCGTCGTATCGTGCAAGCGTCGAGCTACCCGAGCCACCGCGTAACGCACTCGATGAGTTGATGCATCTCGGCTTTGGAGGGCTCATCGGATTTGGCATACGGTTTGGATTCGTTCTCGCAATCGCTGAAATTATCGCACTTGTAGTCCTAGTCATCATCCTCATCGCGTTTGCAGTTGTATTGACTCTGCTCGGCCTTGGCATGGGAAACCTCTTCTTTGGGAACTTAACGTCTTTGGCGCGAGTATGAGGCGTTAGAGCGTCAAATTGACGACTTACACAACGCGTCGCTCGTACTGCCATCAGACCAAATTCAGCGTCCCTCCTATCTCCGCTCCTTCAAAACAAGCTTCCCCCCCTATCTTCGCTCCTTGAAGGCGAACGTCCCCTGCAATTTCCGCCTCTTCAAACCGAATGTCCCCTGCAATTTCCGCCTCTTCAAACCGAACGTCGCCTGCTATCTGCGCTCCTCTAAACCAAGCTTCCCCTCCTATCTCCGCCTCTTCAAACCGAGCGTCTCCTCCTATCTCCGCCCCTCCAAACCAAGCGTCTCCTCCTATCTCCACCGTTCCAAAACAAGCGTTTCCTCCTATCTGCGCCCCGGCAAACGTGGCATATCCTCCTATCTTCGCTCGTTTAAACCAAGCCTCCCCCCCGATCTCCACCCCGGCGAACGTGGCGTCTCCTCCAATCTCCGCCTCTTCAAACCGAGCTTCCCCTCCTATCTCCGCCCCGGCAAACGAGGCGTTCTTCTCTATCTTCGCTCCTTCAAATGAGGCGTCCTGTTCTATCTTCGTTCGTTCAAACTTAACACGCCCTTTTATGGTTGCATTCTTAAAGATTGCATTATTCTGTACCGGGATGCTGAGCTCCGATGCGTCGACGCCATAGATGTTAGTGCCCTCAAAATTGAGATCACCGCCTTGTATCTTTTCTTTCGTCTTGAGCTGCTTTTCATCCCGTATACGCGTGAACTCCGGATCATCTTCCTTGGGGAAATCGAGATGAAGTATGCACCATGCGGAGTCGCCGCGTGCCGTCTCTGAACATCCACCATACCTGCACATTGCCACTTGCAGTCACCACCTGCCAGTCTTTCAAGAGGGGGCTATGTCAAATGAGGATTGCAAGGTCCGTGTTGGAGACCTTTGACAAATAGCCATTTTCACGCCCAAACATCGCAGCAATGAGATAGATCGAAGAATTATAAAGCAACTTCGATCCCAGTCGCTGGAAGAATCACGTTGTCGTGGAAGTGCCGAAACACACCAAGGTGTGGGTATGCACTGGGATTGGCACTTCCGGCTGCACGGTCTAGGCCACGTCTGTTATGTCGTCGTAGTTTAGGTGTCCTAGCGCGTGGATCTGCGTGTAGGGATATCGCCTGAAGTGTGTCAGCCTGTTCTGAGCCTTCTTGAGATCGAGTTCCATTTCGATGCAGGCACTCGCACAGTATCGCACGTCTTCACCATACAAATCGGAGAAGTCTCCACGTATGCTTCACGTACGCCGCGTAATGTTCTCTGAAAGCTGCGACGAGCATATGCTCTTCGGCATTGATGCAATAGCTATACGCTGTGATGACGGTGAACGTTACGAGTGCTGCGACAATCCAGTTGACAGACTGTGATAGCGGTACACGGCATGAGTTTGAGTCAATGTTCAGATACGCGAGCCGAAGCATTTTTTTAGCCCAAATACGAACAAATGCTCGATCGTCAATGCTATGGTCGCTTGACTCCGAAGTCTTTCACGTACTCCCGAAGTGAGCAATATGGAAGATCGCGAAAGCAGAAACTACTATAAATTGCTGAGACCTCGCCTTTTAGAGGAGTTAGCTCAGGTATCGGCGGCTGGAAAAGGGGTGGTGATTTCTAAATATAGTCAGGAATTCGCCCATGAACTCGTACTCGATGTGTGTGTCGAGTTCAAAAAGCTCATCCCAGACACACCCTACACAGGCGGCGATACGAACCCGTTTACTGGAAATCTGCTATTCTCTGCCCAACTTTTGCCTCTTTTTAAGGTGGTGCGACAAAAAGAGATAAACAAAGACGAAGGCGGCGCGTTGTCGTTGAAATTGAAGCAGGTGTTCGCAGAATGCGTGAGGAACGGTTTGCGCATCGCGGAAATCCCGATCACTTACCGTCCTCGAGCGGATCGACCGAAGCTGTCGTCACTAGGGGACGGCGTCAAAATAGGTCTTTTTTGTGCAAGCGACGTTTTCAGCGGGCACAACAGAACGGCGGGCACGCTCGCGACGTCAAGCACCAAAGCGATGAAGTGTGAAATTCATGAGACGAGCTGATTAGCGTGCGTCGGAGGAGGACCGTTGGAATCGTCGGTGCACGAGGCATAAACAATTATGGAGGATATGAGCGAATGCTTGCAGATCTCGTGCCGCGCCTCGTGCAGAAAGGGTACGGCGTTCGTTGCAGCTGTGAGAAACCGGCTAGCGGAAAGCACATCGCTGATGACACAGGGGCTACCCTCGATTACTTCGCGCTCAAACCGCCCGCCAACTACACGGTAAGAAAAGCATTCGAGCTTCTATACGATAGCTACTTCATCGCGCGCTATTCTCTAATTTGCGACGTCATTTACGTGCTTGGAATCTACGGTGGGCCGTCCCTGCTGATCCCCAGATTGCTGAAGAGGCAGGTTGTGGTGAACATGGATGGCTTAGAGTGGAAGCGCGCCAAATACACCGTGGTGGAACGGAGCATCATCATATTACTCTTCGCTGTCTCACTTAATCTCGCTTCTAAAATCGTTGTTGACAATGAACAGCTGAAGCGATGCATTGGCGAGAGACATTGCGCCAAGACTTGCTACATCCCGTACGGCGTTTCCGAGCAGAAACCTCAGTCGTGGGATGGGACTAAACTACGCAGCTACTTCCGTGGAAAGACCGCCAGCGGCACGATAGCAAAGGGCAATTACTGGTTGCTCATAGCACGCTTGGAGCCTGAAAACAACATCCACATGATCGTCGACGGATTCGTTAAGGCGAGACCGAACTATCCGTTGGTCATCGTCGGCGATTTTACGAGCGATAAATACCGACATCGAGTGTATCGGGGTGTATCTAACGGCAAATCAGCCAATATATTCTTTTTGGGAGCGATATACGACGCTGACGTGCTTGGGATGTTGCGGCAACACTGCCTTGCGTATATCCACGGGCACTCAGTAGGCGGCACCAATCCGAGTCTCTTGGAGGCAATGATTTCCAAGAATCTTATCGTATGTCACGATAACGTTTTCAACAGAGAGGTGTGCAGTCGCTTCGCATACTACTTCTCGAATAGCATCGGCTTGAGCGATCTAGTGACCTTGATAGAAAAGAATGGCCGAGGGTCTGCGGAGTTTCGCTCCGAGGTATACAAAAGGGCAATCGCAGCGTATTCGTGGGATCACATTGTGACCTCGTACGATAAACTATTCAGAGGCGACGATAGTGAAGTAGCCTAAGCCAGACTCGAAACTGAGGCCCCCGTTGCTTAAAATTAGTACCCGGCCCTCTAGCATCAAGAGGAGCAGTAAGATCAGAGCGAGTCGTGATCGGCCACGTCGACGGCTTCCGAGAATAGGTGCCGGACAGCACAGATCTGCCACAGAGAAGACTTATCCCATCGATAGTGGAAGCACTGCACTGTCAACCGAAACCGCACGCCTCGCTTTCAAAAGCATCAGGCGCAGTCAAGAGAAGGGATGTGTGGGCGTTCTGTTACGTTGAGAATTTCGGCAGCAAACAACGCATTAAGCGTGACAACATAGGAATCTCGCTATATGTGGCTTAAAAGGCTATTTAATGGCTAACGCGTGAAAAAGCAGTTACATTTGTGCTACCTTGTCATAGGCGGCGATAGTTTTTTGTACCGTATTCTCCCACGTGTATTTTTGCGCTTGGCTAAGTCCGCGCTGTTTCAAGTCGCTTTCATCGTCTTTTTCAAGCGCCTGTAGAATTCTGGCTGAGATCTCTTCAGGATCTAGGGGGTCGTTGATAAGTATGGCAGAACCATCCACAATCTCTCGTAAAGAGCTGTTGTTGGAGACGACGGCTATCGTCCCGCACGCCATCGCTTCTAATGGGGGCATGCCGAATCCCTCATAAAGAGAGGGAAGCACCAAAGCGCTTGCAGAGCTGTAAATGTACGGCAGATCAGCGCGCTCGACGTATCCAACTAAATGTATCCTCTGAGAAATGTGTTGTTGTGCTTCTGCCGCGTGAACAACTCTTGTGACTACTCGTTCAACGTAATCTCGGTTTATCATGCCAACCAGAACTAAATCGTGGCTGATTTCGTCACATATTTTGCTATAGCCCAGTATTAGGTTCACTAAGTTCTTTCGCGCGCTATCAGTCCCGGCATATAACAAATACTGGTTTGGTATGTGATATTTTCGTAACACTTGTTGATTGAAATGCCTTGGATAAAAGAAAGACGTGTCAACCCCCTGTTCGATGATTGCGATCTTATTTTCACCAATTGAAAACTTCGATATGATATCACCCTTGGTTGACTGGCTTGGTACGATTATTAGGCTGCTGTTATTCAGCAGCCGTGGGAGTATGAGACCGAAATCGGCTTTAATTACCCAATCAGACATATAAGGCAGAATAAGCGGCGCGATGTCATGAACAGTGGAAATCGGCCTCACGTGTTCTAAGGAGCGCTTGATTAGATAAGGGCCGAGGTTGTCCAAGTTATGCACTATTACGAGGCCTTTATGCATCAACGTTTTTTTTAGCAACAAGCTGCCCACCCAGATTTTTCTATGGGGGGTTTGAAAGTACCTCGTGTCTATGAGGTCAACTTCGATTCCTTTGTTTCTTAAGCCAGGAATCAGATAGTCGCCATAAGCCCGTTCTCCCGTCCACGTGCTAGTTGGAATAATAGCTACTCTCATTGCGTCACCTAGTCACAACGAGAACTCGCGCAGCGCCGCTGTCATAGATTTGGGACATTTGCAATCCAGAGTAAGGATCGTGTTCGTACTCAACCCCGTACGATGAGTTGCGGAGAAGGAACTCTGAGGTCTGGATGTTATAAGTCCCTTCAAAGAGGTAATCGGGGCCGGGATAATGGTGCGTGTTTATGTCGTAATCGCCGCTGAGAACGTTGACCGTTTGGTTTTGGGGCGCTAAGTTCACTGATCCTAACAGAGGGGCCCTAAATACGTCGACATAGACACTGTACGCAGAGGAGCAACCATTCCCGCTTAGCCAATTGGCAGCTGCTACCTCGCCGTTATTGTAGACATAGAAATCAACACTTTGGTCGAGAGCAAATCTGCCCAGTTTAGGTTCATTAAGTACTTGGTAAATAAATGCCGAGTTGAACAGCAGAAACACGACCAAAAAAGCTGCTACTAAGTTAAATCGGCTCCCGAACCTCCACGTGGGTTTAGTACGGTGCAGCAACTGGGATGCCACATTGGCAGTGACTGCACCACCAACTATAGCGTACGGGGCCAAGAAGATCAGACTGATGTCGAAAAATCTATCAGTCCCAATAGATTTTGCGAGGTAAGGCACGACGTAGCCGGCGCCGATGAGTCCAAAGGTGCACAAAGATATGACGACGAATTCCCCGTTGAAACCTAATCGTTCATTGCCCTTGATCCCCCGCCTGAGCGAGTGTAGAGCATAGAGCAGCCCAGCCGCACTAAGCGCGATCACAGCGAGATCCAAGCACCACTCAGCACTTTGAAGCAGAGTGAGCGCTGCCCCAGAGAAGCCAGTAACCTGATTTGTCGCGCTCCCCGGAGTCGATGCAAAGGTTTCGCCCAGTGCGCCGACAATGTTGTTCCCAAGATTGACGACAGTCGTTAAGTTTATTCCATTCGAGACATAGGCGTACCACGCATAAGCGAGAACACACAGCAAGAGTACGCTGGACCCAAGAATTTTATAGCCGTTTGTTTGCCTTAATCCTAAGTTTATTGCTAGCGGGCTCCGCACCACGAGCCAAGCGGCGATGATCAAGATCAAGAAAACGTAAGTGGTTCCGTAGTGTGAGACCACGAGTGAGGCGCCAAATATTATAGTGAGTGTCGTAATGGAAGGCGTTTTTATGTCGTGGCGCGAAATAATAACGAGCAGCAGCGTTAGAAAGAGCAGACCTATTTCCTCCCGTGCCGCACTTGGTAACGTGACGTAGAAATCAAAAAAAGAAAGAAAAAGAAAACTCGCAAAAAACGCTATTTTTGCATTCGTTTGGTTTTTGTAGGCGATAAATAGTCCTAACGGAACAAACGAGAAGAGAATGGAAAAGACGATTTTAAAGATCCAAGTGGCATTGAGGTGTAAGAAGATTGAGTACAGGGGGACTAACATGACAATGCTTAACATAGAGTTGTACGCGGTGGGAATCGCTTGATTCCAAAGCTGATCGTGTATGATTGTGTTCGATATGCTGAGCTCACTGTTGACGTCAGCGCCCCATACGTTAGGAGAGATCAACGTCGTGTGCAACAGTATCGACAAAGCGATCACAAAAATTGCCAGCGCGTAGTACTTTTGCGGGAGCATCCGTAGTGCGACGGCGACTGGAAAAGCCATCAAGATGACCAATAGGACTAGTTGCAGCACGTTGTTACCGTTAGCATTCATCAAGTACGTGCCAAATATCGCCAGGAAGGGAATTAGCAGCAAAAACAGCACCTGCGGCGAAATTATGTCAGACGTGTCAAAAAATTCCGGCTTGGAAAACTGTCTATCTCGCACGTAGCTTATTCCACACAGGGCCAGCACGATGATGCTCATCGCGACACTGATGGGTCCAATTGCAAATGGCTTGATTCCAAACGGGGCTAGTGCGACGCCGGTCATGAGCATCCCAAACATCAAGACTGACAGGCTCAACCCGACGCTGTACACTACTACCTCAGACGCGCCGATTCTATGCACCTTGAGGACGCGGAGGAGTATGATTCCTGGCACAAACGTCAGATAGATGAAGCAAACCAATGGACGGACAAGCGGCACGGGCACGTTGAAGTACTCGAGACCGATGCATGCCCACACGAGGACCTGGACGCCCAGTATTACCCTGAAGAATCTTCCGATCTCCCAATCGTTCATTTGAAAGGGGTTACGTATGAGCACGCTTCATATCTCCTTTGAGCAACGAGCGATACAGTTCGTCATATCGGAGTGCTATTTTATCCCAGGTTTGAATCCTATTACTAAACGGCCCCACCTCGACATCTCCCTCATAGACTTTGACGATCAGGCGGGCCAGTTCTTTTGTTTGCGGTGGGTACGCAATGGAGAAGCATCCTGGTTCTCCTGAAAACTCCTTCAGTGCGGCTTTATGAGCAACTATACAGGGAACTCCTGCAGCGAGGGCTTCGGCAACCACAATTCCAAAATTCTCTGAGCGCGACAAAAGAAGTAGAATATCCGCTTCCCGAATCTTTCTATAGAGAGCGTCGCCGAATAAGGGGGCGTACCAAAACACTACGTCAGCGACGTTGAGTTCCCTAGCGAGCTTCATTAACTGTTCTTGACAGCCGCCTTTCCCAACGAGAATCAAAGTGGCATTCGCATCCAGTGCAGTGTTCAACTCGCTCAGAGCTTTTAGGATAAACTGGATCCCCTTTAGCTCGATGAACCACCCAACATACAGCAATGAGATGCCACATTTGGCTGTTCGCGTTTTTTTGCGTTTGATGGCATCGACTCCGTGTGGGATGACCTCGATCTTTCCCGCATCTACTTGAAAATCTCGCAATACGTTCGCACGTTCGAATTCAGAGGCGCAGATCACTTTGTCTGCGATCTGAAAGCAGGACTTGCCAACATGTTTGTACGCCCCCCACAGCTTGTCGCCGAGCAAGGTGTTATGGCTCTCCGGCCCATAATGAGGAGAGAAAACGATGGGGTACCCAGAATTCCGCAGGAGGTATAAGACTTCTAACGAGAACAGCGTGTGATAACCATGAACGTGAATAATGTCGGGCTGAATCCGGTTTACGTACTTTGTCAGGCGAAAAAGTGTTGATGGGCTGAATCCGTGTAAGTGCCAGCTAATTGGGGAGCGCATCCGTATAATTAGCTCGCCATCAATGCAGTCTTCACTCTGCAATCCTCCAGGATTGACCGACAAAATAGTGGGCGTATATCCGGTCTGAATGAGCGCTTTGGACAGCTTCAAGATAGCGGTATGTACTCCTCCCGGCAGCGTAACTTCGGAGTGGTTGAGGCTGAGAAGCTTCATTTTGGATTAATGCTTACAGCGGAGACGATATATCCTAGGAGAGCTGCCCCATAATAAGCTGTCTCATATATGACGAAGCCTAAAGCTAAGGCTGGGCGTCTCACAAACTTTTTCCAGTTCTTAAGCAGTTCTTTTTTTATTGGGCTCACTTGAGTCAGGCCTTCATCATGCTCTCTTAAGAACGCGTGAAGCGTTTTGCCATAAACAAATTGCTCGGCAATGACCTCATTTAGCGAGCGTGGCTCGCCTATGTGAAGCCCCTCCGACTGGATGGTACCTACCTTAAAGTCATGCCTGACCAGCCTGTTGTAGACGTCGTAATCCTCTCCGAAAGTGAGGTTTGGGTTAAATAGCCCTATGCTTATGATAGCAGTTTTTCGAAAAAATCTAGCACCGCGGGGAAAAAGCGTGTCCTTATAACAACTCCACTCTAACTCCCTTACCTTGGCCCAGAAGCTAACTGTCGGATCGGGACCCCAATAGACGCAAACCACATCGTATTTTTCGTCTTCACATTTCTTGACGCACTCAGATACATTATCTGAAGCAAGAAGAACATCCGAATCGACCCGATATATGTATGTGCCACGTGCGTTTGTGATCCCGTAATTGGTTTGAGCCGTCCTTCCTTTAGCAGTTAACAAAAAATTCACGTCGAATTGCTTGCATATGTTCATCGTGTCATCTGTTGAACCTCCATCAACAACGATGGTCTCAATGTTTTCGTAAGTTTGGTTCGCAATCGCTAATAAACATCTTGACAACGTTTTTTCCGAGTTAGATGTCGGTATTACTATTGAAACTCCGGGACTTTCGCTCAACGCAAACCAGAGTGGTTTAGCGGATATATAAACTTGGACCTATAACACTCCTGCGCGGGATTTCGTTAACTCTGTGCACTGCAAAGAGAATGGTAGCCTCAACGAAACTTCGCTCTGCCAACATCGTCAAGAAGAAAACCGATACAAGCGCTCGCACAATAAGGCATTACATTACTTCCTTTAGATTTGATACGCTTATGATCCGGTTAATCAAAAGCGCGTGCAATTATGCGTGTGATATTGTGAGATGTTGTGGGGGGCACAAATCGATATTGCCTTTATGCTCAATATTATTCTTTGATTGGATGTCTTACAGAAATGGTACGTAAGTCAATAAATTCCGAAGAACGGATCTTCGAATCCAAAGAAATAAACAAAGTAGCTCCGGATGCATAGAAAAGTTCGAAGTTATTATTATGCCAAGAAACTGGTTCATCAAATGCGGCATCTTGCTACACAACCTACTTGGAAACGCCAATGCTGTCCGGCTTTATAGAATTCCAACACTGCGTCATTTTTTCGTTTCATAGTGAGGCATACCTACGATCCACATAACACGATCCAGCGGACCGTATCAGGAATCAATACGGTTGCGCAAACGTAACTATTTCTAGACGCGCAAGCCATTGAAATAGCCTTTCAAGCCACATATGGCGAGACTAGGCTTGCCCGTTACGCTCAATATGATGCTTCCTGCCAAAGTTCTCAACGTGATGGAAAGCCCGTATATAGGTTTTCTCAACGATGTCTGATGCTTTTTGAGCAACAATATGCGATTTCGGTTGCTATAGTAGTAGTGTACGCACTCCTCCGTGCCGGAGAAGCCCTCTTTGTGATAGATCCATGCTGTTGGCGCAAAGACTATTTTATACCCAGCTTTCTTGGCTCGCAGGCACCATTCCGTTTCTTCCAACAAGACAAAAAAATCCTGATCCAACAGCCCAACATCTTCAAGAGTAGGGGCCTTGATTAAGATCGCGCTCCCGTGTAGGCAGTCAACCTCTCGTATCTCGTTAAATCGGTTGTGGTTGTCCGTCTCGCCGATACCAATGTTTATGGCACCACCATACCAATCGTGCATTTCACATCCTGCTGAGTTGATCTTGGAGGGGTTGTCATAATAGTATATCTTTGGACCTACGGCCCCGATCGTATCATCGCTTTCGCCAATTCTCACCAATTCACGCAAAAAACCTGGATCGACAACAGTATCGCTATTTAGAAGCAGTACGTAATCAGGCTTTATTGAATCCAAAGCAAACTGAATTCCTATGTTGTTGCCTTCGGCAAAGCCATAATTGCGTTGATTTTTTATGAGTACGAGATTCTGGTTTGAAAATGAGTCTTCGCCGAGTCCTTCAATATTTTTTCGATCGACTTGGTCTCGAGTGTACTCGACCATTTCAATCGGGTTACTCGCTCTGCCCTGCCCGAAGAACTTCGATTCTATCTGGAGGCTGCCCCTAGCAAACTCTCTCAAGCGGTCTATCGACCCGTCGCTTGAACCGTTGTCTACGATGATCGGAACATAGTTCTGGTAGTCAATGAGAAAAAGCGACTCTAGGCATTCTATAGTGTCCCTCCAGCTGTCCCAGTTGAGTATGATAATGGCTACTTTCCTGTTAACGGCTGGTTCGTCAGCTACTTTTCGGTTCACGGCTGGTTTCTCGTTGTGTCTGTTGCAAGAATGCGGGGGTCATTGGCAAAAAGCTCTGAACGTGAGATAACACTCTGTGCCCGTCCCCGTTATTCGCAACTAATAGGCGCCTCGCCATCTTCACAGCTCATGGTGTTCTTCTTTTGAAAATGAAGACACAACATAGATATTAATTCCTCTGCGAGACTGTGCAGGGATGACGCAGCACCCCCAGGCATTCGTGAGATACACATAGGCAGGTCGCACCGCATACGAAGTTTGCACCTATCATTGAGGCCTACCATTAAAGCCAATTATACGCGGATCACATTTTCAAATTATGAGGCGGTTTAGCTAAATCAAGCGAGAAGCCTCCTTGCGACAGCTAGAGGGATGAAAGCGACAAACACACAATAGAACTATTTAGGCTGTAAACGCATAATTTTAAATGGGCCTAATAAGACGCGCGCTATCCGCGATTCAAGGGCAAAGGGCGCTATGATTGTTTACTTACACACAACAAGGCTTCGCTTTCGACGGCTCTTCTAGAACGGTGCGGCTATCTAAGATAGGCAACGTTAAAATCAAGCTTCATAGAGCAATAGAAGGCACGATTAAACGGCTCAACATTAACCGACAATCTACGGGTAAGTGGTTTGCGTGCTTCACGTTCGAACACGAACCGGAGCCACGAGAGTATCTTAAGCCTAAAGACGGTGCTATGATAGGCGTAGACGGCGGCTTATCGTCGTTCGCCACGCTTTCAAACGGCGAGCACATAGAGAAGCCGCGATTTTTTAGAGCTGAGGAGAATGCACTGGCGAAAGCGCAGCGCAAGCTCGGCTACCTCGCCAAGTCGATAGGCGACGCGGCACGGCCTCAGTCCACCAGGTACACGGAGAGCAAAGCGGCAGAAGCTGGATCTGTCGTGGTCATGGTAGACCCTACAAATGCTATGGTTAGCTGTGGATGCGTAACGTTCATCAATGTAAACACGCTCCCCGCTCATTGCAGAGCTGAGTTTTTATTCATCCTTAGAAGCAGCTAGGGGATTCCGCTGCAAAGTACGAGGAGACAATCTAAATGATCAAAGAATAAACTTGTCTAGGGACGTTAAATAAACTTATACGCTGTCCCAACAAACGAGAAAAACAATTCGAATACCGGTACGCAAGGAAATGATCAGGAACGACTGCTCAGAAACAGTCAAGAAAGAATTTGATTTTGGGTGGAAAGCAGGCGCTGTATACCCAACCGACTTCCTAGCTTTGGAATACCAAAAAGGGGATATCCTTGACGTGGGCTGCGGCACGTGCCGATTGTACAACTTTTTGATCCAAAGAGGATGGACAGGGCACTACGTCGGCATTGACGTGCAGCGGTACGAAGATTATGCGTACCCTGCAGGCGTTGAGCTCATGATGAGCGATGCAACCACAGTTACCTTTCCAAAAACCGACACCGTGGTTTTGTATTGGTTATTAGAGCACGTAGAAGATCCATGTGCTTTATTGAGCAAATCTATCGAGAGTTGTCAAGAGAACGTCCTTTTGTGTGTTCCGAAAAGAAATGAGGCGCTCTGGGAACGCGGAGTTGTTGAATACCATCAACTCGATAAAACACACCAACATTGTGGTTTTTCAAAAGAAGAGGTGAATCACATCGTGCGCTTAAGTGGGGGGAAGATCCGAAGCTACAAAGAGACGAACAAGATAAATGCGACAGTGGGTGTAAATTTGTGGAATAATAGAATACCGAAAGGCGTAGTCCTTGTTCTTTCCAAGATCTTCTCATCGAAAACCTTCTACGAAAACATATGGTGTGAAGTAGTAAAGGAATGACGAGAAGGGCCTCGAATTGATCGTGGAGACCATGTGCGGAGTAAGTGTCGAGTTTGTGCAAAAATGAAACCAAGTCTATGAACGTGCTAATCACCTCGCTCGGACGAAATGCGGTGAACGGTATCTATCTGTGGCGTCGGGAACTCGAAAGATCCGGTTCTGGTCACGTTTCACTTACGCCTTTTCGATGCGGGTAAAACGCTTCGTCGTGGCAACTGTGCAAGATTGGACTTTCAGGCAGATGCGGAGGCTTACGGGTGAACGGAAAAATAATCTGACAGTCAAATCATGGGCATATCGCGGACCAACCGTCGCTGAAGCACAGATGGGGACTCCCTGCAACGTCAAACATATATTGGCAGCACAAGTCAAGGCATGCCCGCGCATCTGCAAAGCTCAATGGCTGGGCACAGCACTTTCATACGTTAATGAGCCCCATCGTTATCAAGAAGCGCAGCCAACCTGAAAACGCAATACAGCAAACGATTACGGGATCACAGAGAGCTTATGATAGTTATATGCGAACCGCATTTTCGCGGTCTTCAGCACACGCAATTCAATGCAGCCCTAGTTGGCTCGGTCGCTGAGGCTTTCCCTGAGGGGGGGCTGATATTTTGTGCTGAACGCGAGCATATGAACCACGTCAAGAGCGTGGTAGGTACCCATGTGGCCGCAGTCAGGTTTATCGAAGTTGAACTTCCAGGGCGCTTGCCCGTTGCAGCGCACCTCGAGCAGCTCGCCCTTTGCAGGTGGATATTCGGATTAGCCGACAAGACTCAAGCACGCCAAATAGTGTTTTGTTCAGCTGAAACTTGGAACGCTCTAGTCTCAATCAAAGTAATGCTGAGACGATTTCCCCAGATCTCCTGTCTTGTTGTCCTACACAATCTACAGACGAAAGTCAGGACGCCTCAACCACAGCGTCTGACACCTCAGCTCTTTTCATTTCGGCGCTGGCTTCTCGCCGGCAACACGGCGAAACTACATTATTTGATTCCCGGATCCCCACCCGTTATTGAACAAGGACTGAAGAAGCATTTGCCACGTCTGCGCAACTATGTTTCGCCGATAGACCTTCCCTATGTCTTTGCAGATTCTGTCGGCAGCGAACCGTTCAAAGATGATGTCATTCATTTTGGTTTCTATGGTCATGCGAGTCTTAGAAAGGGAGCAGACATTTTTTTCAAGTTGGCAGATGAGGTACGCTCTGCAAGAACAAAATATCAGGCAATTTTTGTTCTCATTGGTGAGATCTTAGATAAGCAGCTCAAAGAGATGCCGCGTACGTCCGTTACTATCCCGTCACCGAACGCACCCCTCAGTCAAAAGGAGTATGACAAATATGGTAAATGCATCGATTATGCTCTCTTCTTTCATTTAGCTAGTGCTTATGAATTAAATGGAACTGCTGCGATACTGGACGCATTTTCACATCTCAAGCCGATTATCGCACTGAAGACCCCACTTTCTGAATATTACTTCAATAAGATGGGGGACATCGGGTATCTGTGCGAGAGCTACAGTGACATGAAGAATTGTGTTTTAAAGGTCCTTGAAACGAAGCCTACAGGTCGTTACCGCGTCCAACAAGACACCATACTGGCTAAAAGAGGGCAGTTCTCCCCAGCTGGAATCGCTCCGGAATTCCGCATATTGGTGGAGCAAAAAGTACATTAGACGTAAAAACCGGCATACGCAATTTCGCACGACTCGCACTCAATTAGTTGCGGGGCATCGATATGCGGGGTTTTGTCATGCGCAACGATACGTCGCTCCCGCGGAGTAGAGCGCTTCTACGAAACTGAGCGGTGAAGGCGGTGAAAAAGCGACGGCTTTCTGCGTCGTTACGACCCCTGTGGCGCTCAGCACCGAGACGGTCATTATTGTGCCAAGGAGAAATGCGAGGGCGGTCAACGAGCGTAAGCACGTCACAAGTCGAACTGTAACGAAACTGGACACTCAAACGTTCTTGGCTACAACAAACGCGCTGAGCAAAAAGGCGAGATATCGAAACAATGTCCTCAGAGTACACGGCGTTTGTCACATTCGGAGCACATACAGATCAGAGAAGCAATGGTACGATGATTAAGCTGACCGTAGGAAAATTCCGGGAAGCATTGCAGCACGAAAAGCCATGCGTCAAAGTAGGCTCATCGCAGGATAAGGTTAATTAGAGCACTATACGCCTTGCACAGTCAGGTGATTGAAGCCCTTCGACCTCTCTTAAATGGCAGAGATGACGATGAACGTATTTTTGAATATGAAAGATGGCTCCGAGTGGGTTTCTGCGGCGCGCAAGTGCGTGTTACAGCGCTTTAAGCGTACAACGTAACGTTCATAGTGACCAAGCGTTGCAAGCGACACGTCTGAGGGTGCGGTTGAATCCGCCCTGAGCAATTCCGCAGGAAACAGAACTGTGACTGAGTTTGCCGAATTCACCGCAAAATCGTGCACAATTGTGCCGACGTTGCGCGCGCATAAGCTTACGCTAATGAGGCAAGAAGCGACAAGACAAAGAGACTGCGCTTGTCGCACGTAAGACTAACGATACGAAGTAGGTGAACAAACGCAATTACGATCAAAATGGGGTGCACTCGCCTTGGTAATCCTTCTGCTAGGCTCTGTGTGATAACGCCGGTTTAAAAGAGCTGCAAAACCTTGAGGGGAAGCACGTGTCACACAACCTTTATTGCGAATAAGCGCATCAATAATTGTTTTATCGAAAGTGAACGCTCGCTGGTGGGCACGTAGATGCAGCGCTCGCGCACGGTCACGCGCGCCCCGCTAGCGTGAACAAGGTGAAGCGTTGTATGAAAAACGCACGAAGCAAGCCATCCAAACTTTTGGCCGTCGTAGTGGTTCTCGTTATAGCGAGCATCGCAGCATCGACGGTGACGTCCCTCGCCGCGCAACCAAAGAACACCAGCAACAAAGAAGCGAACTACGCACCGGACCAGATCCTCGTCCGGTTTAAACCATCCATCGCTGCAAATGCAGCGGTTTATAAGCTGGCAAGCGACGCTGCTAGCGCCTCAATCAACGCGACGGTCATTAAGCAGTACTCGGTGGTGCCAGGTCTCGAGGTCGTTAAGCTCCCTTCAGGGCTTTCGGTCACCGATGCCATCACGCACTACCAGACGAACGGGAACGTCGCGTATGCAGAGCCGGACTACATAGCTACCCCTGCTGCGACCGCTACGCTTCCGGCAAGCTCGGTGATGAATGATTCCGGATACACCGCAGCGATTACACCCGACATCGCGCTTCCCAACGACCCATATTATCAGTATCAGTGGGCGTTTCCAGACATGAACGCTTCAGGTGCGTGGAACAAGACCACCGGTTCTACGTCCACTATTATCGCGGATGTGGACACCGGCGCTGATGCCACCCACCCCGACCTCGCGGCAAATCTTCTCCCCCAGTATAACGCTGCGCCCGAACTTGTAATGGATTCGATGCACGGTACTCACACCGCCGGAATCATAGGGGCAGTCGGGAACAACAGCATCGGAATCACCGGGACTAACTGGCGCACATCGATCCTGCCCGTGGTGGCGCTAAACGCGACCGGCGGCTACTACTCTGATATTATCTCCGCCTGGCAGTACGCTGCGAGCAACGGTGCCACGATCATCAATAACTCGTTTGGAGGCACCGGCTATAGCCAAGCCATGAACGACACCATCAACGCGTGCCCGCAGTGTTTGTTTGTTTGTGCAGCCGGAAACAACGCATCGAATAACGATGTATCCCCCTTCTACCCGGCCTCCCTTCGCGACCCAAACATTATCTCAGTCGCCGCTATCAATTCCGACGATAGCCTAGCCTCTTTCTCTAACTACGGGGCCACGACTGTCAATCTGGGAGCCCCAGGCGTAGGTATATTGAGCACCATATGGTGGAACACGACGGGTACCGTGAATGGCGTGTCAGGGGTAAAGGGTTACGACACCTGGGATGGCACCTCGATGGCAACCCCGTATGTAACCGGGGTCGCTGGGCTCATCAAAACGGTCAATCCATCGTTGAGCGTCGCCCAGATAAGGAACGCTATCCTTAACAACGTAGACCCAGACTCATATCTTAGCGGCCTGGTGAGCACCGGCGGCAAGCTCGACGCCGCCAAAGCCGTCGATTCCGTAACCGCCACGCTCACGCCCACCTTGTCACCTGCCGTGACCGCGCAGAATGCGAACAGCCTCGACCTCTTTATGCGCGGCAGCGACGGCGCCCTCTGGTATAAGTACTGGACGGGCACGACCTGGACGGCGTCGACGTCTCTCGGCGGGGTTCTGACCTCGGCACCCGCTGCGACGTCACCGGCAAACGGTGCGATGGACGTCTTTGTACGGGGCAGTGACAACGCCCTCTGGTGGCAGAACACCACGGATAATGGGACGACCTGGAGCGGCTGGAAGGGCCTCGGCGGGGTTCTGGGGTCGGCACCCGCTGTGACGTCTTCGGGTAGCGCGATGAGCGTATTTGTAAGAGGTACGGATGGCGCCCTCTGGTGGCAGAACACCACGAATAGTGGGACGACGTGGAGCGGCTGGAAGTCCCTCAGCGGGGTTCTGGGGTCGGCACCCGCTGCGACGTCTTCGGGTAGTGGTGCGATGGCCGTCTTTGTACAGGGCAGTGACAACGGTCTCTGGTGGCAGAACACCGCGAATAGTGGGACGACGTGGAGCGGCTGGAAGGGCCTCGGCGGGGTTCTGGGGTCGGCACCCGCTGCGACGTCTTCGGGTAGTGGTGCGATGGCCGTCTTTGTACACGGTAGAGACAACGGCCTCTGGTGGCAGAACACCGCGAATAGTGGGACGACGTGGAGCGGCTGGAAGGGCCTCGGCGGGGTTCTGATCACGTCACCCGCTGCGACGTCACCCGCAAACGGTGCTATGGACGTCTTTGTACTCGGCAGTGACAACGGCCTCTGGTGGCAGAACACCGCGAATAGTGGGACGATGTGGAGCGGCTGGACGTACGCTGACGGTATATAACGTCGTCGTTCTGGGTAGTAGACGGCCGGATGAGCCGCCCGGCACCTACTGCTTCCGCACCACGTACGCCGGTAACGCTACCTACACGAACGCCACGAGCAACGCCGTCAAAGTGACAGTAGGTCTCTCAACAACCCTGACCGTAGGCGCTCCTTCAAGCGCTTACGCTACCTAGAACTTCGCCGTCCGCGGGAACCTCACCTCGGGCGGGAAGTCACTCAAGGGCCAGAGCATTACCCTCCAGCGTTCCAGCGACAACACGACGTGGACGAACGTCGCCCCACCGATGGCAAGCACCACCAACGCCACGGGGGGTGGCCATTTGAACACCATAGCACAGTTTTTTACTGTCACACGTAAACCGTAACTTTTATAGTATCTTCTGACACGCTTTTAGTCTACGCTCTTGTGAGGACGTTATGCGCACATATAAAATCGCCTCGTTTTCTGTAGTCATCTTTCATACAGCCTCATTTACACGCGTTCCAGCTTTTTTCGCCAGAGATCTCCATGAACAAATTGGTCCCTTATAGAAAAACGCGCACTCGCACGCACAGGTGGAGTCAGCGTGGTAGAAAATGCGTAACTTTTTTGCTGCTTGTTGTGGTTCTACTCTCTCTCACAGCGGCGACAGTAAATGCTGCGAGTCCGACGGCGAATGCAAGCCCTTTGGTAGGGGCCACGACGCACCCGATACAGTACGCCATCGCGGGTCCGCCGTCGATGGTAGATGATGGCTCCTCACTTGCCTATTTTAAGGCACACGGGTTTTCCATCGTGGAACTGGTAGTTCCCGACAATGGAACATACCATGCCGAGCTCAATACGATCACAGCGCTTGGCATGCAGCCGGTTATTGATGTTGAACTAGTCATTTGGAATGGGGGACAGATTACAAGCCCAATATCCAGTTTCAATGCCTACTTCCAATCACTCAAAAACGCCGGGTGGGAATATGTTGCCACCGAGGGGGGCAGATCGGGCGATGCGCAGTATATCCAAAGCCTCGGTTTGCAGTATATTAATTACAATTGCGATCAGTGCGGGCTGTGGAAGGACACATATCTTCACGCCAACGAGAACCAGTGGGAGAGCTACTACCCATCTGAGTGGCCGTACGTCCAAAACGGATCGATACAGGCCGCCGCGAGTGGCATCCCGAACGGCATCCTCGCTGGCGTGTGGGCCAACAACGGAGGCGATAACCAGATATACACCAACTCACTTCCCGGCAGCAGCAGCACACCATCATATCTTTCAATGCTGAATTGGTCTTATGCTAATGGAATCGGCTTCAATCAGTTTTGTGTATGGTGTGGCGATAATTCCTACGCGTTTAGTATGTATGAAAGCCTAGAATTCCCACAGATCGTCGCAAATCTACAAACTTATTACCCAGCGATTACTGCCCTCACCGCCACCGCCTCCACGGCCACCGCCTATGTTAACCAGAACTTCACCATCAACGGCACGCTGAGCGCGAGCACCGGTGGGATAGGTAACGCGACCATCACCCTGCAGCGTTCCACAAACAACGTGACGTTCACGAACGTCATGACGAACGTGACCAACGCGGCGGGCGGCTACCTGTTTAGCAAAAATGAATCAGCCGCGGGCACCTATTACTACGACACCACCTACGCCGGCAACGCCACGTACGGCAACGCCACGAGCAACACGGTGAGCGTCAACGTAACCACCACGCTCATACCCACCTTGTCACCTGCCGTGACCGCGCAGAACGCGAACAGCCTCGACGTCTTTGTGCGCGGCAGCGACGGCGCCCTCTGGTATAAGTACTGGACGGGCACGACCTGGACGGCGTCGACGTCTCTCGGCGGGGTTCTGACCTCGGCACCCGCTGCGACGTCACCGGCAAACGGTGCTATGGACGTCTTTGTGCAGGGCAGTGACAACGCCCTCTGGTGGCAGAACACCACGGATAATGGGACGACCTGGAGCGGCTGG